>ERZ839741.4382-NODE-4382-length-10111-cov-2.740453_pt1 | contig 10111 bp, 8 predicted proteins | sample MGYA00519880_ERZ839741 | MGnify/ENA primary metagenome ERZ839741 (study PRJEB31850, sample SAMEA3708851) | human gut metagenome | biome: human gut; feature: human-associated habitat; material: faeces | place: China | collected 2014 ... | reverse complement strand
CGCTGAACAGATGGCCCATTTTGATCTTTTTCGTGCGCAGATAGAACGCATCGTCCTCCTGCGGCGCGATCTCGATCGGGACGCGCTCCTTGATCTCGACGCCGAAGCCGTCCAGACCGTAGATCTTTTCCGGATTGTTGGTCAGCAGACGCAGCTCCTTCGCGCCGAGGTCCTGCAGGATCTGCGCGCCGATCCAGTATTCGCGCAGGTCGGGCGCGAAGCCGAGCTTGACGTTCGCCTCGACCGTGTCGAAGCCCTGCTCCTGAAGCTCGTAGGCCTTGAGCTTGTTGATCAGGCCGATACCGCGGCCCTCCTGGCGCATATAGAGCAGTACGCCGCGGCCTTCCTTCTCGATCTGCTGCATCGCAGCGGCAAGCTGCTGGCCGCAGTCGCAGCGGCGCGAGCCGAATACGTCGCCGGTCAGGCACTCGGAGTGAACGCGGCAGAGCAGGTCGCGGCCGTCGCCGATGTCGCCCTTGACGAGCGCGACATGATGCTCGCCGGTCAGGTCGTTGACGTAGCCCATGATGCGGAACTCACCGAAGCGGGTGGGCATCTTGGCGTTCGCCTCGCGCACGACGTGCTTGTCATGGCGGCGGCAGTAGTCCTGAAGATCCTTGATGGTGATGACGGCGAGACCCCACTCCTCGGCCTTGTCGAGCAGCTCGGCGGTGCGCATCATCGTGCCGTCGTCGCGCATGATCTCGCAGCACAGACCGCACTGCTCCAGACCGGCCAGACGGCACAGATCAACGGTCGCCTCCGTGTGGCCGTTGCGCGTCAGCACGCCGCCGCGGCGCGCGATGAGCGGGAATACGTGACCCGGACGGCGCAGATCCTCCGGCTTGGTGTTCGGGTCGACGCACTTGCGGCAGGTGAGGCCGCGCTCCTCTGCGGAAATGCCGGTCGTGGTGTCGACATGGTCAATGGAGACCGTGAAGGCGGTGTGGTGGTTGTCGGTGTTGACCTTGACCATCTGCTCGAGGCCGAGGTGCTTTGCGACCTGCTCGCTCATCGGCGTGCAGATGAGGCCCTTGGCCTTCGCCGCCATGAAGTTGACGTTCTGGGTGGTCGCGAACTGCGCCGCGCAGATGAGGTCGCCCTCGTTCTCGCGGTCGGGGTCGTCGATGACCATGATGAGATGACCGGCGCGCAGCTCCTCAAGAGCCTGCTCGATCGTGCTGTAGTTTGCTGCCATGTTAATTCCTCCGTTGATTACAGAAATCCGTTTTCTGCAAGAAAATTCGTGCTGATTCCGCCGGTTTTGTGCGGCGCAGTGAGCTTTTCAACATATTTTCCGATGACGTCGCATTCGAGGTTCACCGGGTCGCCCGGCTTTTTGCCGAGCAGGATGGTCTGCGCGCCGGTGTGCGGAATGATGGAGACCGAGAAGTCTGTGTCCGTCACCGCCGCGACCGTCAGGCTGACACCGTCAATAGCGATCGAGCCTTTTTCGACGATGTAGCGCAGCAGGGGAGCGGGGGTCTTGATCTTGACCCAGACCGCGTTGTCCTCGCGCTTCTGCGAGGCGATCGTGCCCGTGCCGTCGATGTGGCCGGAGACGATGTGACCGCCGAAGCGGCCGTTTGCCGCCATCGCGCGCTCAAGATTGACCGGCGAGCCGCCCTGAAGCGTGCCGAGCGACGAGCGCCGCAGGCTCTCCGCCATGACATCGGCGGAAAAGCTGTCGCCCGTCATGGAGACCACGGTCAGACACACGCCGTTCGTCGCGATGCTGTCGCCTATTCTGGTATCCTCGAGCACGGTTTTCGCCTGTATCGTCAGCCGTGCGCCCTTCGCGCCGTGCTCGATGCGGCGAACCGTGCCGATTTCTTCAATAATGCCTGTAAACAAATCATAATCTCCCTTCGATCAGGAAATCTTCGCCGAGCGGTGTGCAGCGGACGTTTTTCAGCGCGAGAGCGTCCGCCATTTTTGCGAGACCTTCGCCGCCGACCGGGCTCTTCGAGTCCGCGCCGCCGATCAGCTTGGGGGCGATGTACGCCTGCACGCGGCGGACGATACCGGCCTTCAGCGCTGAGAAGGCGAGAGACGAGCCGCCCTCGAGCAGGATGCCGTTGATGCCGGCGCCGCCGAGCTGCTGCATCAGGTCGGTGAGGTCAACGTGACCGTCCGTCTCGCCGCAGACCAGAATGCGCACGCCCTTTTCTTCGAGCGCCGCCGTGCGCTCGCTGCGCGCCGTGACCGCGACGTAAGTCGGAATTTCATTCGCCGTCTGCACGAGCTGACTGCCGAGCGGCGTGCGTGCGTGACTGTCGCAGACGATGCGGACGGGATTGCGGCCGCCGTCGATGCGGCAGGTGAGGAGCGGATCGTCCGCGAGCACGGTGCCGACGCCGACCATGATGCCGGACAGGCGGTTTCGCGTTTCATGAACGTGGCGCCGCGCGGCTTCGCCCGTGACCCAGCGGCTGTCGCCGGTGTGGGCGGCGATCTTGCCGTCGAGCGTCATCGCGTACTTGAGTACGACGAACGGGGTCCTGTGGGTGATATAGTGGAAAAACACCTCGTTAATCTCGCGGCACTCGGCCTCGCACACGCCGGTTTCGACCTCGATGCCGGCATCGCGCAGGATCTGCGCACCCTTTCCGGCGACGAGAGGATTGGGGTCGAGACAGCCGACGAACACGCGGCGGATGCGGTGCTCGATGACCGCGTCTGTGCAGGGAGGGGTGCGGCCCCAGTGGCAGCACGGCTCCAGCGTGACGTAAAGATCGGCTCCGGCTGCATCCTCGGTGCAGTGCGCGAAGGCGTTGCGCTCGGCGTGAAGGCCGCCGATGTGCTCGTGCCAGCCCTCAGCGATGATGCGGCCGTCCTTGACAATGACGCAGCCGACCATGGGGTTGGGGTCTACATGACCCGCGCCGCGTGCGGCGAGCGCCAGAGCACGGCGCATATAGTATTCTTTTTGATCCGGCATCAAAATCACCTCGGTGAAAAATAAAAACGTCCCGGGGAAAATTCCTCGGGACGTGGAAAATGCAGTGGATTTGTCGTAAAAACAAAAAATCTGAAACATCAAGCGACATTTCAGAACAGTAAATAAACGGAAAACGCTTTCCGTGCATTCTTCTTTTATCCAGACTTTACTGTCGGCCCTGGAGTTTCACCAGATCATGCTCATGCCGGAAATCGACACTCGCTCGCGGGCTTTACCGCCGGTAGGGAATTTCACCCTGCCCTGAAGAACATGGTATTCGGTTTTGCGATGGGGAGGAGCGGCTCGCCGCTTACTCTGGGTATAGTATAACGCCGCACGAGGCAAAATGCAAGAACTTTTTTCGCTGACTGCAAAAAATATCCGCGCAGCGCAAACTCTGTGTTCGCGCTGCGCGGATGAGGCAGTTTTGATCTGACTGCAAAATCAGTTCTTGAGGCTCTGGATCGGGGCCGGGATGCGGCCGCCGCGACCAATGAACTTCGCCGGGGAGCCGGTCTTGATGGGCATGATCGGAGCGGCGCCGAGCAGGCCGCCGAATTCGACCATGTCGCCGACCTTCTTGCCGATGGCCGGGATGACGCGGACGGCGGTGGTCTTGGTGTTGACAACGCCGATGGCGATCTCGTCCGCGATCAGACCGGAGATGACCTCCGCGGTGGTGTCGCCCGGAACAGCTACCATGTCGATGCCGACCGAGCAGACAGCGGTCATGGCCTCGAGCTTTTCGAGCGTGAGCGCGCCTGCCTGTGCGGCCGCGATCATGCCTTCGTCCTCGGATACCGGGATGAATGCGCCGGACAGACCGCCGACACTCGAGGACGCCATGACGCCGCCCTTCTTGACCGCGTCGTTCAGCATGGCGAGGATCGCGGTCGTGCCGCAGCCGCCGCAGACCTCGAGACCGACCTCTTCCAGGATGCGCGCGACCGAGTCGCCGATGGCCGGGGTCGGCGCGAGCGACAGGTCGACGATGCCGAACGGCACGCCGAGACGCTGGCTCGCCAGCGCGCCGACGAGCTGACCCATGCGGGTGATCTTGAACGCAGTTTTCTTGATAACGTCCGCGACCTCGCCGATCGAGCAGTCGCCTGCGCGGCGGATGGCCGACTGGACAACGCCCGGACCGGAAACGCCGACGTTGATGACGGTCTCCGGCTCACCGATGCCGTGGAACGCGCCCGCCATGAACGGGTTGTCGTCTACGGCGTTGGCGAAAACGACCAGCTTGGAGCAGCCCATGGAGTCGTTGTCCTTCGTCAGCTCTGCGGTCTGCTTGATGATGCGGCCCATCAGACCGATCGCGTCGAGGTTGACGCCGGCCTTGGTGGAGGCGACGTTTACCGAGGAGCAGACCAGATTGGTCTCCGCCATGGCCTCCGGAATGGAGTTGATGAGGATCTCGTCGCCCTTGGCGAAGCCCTTCTGCACGAGGGCAGAGAAGCCGCCGACGAAGTTTACGCCGGTGGTGTCGGCCGCGCGGTCGAGCGCCTTTGCGAGCGGAACATAGCTGTTTGCCGAGGAGGTCGCGCCGACCATGGCGATCGGGGTGACGGAAATGCGCTTGTTGATGATCGGAATGCCCAGCTCGCGCTCGATCTGCTCGCCGGTCGCGACGAGCTTTTCTGCACGGCGCGTTACCTTGTCGTAAATCTTGTCCGCGAGCACATTGATGTCGTCCGCCGCGAGATCGCGCAGCGAAATGCCCATCGTGATGGTGCGGATGTCAAGGTGCTCCTCCTCGATCATCTTGATGGTTTCCAGAATATCTTTCGTGTTGATCATAGACATAATTCAGTTAAACCTCGCTTGCCCGAAACGGCTCAGATTTTGTGCATCGCGTCGAAGATGTCCTCGTGCATGGTGTGGATCTTCATGCCGAGCTCCTCGCCGTCCTTATCGAGCAGGTCGATCAGGGTGTTGAAGTCAACGGTGCACTTGTCGATGTTCACGAGCATGACCATGGCGAACATATCCTCCATGACGTTCTGGGAGATGTCGACGATGTTGACCTGATGCTCATAAAGCGTTGCCGAGATCTTGGCGATGATGCCGGTGCGGTCCTTGCCGGTTACTGTGATTACTGCGCGCATAATAGTTCCTCCATTTTGCGTATATGTGAATTTTTTGCTGACGAATTGGAAAGTCAAGTCGCGGCGTCCGTTATCATGTTGATGATACTGTTCGAAACGAGAAAGCCAGCATCGGTCAAATGCCAGCGCGTGCCGTTCAGCTCGGTCAGACCGGGCTTTGCCAGCGCGCGGAACACGGCCTCATAAGGGGCGGGGTCGACATGGTAGCGTTCCTCGAGGTCGCGGAGCTCCACGCCGTCCGAGGTGCGCAGACGAAGCATAAGGTACTCGTTCTGCTGCTCGAAGTCGGGGACTTCCTCCTCGTTCCGCACGGCGGCCGTGCCGTCTGTAAAGGCGGCGATGTCGCGCGGGAACGCAAACCTGCGCCCGTCAAAAAGCGAGTGGGCGCCCGGGCCGAGACCGATGTATTCGGAAAGATCCCAGTATTTGCTGTTGTGCCGCGAGCGGAAGCCGGGCAGGGCAAAATTCGAGATCTCGTAGTGTTCAAAGCCGTGCTGACTCAGGACGCGGCACAGGGCGAGATAGGTGTCCGCCTGCGCATCATCGTCCGGGAGGACGGGAGCCTCGCGCCCCATTTCCGTCATGGGCTCGAGCTTGAGTCCGTAGCAGGAAAGGTGGGTCGGCTGAAGCGCAAGACATTGCGAAAGCGAGTCGAGAAACATATCCTGCGTCTGACCGGGCAGACCGTACATCAGATCCAGGCTGATGTTGGAAAATCCGTGCTCGTGTGCGAGCAGAACGGCACTCCTTGCCCTCGCGAAGTCGTGGATGCGCCCGATGCGGCGCAGCTCGTTATCATGCGCGGCCTGCACGCCGAAGGAAAGCCGGTTTGCGCCGCCGCGCCGCAGCGCGTCGAGGAGCGCCGCGTCCGTGCTCTCCGGGTTGCATTCGACCGTTATTTCCGTGTCCTCTGCCAGAGCAAAGCTCTCTCGGACCGCGTAAAGGATGCGTTCGAGACGCGCGCCGCCCAGATACGACGGCGTGCCGCCGCCGAGGTAGACCGTGTCGGTCGTGCGGCCTGCGCTTTTTTCGCCGTACTCGCGGATGGAGCGGATGAGGGCGCTCGCATAGGCGTCCATGCGCGAGGCGTCCGTGATCGAATAAAAGTCGCAGTAGGCACACTTTTTCACGCAAAACGGGATATGCAGATACAGGCCGAGCAGGCGGGGCGTGATCATGACTCCTCGTCCAGCTTGAGCACAGCCATGAAGGCCTCGGTCGGCATCTGGACCGTGCCGAGCGCACGCATCTTCTTCTTGCCTTCCTTCTGCTTTTCGAGCAGCTTTTTCTTTCGGCTGATGTCGCCGCCATAGCACTTGGCGAGAACGTCCTTGCGCATCGCCTTTACGGTCTCGCGTGCGATGACCTTGCCGCCGATGGCCGCCTGAATGGGCACCTCGAACAGCTGACGCGGGATATTCTCCTTGAGCTTTTCGCAGATGCGGCGTGCGCGGCCGTAGGACTTGTCGCGGTGGACGATGAACGAAAGCGCGTCGACCTGATCGCCGTTGAGCAGCATATCGACCTTGACGAGGTCGCTCTTTCGATAGTCGAGAAACTCGTAGTCGAGCGACGCATAGCCCTTGGTGCGTGCCTTGAGCGCGTCGAAAAAGTCGTAGATGATCTCGCCGGTCGGCATTTCGTAGTGCAGCTCGACAAGGTTTGCGTCGAGGTACTGCATATCCTTGAAGATGCCGCGGCGGTCCTGGCACATCGGCATGATGTTGCCGACGAACTCCTGCGGCGTCATGATGGAGGCCTTGACGTAGGGCTCGCGCGCCTCCTCGATGACCGCCGGGTCGGGGTAATCGTGCGGGTTGTGACACTGAACGACCGTGCCGTCGGTCTTGACGATCTCATAGGTGACGGAGGGGAGCGTGGTGACAAGGTCGAGGTCGAACTCGCGCTCGAGGCGCTCCTGGATGATCTCCATGTGCAGCATGCCGAGGAAGCCGCAGCGGAAGCCGAAGCCGAGCGCGACCGAGCTCTCCGGCTCGAAGGACAGCGCGGCGTCGTTCAACTGGAGCTTTTCAAGTGCATCGCGCAGATCGGGATACTTGGAGCCGTCCTCGGTATAGATGCCACAGAAGACCATGGGGCGCGCCGGACGGTAGCCGGGCAGCTCGTTTGCGGTGGGATTCTCGGCGCTGGTGACAGTGTCGCCCACCTGCGTGTCTGCAACGTTTTTGATGCTGGCAGTGAAATAGCCGACATCTCCCGCGGACAGTTCATCGCACGGATCGAGTCCTATCGGGCGCAGGTGCCCCAGCTCCACGACCTTGTACTTTGCGCCGGTGGACATGAGCAGTATCTCATCCTCGCGGTGCAGCACGCCGTCCATCACGCGCATGAAAACGATGACGCCGCGGTAGTTGTCGTACTGGCTGTCGAATATCAGCGCCTTGAACGGTGCGTTCGGGTCGCCCGACGGCGCAGGGACGTTCCTGACGATATCGTCCAGCACCGCGTCGATATTAAGGCCAATCTTCGCGCTTATCTCCGGCGCATCCTGCGCGGGGATGCCGATTATCTCCTCGATTTCGTCCTTGACGCGCTGCGGGTCGGCGGCGGGAAGGTCGATCTTGTTGATAACGGGCAGTATCTCAAGGTCGTTATCCAGCGCGAGATAGGTGTTCGACAGTGTCTGCGCCTCGACGCCCTGCGACGCGTCCACGACCAGCACCGCGCCCTCGCAGGCCGCGAGCGAACGGCTGACCTCATAGTTGAAGTCGACGTGCCCCGGCGTGTCGAGAAGCGTAACGCTGCTCTGCGGCAGATCAATTACCGCCTGCTTTGAGAATATGGTTATGCCGCGGGAGCGCTCGATTGAATGCGTGTCAAGATACGAGTCGCGGTGGTCAACGCGGCCAAGCTTTTTGATTTTTCCCGAAAGGTACAGCATGGCCTCGGACAGCGTCGTTTTCCCCGCGTCCACATGAGCCAGAATACCTATAACAACATTTTTCTTCATGGGTGATATTTTACCAGTGTTGAACAAAAATATCAAGGATAAGTAAACGCGCCGCCCTCCTGCCGTATAGGGTTACATAACATGTCATCGCTATGCATACGTTCTGTAATTGCGCGCATATTTTTATGATATTTTTTTGCAACTATGACTACCATTTTTGTAAATGCTGTGATATAATTACTTGTCATAATATATAATGCTTACAAAATGCCTTAACAGGGGGAAATCACATATATGAAGAAGATACTTGTTCTGGAAGACGAAGCAAATATCCGCAGCTTTGTGGTCATCAACCTGCGCCGCAGCGGCTTCGAGCCGATAGAGGCCGAGAACGGAGAAATGGCTCTTGAAAAGCTCAAGCAGAACCCCGACATCTGCCTTGCTCTGCTGGATGTCATGCTGCCCGATATCGACGGGTTTGAGGTCTGCCGCCGCATCCGCGCGACCGGCTCCAAGATGGGCATCATCATGCTCACGGCAAAAAGTCAGGAGATCGACAAGGTCACTGGGCTTATGACCGGCGCGGACGACTACGTCACCAAGCCATTTTCCCCCGCGGAGCTCACAGCGCGCGTCGACGCGCTCATCCGCCGTCTCGGCGTTGACGAGGAGGAGAAGAACTCCGTTGAGATCGTCAGCGGCCCGTTCGTGCTTAACGTCCGCAACCGTACCCTTGAAAAGAACGGTCAACGCCTGAAGCTGACCCAGATAGAATACCTGCTGATGAAGCTCTTCATGGAGAATCCCGGCAAGGCCATGAGCCGCGAGGACATTCTCTCCGCCGTGTGGGGCAGCGAGTTCGGCGGCGAGCTCAAGACCGTCGACGTCAACATCCGCCGCCTGCGCATCAAGATAGAGTCCGACCCGACAGAGCCTGAATACCTCACCACCGTCTGGGGCTACGGCTACAAGTGGGGCTACTGAGCCAAGCGGCGCAAAAATCCATCACTGCAAAACGGAAGTATTATGAATGTTTAAAGACCTGAAAACTCAACTGTTTGCCTCCAGCATGGCGGCAATAGTCCTGCTGCTGCTCGCGGTATGGTTCATCACCCGCGCGATATACACGCCCGCGATAATCATCATCGTTCTGATGTGCATCTTCCTCGTCGGCGTGAACCTCTGGTTCTCGCGCTTCGTGTCCGAGCCTATCGAGAATCTCACCGAGGCCGCGCGCCACATCGCCGCCGGCAGCTACGGAGTCAAAATTGAAAAGGCCAGCGAAAACGAGCTTGGCCGCCTTACCGACGAGCTGAACAGCATGTCGGAAAAGGTCGCCGTGGCGGAGAAATCGCGCACGGAGTTCATCTCCCAGGTGTCGCACGAGCTGCGCACCCCGCTCACCGCGATAACCGGCTGGGCGGAGACGATAGCCTTCGACGAGGCCGTGCAGGGCGACTCGCTGCGCGGGATAAACATCATCTCCAAGGAGGCCGAGAGGCTTACGGGCATGGTGTCGGAGATGCTGGAATTCACCCGCATACAGGACGGACGCTTCAATCTCCGCGTCGAGCTTATCGACATCGCCGCCGAGCTTGAGGACGCGATATTCACCTACGGTGAGCTGATGCGTCAGGCCGGTATCGAGGTGAACTACACCCAGCCCCCCGCTGAGATCCCGCTCATCCCCGGCGATCCGGAGCGGCTGAAGCAGGTGTTCCTGAATCTGCTGGACAACGCCGCAAAGCATGGCGGGGACGGCAAGAAGGTAGACGTCGCGCTCACTGCCGACGCTGCGGGCGTACACATCAGCATCCGCGACTATGGCCGCGGCATCCCCGAGGGCGAACTGCCGCACGTCAAGGAGAAGTTCTACAAGGGCAGCTCCAAGAACCGCGGCACGGGCATCGGCCTTGCCGTGTGCGACGAGATAATCACGCGTCACAGCGGACAGCTTGAAATAGAGAACGCCGAGGGCGGCGGCTGCATCGCAAAAATAACTTTACCTATCAGTAACTAAGGAGAAAGCATGGCAAATAATAAAGACTGCGACTTCCGCACCTCGATAGGCGGACAGGCGCTCATAGAAGGCATACTCATGCGCGGCCCGAAGAAGCAGGCCATCGTCTGCCGCACGCAGGACGGCAT
>ERZ839741.4371-NODE-4371-length-10137-cov-3.145011_pt1 | contig 10137 bp, 8 predicted proteins | sample MGYA00519880_ERZ839741 | MGnify/ENA primary metagenome ERZ839741 (study PRJEB31850, sample SAMEA3708851) | human gut metagenome | biome: human gut; feature: human-associated habitat; material: faeces | place: China | collected 2014 ... | reverse complement strand
TTACGGCGTTGCGATGCTGCTCTCTTATTTTGTCGGTCAGAAGAAATACCCGATTCAGTACGATTTAAAGTCGATAGGGTGCTATGTGCTGTTGGCTGCGGTGCTTTATGTGGCTGCGGAATGTGTACCTATTGAAAACATCTGTCTGCGTATGACGTTCCGTACGCTGTTGTTATGCCTGTTTATAGCCTATATTATAAAGCGCGATTTGCCGCTTAGTCAAATACCTGTTATCAATCGTTTTATCCGAAAATAGAATTATTTTTATGGAACAGCCTGTCAATCCCAACCGGAATGTATTTGCCGTCAAGAACTTCCTGAAAGAGTATCTCGATTTGCGCAAAGATAAAGACAATGAACTTGCCACTGTAGACTCCATCCGTAAGGGTGTCGAGTTTAAAGGGGCCAATTTATGGATTCTGATATTTGCCATCTTTATGGCTTCACTCGGTCTGAATGTCAATTCTACCGCTGTAATTATCGGTGCGATGCTTATCTCGCCGTTGATGGGACCTATCATGGGAGTGGGGCTTTCAGTGGGGCTGAACGATTTCGAGCTGATGAAGCGCTCGTTGAAAAGTTTCCTGATAACTACGCTGTTCAGTGTCACCACGGCTACCGTCTTCTTCCTGGTGAGCCCGGTTGCCGAGGGGCAGTCGGAGTTGCTGGCGCGTACCTCACCGACGATTTATGACGTATTCATCGCACTGATGGGCGGTCTTGCGGGAGTAGTGGCACTCTCCACGAAGGAGAAAGGCAATGTGATTCCGGGTGTCGCCATTGCCACGGCATTGATGCCGCCGCTGTGTACGGCAGGTTATGGACTGGCAACGGGAAACCTGATTTATTTCCTCGGTGCATTCTACCTTTATTTCATAAACTCCGTATTCATCAGTCTGGCTACTTTTATCGGCGTACGGGTAATGCACTTCCAGCGCAAGGAGTTTGTGGATAAGAACCGTGAAAAGAAGGTGCGGAAGTATATCGTGCTGATAGCTGTCCTTACGATGTGTCCGGCGGTGTATCTCACAGTGGGAATTATTCAGGACACCTTCTTTGAAAGCGCTGCCAACCGCTTTGTAAACGAGCAGCTTGCCTTTGAGAATACGCAGGTATTGGATAAGAAAATCCACCATGAGGGCAAGCACCATGAGATACGGGTGGTCCTGATAGGTCAGGAAGTGCCGGAAGCTTCTATTGCCATCGCCCGCAGTAAAATGAAAGATTATAAACTGGACAATACGAAGCTGGTTGTGCTCCAGGGAATGAATAACGAGTCGCTGGATATGTCGTCTATCCGCGCCATGGTTATGGAAGATTTCTACAAGAACAGCGAACAGCGTCTGGTGGAGCAGAAGCAGCAGATTTCTTCTTTGGAAAAGGACTTGGAACAGTACCGTAAATACGATGAATTGGGCAAAAAGATTATCCCTGAGCTGAAGGTGCTTTATCCCTCCGTCAAGTCGGTTTCCATTTCGCACGCGCTTGAGCTGACGGTCGATTCGGTACGGATAGATACCGTTACGCTTGCCGTCCTGAAGTTCGGCAAGCATCCGGATGCCCGTGAAAGGGAGAAAATAACCGAATGGCTGAGAGCGCGTACGGGTTCCGAAAAGCTGAGGCTGATTGCGGAGTGATGTCCGGATGCGGTGAAAGAGAAGCGTCCGGCCGCACAGGCTGTCGGTGTGGGAATACAAAACGGGCAGGCAAACTTATATAAAGTTTAGTAGAGAACGATATGATTTTGAGATTTGTAGCAGTGGTTGTTTGCTGCCTTTCTGCGTGGGTGGTGCAGGCGGATGAGGGCATGTGGATGCTGGGTAATCTGAATAAACAGACGCGCCGGGCAATGAAAGAGCTCGGTTTGCAAATGCCGGCAGACAAGCTATACAGTTCCAGACGTCCCTCATTGAAAGATGCCGTAGTGAGTTTCGGCGGTTTCTGTTCGGGGGTGGTCGTGTCGGAAGACGGACTGGTATTTACGAATCACCATTGCGGTTTCAGCAGCGTCCAGCAGCATTCTTCCGTGGAGCATGACTATCTGAAAGACGGCTTTGTGGCACGTAACCGCAGCGAGGAACTGCCGAATCCGGAGCTTTATGTCCGCTTTCTGCTGCGGACGGAGAATGTAACGAAACGGGTGCTTGGTGCGGTAAAGCCGGAGATGACCGAGCCGGAGCGTTCCGGTGCGGTGGATTCGGTGATGTTTGCCATCAGTGAGGAAGTGGCGCGTAAGGACTCTACTTTGGTGGGAATTGTAGATGCGTACTATGGCGGCAATGAGTTTTGGCTGTCTGTTTACCGCGACTATAACGATGTCCGGCTGGTATTTGCACCGCCTTCCTCGGTAGGCAAGTTCGGTTGGGATACGGACAATTGGGTGTGGCCGCGTCATACGGGCGATTTCTGCGTATTTCGCATCTATGCCGGTAAGAACAACCGCCCGGCGGATTATTCGCCGGAAAACGTCCCTTATCGTCCCGAATACGTAGCGCCGATTTCTCTGGACGGGTATAAAGAGGGTTCTTTCTGCATGACATTGGGCTATCCGGGCAGCACGGAGCGTTACCTCTCTTCGTTTGGCATCGAAGAGATGATGAACAACGGCAATCAGGCACAAATAGATGTCCGGGGCATCAAGCAGGCTATCTGGAAGCGCGAAATGGACAGGCGGGACAGTATCCGCATAAAGTATGCTTCCAAATACGATGAAAGCTCCAATTACTGGAAGAACAGCATCGGGGTGAACCGGGCTATCCGGAAATTGCATGTCTTGGAAAAGAAGCGTGCCATGGAGCGGGAGCTTCGCCGCTGGATACAACAGACACCCGGAGAACGTGAGAAGCTGTTGCGGCTGTTTCCCGATTTGGAACTGGACTATAAAAATACCCGTGAAGCCAACCGTGCTTTGGCCTATTTTGCCGAATCTTTCCTGAATGGTCCTGAACTGATACAATTGGCGTTGTCCATTTTGAATTTTGATTTTGAAGGGGAACGGAAAACGGTTGAGGCCAATCTGAAAGCAATTGTAGAAAAGTACGCCAATCTGGATTTGGAAATCGACAAGGAAGTCTTTACCGCCATGGTGAAAGAATATCGTTCCAAGGTCGATTCTACCTATTTACCGGAGTTTTACGGTACGATTGCCACCCGGTACGGCGGTAACGACAAGGCTTATGCGGATAGTTTGTATGCCGCTTCGGAACTGACTACCCCTCGCGGATTAAAACGTTTTCTGGAGCGGGACACTACCTATAACATCTATGACGACCCTGCCATAAACCTGGGCATAGACCTGATTGGCAAGATGTTTGAAATCAATATGCAGACGAGAGAGTCCGCCATGAATATCGCCCGTAATGAGCGCTTGCTGAATGCTGCCGTACGCAGGATGTATTCATCGCGTAATTTCTATCCGGACGCCAATTCCACCATGCGCTTGAGCTTCGGTACGGTATGCGGATACACCCCGTTTGACGGTGCTGAATACGATTATTATACCACGACCAAAGGTATTCTTGAAAAGGTAAAGACCCATGCAGGCGATGTGGATTTTGAGGTGCAGCCGGAACTTCTTTCTTTGTTCTCCAACCGCGACTTTGGCAGATATGCCGGTGAAAAGGGAGAAATGAACGTTTGCTTTATCTCCAATAACGATATAACCGGCGGCAATTCGGGAAGCGCCATGTTCAATGCCAGAGGCGAACTTCTGGGACTGGCTTTTGACGGCAATTGGGAAGCGATGAGCAGCGATATACTCTATGAACCGAAGATGCAGCGCTGCATCGGGGTCGATGTGCGCTACATCCTGTTCATGATAGAGAAGTACGGCAAAGCCGGAGATTTGATACGGGAGCTGAAAATCGTTTCCGGAAAATAGCCGGTTATGCGATTCCCCTGATGCGGTCGTCGAAAGCGGACAATGCCGCTTTGGCCCCTTCACCCATAGCTATGACAATCTGTTTGTAGGGTACGTCGGACACGTCTCCGGCTGCATAAACACCCGGAAGCGTGGTGCGGCAGAATGCGTCTGTCTTGATTTCACCGGTCGGTGTCGTTTCCAATGCGTCCCGGAAAGGTGCGCTGTTGGCTGCCAGACCGATTTGTACGAAGATACCGTCCAAAGGATAGTCGCGCTCCTCGTTGGTGATGCGGTCTTTGATGCGGATACCGGTTACTTTCTCTCCGTCGCCCGTCACTCGGGTGGTTTGTGAAGAAGTGAATATCTCCACGTTGGGAAGGCTTCCGGCTTTTTCCTGCAATACCTGGTCGGCTTTTAGCGTATCGGCAAATTCGAAGACGGTAACTTTCCTGCAGATTCCCGCCAGGTCGATGGCCGCTTCTATGCCGGAGTTCCCGCCGCCGATGACGGCTACATGCTTGCCTTGGTAGAAGGGGCCGTCACAATGCGGGCAGAAGGCTACACCGCGTCCGAGGTATTCGGCTTCTCCCTCTACGTTCAGTTTACGCCAGCTTGCGCCTGTGGCAATGATTACCGCAGGGGCTGTAAACGTTTCTCCGCCACCGGAGAAAACCTTTTTCTCTTTGCCCTGAAGCTCTGCTCTTTCAATCTTCCGGTCTTCAAAAATCTCTATCGGGTAATGTTCTATGTGCGTCCTGAGTGCGTCGGCAAGCTGTGAACCTGTTGTCCGGGGTACGGAGATGAGGTTCTCGATGCCTACGGTTTCTTTTACCTGTCCGCCTATTCGTTCGGCAATAATGGCTACGCGCAATCCTTTGCGGGCGGAATAAACGGCTGCCGAAGCCCCGGCAGGACCTCCGCCCAGGACCAGCACGTCGAACTCCCTTAAGATGGGTGCTGCATTCTTTTGCGGCAGGCTGCCGAAGGTATCTTCCAGTTTTTTCAGGAGTTCCCCTAAAGAACCGCGTCCCACATGAAGTTGCTTCCCATTGGCGTAAACGGACGGTACGGCTTGTATTTTCAGCGCATCCGCTTCTTCCTGAAAGACGGCTCCGTCTATTGTGTCGTGGGTGATATAGGGATGCAGCAGTGCTACGGCATTGAGCGCCTGCACAATGTCCGGGCAGTTGGTACAGGCCAGCGACACATAAGTTTGCAGATGGATTGGGCCTTGCAATGCCTTGATGCGGCGGCCGATACCCTCGTCCGGGAGATTTTTGCCCTTTCCATCGGCATTTAGCACGGCAAGAAGCAGCGAACTGAATTCATGTCCGCCCGGAACGGCACGGAATTTTATTCCGGTTTCTTTCCCTTCTTTCAGGAGCGTAAACTCCAGTTTGGGCTTATCGGTTTCGGTCACCTGGCAGGACAGTTTGTCGGAACAGCTCGCTATGTCATTCAGAAAATCAATCATCTCACCGGCCTGTTCATGTTCCGGATTGCAGGTGATGTGAAAGGTATAGCGGGCTTCCAATGGTTGGAATATGCTCCGCACTTGGTCTAATATAGTTGCTTCTAACATGATGATGCAGGTTTTTAAATGTTGGAGTATAAAAAAAGACTATCTCATTTCTTGTACTCTTGCAAGGAAGAAATGGAGATAGTCTTTACATAGTAATGTCTATCGTATGGGGGTACGATTAAATCTTGCCGACTAAATCGATGCTCGGCTTCAACGTTGCACCGCCTTTCTTCCATTTGGCGGGACAGACTTCACCGTCGTGAGTGGCTACGAATTGCGCAGCTTCCACCTTACGGAGCAGTTCGTCCGCATTGCGTCCGATGTTGTTGTCCTGAATCTCGGCAATCTTGATTTTTCCTTCAGGATTTACAAGGAATGTACCGCGATAAGCCATACCTTCTTCTTCGATCATCACACCGAATGCACGGCTCAATGTTCCTGTCGGGTCTGCCAACATCGGGTATTTAATCTTGCGGATGCTTTCGGAAGCATCGTGCCATGCTTTATGTACAAAGTGAGAGTCTGTACTTACGGAATAGACCTCTACGCCCATGGCTTGGAACTGGTCGTATTTTTCTGCAATATCCACCAGTTCGGTAGGACATACAAACGTAAAATCTGCCGGATAGAAGAAGAAAATGGCCCATTTGCCTTTTACATCTTCGTTAGTTACTGTTTTGAAACTTCCGTTTTGGAAAGCCTGAACTTTGAATTCAGGGAGTTGAGAGTTGATAATCGGTTCCATAATTATACTTTTTAAAAGGTTTGGTTTTTGTTTTACCGGTGCAAAGATTGTGCAGACCGAATGCAGAAGCAGGCTTGCCTGATTATGCCGAGGTGCAGCCGATCTTTGCTTTTCCTGTTTGCAAAAATATAGCATTTTTCTCCGGTAGAACAAAAAATCCGATTGAAAGGTTTTATGGGCCGATAGACAAAATCTATACGAGTACCTGAGTGGCTTTCAGGGAGAGCATTTCTTTGGGCACTGCCGCTGTTACCTCTTGGACGATTGTATTTAAAAGCGTGTTGCGGATAAAACTCCGGTTGGTCAGCATGATAATTTGCCGGGTAGGACAGGGGATGGCAAAAGGATGTACCAGTTCTTTCTGCGTGCCGTTCAGTTGCAGGACAGCCAGTTCGGGAATGAAAGTGATGCCCTTGCCGCTTTCTACCATGCGCATAAAGGTTTCCATGCTGCCCAGATGGTAGGCCAACTGGCTGGCACGGGCTGCCTTCAGTTGGCAGAAACGCTCCAGCTGGTCGCGAAAACAATGCCCTTCATCCAGCAGCCAAAGCTGTTCTCCCGTCAAGTCCGAAGTCCGTATGACTTCATTGCTGAAAAGACGGTTTTCCCGCGCAATATACGTGTAGAACTGTTCGTAGAATAACGGTATTTGCCGGAATTCTTCCATTCCTGCCAGACCGGCTACGATTCCGGCATCTATGTCTCCCGTTTGCAGGGCTTTCTTGATGTCGTTCGTCTTCATCTCTACCACCCGGATATCAAGCTGCGGATATTTCTTCATCAATTGCGGAAAGAAACGCGGCAGCAGATAGGGAGCTATGGTGGGAAGTATGCCCAGTTTGAAAATTCCGCTGAGCGAATGCTTTTCTTCTTCTATAATGTTTTTTATACGATGGGTCTGAACCAACACATTCCGGGCTTGTTCTATGATGTGAAGGCCGATGGGAGTAGGGCACACAGGCTGCTGGCTGCGGTCGAAAATCTTTGTGTCCAACTCTTCTTCCAACTTTTGAATCATGGCGCTCAAGGTGGGTTGTGTGACCCGGCAATATTCAGCGGCTTTGGCGAAATGGCGGAACTGATTGACAGCAAGTATGTATTCCAATTGTTGTAAAGTCATAGAAACAGGGCTTTTGAATGTTATATATAGAATCGTTCTATGCAAAGATAGAAATTATCTGTTTGACAAGCACTTATTTGCCGCTTATCTTTGCAACAGGAACAAAGAAAAATAGTATGAACTTTTAAAATAGAAAGATTATGAAAACTTTAGATTACTTACATTTGAATGAAAAGAAAGTTGCTGACGTAGTATCGGCATTGCATCAGCTATTGGCAGACTTTCAGGTACATTATACCAATTTGCGCGGTTTCCATTGGGATATTAAAGGACACGGGTTCTTCGTGCTGCACGGCAAATTTGAAGATATGTACAACGATGCCGCAGAGAAAGTGGATGAAATCGCAGAACGTATCCTGATGTTGGGCGGTACACCCGAAAACAAATTCAGTGAATATCTCAAGGTTGCCAAAGTGAAGGAAATCTCCGGTATTACTTGTGGCGGTGAGGCTGTTGAGCATATCCTCGAAACTTACAGCTATCTTATCGGTGAAGAAAGAAAAGTGATAGAACTGGCCAATGAAGCCGGTGATGATGCAACGGCCGACTTAATGACCGGTTACCTGAAAGAGCAGGAAAAAATGGTTTGGATGCTCGTTGCTTTCAGTACCAAGAGCTGTACGAAATAGGAGATAAAAAGCAATAAGATAATAGGGTGATAAAGTGATGATGCATTGCTTTGTCACCCTATTGCTTTGTTACACTGTTATTTATCACCTTGTCACTCCATCATTTTTTTAGAATAATGACGGTTACGGCTGAAATGATGAGCAGGATGCCCAGTGCTATGCTTCGGGTAAACGGCTCTCCGAAGATGGCAATGCCTACGCATACCGCCGTTACAGGTTCCATAGCTCCCAATACGGATGTCAGTGTGGAGCCTATGTTTTTGATGGCGCGTACCAGTGCAAGGTTGGATATTACGGTAGGTACTAACGCAAGCATCACCAGATTGCCCAATGTGGTGCGGTCCGGAATGGCCTGTAACCCTATCCCGGAGATTTCCGTTCCGGTGAATAACAGGATACCGCCGAACAAAAAGACGTAAAACGTCATTTTAAGCCCTTTCATCTCGAGATTTTTCAGTTGGCTTACCGTTACCAGGTAAAGGCATATCCCAATGCAGAAAGCAAAACAATGAATATGCCGGACCAGGTGACGCTTCCCGTACCGTCTCCGCTGGACAGGAAAAATACGCCGGTTACTGCCAGTGCAATGGCCGCCATGCGCCACAAAGATTTCTTCTCGTGGAAGAATATCATCATGATAAGCGTAGTCAGCACCGGATACATGAAATGAAGGGTGGTGGCCACACCGCTCGACATGAACTGATACCCCCAAAAGAGGAATACTGCGGAACTGTCGTAAAGGCATGCCAGCAGCAGAAGCGGCAATATCTCCTTACGGCGTATGCGGAAAGACTGCTTGTCGAGCAGCAGTATGCCTGCCAGTGCCAGCATGGCGAAAAGAAAACGATATAATAGAATAGACCAGAAACCCATTCCTTGCTGCATGGCCGGGATTGTAAATAGCGGAATCAATCCGAAGCTGGCAGAAGACAATAGTCCATATAAAAAACCGTTGACTTTGTTCACGTCGTTTGCTTATTTCTTTTTAGGTGTCCGTTTTGCCCAGCCTTCTTCGCTGAAGTCCGGTTCTGAATCTTTAAATTCGTTATTGCCTTGAAAGAACTGTTTCCAATCGTCTTTTTTGCCGCGTGCCTTGGTATAACCGCGTTCTTCGCGACTGGGCTTGTTCTTTTTCTTGTCGGTAGCGGCATATTCGGTCTTATCACTGCGTTTGCCGGCAACCTCGCTGCGACGCTCATCCTTGTAGCTGCGTTTTTTGCCGTCAAATTCCTTTTTGCCGTAGTTGCCGCCTTCGTTCCTGCGTTTTCCTTTGGGAGCGTCTTTCCCTTCTTCTCCCGCAATCTCTACAGAAACCTTACGGCCGTTCCAGTTGGCCCGGTTTAAGGCTTTTATAACGTTGCCCGCTTCTTTGTCTTCCACTTCAAAGAAAGAGAACTTCTGCATCAGGTCGATACGGCCTAATTCAACACGCCCGCGGGTATTGTTGTTCAGGAGGCTGATCAGTTCGTTGGGGAAGAAGTTGTCCATTTTACCGAGATTGATAAACAGACGTTTAAAGCCCGGAGTTGCCTTACGGGCATTGCTGCCGCGTTCGCCGCTTTTGGCGCTGCGTTCGCTGCCGGTGGCAATTTCTATTTCCTCACGGTCGCGATAGTAGTCCAGGAAGCGGTTGAATTCGAGGGAAACCATGCGTTTAATCAGGTCTTCCTTACTCAACCAGTCCAGCTTGCGGTAAATGTCGGACATGAAATCACGGATTTCATCCTCATTTACTTTTACTTTTTCGAGTTCGTCAATAACCTTCAGCAACTGCTTCTCGCAGATTTGCTTGCCGGTAGGCATTTCTCCCTGAATGAATTTCTTGCCGATGATGCGTTCGATTTCACGCATTTTGCCTTTTTCGCGCAGGTTGATGATGGCGATGGATGTGCCTGTTTTTCCGGCACGTCCCGTACGTCCGCTGCGGTGTGTGTAGCTTTCCGTATCATCGGGCAGGCCGTAGTTGATGACGTGGGTGAGGTCGTCAACGTCCAGACCGCGTGCGGCAACGTCGGTAGCCACCAGCAGTTGCAGGTTGCGTATGCGGAATTTCTGCATGACGGCATCGCGCTGCGCCTGGCTCAGTTCACCGTGCAAAGAGTCGGCATTGTAACCTTCCTGCATCAGTTTGTCGGCAATTTCCTGAGTTTCCTTGCGGGTACGGCAGAAGATGATGCCGTATATCTGCGGATAGTAATCTACGATGCGTTTCAGGGCGGCGTACTTATCTTTGGCATGAACGGTGAACACCACGTGTTT
>ERZ839741.4364-NODE-4364-length-10160-cov-16.842355_pt1 | contig 10160 bp, 6 predicted proteins | sample MGYA00519880_ERZ839741 | MGnify/ENA primary metagenome ERZ839741 (study PRJEB31850, sample SAMEA3708851) | human gut metagenome | biome: human gut; feature: human-associated habitat; material: faeces | place: China | collected 2014 ... | reverse complement strand
ATGGGTATTGGAATGGTGCCGTATGGTTTCCCCATCAGTGGGTAATGTGGAAAACCCTTTTAGATTTAGGTAAGGGAGAAGAAGCCTACCGGGTGGCACATACAGCCTTGGATAATTGGGAAAAGGAATGTGAAGCAAGCTATTTTACGTTCGAGCATTTCATTATTTCTTCGGGAAGAGGAGCAGGGTGGCACCAGTTCTCCGGACTTTCATCACCTATTTTAAACTGGTTTGCCGCTTACTATAAGCCGGGTAAAGTTTCTACCGGCTTTGAGGTATGGATTACGAAAAGTGAATTCAATGACAATAATTCCGGATATAAGGCTGATATCTCTTTTGACGATTCGACAAAGGCCCATGAGCGTTGTATGATTGTCTGCATGGATGCAGGATATAAGTATGAAGTATTGTTCAATGGTAAGTCTGTTAAATCCAGATCTGACCATCCCGGAATGTTAGAAATCACATTACCGGCTACTAATAAAACCGGTGAACTTATAATTCGGGCTCTTAATTAGAGTTATTCATAAGAGTATTATTTTCTTTCATATTCAATATTAACCTCTGTGAGGTATAAGATGTCCATTTCGCACACGGTGAAATGGGCATTTTGTGTTATCAGATTAAAACAGATTGATACATTTCATTACAAATGAAACTTTGCAAAATAAGATATTTGTCTCATTACTGATAATTTTGTACCTACCACCGTTTTATAGCCTTCTGACTGCGAAAATGAGACGTTTTTTCTCTTTTTAGAGATAACTTTACCACCTGTTATCTAATTGATTCTCTACTTTTGTCGTGCTTTGAAGCACAAGGCAGTCTTTCAATTTTTTTAAAATTTAATATTATGAAGCAAAAGATTTTAAGATTCTTTTCTGATGCAAGGGTTAGGATGGTACTCCTCTTCCTGATTTCTACAGTTTATGTTCAAGCCCAGTCGGGCAGAATCGTTACGGGTGTTGTTAAAGACGCTACGGGCGAGACAGTTATTGGAGTAAACGTTACTGTAAAAGGTAATGCTGCTTTGGGAACAATTACCGATTTAGACGGTAAGTATTCATTGAACGTTCCCGCGCAAAAGTCTACTTTGGTATTCTCATTCATTGGTTATCAAACCATAGAAAAAACAATTGATGCCAACACAAGAACTCTAAATGTCACCATGGCTGAAGATTCTAAGTTGCTGGATGAAGTTGTGGTAGTAGGTTATGGTACAATGAAGAGAAAGGATGTAACAGGTGCTGTGGCACACATTGGTGAGGAAGTGACGAAGAATAGAGCTGCAACGAATGCTCTCGATTTCTTGGTTGGTACTGTTCCCGGTGTACACATCACTCCTTCTACTAATGCAGCTGGTGGTGCTTCCGGACTCCTGATCCGTGGTAAGCAGTCATTGAAAGCCAGTACTTCTCCTTTGATCGTTTTGGATGGTGTTATATTTTACGGAAGTATTGATGACATTAATCCGAACGATATCGAAAGTATGGATATCCTGAAGGACGCCAGCTCTACTGCTGTTTACGGTTCAAAAGGTTCGGCGGGTGTTATTCTTATTAATACTAAAAAGGGTTCTACTGAAAAACCGATTATTAATGTAAGTACAAAGATCGGTGTGGCACAAGCTACCTTTATGCCTCAAATGCCTACTGCAGAACAGTACATGCAGAGACGTTCTGACTACTACAAAACAATCGACTATTTTAAGCCGGGTGAACAACAAAAAGGTTTAGGATATTATGATAATCCTGATAACTTGCCTGATGGTGTTTCTCGTGAGCAATGGGCTGGTTATGATAATTCTTTCTCCGGTGACTACATTGAAACCTGGATGCAACGTCTGGAATTCAATCCCATTGAAGTTACTAACTACAAGGCTGGTAAATTTGTTGACTGGATGGATCTTGTTTACCAGAATGGTTTGAGACAAGATTACAGTGCATCTGTTTCCGGTAAGACAGCAAGAACTAATTATTATGTAGCATTGGGCTATACTAACAATGATGGTATCGTTGTAGGTGACCAGTTCCGTGCTTCAAGATCACGTGTGAACTTGGATACTGAAATTACAAAATGGTTGAATATCGGTTTGAATGCACAGTTCGTTCATAAAGGTACGGATAACATTTCAGCAGATACCGGTGCAGCTAAAGCAGCCAGCCCCTTCGGTGATGTTTATGAGGCTGATGGAAGTATCAAAGTTAGACCTTGGGATGATAACCGTATTGCTAACCCGTTGCTGAACCGTTCAGTAGACGATAAGTATTACAGAACTCAGAATTTCAACTCAAGTGTTTATGGTAAGTTGACTCTCCCGTTCGGATTTACATGGCAGACTACTTTCAATGTGCGTTATGGTTGGAGAAAAGATTACTATTTTGACTCTGATATCAAACCAGGTGTAGTAGCTGGTGGTAAGGCAAAACGTGAAGACTACTCTGACTACGAGTGGAGTATCGATAATATGCTGAAATGGAATCGTACTTTTGCTAAAATTCATAACTTTGACTTCACTTTCGTATATACTGCTGAGAAATACCAGAACTGGAAGAGCACAGGAAATAATGAAGGTTTCCAACCCAATGGTACGCTGAGCTACCATGCTATTCAGTCAGGTATCACTCCTACTGTTAGCTCAAATGATGAAATGCAAACAGGTAATGGTTTGTTGTGGCGTTTGAACTATTCATTGATGGATCGTTATTTATTGACCGGTTCTGTACGTCGTGATGGTTTCTCTGCTTTCGGACAGAACAATCCTTTTGGTGTATTCTCTACAGTTGCTGCCGGATGGCGTATTTCAGAAGAAAAGTTCCTGAAAGATGTTAAATGGATTGATAACTTGAAACTGCGTTTCTCTTGGGGACAGACTGGTAACCGTGACATCGGCCGTTATGCAGCTTTCTCAAGATTGACAATTACCAACGTTATTCAAAATGGTGTAAATTATAAAGGTGTATATCCTTCTGGGTTGGCCAACAGAGACCTGAAATGGGAAACTACTACCGGTCTCAACTTTGGTGTTGACTTCGGATTGTTCAACAATAGACTGTCCGGTTCGGTAGAACTTTATAAGAACAAAACAAACGACTTGTTGATGGACCGTGCTATGCCTGAGATCTCAGGATATGGTTCAATCGCTTCTAACTTGGGAGAGATTGGTAACAAGGGTGCTGAGTTGACTCTGTCAAGTATAAATATTAATACTCCTAATGTACGTTGGGGTACTACATTTACTTATTCTACTAATAAGAACGAAATCAAGCACCTGTATGGTGATATGATTGATGTATTGGATGCAGATGGTAATGTGATCGGTCAACGTGAGGATGATGACGTTCAGAATGGCTGGTATATCGGACATGCTATCGATGAAATCTACGATTATAAGTGGATTGGCGTATGGCAACTGGGTGAAGAACTGGAAGCTGCAAAATATGGTAAGCAACCGGGTGACCCGAAATTGCTGGACGTTAACAATGACGGTAAGATCAATACAGATGATAAGCTTTGGTTAGGTACAAAAACTCCGAAACATCGTATGACTCTGAGCAGTAACCTGACTCTGTTCAAATGTATCGACTTCTCTTTTGTACTGCGTGGAGAGTTTGGCTGGATGGATATCGACAACTTGCCGAGAAATGAAACAAATCGTTTCTACAATACTTCAAACTCTGTTTGGACTGAGTACTGGACACCGTGGAATCCGAATAGTAAATATGCCCGTCTGGGTGCAAACGTTGATAGCCCGGGTGTGAATATCTACGAAAAGAGAAACTATGTGAGAATGCAGAATATGGCATTGTCTTATTCATTCCCGAAGAAGTTGATTAATAAGTTCATGATCGATAACCTGAGATTCAGTATCAATGTGGACAATGCATTCGTTATCTCTAAATGGAGAACATCTGATCCTCTGACTAAAGCCATTACTCCGCGTATCTGGACATTTGGTGTGAACATTACCTTGTAATCTGATAGAACGAATAATTAAATAAAGATATTCAAATGAAAACAAAGAAATATATACTAAAAGGCCTGGCCACTTGCCTGGTAGCAGCCAGTCTCTCGGCCTGTGTTGATCTTGAACCAAAAGCGATGTCATTCCTGACGCCGGAAAACACTTTTGTGGATAAAGCGGGTTTGGAAACCATGCTTCGCCTTTGCCGTAAACAGATGAATTTTGAATGGTTCGGAGATGCATTCAACTCCGGAAACTGTGAAACCTATTCTGTATATGAATATGCCTGGTCTGACCTGGCTGTAATGGGTGGTCCTGAGACGAAGGAAATCCATAACATGGTGACTCAGTTGACTCCTACAACTAATATGTACCTGCACTTGCGTTACTGGGTTTTCGGATGGAATGGCATTAAATATGCCAATACGGTAATTACCCGTGCTCCTGAAGCTTCGGATATGGCTTCGGAAGAAGACCGGAATGCTTGTTTGGCAGAAGGATATTTCCACCGTGCTTACTGGTACTATTTGTTAGTAAACCAATTTGGTGATATACCTTGGATCAATGAAGAAATTACCGGAGCAAAACTGGACTTTAATACAGTTTCCCGTAAGACTATTCTGGCAAATATCAAGAAAGATATGGAATATGCCGTACAATGGTTACCTCAGGAAGTGATTCGTGGTGCTGTGAGCAGAGCTGCAGGTGAGCACTTGCTGGCTAAGATTTGTCTGGCTACCGGTGATTTCCAACAGGCAGTAGACGCAACTACCCGATGCATCAACAATTACGGATTACGTCTGATGACTGAGCGTTTCGGTATCAATATGGATGATAAGACTAAAGATGTATACAATGACTTGTTCCAGGAAGAGAATATCAGCCTTGTTGAAAACAAAGAAGGTATCATGATCGGTCAGGAAATCTATGGTTTGGATGGATGTTCCTCTCCGAGTGGTTCAAAACGCAAACGTAACTTCGTGCCGCAATGGCATGCAGGAAGTAAGGTGAAAACACCGGACGGTAAAAATGGAACAACCGATGCTTCCGGAATCTACGATGGATATGAACAATTGGAAGAATTGGGTAGAGGTCTTGCTAAGATACGTCCTACTAACTATGCTCAGTATTCATTGTGGAGCAATTGTGGTGATGATATGCGTCATAATTCTAATAACTGGTTTGATAAATCACGTATCACTTACAATTTGCCGGCTTCAAAGGGTGGTAGTGCTACTTATTTTGGCCAACCGGTAAATCCTGCTTATTGTTCAGATACCATGCGCTGCTACTTCTCTTTCCCGATCGTAAAGGTTTTGGTTGACAAAGATGATCCGAATGCCGGAGGTAAAGTGCCTGTAGGTGGTTTCACCGACCAGTACATCTTCCGTCTTGCAGAAACTTATCTGAACAGAGCTGAAGCATATTGGTGGTTAGGAAAAAATGATCTGGCTACTGCTGATGTGAATACAATCCGTCGTCGTGTAAATGCTCCGGAATTTTCGTCAGTTACATTGGAAGATATTCTGGATGAAAGAGCCAGAGAGTTGTTCCTGGAAGATCATCGTAAGACAGAACTGACCCGTATTGCTTTCCTGAAAGCTGAAAAAGGTGTAGATGGATATTCTCTCAATAATTTTTCAGAGAAGAACTGGTATTATGACCGTGTTATGGAGAAGAACAACTTCTTTGCAGAAGAATATTATTATTCAACGAATGCTTTTATCATGAAACCGTACCATGTGTTGTGGCCAATTCCGCGTAATGCTATAGAATCCAATACACAAGGTCGCATTAACCAGAATTATGGTTATGATGGTTATGAAGATAATATTCCGGTAGAAGAACTTGAACAAAGATATAAATAAGTAGAATACAATGAGAAGTAAGTATATTTTGTTTGCCTTGGCTCTGACAGGAGCCTTGGCATCCTGCTCGGACGATGATAATAAAGGAAATGCAAATTATAAGAATCCTTATTCTAATCCGCTGACAGATTACAGTGTAGGTGACCCTACCATCTGGAAAGAAAATGATCATTCATTTTATGTATATGCCACCAATACATCTGTGATTCGTAAGTCGCAAGATTTGATTCATTGGACAGATGGCGGTCCGATGTTCGCAAAGAAACCTACATTCGTTACAGAATCAGGTGCAGCTGTCTGGGCACCGGATATCGAAAAGGTTGGTGATAAATTCATCTTGTATTATGCTATGTCTGCCATGGGTAAACCTGCAACTGCCGGTATCGGTATTGCTTCTGCAGATTCTCCCGAAGGTCCTTTTACTCTGGATATCTCTGTTGATGGAAAAGGAAAACTGTTCACTTCAAGTGAAATTGATGTAAGAAATTCTATCGACCCTTGCTTCTTCGAGGATAATGGACAGAAATGGCTGGTTTGGGGTAGTTTCAACGGTTTGTATGCTGTAAAGCTGAATGCTGACGGAACGAGAGTATATCCTGATATTGCAACTGCTAAGAAAGAAAGAGTACAGGTTGCGGGTACTGCTTTTGAAGCACCTTATATCCATAAGCGTGGTGATTATTACTATATGTTTGCATCTGTAGGCTCATGTTGTAACTCAATGTTGAGTACTTATACTACTGTTGTCGGACGTTCTACTTCTTTCTTAGGCCCGTATGTGAATAAGAATGGAGAATCAATGCTTGATAATAAATATGAAGTTCTTATCAGAGCTAATGATCGCTTTGTTGGACCGGGTCATAACTCGGAGATTGTGACAGACAGCGAAGGTACTGAGTGGATATTATATCACAGTTACGACAGACACACCCCAAGTAAAGGACGCTATTTGATGATTGACCGGATTGTTTGGGAGAATGATTGGCCAGTAATTGCTGGTAATAGTCCATCTACCGAAGCAGAAGCGCCGGTTTGTAAATAGTAATAGTGAATATATGCAGAAAATATTGTTAATAGGAGTCTTTCTCGCCATAAGCTGTTTGCTTATGGCGAAAAAGCCCATTAAGAGCTATCAGAATCCGGTAATAAACTATAGTTTGCCTGATCCTTCTATTATCAAAGGGGAGGATGGTTACTATTACCTGTATGCCACCGAAGATATCCGAAACTTGCCTATTCATCGTTCGAAAGACTTGGTGGAGTGGGAGTATGTGGGTACTGCTTTTACTAAAAGCACTCGTCCGGATTTTGAACCCAAAGGAGGATTATGGGCTCCAGATATTAATAAAATAGGCGATAAATACGTGCTTTATTATTCCATGTCCGTTTGGGGAGGCGAGTGGACTTGTGGCATCGGATGTGCTATTGCCGATAAGCCTGAAGGCCCCTTCAAAGATCATGGAAAAATGTTCCGTAGCAATGAAATCAATGTGCAGAATTCTATTGATCCTTTCTATATAGAGGATGGAGGAAAGAGATATCTCTTCTGGGGTAGCTTCCGTGGAATTTATGGTATTGAACTGTCGGATGACGGACTTTCTATAAAGAAAGGTGCTAAACTCCGTCAGGTAGCAGGAACAGCCTATGAAGGAACATATATTCATAAAAAAGATGGCAATTATTATTTCTTTGCATCCATAGGTACTTGTTGTGAAGGATTAAAGAGCACTTATACTACAGTTGTAGGTCGTTCGAAGAAGCTTTTTGGCCCTTATGTTGATAAGAGTGGTAAGAAGATGCTGGATAACCACCATGAAGTATTAATTCATAAGAATGATGCTTTTGTAGGTACCGGGCATAATTCAGAGATTGTAACGGATAAAGCAGGTAATGACTGGATGTTCTATCATGCGGTGAGTACTAAAAATCCCGGAGGTCGTGTGTTGATGATGGATAAGGTGAATTGGAAAGACGGATGGCCATCAGTGGCCGGCAATTCTCCGTCGATAGAAGCCGAAAGACCTGAAATGTAAAATAGTAAAATGAAGATTGAATATGAGGTTAAAAAGATTGTTTTTAGGGATAATGCTTTCTGCGGGCATTGCAAATATTGGAGCGGCAAACTATACTCCTGAGAATGTTTCTGTATCTTTAAAAGTTCCGGGAAATGATGCCAAACACCCGGCCGCAGGCCTCCCAGGCCCCGTCCAGATCGCAGTCCTCGGTCAGCGGCTCGACATAGAGCGTCGACTGGACGATATTGACCTTGAATTCGCCGAATTTCGCCATGCGGCGGCGGGTGACGGTCTTGAGCTTATCCTCAAAGACGCGGCGGTTCTGTCCCTTCAGGACGATCTCGCCCAATTTCAGTAAAAAAAGTTCTTTCATGATATGTGTCCTATTCTATAAAAGTGAATTTGGTTTTATAAAATTATCTTGCGTTTTCTCCGCCGAGCTGGAAGGAGCGGTACTGGACAGCCTCGGCGATGTGTTCGGGGCGGATCTGGTCGCTGCCGGCAAGATCGGCGATGGTTCTTGCGACCTTCAGCACGCGGTCATAGCTGCGGGCCGTCATGCCGAGCGCGTCGAACGCCTGCTTCATAAGGGCGGTGCAGTCCTCGTCCAGCTGGCAGAACGTGCGCAGCTGCGCGGGCTGCATATAGGCGTTGCAGCGAGTCGACGTGCCGCTGTAGCGTGTGTTCTGGATGCTTCTTGCCGCGTCGACTCTGGCCTTGATGGCGGACGACGGCTCCGCCTCTGACCGGGAGCGCAGCTCGTCAAACTTGACGGAGCTGACCTCGACGATCATGTCCACACGGTCGAGCATCGGGCCAGAAATGCGGCTTAAATACCGGTCGACCGCTGCCTGTGAGCAGGTGCACCGGCCGCTGGGGTCGCCGTACCAGCCGCAGGGGCAGGGATTCATGGCACAGACCAGCATGAACTCGCACGGGAAGGTCTGCGAGCCCTGCACCCGGGAAATGGTGACCTGTCCGTCCTCAAGCGGCTGGCGCATGGATTCGATGGCGTCCCGGCGGAACTCAGGCAGCTCGTCGAGGAACAGCACGCCCTTGTGCGCGAGAGAAATCTCGCCGGGCCGGACATTCGCCCCGCCTCCGGCCAGTGCAGCTGCGGAGACGGTATGGTGCGGGCTGCGGAACGGACGCGATTCGATGAGCGGATGATCCGGGCGCAGGAGGCCCATGACGGAATAGATCTGCGTGACGTCCAGCTGCTCCTGCCGCGTCATATCGGGCAGGATGGACGGCAGGCGCTTTGAGAGCATACTCTTGCCGGAGCCGGGAGGGCCTACCAGAAGGATATTATGCCCGCCTGCCGCCGCAATTTCAAGGGCGCGCTTTGCATTTTCCTGCCCTTTTACATCCTTGAAGTCCAAAAGCTGCTGTGTTTTGTGCTCCGGCTGCCAGATGGGCGCGGGATCGATCGGCGTCTGGCCGGTCAGGTGCGCGGTCAGCTGCCGGATGTCCTTTACGCCGTAGACGGCCAGACCGCCAGCCAGCGTGGCCTCGCGCGCGTTATCCTCCGGGACGTACAGCTCCTCATAGCCGAGCCGCTTCGCGGCCAGCGCCATCGGCAGGACGCCGGGAACGGCGCGCAGCGCCCCCTCCAGACTCAGCTCACCGAGGAACGCGCAGCGTTTCTTCGGAAGCTTTACCTGCTCGGAGGCAGCCAGAATAGACAGGAGGATCGGCAGATCGTAGAGCGTGCCGGATTTCTTCGTACCCGCCGGAGCGAGGTTCACGATGATGCGGCTGACCGGGAACCGGAAGCCGCAGTTTTTGATCGCGGCGCGCACGCGTTCGCGCGCCTCCTTGACGGACGCGTCCGGCAGACCGACCAGATCGAACGCCGGAAGCCCCGTGCCGATGTAGCATTCCGTCTGCACCTCGTATCCGTTGACGCCGGACAGGCCGAGCGAGAGCACTTTACTGAGCATCTGCATCCCTCCGCTTTTTTCTTCGCATCTATCATAGCGCATTTCACGTTAAAAACCAACAGGTTTTTCAAAACTTGCCGGAATGCGCGGCAGATTTTCGAAAGATTTCCGCCAAATCCAAAAAGCTTATCTCAAATTTGATTTACATTGACAAGAAAATGTGATATAGTCATTATGCATGAATATGTAATTACTTTTAGGAGGTAATTGTTTTGGTTCGTAAATTCAAAACCATGGACGGCAATAATGCCGCGGCTCACGTATCCTATGCGTATACCGAAGTCGCCGGTATTTATCCCATTACGCCGTCCTCCCCGATGGCGGACTTTGTCGACCAGTGGTCTGCTGCAGGTCTGAAGAACATCTTCGG
>ERZ839741.4363-NODE-4363-length-10163-cov-3.106450_pt1 | contig 10163 bp, 8 predicted proteins | sample MGYA00519880_ERZ839741 | MGnify/ENA primary metagenome ERZ839741 (study PRJEB31850, sample SAMEA3708851) | human gut metagenome | biome: human gut; feature: human-associated habitat; material: faeces | place: China | collected 2014 ... | reverse complement strand
CGTGGCACGGCAGTACACCGTGTACGCCAGCGGCAACACCCCGGCGGCGCTGGACGAATTTGTGAAGCAGCACCCGGCGGCCAAGAACCTGCTTGTGCCGGTGGAGCGCTTTGCGCAGACGCGCAAGGCGCTGGAAACCGCTGGCACGGCGGAAAGCATTTTGTACAACAAGATCAAAAACGAACTGTAAGGAGGAACAACAGATATGGCTACATACAAACATGGCGTATATACCAGCGAACAGGCCACCAGTATGACCGCCCCCGTGACAGGCACCGCCGGTTTGCAGGTGGTTGTGGGCACCGCGCCTGTGAATATGCTGGAACACCCGGAGCAGGCCGTGAATACACCGCTGCTGGCGTACAACTACAAGGAGGCCGTGGCCGCCGTTGGCTACCATGACGACTTTGCCGCGTATACCCTGTGTGAGAGTATCAGCGCGGCGTTCAGTGTGGTTGGCACCGGCCCGCTGGTGCTTATCAATGTGCTTGACCCTGCTAAGCATACGGCGGACATTGCCGAAACCACCGTGCAGGTGAACAGCGGTGTTGCCGTGCTGGATGCGGTAGGTGTGCTGCTGGACAAGCTGACCGTGAAAAGCGGCAGCACTGCCCTGACCCGTGACACCGACTACACGGCCAGTTTTAACAACGATGGCACCCTGAACATTGTGCCGCTGGCGGGCGGAAAGGCAGCCAGTGCCACCACCCTGACCGTGACCGGCAAGAAACTTGACCCCAGCAAGGTTAAGGCCGCCGACATTGTGGGCGGCGTGGACGCGGCCACGGGCAAGGAAACCGGCCTTGAAGTGGTGCGCCAGATTTACCCCAAACTGTCCATGACGCCGGGGATTCTGCTGGCACCGCGCTTTAGCATGGACGCCACCGTGGCCGCTGCTTTGCAGGCCAAGACCAAGGAGATCAACGGCGTGTTCAAGGCTGTGTGCATTGTGGACATTGACAGCACCGAGAGCGGTGCTACCAAATACACCGATGTGAAGCAGCGCAAGGAGGCGCAGGCTGTGAGCGACGCGAACGCTTACGCTGTGTGGCCCTGCGCCAAGGTGGGCGAAGTGGTTTACAGCGGCAGCGCCCTTGCCGCCGCCCTGACTGCCTACACTGACGCGGTGAACGCCGACACCCCGAATGTAAGCCCGTCCAACAAGACGCTGGCGATCAGCGCCGCCTGCCTTGCTGACGGCACCGAGGTTGTGCTTGACCAAGAACAGGCCAACACCGTGAACGGCTTTGGCGTTGCCACTTTCCTGAACATGAGCGGTTTCCGCCTGTGGGGCAACAACACCGCCGCATACCCCAGCACCACCGACCCGAAAGACAGATGGTTCAGTGTACGGCGCTTCCTTTCTTGGGCAGCGAACAGTTTTATCCTGACCTACTTTTCCAAGGTGGACAGCCCCGCCAACAAGCGGCTGATCGAGGCTATTGTGGACAGCGAGAATGTGCGCGGCAACGGCTTTGTGGCCCGTGGTGTGTGCGCCCGCTATGAGGTGATCTACGACGAGGCGGAGAACACCACCGCCGATCTGCTGGACGGCAAGATCACTTTCCACCAGTACATCACCCCCTACACCCCGGCGGAGGACATCGAGGATGTTATCGAGTTTGACCCGGACGCACTGACCACGGCTTTGAGCTGATAAAGGAGGTACAGAGCTATGATTAGCAACAACTATATCCCGGAAAAAATCAACGACGCGAACGCCTACCTTGACGGCACGCGGATGATCGGCGTTGCCGCCAGCGTTGACCTGCCGGAAGTGAACATGAAAACCGGCACCGTGGAGGGCTTTGGCGTTGGCGGCGAGATCGATTCCCCCACAATCGGACAGTGGGAGAGCTTTGAACAGGAGGTGCAGTTTAACACGCTGTATTCCAGCGCGGTTGATATGCTGAACCCCCTGACCGTGGTAAACCTGACTTTCCGCGCAGCGCAGCAGGTGTACGACAAGACCGGCGGCTATGACTTTAAGGGCCTGCGCGTGGTCGAGATGGGCCGCGTGAAGAAGTTCAAGCCCGGCAAGATCGAGAAAAGCGAGGGCATGGAGGCCACCGTTACGCTGGAACTGACCTATATTATGATCGAGGTTGACGGTGAGCAGCTTATCGAGATCGACAAGCTGAACGGCGTTTACAAGGTCAAGGGCGTGGATATGCTGGCAAAGGTGCGCAGCCTGATCTAACCCGGACAAACCCAAGAGCATGAACCCGCCCCCGGAATGAGCCGGAGGCGGGTATGCTTTTATTTTTGAGAAACACTGACACACTGAAAAGGAGCTGTACATTATGGCAGAAGAAAAGAATATGACCGTGGCAACCGAGGAGAAAACCGAGGCGGCGGCACCCAAGACCGAAAGCCAGTACCTTTTGAAGCTGAACCGCCCTTATGTTTTTGAGGGCAAGGAGTATGCGGAGATCGACCTTGCCGGGCTGGACAAGCTGACCGTGCAGGACGCGATCAACGCGCAGCGGCAGCTTTTCAACGAGCGGGAGCCTGCCGCCATGCTGCTGTGCGAAACCACCACCGCCTTTGTGCGCATTTTGGCTGCCAAGGCCACCGGCCTGCCGATTGAGTTTTTCAAGTTGGCACCGCGCAGCGTTTCCCGCAGAATCTACGGCATGGTGATGGGGTACATGAATGTGGACAGCAACACCGAAAACCACATTATGCGGCTGGAAAAACCCTACTACTTTGAGGGCAAGCAGTACACGGAGATTGACCTGAACGGCGTTGCCGACCTGAACAGCCTGAACGAGAGCGCGGCGGAAAACCGCCTGACCCGCGCGGGCTTTATGGTGACGGACACCAGCTACAACTACCTGTACGCCTGTATCCTTGCCGGAATGGCAACGGGCTTGCCGGAGGAGTTCTTTACCGGGCTGCCGCTGTACGAAGTACTGAAAATTAAAAACGCCGTGAACGACGCGGGTTTTTTCGAGTAAAGGGCGGTGCGAAAGCATTACGCAAGGCCGCCATACGCCTTGCCGCTGTGACGCGGACGGGCGTTGATTTTTACCTGAATTTGCCGACCCGTGAGTTCGCCAAGCTGAACGACGAGGTGGCGGAGGAATGGCGACGAGCAAAACATTAGAGCTTAGTATCAAGATTGCGGGCCGGATGGACAAGAGCCTGACGGCAGCGATCAACGGTACACAAAGCAAAATTGGCAGTTTAACCAAGAGCATAAGCAACATTGGCACCGTCGGTCTTGCCACTATGGGCGCGGTTGCAACCGCTGCGGCGGTGGGGATTGCAGACTGCACCAAGGAGGCGCAGGCGCTTGAAAGCTCTATGGCCCCCGTGGTGCGCTATGTGGACGGCTTGGCGGATGCCAGCGGTGCGGTGAGTGATGCGATTGCCGACAACGGCAAGACCTTTAAGCAGAACTACGGCGCACTGAAAACCTATATCCAAGACCTTAGTACCGACATACCGCGAACCACCGACCAGCTAACGGCCATGAGCGCCGCGCTGGGCCAATCGGGAATTGGGGTAGACAAGCAGCTAACAACGGGGTATCTGCGTGATACTGCTGTGGCCGCAACGGCAATGGACTTGGACGACCAAACCGCCGGTAACTATGTGGCAAAGTGGGAGGCCAGCTTCAACTTTGACCACAAACAGGTTATGACCCTGTTAGACCAAATCAACTACCTTGGCGCACACAACGCGACGACTGCGGCGGAAATTGCACAGAGCGTGAACAGCGCGGCGTCGATGGGCCAGATTGCAGGCGTTGACCCGGCGGCTACTGCCGCAATGGCAACGGCCATGCAGGCTACCGGCGTTTCCACTGACCGGGTAGGCACGAGCATTTCCCGCATTTACACCAATTTGAGCAAGGGCAGCAACGCTACCAAGGCCCAAAAGGAAATGTGGGAGGAGCTGGGCTTTACCGCCGAGGGTATAGCCAAGAGTATGCAGACCGACGGCGTGGGCACCTTGAAAGAAGTTTTTACCGCTTTGCAGGATATGCCGGACGAACGCAAGGTTGCTGCACTTAGCACCCTGTTTGGGCAGTGGGCCATTGAGGGCGGCGCAAAGATCACAAACAATTTAGGCGCTTACGAAAAGGCGCTTGCAATGGTGAGCGACCCAAGCCTGTACACCGGCAGTATGGAGCGGGAGTTTATTATTCAGGCCAGCACCAGCGAAAGCATTGACACGATGGTGAAAAACTCCGTGACAGCGCTAAAGCAGGACATTGGCACGGAGTTTTTGCCCGTGAAGAAAACCTTGTCGCTGGCTGTGATCGACCTGATGAACGGTGTGCGTAAGGATATGCCGCAGCTGCAAACGCTGGCCGGAACGCTGGCCGACCTGTTGAGCGCCGGTATTTCCAAGCTGGGCGACGCACTGCAAGCAGCCCTGCCCTATGTGCAAAAGGCGCTGGACTATGTAGCAGACAACGGGCCGCAGGTGGCCGGAATCCTTGGCGGGTTGGCCGGAACCTTTGCGGCCATGAAGTTTGCGCCGCTGGCCGGAAACATTTTGGAGGGAGCCGGGAGCCTGCTGTTTGGTGAGAACGGCGGGCTTGGCGCGGCGGCGGGCGGCAGCAAGAGAAGCGGCGGCCTGCTGGGCGCGGTGGGCAGCCTGTTCACCGGAGGACAGAAGTTTGCGGGCAATGCCGTTGGCACGATCAGCAATGTGGCCGAGGCCGCAGGCGTTGGCGCGACAATGGCAAACTCCAACATGACGCGGACGCAGTGGGGTGCCGTTACCAGCAACGGGAGCGGCAGCTTTATGCAGCGGTTGGAGAACAGCGCCATTGGTGCTTACTTTGGCATTAAAAACCGTGGAACGCTGACCAACCAAAAGGGCACCGACTACAAGTTTATGCAGGGCCTTATGGGCGTGGCCGGGCAGATCACAGACGCAAAGCAAGGCGGCGGACTGCTGGGTATGGCAAAAAACGCTGTGACGAGCAGCCCCATAGGGCAGTATTTTGGCGGAATCCGCGCGGCAGCCGGGAATGTGGCGAATACCACCATCGGCAGCAAGATTGTAGGTTTCGGCAAGGGCACCATTGGTGTGAGCAAAGAAATCCTTGCGGGCATTGCGGGGCCGGAGGGCTTGGGTCTGACAAACCTTGTGAGCGGTGCCAAGGGGCTTGCACAGAACGGTGCTGGCTGGGTGGCCGGAAAAGCCGGGAATGTAATCACCACCGTAGCGAATAGCGGCGTGGGGCAGGCAATCGGCGGCGCGGCGGGCAGGGCTGGCGGCGTGGCAAAGGGCGTGGTGAGCGTTGGCTCTAACGCCTTGGGTGCGCTGGGCAACTTTGCCGGAGCCGGGGCTGGACTGCTGGGCAGCGTTTGGGGGCCGGTGGCAGGAGGCTTTGGCAGCCTGTTTGCCGGGGCAGCCCCGGTAATTGCTGCGATCAGCGGCATTATTGCCGTGGTAAGCATTTTGGGCGACCACTTGGAGGACATACGCGGCATAGTCGTGAATGTGTTTGGCGAAACCGGCGGGCAGGTATTTGATGTGTTCACCGGCAAACTGCAAGGCGTGGCCGACTTTGTGACAGGGCTTTTCAGCGAGGGCGGCGTAGCCGCTGCGCTGGCCCCCCTGCAGAACACGATCACAAACCTGTTTGGTGAGAACGCAGGCGCAGCCTTTGGCGGCGTGGTGACTATCCTGCAATCCATCATGGGCGTGGTTGGGCAAATCGTGACCTTTGCGACGGGCACGGTCAAGCCGATCATACAGGATGTATTTACCTTTATCACGGGTACGGTGCTGCCCATTATTTTGCAGACCTTTACGGCGGCAGCGCCGACGATAGCCAGCATAATTTCCAATATTGGCAGTGCGGTTATGACGGGTATGCAGATCATTGGCAGCGCCATTCAGGTGGCAATGCCGATCATACAGGGCATTATTACCGTGATTATGACCATTGGCAGCGTGGTTGTGCCCGCACTGCTGGCCGGGTTTGAAGCGTTCAGTGCGGGAATCAGCGCAGTTATGAGTGCGATTCAAGGTTTCTTCCAAGGCTTGATTACTTTTATTACCGGGGTGTTCTCCGGCAGTTGGAGCCAAGCGTGGGAGGGAATCAAGCAGATTTTCGGTTCTGCTTTCGACGGACTGGTAGCGCTGTGCAAAGCGCCGCTGAACGCCATTATTGCGATCATCAACAAGGCGATTTCCGGCATTAACGGTTTGGGCCTGACTATCCCGAAATGGGTGCCCATACTTGGCGGCAAGAGCTTTTCCGTCAATATACCCACCCTGCCCATGCTGGCAAGGGGCGGCTTTACGGACGGTGTTTCTATCGCCGGTGAAGCCGGAACCGAGGCGGTAATCAGCTTCCAGCGCGGAGTACGCAGCGACAACATCAACACTTGGACGCAGGCGGGCCGTATGCTGGGGGTAAGCGGAGAGCAGGCCGCCGTGGCGGCAGGTGTACCGTATGCCGACGGCGGCGGTGCGGTAGAGCTGGCGACGATTGAGGCGACGCAGGGCAACAACGCTGTGGAGCTGCAAGAGATCGACACCGGCAAGCCGCAGCCGGAACAGGGCGGCAGCGGAACCCCGGACGGCGGCGGGCAGGTTGTATTTGCGCCGAAGATCGTCGTGCAGGGAAACGCTGACCGGGCTGTACTGGAAAGCGTTTTGGACGACGCGCAGCAGCGATTTGAACTTTGGTACGAACAAATGATGCGCCGAAAGGCGCGGACGGCCTACTGACAGGAGAAACGATATGGCATACACAACAAAGAGCGGTGACACTTGGGATGTGATTGCAAAGCAGGTGTACGGCAGTGAATACCATGCGGACATTCTGATGGCGGCCAACCCGCAGCAGATCGACACTTTCCTTTTTGAGGCCGGGGTGGTGCTTGCCACCCCGGTTTTGGAGGAGGAGCGCGACGGACTGCTGCCACCGTGGAAGTACGAGGCAAGCTATGAATAACGGCAGACGGGTTGAATTGGATGTAACCTACAACAATGCCCCCTTTGCCGGGCAGGTAGGCGCGGAGATCGAGAGCCTGACCTATGTTGACAATGCCGCCGACGACAGCGACAGCATAGACATTACGCTGGACGCACAGGACAGTAAATGGCTGCACGGCTGGCTGCCGGAGGAGGGCGCGACGCTGCGCCCGCGCATTATCGGGCGGGATTGGAACGGCCCCGGTGACACCCATGTGATGGAGTGCGGGCTATTTATCCTTGACGATGTAGCCTACCAAGACGCGCCGACCACTTTACAGGTGGGCGGCGTGAGCAAGCCGAGCGACACCGATTTTAGCGAGTTGGAGCGGGAAACCATTTGGAAGAACACCTCCATAAAGCGAATTGGGGAAAGCATTGCCGGGCGGTACGGGCTGGGGTTCACCTATGACGCAGACGATTACGACATAGAGTGCGACGAGCAGGACGAAACCGACAGCAGCTACTACAACACCCTTTGCAAAAACTACGGTCTGATCTTAAAAGTGTACGCAAAGCGGCTGTGGGTATATGACCGGGAGCGCTATAAGGGAAAACGAGCCGTGCAGGACTTTGACCGCACGAACATTATACCCGGCAGTTTGAGCTACAACACGACCCTGTCCGGCACCTATACAGGTGGGTATTTTACCTACACCGACGCCGACAAGGATTTGGACATTGTGTGCAGCGTGGGCGGCGGCAACCACACCAAGAATGTGAACCGCCGCGCCACAAGCGTTTTTGACGCAAGCGTACAGCTTTGCGCCGAGATCAACAATGCCAACCACGGCAGGGTGAAACTGAAATTTTCCGTTATGGGCAACTGGGGCGTGAGCGCCGGAAACAACCTGCGCCTGACTGGGTACGGGGACGGTCTGAACGGAGGAATCAACGGCAAATACTTTGTGGACAAGGTGACGCACAAGTACACCAAGAGCGGCGGTTTTGTGACCAGCTTTGAGTGCAGCGGTATTTTTGACCCGTTCCATTACTGGGATGTGGGCGGACATATCGAATACCACCAAAGCGAGGACAGCAGCAGCGAAAGCTACAACAGCGCCTACGAAACCACCAGCCCGGCGGCCAATGCGGCCAGCGCGGCGGCGGGCGCAACGGCGGGCGCGGCGGTGACGCTGACCAAGGCACCGTTCTATTACACCAGCGTTGCACCGAAGCCGAGCTGCTACAAGAGCGGCACATTCTATTTCTATGACGGTATTTTGGTGAATAACCGATACCGCATTACCAACACCGCCGCAAGGTGCGGCAAGCTGCCCGTGGGCAAGAATGTTACCGGCTGGGTGCCAGCCAGCTATTGCAACGGCGGCGGGATTACGACGAAGTGAGGAGGCGCAGCATTGGCAAGCACCAACAGAACCGGGCGCGTGAGTGCCATTGACTACGAGGCCGGAACTTACGAAGTGACCTACTTTGACCGGGGCAAGAGCGTGACCCGGCAGATAAACGCCATGAGCAACGGCGAATACAAAATGCCCTGCGTGGGGCAGGTCGTGAGTGTTGCCCACAACAGCAACGGCACGGCGGCGGGCACCACCACCGGCACGGTTTGGAACAAAACCAACAAACCGGCGGAGGGATACAAGGGCCTGTACCGCAAGGAATACGGAACCAGCCGCAAGGGGCAGGCGTACAGCCGGTACGACGAGAACACAGGCGTGTACACACAGTATGTGGACAAGCGCACCGGGCGCACCTGCAACGGTGAAATTTTCGACGAGGCAAAAGGCCCGGTAAGCGTGATTGCGGGCGGGCAGTTGCAGCTAAAAAGCAGCGGTGCCAGCGCCAGCATACAGGCCAAAACGGGCATGGGCATTGTGGCCGGAACTACCGTAGCCATTGAAGCGGGCACCTTTATGAGTTTGGAGGCCACCGGCGCTATGAGCATATCGGCGGGTGGCGACTTCAAGTTTAATATTGGCGGTGACAGCGAGGAAAAGCGCAAGGGAACCACGAAGCAAGAATACCTTGACGATGTGGAGCAGGAAGTGACCGGGGATGTAAAGCAGACCCTGACGGGCAACTTGGAACAAACCGTGACCGGGGATGTAAAGCAGACCATAACGGGCACCGTGACCCGCAATGTGACCGGGGATGTGACTCTTAGCATAAACGGGGCCAGCATTACGATAAGCGCGGGCGGCGACATAAGCATTACCAGCCCGACCAAGGTTGAAGTGAGTGCGCCGGTCTTGAACGCCGAGGGTGCCAGCGGTGATGTGAAAGTGCAGAGTATCAGCCTTGTGCAGCACAAGCACACCAGCGCCGCGCCGGGCAGCGAGAGCAGCCCGCCGTTACCGTAAGGAGGTGCCAGATGGCAATAGGCAGTTTTATGGGCCGCGTGTTCACCGTGAGCCACACAAAGATTTTTACCCCCAGCAACCTGAAAGGCAGCACGGGGAGCGACTGGGCAACACACGAAGTCGTGGGCGGCAAGGCCCGCAGCGAGTGGGTAGGCCCGAAACTGAAAAGCTATACATTCGACCTTTTACTGCGGGCGCAGGACGGTGTGCCCCCGCGCAGTACGCTTGATTATTTCCAGCGTATGGCGGAGAGCAGCGCCGTGGACTGGTTTGTGGTGGGCGGGGTTCCACTTTCGCCCTACCCGTTCAAGATCACGGACATAAGCGAAACATGGGACGCCGTGCTGCAAGGCGGTGTGCTGGTGGAATGTAAAGTGAGCCTGACCATTGAAGAATACCTGTAAGGAGGGCTGGGTGTGATTTTGGCAGACAGCCCGGTTATTGAGATTGCCGCCGGTACGGTGGACGACAGCGAAGCGCAGGAGGTTTACCGCAACCTGCAAGTGCTGTATGGCACCCACACCGGGGAGCAGGCTTTAGACCGGGATTTTGGCATTGACATAAACACAACCGACTACCCGCAGGAGAGCGCCCAAGCGCTGCTTGCGGCGGAGTATGTGCGTAAAACCAAGATGTATGAGCCGAGGGCGCGGGTGGTGCGCGTTGAATGGACGGACAGCAAAGCCCACGACGGCAACATGACCCCAAAGGTGGTGATTGATCTTGTCTAATATCAGTGAACTGGCGAATGTGCCACAGATCAGTTTTATCGAGAACATGACCTTGCAGGAAACCGAGGAGCAGTTAAAGGCAGAGTACGCCCGGATTTACCGGGAGCAGACCGGCAAGGAACTGGTGCTTGGGGAGGCCGACGCCAAGACCCTGCTG
>ERZ839741.4360-NODE-4360-length-10176-cov-3.480881_pt1 | contig 10176 bp, 10 predicted proteins | sample MGYA00519880_ERZ839741 | MGnify/ENA primary metagenome ERZ839741 (study PRJEB31850, sample SAMEA3708851) | human gut metagenome | biome: human gut; feature: human-associated habitat; material: faeces | place: China | collected 2014 ... | reverse complement strand
GGAATGCCCGGCGAACAGGAACATCATATTTCGTCTGTACCGTTTTTCTTTTCATTACATATAAAATTCTGACTTGTGAAAGGACGCTTATATCTGCCCTTCACATCCTAAGAAAGCACCACAGAATCTGCTCTCCACGGTAAGTTAAACTCCGGTTACTCAATATATTCATAGTATGCTGGCAGATATTTATCCACAATATCAAACGGAGCCGGTCCAATGGACAGTACCGCCTGATGGAAGGATTTATCATTGTAATCCTTGATATTTTTCAGGGAAGTCTCCTTCTTCAATTCTTCGAACTTCAAAAATCCAATATAATATTTTAAATAATGTGTTGGTTCTTCCACAATCAGCTCAAAAATACTTTCAATCGCATCATCATTTGTGATTCCGTAATTATTCCAGAACTTTTTCGTGTCCTCCAAAGTCCAGCCCTCATAGTGGATGCCGATATCGGTGGAAGCATAGAGGCTTAAGGTGGCATCCTGATTCAGCTCTAAAATGGTGGCAACATCGTCATCCAGACCTGCGTAATGATAAGACTGGAATTCCACATAAGTCGCCCAGCCCTCGACAAAACCGGAATAATTTAAAATCGAGCGCACCGGCTCAATCCCGGATTCATAAGTCATGACCGTCTGGTAAAGATGCCCCGGAAATCCCTCGTGTGCAAGCGTTGTAAAATAGGAAATATTTGTAGTGTCCGTTGTTTCATTAATATAAATAGAGTTATGCGAATAATCGTCAATCGGTGCAATCACATAAAATGCCGGGGCAAGATAATCTGCCACGCAGTCGTCAATGTAATTGACGGTGTAACTTGTTTCCGGCGGAGCAGGGAAATCATCCAGCATAACTTCTTTTAAATGGTTTAATGTGGTTGCAGAGTCCGTCGGTGTCAGAGTCGCTTCGGAGGCAAGCTCCCAAAGCTCCGGGTTCTCAGTAGTAAGATCGGAGGATTCCTGCAATACTTTTACCCGCTCATTGGAAATCATATTTTCCAGTGTTTTGACACTCTCGGCAGCACCGGTGTTGTAGGCGAGCAGATATTCATAATACTGTTTTCCTTCCGGGAAATAGCAAAGTCCGTTTTCATTGGTTCCGGAACCTAAAAGGTCTGTCAGTGCAGCGGCAAGATTTTCGTAGGCTGGAAAAATATGTTCGTGAAGCATTTTTTCGTTTTGCAGTCTGTAATGGTCTTTTTCAGACTGGGTCAGACCGGTGAGCTTATCAATCCTTGTGTTAAACGTTTCGATCAGGTAGTGATTGTCGGAATCCGCAATAAAAGCGTTACACTGATCGATAATGTTCTGGCAGGCAAAATCGGACATAAAAAGTCCCGCATCTGCCTTCTCCTTCTCAAAAGAAATGATCTGGTCAAAATATTCATCTGTTAAGGCAAGAAGTTTCAGATAATCTTCCACGTCTTTTTTGCTGTTGAAAGAGTATTCTTCGTACAGGATTGGAAGCTGCGCCTGAACACCGGTCGATGGGCGAAGCAGTTCATCATACAAATACATGTCAGCCATATCCAGCTGCAGTTGGAAATAGTTTTCCAGAATATCATAAGTGAGCTGCTGGTTTAAGGTAAGTTCCGTGTAGGAAAAAGAGCTTAAACCCGACAGGTAATTTTCCAGTCTTGCGTTACTGTCTGACATGGCGTCATTCGAGAGGTCGCCTAAAGTGACAGGGTAATCTGTGATACCATATTTTTCGGGATCAGAGATGGTAAAATGCAGATTGATCGTATTTTCCGTCACCTCCGTCTCAAAAATATCGTTTATAAATTGGTCAAAGGCTTCAATGGTCTCCGGATTTTCTTCGGATATTTCCTGGCTGTATTCAATTGATTCAAAGTGCGCACAACCGGCAAAGAGTGAAACGGCGAGCACCACACACACGGCGGACGATGCGACTTTTTTCTTTGTAAAAATTTTAGAATATCTGTTTTGGTTCAACCTTGCATTACCTCACTTCATATGCTAGAATAAAAGCCTAATTCTATTATATCTAATTAACACATCATATGTAAAGGATTCTCTGAATATGTAGAGAGAGGATGTTCCCAATTAGAAAACAAAAATATAATAAAAAACGATTTCCCATTGGTATTATTTTAATCATTTTTCTTCTAAACCTGTATTTTGGCTCAAAAATGAATATTTATGCCGCTTTAATACCATTTAAAGGGGAAGGAATTGCGTTTGATTCCGAAGGAAATCTGTGGATGGTCACACACGATAAAGCGGCAGTGACCGGAATCCGTTACACGACACTCGGCTGGACGATCAAGAGATATAACAGTCCGATCGCCGGAAACCAGAGCGTCCGGGTAAAATTAGAGACATATTGTCCGGATAAAGTCGATCCAAATAACCCAGAGTATTTATATGGATATTTTGTGATCCATAAGGAACGGATTTTCCAGAGCATCAACAGCGCGTATCCAGAGTGGGCACAGGAATTGTATACGAATGGCGGCACGGTTTATCTGGACGGTATTATGACGGTCACACAAAATGGAGTAAAGCAGGGTTCCATGAGCGAAGGAGGTGCATTGTCCGGCGAGGTGTACACAACATATAGCGGAATTGCAGGAGCAAGAAACTGGAGGGATAAAGAGGGATTAAAAAGCCATTTCGACAAAAGTGTTTATTTCCCGGCAAATCCGGGGATGATCGAAGCACCGGTGGAGGGCGATGAAAACGTGGAGGTTGTCACAGTGACTTCTGGGATCAATATGGACAATCTGTCTTCCGTCAACCGCCTGTGGATTTCATCGGATGAGTTTAATGTGAGCCGTGCCATTCCGTCATCGGAGTGCGTGTCTATCGGTGGAAGCCTGCAAAAATATTATTATCAGGCAACTTATGAACATCATTACGGAACGAGGGCGGTTCCGGTCACAGCAAGTGTGACTTACACACTGACCTGGAATGATGGAAGAACGCATCGGGAACAGGTGACCGTCACGAAAAGTGTGGAAGTTCCAAGAGAGTATTCCTACTGGAAAATCCGCATGATCAATTTGTGCTATCTGAAAAATGCAGAGGTGCGGAACGGAGCATTGCCGGATGGAAACGTGCGGCTGGAAAATCTGTACTACCCGAATGTCACAGTGCAAAAGAATACAGATTCCATGACACTCCCGGAGACAGTCGTTGCGGTGGATGGCGGTGTGGTCGCTGGCGGAACGACCAGACCTGCAATTCCAGATAGTGATATTTTGCCGCTCATAGATAATAAAACAGGTAAAATTATAGTAAAAAATGACGTGTTTTCTGTAGATGGAGAAATATGGATGAATGGAGCTGCCTGCGAGGAGAAAACACCGGAGCCAGTCACATTATCCGATGAGCGAAAGCAGTCAGTGCAGAAAAATGACATTCAGATTCCCGGTGCAACGGCGAATCAGATATACGAATCCGTTGGTACAGCAGAATATGCATCTTATTTTTCAGGTGGAATTGTAAATAATGCGATGGTACCTGACATCAATCCGGTCGCAGTCCATACTCCGGTGGTCTGTGTGGGAATGTCGACAGATGACATCGGGTTCAATCAGCAGATCATTCCGACCAAATATAAAAGTCTGATCTTAGGGCGCACATTTACCGTGTCTGTTGGAACAGCCGGAACGCATCTTGATGAAAAGGGCTATGGAACCAGAGAGTATCGAAAATATGTGAAGGCAAGACAGGTGAAATTTCCGTTTCCGGTCGTTTCGGATGGCAGGCAGATTGCAGCAGACAGCTGGATCACCATTCTGTCTGAGTCCGCTGAATTTTTACTCCCTGTGTCAGTGCCTGAAGGCGATTATAATATTTCTTACCGCTCAATAGCAATTAATGCGGAAAATAATGTGGCAGAACAGAAATATGCAAACACAGATAAAAACAACTACATAGCAACCGGAAGCGTCAGAGTGACAGTGATCGGACGGCTGTATGATTTTTGTGTGACAAATGTGATCGATTATCCAAGGTGGGAGCGCGTGTTCTGGAAAGAAGGGAAGACGGCTCGGACAGACACGGTTTATTTCAGTGGGACGAATGATCTGAACGGAATCAGACAGAGGGAGCCAGACAGCCTGTATCTGGTGCCGCTTATCAGGGGAAGTCATCCCTATGACAGCAGCATTCATGCACCGGGGTTAGGATACCGCATGGAATTTTCCATTAAAACGATTGGGAGTATGTGGCATGCAGAGGATTCTGTTGAACTTGTTCCAACCTATTATTATATGGAGCGGGACGGCAGCAGTCTGCGTCAGGTAAACTTATACCGCAAAGACGATTTACAGGAATTTTATCTTCCGGTGAGCCTGAAGGCAGAAGACCGGACAATCACGGCAGAAGGAATGCAGACGTGGCGTGGAAGTTATCAGATCCCGGCAGATGTTTACATCGTCAATGCCGGGGTGGATCTTGCTGATTATGTTGCACAAAAGAAAGGCAGGATCAAACAAAAAGATCCCGTATTTCTGCGGGATGGATATCTGATTGTCTATTTTTCCATTCAGTCGATCAAAGAAGGAAATCCACATCTTGACTATGAAAACAGACAAAATGTCAACAATGGATACTGTGATATGTGGAAAACAGAAGGATACCAGACAGTGCGTGTGGATTCGGAAGGACACGTCTTTTCATTTCAGGAGGGCATGGTGTTTGTGTTCGACCAGAAGAAAAATATGCACACGGATTACACAAGTGTCGGCACACATTAAAGATATTTTTTCAGTGTCCCTGTCATAGGATTGTTATAAACAATAAGCAGGAAGTTGTGCATATATGAATTATTTATGGGCATTTATGATTTTATCCGGAGTCATATTTTCTGCGTTCCATGGGACGATTCCGGCGGTTACCGGGGCTGTGCTTGATTCTGCAAAAGAGGCAGTGACACTCTGCATCACGATGACCGGAGTGATGTCCTTCTGGATGGGACTGATGCGGATCGCAGAGAGAGGAGGAGTGATCGCCGGATTATCAAGAAAGTTAAAACCTGTTTTAAGATTTCTTTTTCCGCAGATTCCACCGGGGCACGTTGCAAATGAGCAGATCGCAGCCAATATGATCGCAAATATTTTCGGACTTGGCTAGGCGGCTACGCCAGCCGGACTGAAGGCAATGGAAAGCCTTGAAGAATTAGAGGAGAGCAGGCGAAAGGAGATGGGGACGGAGAACGGTGCAGCAAAAAGAAAAAAAGGGCACCAGACAAAACCAGCCCCGGTGCCCCGCGGTACTGCCAACGCAGAGATGTGTACGTTTCTGATCATGAATATCTCATCCCTGCAGTTGATCCCGGTCAATATTATTGCCTTCAGAAGCCAGTATGGGAGCGTGAACCCGGCGGAAATCATAGGACCTGCAATACTGGCGACTGTTATTAGTACCATTACGGCTGTAATTTTCTGTAAATTTGCACAAAAACTTACAAACTAATTGAAAAAAGCGTACTACTTGGAGTATAATGAAATTAGTACATAAACGAGGTGTCACATATGAAAAATGCCATTTTAATTGTAGACGACAGCAGACTGAACCGGGAAACACTGGCTGACATTTTAAAAGATAAATATAACATTATCGAGGCAGAGGATGGCAGGAGCGGTCTGGAGGTTTTGGAGAAAAGAAAAGATGATATCGTTCTGGTAATTCTGGATATTGTTATGCCGGGCATGGACGGCTTTGCGTTTATGGAAGAAGCCAGAACGAGGGAATCCATCCGCAATATACCAATTGTCGTAGCAACGACAGAGAATGATTATCAAACGGAAAAAAGATGTCTCGAACTGGGCGTGTGGGATTTTATTCCAAAAGTTTTCCAGCCGGAGATCATCCGTTTCCGTGTGCTGAACACGATCAAACGGAGTATGGCACATTCGCTGGAACATGATGGTCTGACTGGATTGTATACGATACAGAAGTTCAGTCAATGTGTAAAAAGAAACCTGGAAAATAATCAGGATACAAAGTTTACATTTATACGTCTTGATATTGAACGTTTCAAAATGATCAACAATTTTTACGGAGTAGAAGCAGGAGACCGCCTTCTGGTCTATATTTCCGGTCTGATCGAAACATATTGGCAGGACGTGGAAAACTGCGTATTTGGAAGGATTGACGGGGATGTTTTTGGCATCTGTTTTCCAAAAGACGAGAAAAAACTCAATGGATTTATTCTATATATAAAACGGGAACTGAAAAAGTATAAGGCGGCTTACTATCTGGAAACAGCAATGGGAATCTACGACATTCTGGATAATAACCTTGATGTCCGGAACATTATTGCCCGTGCAACGCTCGCAGCAAAGCAGTGCAAAGGCCAGTACATGATCCATGAAGCGCGGTACACGGAAGAACTGCGTGCAAAGATCATCCGGGAACAGAATATTATCAATGAGATGGAGCATGCCCTTGAAACCGGGGAATTTGTCGTTTATTTTCAGCCAAAATATGAACTGGATCACTGCAGGCCATCGGGAGCGGAGGCGCTGGTGCGCTGGAAGAAGGCGGACGGTACGATCGTTTCACCGGGGGACTTTATCCCTGTATTTGAAAGTAACGGATTTATTATCCGGCTTGATTACTATGTATGGGATCAGGTGTGCCAGTTTATTAAGAACAATCTGGCTCACAGAGGGGATTCCGAAGTGATCTCCGTGAATGTTTCCAGGGTGAATCTGTATAATCCGGATTTTCTGGAGTCGCTGGTCAATCTGGTCGAAAAATACAAAATTCCGCCTAAATACCTGAATCTGGAGCTGACAGAGAGCGCTTTCTCGGATGACGCCCGTATGATACAGAATGCAGTAGATTATCTGCACAAAGCAGGATTTACGATATTAATGGACGATTTTGGAAGCGGATATTCTTCCCTGAACGTTCTCAAAGATATTGATATTGATGTTTTAAAGATTGACATGCGTTTCCTGTCCAAGGGATCGTCAGAGGAACGGGGCGAGAAGATTCTTGAGGCTGTGATCAAAATGGCAAAATCGCTGGACATGCTTGTCATTGCTGAGGGTGTCGAGGAAGAAAAACAGGTGAAAATGTTGAAACGTCTCGGTTGTGATTACATTCAGGGATACTATTTTGCAAAGCCGATGCCGAAAAAAGACTATGTGAAGCTTCTGCAAAAGAGCCGATAGAAAAGGGTTTACATAAAATAAAGAATGTGCAGTCTTGCATATTCTTTATTTTTTTGCATAGAATTTAGAGAGAAGAGAGCTGATATAGGAATAGGATATGAAACTGCTCCTTTTTTTATCGGAAATAACCATTCCACTTCTGATTTTTTGTATTGTCGGATATGGACTTTTAAACAGACAGCCGGTGTATGAGGAATTTGTGGAAGGGGCAAAGGATGGCTTCTGGACGGTGATCAAAATCATGCCGACACTGATCGGACTGATGGTGGCAGTTGGCGTACTGCGCGCATCGGGGCTTTTGGACTGCATTGCGCAGGGGCTGGGTCAGGTAACAGCAGAAATAGGATTTCCGGCTGAACTTTTTCCGGTTACTATCGTAAAAATGTTTTCTTCCTCGGCGGCGACCGGGCTGCTGCTCGATATTTACAAAGAGTACGGTGCAGATTCCACGCTTGGAAAAATGGCATCTGTTATGATGAGCAGCACAGAAACCATTTTTTATACAATGTCGGTTTATTTTATGTCGGTAAAAGTAAAGAAAACCCGTTATACGCTTGCGGGTGCATTGCTGGCAACAGTGGCAGGGACGCTTGCAAGTGTGGTGATCGTTTCTTATATGTAATATCGTTTGCATGATTTGAGAAAGCTGTTCGTACTGTAAATGTCAGCAGGAAATTTGACAATTATGAGGAATGAGACTATAATACCTCAATGAACAGAACAAAAATATAAAGTTCATTCAGAAAAATATCGCGGGATGGAGCAGTCTGGAAGCTCGTCGGGCTCATAACCCGAAGGTCATAGGTTCAAATCCTATTCCCGCAACTCTTAAAAGGCTGTCACGTGTGTGGCGGTCTTTTTTGTGCGATCAACATAGAAAACTTTGTTAAAAAATAAAATAATGAATGGCAGAAACAAAGCCATGTGCTATACTAAAGATATTCATTCATACAGAAAGTTTAGCAGAAACCAAAGCAAAGAGGGGATCAGCATGAGCAGTATTGAGACATTTTTACAAATGGTAAAAGAATCCGATAATATCGTATTTTTTGGCGGAGCCGGTGTGTCCACCGAGAGCGGCATCCCGGATTTCCGGAGTGTGGATGGACTTTACAATCAGAAGTATGATTATCCACCGGAAACGATCCTGAGTCATTCTTTTTATGTAAACCATACGGAAGAGTTCTATCGTTTTTACCGGGATAAAATGCTCTGTCTCACCGCAAAACCGAACACGACGCATTACAAATTGGCAGAACTGGAAAAAGCAGGAAAATTAAAAGCGGTCGTAACCCAGAATATAGACGGACTGCATCAGGCGGCCGGAAGCAAAAATGTTTTGGAACTACACGGCAGCGTTCACAGAAACTATTGCAGAAAATGTGGAAAGGAATTTGATGCGGAGTACATCTTAAATTCCAAAGGCGTGCCGGTATGTGACAGTTGTGGCGGACAGATCAAACCGGATGTTGTTTTGTATGAGGAAGGATTGAACCAGCAGACATTAGAGGATGCAGTCTACTATATCAGTCATGCGGACATGCTCATTATCGGCGGTACGTCACTGGCGGTTTACCCGGCAGCAGGACTGATCGATTATTACCGTGGAAATAAGCTGGTGCTCATCAATAAATCGACGACGCCGATGGACAGCTGTGCCGATCTGCTGATCCAGGCAGGACTGGGAGAGGTTTTCGGACAGATTGAGGTATAAGTTTGAAGGGAATGTTGGGAAACTTCCGGGCTTTTGACTGGAATTTCAGGCTGCATACACTGCAGATGAAATGATTACGCAGAAAAGTGGGATAAACAATACAGACAGAGGGTAGGAACAGATATGGAAAAATTAGAATATGAGGTAGGCGATATCGTCAGATTAAAAAAACAGCATCCGTGCGGCAGCAGTGAATGGGAGATTTTGCGTGTGGGAGCGGACTTCCGGTTAAAATGCACCGGCTGTGGACATCAGATTATGATCGCACGAAAGCTAGTAGAAAAAAATACAAAAGAAATTCGAAAAAAAGCTTGAAATCGCACGTAATCCGTGCTATAGTAGATGCTCGTGATATATTATTATTCCTTGCTCATTCACTGAAAGAATGGGCCAGAGACCAAAAGGAGGAAAATTCGCATGAATAAATATGAGTTAGCACTCGTTGTCAGTGCAAAGATCGAAGATGATGCGAGAACAGCTACAGTAGAGAAGGCAAAAGATTATATCGTACGTGCCGGCGGTACTGTAACAGAAGTTGAAGACTGGGGTAAGAAAAAATTAGCTTACGACATCCAGAAGATGAGCGAAGGTTATTACTACTTCATCCAGTTCGAAGCTGAAGCAACAGTTCCAGCTGCTGTTGAGCAGGATGTTCGTATTATGGACAATGTTCTTCGTTTCTTATGCGTTAGAAAAGACGAGGCATAGAGAGAATCAGCAGGTGTAATGACCGCTGGTCATAGAAGAGAGGAAATCGTGTATGAATAAAGTTATTCTTATGGGACGATTGACCAGAGACCCTGAAGTACGTTACTCACAGGGTGAACAGGCAACAGCAATCGCAAGATATACACTGGCAGTTGACCGCAGATTTAAGCGTGATGGAGATCAGACCGCGGACTTTATCGGGTGTGTGGCATTCGGTAAACTTGGTGAATTTGCAGAAAAGTATCTCCGTAAAGGAACAAAGGTTGTCGTAACCGGACGTATCCAGACAGGAAGCTATACGAACAAAGACGGTCAGAAAGTATATACAACAGATGTTGTTGTTGAAGAATGTGAATTTGCAGAGAGTAAGAATGCAGCCGGTGACAATTCCGGGTTCACACCTTCAGACAGACCATCACCAAGCAGTGCAGCAGGCGATGGCTTCATGAATATTCCGGATGGAATTGATGAAGAGTTACCATTTAACTAAACCTAACAGGAGGTAATAATCATGGCTTTCAATAAAACAGCAGATAGAGAAGGCGCTCCAATGAAGAGACGTCCAATGCATAGAAGAAAAAAAGTTTGTGTTTTC
>ERZ839741.4358-NODE-4358-length-10180-cov-2.586272_pt1 | contig 10180 bp, 7 predicted proteins | sample MGYA00519880_ERZ839741 | MGnify/ENA primary metagenome ERZ839741 (study PRJEB31850, sample SAMEA3708851) | human gut metagenome | biome: human gut; feature: human-associated habitat; material: faeces | place: China | collected 2014 ... | reverse complement strand
ACATTTGAAACTACAAATGGACTCGACCCCGAATACTCACTGGGGAATTTCATCCATACCCCATTCTAAATAACAAAACAAAAAAGTCCGAGCTTTAAACTCGGACTTTTCTACATATTAAAAACCATTATTTTACTTCCCAAACGTCTCCGCTGTTCAATAAATCTTCAACACAACGAATAGAAGATTTTGCTTTAACGTCTTCAATCTGAGCTTCCAACGCATCATTATAAGTCGTACCTTCCACATCACGGATAACACCCAAAGCCACAGGATACTCCGGAGCTTTCATGTGTACCAACATCCAATGTATAGAAGGATTCACGCTGTGAGCATCATGCACCATAATATCATCTAACGTGATACCATCCTTACCAATCTCTACAACTTTTAACTTACCGGCCTTCATATCGAACATGATACCTTTATCCTTGTTCTTTCCGAAAACCATTGGTTCTCCATGTCTCAAGATCAATTGACGCTCTTCCTTCATCTCTTTATCCGTGATAGCAGCATGAGCCCCATCAGCAAAGATCACGCAGTTCTGAAGAATTTCCACAACAGCAGTACCCTTATGACGCACACCAGCCTCGATAACTTCTGCACTCAAATTGATATTCATATCCAACGTACGAGCGAAAAATTTCCCTTGCGCACCGATTACCAACTCTCCCGGGTTAAACGGGGTCTCAATTGTTCCGTAAGGAGAAGTTTTAGTTTTCGTACCCAATTTCGTGGTTGGAGAATATTGTCCTTTCGTCAACCCGTAAATCTCATTATTGAACACCAAAGTGGTAATATCAATATTACGGCGAATAGCATGAATAAAATGGTTACCCCCGATAGCCAATGCATCACCATCACCGGAGATCTGCAATATATTCAGTTTCCGGTTGGCATTCTTCGCTCCGGAAGCAATAGCGGCAGCACGTCCATGAATTGTATGGAACCCATAGGTATTCATATAATAAGGGAAACGGGAAGAACATCCGATACCGGAAATCACAGCCCAGGATTCTTTGGGATAGCCCAGTTCAGCCATCGCTTTTTGCACGGAATTAATAATACCGTGATCACCGCAACCCGGACACCATCTGATTTCCTGGTCGCTTTTAAAATCTTTAGGAGTATATTTTAATTCGCTCATTTCAATTTCTAATTTTCGATTTCTGATTCTAAATATCTTTCATCCTTGTTTAAGTCGAAGAGCTTAAATTATTTTATTGATTTTTTCTTTCAATTCTACGACAGTAAAAGGTAATCCAGCCACCTTATTTACTTGCAGGTAATTGAATTCGGGAAATTTACTTTTCAGATATTTAGCAAACTGTCCGAGATTCAATTCACATACGACGATTTTCTTATAACGAGCCAACACATCCCGTGTATTTTTCGGCAGCGGATTGATAAAATTGAAATGGGCCAAACTGACATCTTTTCCTTCAGCCCGCATTTCAGACACTGTGGTATAAAGGTGACCATAAGTACCTCCCCATCCGACAATCAAAATATCGCCTCCTTCGGGATTACCGTATACTTCCTGTTCGGGCAGATCGTTTGCAATCCGGGCTACTTTTTCTTCACGCAGATCGGTCATGACCTGATGATTCTCGGGCACATAACTGATTGTTCCGGTGATATTCATCTTTTCCAGTCCGCCGATCCGGTGTTCCAAGCCTTTGGTACCGGGTAAAGCCCAGGTTCTGGCCAGAGTTTCGGGATCACGGGCATAGGGTTTATAATCATCACCTTCTTTAGCCAGACGCAATTTTATCTCAGGTAATTTAGCCATGGAAGGAATCAACCAGGGCTGAGCTCCGTTGGCCAGGAAGCCGTCGGTCAGCAGGACTACCGGAGTCATATGCTCGAGCGCAATCTTTCCGGCCATAAAAGCATAGTCGAAACAGTTTCCTGAAGTACTGGCAGCGATTACCGGCATCGGACATTCACCATTACGGCCGTAAAGTGCCTGTAATAAGTCGGACTGTTCGGTCTTCGTAGGCAGACCCGTAGAAGGCCCTCCCCGTTGTACATCCACGATCACCAAAGGCAATTCAGCCATAACTGCCAATCCGCAAGCTTCCGATTTCAGTGCCAATCCGGGACCTGAAGTCGTCGTACAGGCAAAATTACCGGCATAGCTGGCACCGATAGCGGTACAGATACCACCGATTTCATCCTCAGCCTGATAAGTCTTAGCACCCAAATCACGACGAAGTGCCAATTCATGCAAAATATCGGTAGCGGGAGTGATCGGATAAGAACCACAGAATAAAGGCAGTCCTGCTTTTTCTGCAGCTGCCAACAACCCCCAGGCTGTGGCTTTATTACCGGTAATCGTACGGTATTTACCTTTCTCGATGGTAGCCGGAGCTACTTTAAAATGAGTGGCTAACGCATGTACATTAGCATAACCGGCTCTCAACACCATTTTGTTGGCAGAAGCAATAGCCGGTTTTTTGCCGAATTTAATATCGAAGAAAGCTTCGGTATGCTCTACAGATTGCTCGAACATCCAATAGATCATTCCCAAAGCAAACATATTTTTACATCTCAATATCGATTTCTGATCCAAACCGGTCTCTTTCAGCGCTTCGATAGTCAGCTCGGTTACTTTCACCGGAACAACATTATAGTCCGCCAAAGAACCGTCTTCCAACGGATTTGCAGTATAACCGGCCCTTTCGATATGTTTGTCGGTAAAGGCATCGATATCCACAATAATAGTACCTGCTTTTTTAGCCCAACGTAAGTTCGCTTTTAAAGCAGCCGGATTCATAGCCACGAGGACATCGGCATAATCACCCGGAGTAGTAATGTGCTCTTCTCCAATGTGTACCTGGAAACCGGACACGCCACCAACAGTACCTTGCGGGGCACGAATTTCTGCCGGATAATCCGGAAATGTTGCTACGTCATTTCCAAATAAAGCAGCTGTATCCGAAAACTGCTGCCCGGTTAATTGCATTCCGTCTCCCGAATCTCCGGAAAAACGAATGACAACATCATGTTTTTCGATAACTTTTGTCTCTTGACTCATGGTTGAATAAGTAGTTTTAATTGTTGCTGACGTCAATCAGCTTACTTCATTGTAAATGTAAAAGGGGAAATTACCACTTTAACTATTCATTTTAACAATCTTATAACATTCTCCGAATGCTATTTTTATGTTTTAAAACATGGTAAAGGTAGCGAAACCTCCCTTTTAAACAAGTTTAATCCGAACATTTTTTCCTGATTTGCAATAACTCTGATAATCAACGATTCTGCAAACGATTTTCAAGTTTTCGAAACGCTTTAAAATGAAATCGTTCTAAACAATCTTCCCAAAAACGACATTTTTTTGTACAGAGCGCTCACGTTTGCGGAATTATCGCTTAAAATGTATTTTTTATTACAAATTATTACTTTATCGTATTTTTTATTTTTTTTAATAGAATCCTTCTTCTTTTTTTTCTTCCTTTACGTATGACTAAAAAAATGGATACGCATGAATAGAATACTACTCTTTTTCTGTTTACTTTTCGGGGTATACTCCTGTCACACCCCAAGTACGACAAAAACACCACCGGCTAACATTGTCTCCGAATTCAGGATAACGTCTACTCAGGTCGGAGCCATCCGAAAGGGTATGACGATAAAAGAACTGTATGCAGCCCTACCGGAAGACCGGATCAAAAAACTGAAAACCCGTACCGAGCTATCCAACGAGACTGCCGACTATTACTATATCTATGGCGATAGTTCCCGTTTACTCCTCATTGTCAATACCGAACGGCAAAACGACGAACGCTCGCGTATTTCCCGAATCATCGTAAAAGATAAACGTTTCCAGACAGCCTCGGGAATCGGACTGGCTTCCACCGTAGGAACAATCAGAACAGCCTATCCTCATAGTCAGTTTCTACCTTCGGTAGATGAAATCATCCTATATGTCCCGGAAATAGATGCCAATTTCGAAATAAACAAACGGCTCCTCCCTCCTTCACTAGCCATCGACTCGACCGGAGAGATCGCCCCCGACAGTATACCCGCCCAGACCAAAGTAACCGACCTGTCTATCTTTTGGGATTACAGTATTAAAAATCTGGCCGACAAAACCTTCTGGAAAGACCTGACTCACCGGTTTACCAATTGGGTAATCACCCAAGTACCTTCTATGATCATCCTCACTCTCATTTTTATCGGCTTATTACGACTACTCAATTATATCGTCAAAAAATTAAATAAAGCGGCCAAACGACGGGTACACCTCAATGAAAGTATCGACGACGCAGAAGGCAACAAAAGAATAGAGACCTTATCCGGCATTATCTTAGGGGTTGGAAAAATATTCTTATGGACCATATTCGTGCTGATCATGTTGAGTAAGTTCAACATCAATATCGGTCCGATCCTCGCCAGTGCCGGAATCGTCGGCTTGGCAGTAGGTTTCGGTGCCCAGGAATTAGTCCGGGACTTTATCTCGGGATTCTTTATCCTATTGGAGGATCAAATCCGGACAGGAGATGTGGCGATCATCAACGGTACGACGGGAACCGTAGAGAAAATAGAGATGCGAACGACGACTTTACGGGACGCTTCGGGGGTCGTTCACATTTTTCAAAACGGTAAAATCAACTCCTTATCGAATATGACCAAAGGCTGGTCGGCAATAGTAGTCGATATCGGCGTAGCTTACAAAGAAGACACGGACCATGTCAACGAAATAATGAAACAAGTGGGTGACGAACTCATGAAAGACGCTGCCTGGCAATCGATCCTTATGGGGGTAGATTTATGGGGAGTAGATAGTTTCGGCGACAGTTCCGTGATTCTGAAAGTAAAACTGACGACTAAATCAGGACAGCAGTGGGCAGCCAGCCGGGAATTCCGCCGCCGGATCAAAAAAGCTTTCGACGCCCAGCACATCGAAATCCCATTTCCACAAGTCAGCCTGAACACCGGCTCCGGAACAGGGGCTATGCCGGTGAAAATAGAAAGTTAAAAAGCGATAAGCTATAAGCTAAAAGCTTATTTTTGTTTTACCATACAGCTTAGCTTATAACTTTTAACCTATTTAGTTGATTTATGGCTCGTTTTTTAAAAGATAAACAAAAATCCAAGGGAGCTGCTCCTGGTTCACTGATCTTTATCGGCCGGCAAAAGATGGATTACAGCTGCATTCGGGTAACCCAATACAATGCCGAATATGTCAAAGAAGGGGAAGTGAAAGCTTTGGATAAGATTTCCGAATACCTTTCCGACGACCATGTGGCCTGGATTTCCGTGCGCGGCTTACAGGATACCAACCTGATCGGCAAACTCGGAAAGAAATTCGACATCAGTGCCCTGATCCTGGAAGACATCCTGAATACGGACGAACGTCCCAAATTTATCGAAGACGACAAGCATTTGTTCGTTATCCTGAAATCCCTGAATTTCAACCGAGAACTCCGTAAGGTTCAGATCGATCAGATCTCGTTGATTGTCGGAAAAAATTACCTGATTTCCATTCAGGAAACGGATAACGAGTATTTCGAAGATGTCTCGAAAAGAATATATGCCGGACAAGGAAAAATCAGAAGTTTATCCTCCGATTATCTCTGCTATGCGATGATCGATACCTTGGTCGATAATTATATATTGAATATCGAAAAATTAGGTAATGTGATCGAGGAACAGGAAAAATTATTGCTCACATCAGGGAAGGAGCTTGTCGAGAATATTTACCACTATAAGACCGAATTATCTTATGTCCGGAATAATGTCCGTCCTGTAAAAGAGCTCATGACCCGTTTCGTCACCTGCGATTCCGACTTGATCAACGATCATACTTACAACTATCTGCGCGATCTGGAAGGTTTGGTTACCCAAGCCCTGGAAGCTATCGAAATCTACTACACCATGCTTTCCGACCAACAAAACAGCTACAATGCTACCATCAGTAATAACGTCAACGACATCATGAAAGTGCTGACGATCTTTTCAGCTATTTTCATCCCCCTCACCTTTATCGTAGGAGTTTACGGAATGAATTTCGACTATATCCCTTTCCTCAGATACCGCTATGCCTATTTTATCCTGTGGGGGATCATGATCGCTATCGTTATCCTGATGCTATTTTTCTTCAAACGGAAAAGATGGTTTTGACAGCCATTTGTTTTCAATATACAATTAACAAGAGGTTACAAGGCTTAGGGATAAACTTCCGAACCCCTTTTCACCTTTGTAACCTCTGTAACTAAAAAAACCGGATACGTTATTTCGTTCGTATTATTTCTTAAGATTGAACTTCTTTCCGGCAAACACAGCATCTTCACCCAATTCTTCTTCAATACGCAGAAGCTGATTGTATTTCGCCATACGGTCGGAACGGCTCATCGAACCGGTTTTAATCTGACCGGAATTTGTTGCGACGGCAATATCTGCAATGGTAGCATCTTCTGTTTCACCCGAACGATGGGACGTCACGGTCGTATACCCTGCACGCTGAGCCATTTCTATAGCATCCAATGTTTCGGTTAGCGTTCCGATCTGGTTCACTTTGATTAAGATCGAATTGGCACATCCTAATTCGATCCCTTTCTTGAGGTATTCGACATTAGTCACAAACAGATCGTCTCCAACCAACTGGCAACGATCACCGATTTTTGCAGTCAGCATTTCCCAGCCATCCCAATCATTTTCAGCCATACCGTCTTCAATTGAATCGATCGGGTATTTATCGATCAACTCTTCCAGATAAAGTACCTGCTCGGTAGAAGTACGTTTCGCTCCATTCGGCCCTTCAAAAATGGAATAATCGTAAATGTCGTTTTTATAGAACTCCGAAGAAGCACAGTCAAGTCCGATCATCACCTCTTCGCCTGGTTTGTAACCCGCTTTTTTAATAGCTTCGATAATAGATTCCAACGCATCTTCCGTACCTTTCAAGGTAGGAGCGAAACCACCTTCATCTCCTACAGCCGTACTCAATCCCCGATCATGCAATACTTTTTTGAGGGTATGGAAAATCTCTGCTCCCATCCGAACAGCTTCCCGGAAGGTTTTCGCACCCACCGGGCGAATCATAAATTCCTGAAAAGCAATAGGAGAATCGGAATGGGAACCTCCGTTGATAATATTCATCATCGGCACAGGCAATACTTTTGCATTGCATCCGCCGATATAGCGGTATAAAGGAATTTCCAAAGCGCCGGCAGCAGCTTTTGCACAAGCCAAAGATACGCCCAACATGGCATTGGCTCCTAAATTGGATTTTGTCTTCGTGCCGTCCAGATCGATCAACAACCGGTCGATTGCTGCCTGGTCGGTAACATCGAATCCCAGCAAAGCATCGGCAATCACTGTATTGACATTGTTGACAGCATTCAATACACCCTTCCCCTGATAACGGGATTTATCCCCATCGCGCAATTCCAAAGCTTCATGTTCGCCTGTCGACGCTCCCGAAGGAACAGCTGCACGCCCCATCACTCCGTTTTCCAGAGTTACATCTACTTCTACTGTCGGATTCCCGCGGGAATCCAATATTTCGCGGCCTGTAATATCTACAATATGTGTCATCGTTTTGTCGTAATTTTAAATTATACATTTTATTTTGCTGACACAAGTTACGACAAAAGAATGAAGAATGAAGAATAAAAAATGAAGAATTAACTTTCATTTATAAAATTTACATAAAACATAAACTGTATCTATTGTATGATTATTTCAGTCTATAAAATCCGGTAAATTGTCGGTTATTTTATCAAATAAAGAAGGAAGCTTATATCTTTGCAAAAAATAATCTAAAAGATATGAAAAAGATCCCGGTTACCTTATTTGTAGTCTCGGCTTTATTTTTCATCCTCCCGGAAAAAACAGAAGCACAGAGCCTGAAAGACATCCTAAAATCAGAAACAGCACAAAAAGTCATCGATGCCGTAAAGGAAGCGACAGCACTCAAATTCGAAGACTTGCAGGGGACCTGGCAATACAAAGGAGCAGCCTGCCAATTTAAAAGTGAGGAATTACTCCAAAAGGCAGGAGGTATAGCCCTGGGTGAAACAATGGAAGGCAAACTCGAAAAAGCTTATGAAAAAGCAGGAATCAGAACCGGCAATTTCTCATACACTTTCAACCATGATTCCACCTTTACCTGCCAAATAGGGAAAAAGGAATTGAAAGGTACCTATGCTTATGATAGCTCTAATCAAATTTTGACGTTAAGTTATTTCGGTTTATTAAACACCGAAGTACAACTATCGGGAAAGAAAGACGGCACGACTTTCCTCTTCAATGCCGACCGATTACTAAAACTGGTCACTTTACTGTCGGGTTATTCAAAGAGCAGTACTTTATCGGCTGTCAACAAAGTAGCCCAACAATACGACGGCATGATGCTCGGATTCGACCTGCAAAAATAACCGGGCATCGGCCACTATAGAAAATCCCTGACATCATACTTCCGGATGCAGTCTTCTTCATCCGTAGCGTATAAAAAACCTTTCTCTGCATCCAAAAAAGGATATTTAAGGGGATGGGAAAGTTTGAGTTGAAATTTAAAAGTCCCTTCCCAATCGAATACCTCCACCGAAAAGCCAAGTTTGACCGGACGCCGCGGATCCTCGGGAAAAGCTCTGTAGGCAAAAACCGTTTTATCGGTACAATCGACTCCAGAATAATTTTCCCCGAATGACTCGGAAGAATTCAATAACGGCAATTCGTTATCCGTTGTCAGCCAACGGAAGTTTTGCATTTTTGAATCGTATAATATGATCTGATTCATATTACGAAAGGCCACCGCTATTCTCCGGCGATCGGGCGACATCGCTTCATCCCCGAGAAAAAGCTGATCAAAATCCCGGATGTCGTCATAATCGGTATACCATACGCTATCTAAAACGGTAGCGGAAGCATAATTATAGCTCAACCAATACAAATTCTTACCTCCTACATGCGTCGTTCCCTGCATAGACAGAATCCGTATACTACCATCAGCATTTTTTCTAATATTCTGATTCGGTATAATATCATAAGGCCTTTCGGCACGGGAAATCCAAAACACCGAATCGTTCAAGACAAAAACCGGTCGGTATAAGAAATCGGCCATACCCCGATCCATAAATTTATATTGCTTTTCCCAACAAGGTTTACCTGCTGTTAAAGAACTTTCCAAATCGACGACTCCTATGAAATTTTGGGGAGCTTTCAACCACAGCCTCATTTTTCCCTTCCAGGGAGCTGCCCATATTTCCTGGCAGCTGATCACTTCATCATCTCCCCGTCCTTTTTCCAAAAAGGCTCCTAAAAACCGATAGGTATCCGCCTGATATACCCTCACTATTTTCTCTTCCTCCATATTCAGTATCACCAGAAAAGAATCGAGACGGCAGATACTCGTCGGGATCAATTCCTGTATAGGTAATTCCTCTCCTTTCAACTCGACTATTTGTTCAGGTGTTACCCCTAAAATCATTACTTTCTTCTCTTCATTACCCCGTTCTGCACAACTCATAAAAAGAAAAACTAGAAAAAGCAGGTAGAAAATCTTCATAAATCCGGTTTTAATTATAATGAGCAAATATATAATTTCCGATGTGATTAAAGAAATTCCCCGACAGCATACTTCCGGATACGGTCTTCATCGTCCGTAGCATAAAGAAATCCCTTTTCTGCATCGAAAAAAGGAGCTTTCAGGGGGTGTTCGATATTCAGTAGATATTTGAATTTGCCGTTCCAGTCAAAGACGGAGATGTTACGTTCTCTTTTTCTGCCATCCGGATGCAAAGGAAAAGCCCGAAATGCAAGTACTGTCTTATCGGTACAGCAAACCCCGGAATAATGTTGTCCATCGGTTGTGTGGGGCAAAGGTAATTCAGTCGAAGTAGTCAGCCACTTTGAAGTAAGCTTCTTCCGGTCAAAGAACAACATCTGATTCATCAGCCGAAAAGCCACGACAATCTTATGCTGATCCGGTGACATCGCCTCTTCGGTTGAAAAAATCCGGTCGAAATACTGTAAATCGGTATAAGACGTATACCAAACAGTATCTTGTGCCTGAGAAGAAGCGTAATTGAATTCCAGCCAATACAAGTTTTTCGGAGGAAAACTCTGCATCCCTTTTTCAGAAATAACGGTATAACTACCATCCGGATTTTTTTTCAATGTCCCTTCCGGGTAAAACCACGAAGGTTCTTCGGCACACGATATCCAG
>ERZ839741.4354-NODE-4354-length-10192-cov-2.937753_pt1 | contig 10192 bp, 12 predicted proteins | sample MGYA00519880_ERZ839741 | MGnify/ENA primary metagenome ERZ839741 (study PRJEB31850, sample SAMEA3708851) | human gut metagenome | biome: human gut; feature: human-associated habitat; material: faeces | place: China | collected 2014 ... | reverse complement strand
GTACTGTTCTTCATATTCGCACCTTCGCAATTGATAGGTTGGGTATAGTTAAGTATAGTTAGGTCTACATAATTCGGTTTATTTTAGCATATACGCGGCCAAAGGACAAGAAATATTTGCGGGTTTTAAGAAATATAAAGAATTTTCCACACGAAAAACCCCAGAACTTGTCTGGGGTTTGGGTCATGTGTTCAGTTTTTCCGCGTCCAGGTCATCTCAATGTGCGGGATGCCGTCCTCGAGAAATTCCCCGGAGCTCTGCGCGAAGCCGCACTTTTCGTACAGCCCGCGCGCGTAGACCTGCGCTTCGAGCTTTATCGTCTCCGCGCCGAAGATGCGCTTACAGGTCGAGCCCCTCCGCCCATGCGGCGAGCTGCTCGCGGCCGGTGCTGCGGCGGAAGACCTTGCCCTCGATAAGCTTTGCGTTGGGGCAGCTGGGCGCGAGCTTCTTGAGCGTTTCACCCATGCCGGAGCCGCCGGAGGTCGCAAAGAGGACGACGGTCTTGCCGGAGAAATCGTAGCTCTCGAGGAAGGTGTTGATGATGGTCGGCGCAACGTACCACCAGATCGGGAAGCCGACGAACACGACGTCGTACTCGGCCATGTTGTCGCGCTGGGATGCGATGGCGGGGCGGGACGCGGGATCGTTCATCTCGACGGTGCTGCGGGCGCGCTTGTCCATCCAGTTCAGGGCTTGATCTCAAATATATCGGCGCACACCGCCTCGGCAAGCGTCTGCGCGAGGTGCGCGGTAGTGCCGGTGGGGGAGAAGTAGGCAACAAGTTTTTTCATGGTTATACCTCCTGAAATAGTGTCGGTGGGCGGCGGGATAAAAAATTATGCCGCCGTCCGGCTACATTATATCATATAGACAGCGTTAAAAAAAGAAGATCTTGTGAACGTGCGGGGCATACTTACGCCGCCGGAAGCCGGAAAAACCGCATGGTACATGACTATCATGTAAAAAACCAGATAAAATTCATAAGATGTTGACAAAAAATTGTTAAGATATTATAATAACAAAAGTTGACAGGGGGAAAGCGCCCCCGTTGACCGAAGGTATAATGCCATAAAGGCAGAATCTTTAAGGAGGAAAACAAAAATGAAAAAGTATCTTGCACTGATTCTTGCTCTGTGCATGGTGTTCGCGCTGTGCGCCTGCGGCAGCAACGCGTCCGCACCTGCTGCATCTCCGGCTGCCGATGCTACCGACGCTCCCGCAGCTGAGGAAAGCACCGCTCCCGAAACCACCGGCTGGGCTCCCGACGGCCCCGTGACCATGATAGTCTCCTACAAGGCCGGCAACGGCACCGACGTCACCGCACGTATCCTTGCCAAGTACGCTGAGAAGTACATCGGCCAGACCATCGTCATCGAGAACGTTGACGGCGGCTCCGGCTCCCTCGGCTGGTCCCAGCTCGCAGCGGCTGATCCCGACGGCATGACCATCGGCTTCATGAACCTGCCCAACTTCAACAGCTCCATCGTCAAGGGCCTCGGCACCTACACCACTTCCGACTTCACCGCAATCTGCAACCACGTGACCGAGACCTCCATGGTCGTCGTCCGTGCCGACGAGACCCGCTTTGAGGACATCGACGGTCTTGTCGCATACGCGAAGGAGAACAACACCGTCGCTTCCACCAACGGCGCTCAGGCTTCCAACCACATCGGCGCTCAGGCTTTCGCCAACTCCGCCGGCTTTAAGTACACCGATCTTCCTCAGGGCAACACCAATGACGAGCTCGTCTCCCTGCTTGGCGGCGAGGCTGACTGGTGCGTCGTAAAGGCCGCTGATATCGCCGGCCGTACCGACGTCAAAGTCCTCGCAGTGTTCTCCGAAGAGCGTCTGGCTGAGTACCCCGACGTCCCGACTCTGGGCGAGAAGGGTTACTATGACAAGTGGCTCGGCTCCTCCCGCTGCATCGTTGCTCCCGCGGGCGTGAGCGAAGAGGTCATCAAGTTCTATGAGGAAGCCTTCAAGCAGACCATGGAAGATGCCGATTACCTCGCAGCAGCTTCCGAGTTCGCAACCGATTATAAGGATGCCGCTACCACCGCAGCTCTGATCGACGAGCAGCAGGCCTTCACCGAGAGCCTGTCTACCGGCTTCTGGTACGAATAATCCTATATCACGCACCTAAAAGGGCGGGTTCTCCCGCCCTTTCCTTGGTTCAAGTCTGAAAAACTCTCAGCTTTTCCCATTCGATTTATAGGAGGGACAGTCCCTTGAAGATGAAAAAAACCGATATAGGCGTCGTGGCGTTCATGTACGCGGTCTGCGCGTTCTTCTACGCTTACAGCGGCAAGCTGACGGCGGAGAGCAAGACCTACCCGATGTTCACCATCACCCTGCTCTTTGCGCTGACGACCCTGTATCTTATCCAGATGATAATCTCCGCGCGCAAATTCGGCGTGGAAAGCGGCGCGGATGAGGTGTTCGCGGGCTTCAAGCCGGTGCAGTTCATCGTCTCCGTCGTGCTTACTATTGTATATTTCTTCATGATGAAATACCTCGGCTTCTTCACCGCGACGATAGTGTTCATGGTGGCGTCGCTGCTGTACCTCAAGGTGCGCCCCGTGCCGATGCTGATATCCGTGGTTGCGATGAACCTGCTGATATACTTCGCGTTCGTGAAGTTCCTCGGCGTCAAGCTGCCCTCCGGGCTGCTGTTTTAAGGAGGGTATAGATTATGCTTGAAACCTTACAGCAAATGGGTCAGGGCTTCGTACATGCCCTGACATGGATAAACCTGCTGGCGATGGCAGGCGGTGTCGCGCTCGGCATCGTTATCGGCTGCCTGCCCGGCCTCTCGGCCGCAATGGGCGTTGCGCTGATGCTGCCGCTGACCTTCACCATGCCCGCCGACACCGGACTTATTGTCCTCGGCGCCATCTACTGCGGCGCTATCTTCGGCGGCTCCATCTCCGCTATCCTCATTCACACCCCCGGCACCCCCGCTTCCGCGGCGACCGCTATCGAGGGCTACCAGATGACCCTGCAGGGCAAGGCCGGTAAAGCGCTGGCCACCGCCTGCTGGAGCTCCTTCTGGGGCGGTCTGCTCAGCTGCATCTCCCTGTATTTCTTCGCTCCCGCGCTGGCGCAGCTCGCGCTGAAGTTCATGTCGGCAGAGAAGTTCTGGCTCGGCATCTTTGGACTGACCATCATCGCCGGTGTTTCCAGCAAGAGCATCGTCAAAGGACTTATGTCCGGCGCGCTCGGCCTGCTGATCTCCTGCATCGGCCTTGACCCGATCGACGGCACGCAGCGCTTCATGTTCGGACAGGCGTTCCTCGCCGAGGGCATCAACGTCACCTGCGCGCTGATCGGTCTGTTCTCGATGTCTCAGGTCTTTATCCTCGCGGAGAAGGCCATAAAGCAGAGAGAAAAAGCGGCAAAGTTCTCGGATAAGATAATGCTTACCCTCGCCGAAAAGAAAATGCTTGCTCCGACCGTTATCCGCTCCTGGATCATCGGCAACATCATCGGCATCCTGCCCGGCGCCGGCGCATCCATCGCCTGCTTCATGGGCTACAATAACGCCAAGCAGTTCTCCAAGCACAAAGAGGACTTCGGCCACGGCTCCATCGAGGGCGTCTGCGGCTCCGAAGCCGCGAACAACGCCGTCACCGGCGGTTCCCTGATCCCGATGCTGACCCTTGGTATCCCCGGCGAATCCGTCACCGCGGTTCTGATGGGAGGTCTGGTCATTCAGGGACTGGCTCCGGGACCGGAGCTGTTCACCAAGCACGCCGATATGACCTACACCTTCTTCGCAGGCTTCGTGCTCGTGCAGTTCTTCATGCTCGCCATCGGTACTCTCGGCTGCCGCGGCTTCGCGCAGATCTCCCGTCTGTCCGACGCGATACTCATCCCCTGCGTCACGGTGCTGTGCTTCGTCGGTTCTTACGCAATTCATAAGAACCTCAGCGACGTCGTCGTCATGCTGATCTTCGGCGGTCTGGGTTACCTGATGCGTAAATTTGACCTCAACACGGCGGCAGTTGTTCTGGCGCTGATACTCGGCCCGATAAGCGAAAAGGGTCTGCGCGGCGCGCTGCGAGTCAGCGGCGGCGATCTCGGCTGCCTGTTCGCGTCTCCGGTGAGCTGGGTTCTCATCGTCCTGAGCGTCATCGGTATTTTCTCCCGATCCTCATGGCAAAATTTGAGAAGAAAGTCACCGGCGGCGAAGTGCTCGAAGAGTAATCACGATATTTATAAAAAACAGCTATGGGAAATTCCCATAGCTGTTTTTACTGTTTTACCGTTCGTTTGAGCCTTATCGCGCCGAGAATGTACACTGCCGGTACGGCAACGCCGCTCAGCCATACATAAGCGCTCGCGCCGTAGCCGACGATGATCTGCATGACGTTCGCCGCCAGACCGAATATCAGCGCCGCTGCACCCCATGCGATGCACCTGTGCGCCAGCAGCGGCTCCTCGCAGTACAGCGCTCCCATGAACCCTGCGACCAGCTCCAGCACGCCGCCGAGTATTGCCGCGATTACCGCGCCGCGGTACAGCCATATATGCGCGCTGTCAAACAGGCGCAGGTTCATCGCCGAGGCGAAGAAGTTCAGGCAAGTGAATGCAAAAAACGCCCGCACCAGCGCCGAAAAGAATAACAATATGCTCATGTCCTTGAGCAGAGAGCCCCGTTGTTTCATGTGTATCTCCGTCCCGTCAGAATATCATCTCGACAGGCGCTTTATAATTGCGCAGCTCGATCTCGCTGTATTCTCCGCCGGCCTCGCCGTCGCGCGTCCACGCAACGGGCTTTTCAAACGTGAATTTTGCCTTTTTCGTGTGCAGGATCAGCAGCTTGTCGCTGTCAAAGCGCTGGCTCAGCACGCTGTCCACGATCTCGCCGAAGCCGACCACGCTGCCCGGATCCTTCACCAGCACCAGTTCCGACTCGCCGTCGCCGAGGCAGACCATCTCCTCGGGCAGGCGGACTATGCCCGCGACCGAAGTTGAATTCGACATGCTGCCGTACACGAGCCGCCCCTCGAATACGCCATCGTCGTACTCGACGCGGGTGTTGTAGCTCTCCAGCTTCGGCAGCGCGGCCATGCCCTGAAGGACGTAGGCCAGATGCCCCAGCAGCTTTTTCTGGTTCTGCGGCGTCGCGTAGCTGACCTCGGTGAACGCGCCGAAGGCCGCTATGTACGCGAAGTACTTGTCGTAATCAAAGCCGCCCACGTCGAAGGGGTGCGGCTCGCCGTTGAGAATGCGCCGCGCGGCGCTGACGGTATCGTTCTTCGGCAGGCCGAGCGTCGTGGCGACGTCGTTTGCCGTGCCCATCGGGATATAGCCAACCTTCGGCGGATTCTCAAGCCGCATCAGTCCGGCCAGAACCTCGCTGAGCGTCCCGTCCCCGCCGACGCAGCCGACTATGTCAAAATCCGCGCCGTATTTCGCCGCAAACTCCGTCGCGTCGCCGCGGCCGGAGGTGAAGAACAGTGTTGTACGGCAGCCGCCTTTGTCGAGCAGATTGAGCGCGTCGCCCAGCCCGTTTCTGAAGCCGCCGCGCCCCGCCGCGGGATTTATTATAAGCATCAGCCTTGTCATGCTGCTTTCTCCTTTTTTAACATTTTTACGTCTCAGGTTGAATACAGACCGCTTTATCCGCTGATTTTTCATAATTACAGCGGATATTATCAAAAGTTTTCAACATTTTTTCTTTCTTTTATAATTGTCAGTGCTGCACCTATGATGCATACCGCAAAAACAGTCCAGAAGAATACTTGAGCTGTTTTGTTTTGCGACAGCTCCGCAATCAGCATTTCGCCGCCGGTCCCGTTCTTCACAATTTTCGATGATGCTTCCACACTATATATCTCTCCGAGATATTCGCATTTAAGCGTTCGTCCGCCCATTTTCTCAAGCAGCAACGTTCCACGTTCTGAATTTTCATTTATGGACACATGAAATTCATCTATAAGGTTTTTACCGTCAAATATGTAGAAATTATTGTTTTTTGAATATATAATCCAGCATCCGTCCACAAACCCGATATTTCCGCTTCCGCTGCTCGCGGAATCTACGCGTACTCCGAACATGAAAGACCCGTCCAGCGAATAAAATCCGGCGTAGCCCGCATCCTCATAGAAAACGGCAATTGTATCGTCGGCCACGGCGAGTTTGCTCACATCCGCGGCCGGTGCATATGGTTCGTCGTATATTTTTATTTCACCCTCAGACAGGCTGAATATCGAATTGAACCTCGCAATAAAGATTATTCCAATAACTATTATAACAGAGCTAATTACAGCTAGCGGCTTGATCTTCTTCATATCGATACTCCAAACCGTTTATATTCTCATTATATTTCCCGCCGCGCTTTCCGTCAACTTAATATTACACAATAAAAAAGACACAGCATAAGCTGTGTCTTAATTTGCGTTTAATGCTTTACTCCATAGCGTTGAGCTTGAGATCCATCGCGGACTTTTTGTGCGCCGCATTATTCTTATGCAGCAGACCCTTACCGGCCGCGCGGTCAACAGTCTTAACGGCAACTTTATAGGCACTGACGGCTGCATCGCGGTTGCCATCGGCAACGGCTGCGTCAAACTTTTTAATCATGGTCTTGAGCTCGGTCTTCTCAGCGCGGTTCTTTGCTCTGAGCTCCTTGGACTTCTCGTCCCTCTTGGCAGAAGATTTAATGTTGGCCATGTTTCGATCGCCACCTCCTCCTATAAAATTGAGTCACCATGGACTCGCGTTAAAAGATTATAGCAAAGAAGTTATTGAAAATCAAGTGTTTTTTAGAAAAAAGCAAATATTTTTTTCTCTTGTTATTTATTGCGCCGCGGCAGGGAAAAATACACAAGATATTGATTGCACGGAGGTATTATATGTCAATAAATGTAAGAACCGATCTTGCGAGCGAAGCGCGGCGCATCGCGCAGGGCGACGCCGGAGAAATGACCACGCTGCAAGGCGTTGAGGCGCACGAGGAGACTCTGCACGGCTTCGGCGTCACGGCTGTAGAAATTCTCGACGACATCGGCGCGCAGCAGCTCAATAAACCGATCGGCAAATACTTCACGCTTGAGCTGCCGTCGTTCATGGACAGAGGCGGAGAGAATTTCGCCGGAGCGGCGGAAGCAGTCTCGGAGCTGCTGCGGCGCTGCCTGCCCAACAGCGTCGGCTCCGCATTCATTGCCGCTCTCGGAAATCCGGACATCACCCCTGACGCACTCGGGAATCTCGCCGCGGCCTACACTCTGGTCACGCGCCACCTGATGCCGCTCCCCGGCTTTGAGAGCTTCTGCTCAACTGCGCTCTGCCGCACCGGCGTTCTCGGCACGACCGGCATGGAGAGCGCGGCGCAGATACGCACTCTCGTGCGCGAACTGAAGCCCGACTGCCTTATCGTGATCGACGCATTGGCGGGTGCTGACCCGTCGCGCCTCTGCCGCACGGTGCAGGTCTGTGACAGCGGAATCGCGCCCGGTTCCGGCGTCGGCAACGACCGAGAGCCGCTGAACCGCGATACGCTTGGTATCCCCGTCGCGGCTATTGGCGTGCCGACGGTCATCGACGCGTCCGCTCTCGGCGGGGGCGACGCTGTCGCCGGTATGTTCGTGACCCCGCGCAATATTGACTCCGACGTGCGCCGAGCCGGCCGGCTCATCGCCTACGGCATTAATCTCGCGCTGCACAGGGATATAACCGTCGCTGACATTGACATGCTGGTCGGCTGATGTTTCACGTGAAACAAGGCGCGTACGCCTTACAACGTTTCACATGAAACATATGAAAAACTCAAAAATGTTTCATGTGAAACATTGCAATATGACGCAGCTGCTGATATAATGCTGAAATGAAAAAGGGGTGAGAACTTGGCAAAGATAATAGCAGTGGCTAACCAAAAGGGCGGCGTGGGCAAAACCACAAGCTGCGTCAATCTCTGCGCGGCGCTTCACGCAATGGGGAGACGCGTGCTCCTCGTCGACTGCGACCCTCAGGGCAACGCCAGCTCAGGCATGGGCGTGCCGAAAGCAAGCCGTCCGAACACCTATGATATACTGATAAACGAGACAGCGGCCGTGGACTGCATCCGCCACACCGACTATAGCGACGTGATACCGACCAGCAAGGAGCTTGCCGCCGCTTCTGTCGAGCTTATCGGCACGGATAAAAGAGAATTTGTCCTGAAAAACGCGCTGATGACGCTGTTCACGGATTATGACTATATTTTCATAGACTGTCCGCCGTCACTCGAACTGCTGACCATCAACGCACTCGTCGCGGCTGATAGCGTACTTATCCCGATGCAGTGCGAATACTACGCGCTCGAGGGTATTGCGGATCTGATGACCAGTATCAAGATGTGCAAAAAGCGGCTGAATAAACGGCTTGAGATTGAGGGCATCATTCTCACCATGTATGACGCCCGTATGAATCTCACGGCGCAGGTCGCAAACGAGCTGAGAAAATATCTCGGCGACAAGGTCTATGACACAGTCATCCCGCGCAGCATAAGGCTTTCCGAGGCGCCGAGCCACGGAATACCCGGCGTGATATATGAAAAATACAATAAAGGCAGCAAGGCGTACATGGCTCTCGCCGAGGAGTTTGACGCGAGAAGCGCCTCGAAGAATTAGGAGGGGACATGGCAGCAAAAGAAAAGAAAGGGCTTGGCACAGGTCTTGGCGTTCTCTTCGGTGCTGACGAATTCGACGACGAAGCCGAACAGTTGACACTGCCGATATCAAAGGTCGAGCCGCGCAGCGAGCAGCCGCGCGAATACTTTGATCAGGAGGCGCTGGAGGCGCTGGCCGACTCAATACGCCAATACGGACTTATCCAGCCCATCACAGTTAGAAAGCTCGACAGCGGATATTATCAGATAATCGCAGGAGAGCGCCGCTGGCGCGCATCACGCCTCGCGGGGCTGACCGAGGTTCCGGTGCGGGTCATTGAAGCCGACGACCGCAGAACAGCCGAGCTTGCGCTGGTAGAAAATCTTCAGCGCGAGGACTTGAACCCGATTGAGGAAGCAAAGGGCTATAAGCTGCTTATCGAAGAATACGGCCTGACGCAGGAGGACGCCGCTCGCAGCGTCGGACGTTCGCGTCCCGCCGTCACAAACGCGATGCGCCTGCTCATGCTGACGCCGCCGGTCATGGAAATGGTCGAGAAAGGCAAGCTTTCCGCGGGGCACGCACGCGCGATACTCTCGGTCTCCGAGCCGTCAAAGCAGCTTGCCGCGGCAAACGAGATCATAAAAAAGAACTATTCCGTCAGAAAAGCTGAGCAGCTTGCCGCCAGAATTGCCAGAGAACCGCGTCAGGCACCGGAAGAAAGCGGCGAAATAAGCGTTGACTACGCGGCCGAGATATCAAACGAGCTTTCAAAAAAGCTCGGACGCAAGGTTAAGCTGATAGACGGAAAGAGAAACGGCAAAATAGAAATTGAATTTTACGGCGCGGACGACAGGGAAGCGCTGATAGAAAAATTACTTAAACTATAAAAACAGGAGAAGAAAAATGCTGGACATAAAGTTTGTAAGAGACAATCCCGACGCCGTTCGTGAGAATATCAAGAAGAAATTTCAGGACGCAAAGCTGCCCCTCGTCGATGAGGTGCTGGAGCTTGACGCGAAGAACCGCGCCGCAATAACCGAAGCAAGCGACCTGCGCGCGAGCAGAAATACCCTCTCTAAGCAGATTGGCATGCTCATGGGTCAGGCCAAGAAAGACCCCTCAAAGCTCGAAGAGGCCGAGAAGATAAAGGCTCAGGTCAAAGCAAATGCCGACCGTCTCGCAGAGCTTGAGGCACTGGAGGAGCAGTACGCCGCACGCATCCATGAGATCATGCTGAATATTCCGAATATCATCGACCCCAGCGTTCCCATCGGCCCTGACGACAGCTGCAACGTCGAAGTACAGCGCTTCGGCGAACCGATAGTCCCCGATTTTGATATTCCCTACCACACCGAGATAATGGAGCGCTTCAATGGCGTCGATATGGACGCTGCAGGCCGCGTCTCCGGCAACGGTTTCTATTACCTCATGGGCAATATTGCCCGCCTGCACTCCGCGGTTCTGGCATACGCGCGCGATTTCATGATAAATAAGGGCTTTATCTACTGTATCCCGCCATTCATGATACATGGCAACGTCGTCGAGGGCGTGATGAGCCAGACCGATATGGACGCCATGATGTACAAAATTGAGGG
>ERZ839741.4348-NODE-4348-length-10201-cov-2.652375_pt1 | contig 10201 bp, 9 predicted proteins | sample MGYA00519880_ERZ839741 | MGnify/ENA primary metagenome ERZ839741 (study PRJEB31850, sample SAMEA3708851) | human gut metagenome | biome: human gut; feature: human-associated habitat; material: faeces | place: China | collected 2014 ... | reverse complement strand
ATCAAGGTCGATTTTCCCACGTTGGGACGTCCGACGATGACGGTGCTGATGCCTTCCCGCAACAGTCTGCCGTTGTCATATCCCTTTAAAATCCCTTCCAGCATCCCACAAATTTCATAGACACTGGCGCACAGATTTTCATCGGAAACCTCGTCGATGTCCTCGTCTGGATAGTCTACCCACGCAGCCAGCGCAGAGGAAACGCCCAGCAGTTTTTCCACCACCTGATGGATTCGCCGGAAGATGGCTCCGTCGCGGGCTTGCAGCGCCGCCTGTGCGCTCTGCTGACCTTGTGCGGCAATCAGGTCTGCCACCGCCTCTGCCTGTGTCAGGTTCATCTTCCCGTTGAGGAACGCACGACGGGTAAATTCCCCCGCCTGCGCTGCTCTGGCTCCGGCGTTCAAACAGGCTCTCAGAGTGCGCTGTACCAGGTAGATTCCACCGTGGCAGCAGATTTCTGCCACATCCTCTCCGGTGTAGCTTTTGGGTGCGCGGTAAACAAATACCACTGCTTCGTCGATTTCCCCCTGCCCGTCATGCACCCTGCCAAACAGACCGCGGTATCCGGGCGTATCCTCTGCCTGCTTGCCCGAAACCGCTGTAAATACCCTGTCCACTACCTTCAGGGCATCTGGACCGGACACCCGCACCATCCCGATTCCTCCTGCCGCAACCGGCGTAGAAATCGCTGCGATTGTATCTTGAGCCATTGTGCTGTTCATGGTCGGTCCTTCCTTTCTCACTAAACCAATTCTATATTCCGACCGCATCCCCTGCGGTCCCTCAAATTTATCCATAGGTATTTATATTATAGCAAAAAAGCGGCAAAGAATAAAGTTTTTATGCAGTCTTTTTCCCTTTGTTTCTCTTTTCCTGCTGCACCTGCAAGATTATCTGCAAAATAAAAAAACAGCAGCCGCATAGCTGCTGTTTTTTTATTTTGCTTTTGCTTATTCCAGATCAATCTTTGCGTACAACGGCTTGTCCTGCGCCTCACTTGGAGCAGTGCTGCGCGGTACCTCACTGCGGATATTCTCGTTGGATACCGCCGGCTTTTCCTCAAAACGTCTTTCCTTGTTATAGGAGTTCTGTCTTGGCGGACGTCTGCGGTTCTCTCCGCCTTCGTCCTTGCCGTTGTTGTTCGGACGGAACACATACGGTTTCTTTTCCTGACCGTCCTGGTTCTTTCCTTCGCCCTGCGGACGGCGGGAGTTCTGGCGGTAGCCGCCTTTTCCGTTGTTATAAGGCTTTTTCTTGCCCTTGTAATTATTGTTGTACTTTTTGACCGGATTGGTGGAGCTGATAACGACCCGTCTGTTCGGCTCTTCTCCGATGGAGGAAGAGGTCGCACCCTCTACGGTTGCCACCGTTGCATGGATGATTCTTCTCTCGTATGGATTCATCGGCTCCAGGGTCATGCTGCGACCGCTCTTGACTACATTGCGTGCCAAACGTCTTGCCAGCGATTCCAAGGTCTTTTCCCGCTTTTCACGGAAGTTGCCGCTGTCAATGGTGATTCGCATATAATCGCCGTCCAGACGGTTGACCGCCAGGCTTGCCAGATACTGGATTGCATCGATGGTCTCGCCGCGTCTGCCGATCACAAAGCCCAGATCGTCGCCCTTGAGGGTGATATTCAGGTTCTCTCCGTCGCGGTTTGCCTCTGCGGTAAAGTCCTGCACACCCATCGCCTTCAGAACAGCAGTGATGTACTCCACTGCCATTTCCTCTTTATTTTCCTTTACAAAAACGCGGACCTTTGCCGGATATGTCTTCAGTCCGAACAATCCTTTTTTCGGCAGGTCGATGATTTCAAACTCTACCTTCTCCCTTGCCGTCTGCAACTGTCTGCACGCCTCTTCAATTGCAAGATCCACCGTTTTACCGGTTGTAATGATCTCTTTCAAACTGACACCTCCTCTGATAATCAGTGAAAAATCCTACCCTTATTCCAAATCGTCGTCGGTCACATCGGTATAGACATCGCCGTATTTTTCTGCGTCTGCCTTTCTTGCCGCTGCCAATTTCTGACGATTGATTTCTTTCTGACTCTTTGCACGCGCCTGTGCCTGCGCATCGCCGCTGCGTGCCTTTTTCTTTGCCTCAATTCTTTCCAGGCGTTCCTTTTCTCTGCGCTCTTCCGCTTCCCGTTTGGCTTTTTCTGCCATCTCGCGCGGATTATAGAACTTGTTGAGAATCAAGGTCTGTCCCATCATAAACAGGTTGGACAAAATCCAGTACATACCAACGCCTGCCGGCACCTGGAATGCAATGTACAGCGACATCAGTGGGGAAACAAGCATCATGACCTTCATGGTGCCGGCTCCAGGACCTTCCATTGCCGCCGGATTGATCTTCATCGAAATCCAGGAAACTGCAAACGCAGTCACGCCGGACAGAATCGGGATCAGCATCAAAACGTTCATTCCAAACGAAGGCGTTTCGCCCAGGTTGATACCTAAAAAGTTCAGGTTGAACGACTGAACTGCGTTGATAAAGTCAGCTCCCATGGCGGAATATGCCTCAGGATTTGCCTGTACCGAAGAGATGATCGCCGTCTGAGGCGAATACTGGCTAAATGCAATTCCCAAACCCTTGAGAATCTCTGTTGCCTGTGCAATCACTTCGTTGCTCATGCCCAGGATATGACGCATCGGGTTGTAGATAACGTCAATGAGTCCAAACAGAACCAGGAAGGTAATCAGCATTGGAAGACATCCGCCTGCCGGATTGTACTTCTCACGCTCATAGAGCTTCTGCATCTCTTCGTTCATCTTCTGCTGGTTCTTTGCGTACATCTTCTGGATTTCCTGCATCTGCGGCTGGATTGCTGCAATCTTAGCAGAAGATTTCTGCTGCTTGATGGACAGCGGCACCATTACCAGCTTGATTAACAGGGTAAACAGGATCAGCGACCAGCCGTAGCTGTGCAGCAGATTGTACAGCAGCCGCATAATAAGCCCTAGCGGGTAACCAAGAATATACATCGAAAACCTCCAATTCTGCACCCATGCTGCAAAACCTTTCGCACGGATGCTGCGCGCCTGCAGCTTCTTTTTACAGCGCGACTTCTTTTGTGCCCAGCAGGACATTTCTGGTAAAGGTCGGGTATTATCTGTCCTCTCTCCATTTTTCGGGCACCGGATCATAGCCTCCGGGGTGAAACGGGTGACATTTCAAGATGCGCCGCAGCGCAAGATAACCGCCCCGCAGCGCGCCAAACCGCTCAATAGCAGTAAAGGCATAAGCTGAACAGGTCGGATAAAAACGGCATCGCGGCGGAAAAAGGGGTGAAATCGCCTTTTGGTAAAAGCGGATCAACAAAAGCATCAGTCGTTTGATCATGCTGCCGACGCCTCCCTTTGCTTTCCTTCCTTATAATACATCCTCTGTCTTTCCCTTATTGTTCTCTTGCAGCTCCCCTGTGTTCGGAAGCCTTCTGCCCTTTGGGCAGATTTTTTTTGGGTGATCGTCCCTTTGCTTTTGCTGGATTGGCGTTTGGTTTGGACTTGTCCGGTCTTGTAAGGCTCTGGATTTGTTTTTTTAGAACCGGTTCTAGTTCAGTAGATTTTGCCTGCGGCGTTTTCATCCGCGCAACAAACACAAAATCCCATCCCTGCTCGATCTGGGTGTTCACCTGAGCAAACGCCGCCCGTATGATTCTCTTGCAGCGATTTCGGCAAACTGCCTTCCCGATTTTTTTGGTAACGGTGATACCGATGCGGTTATAGCCCAGGCGATTTTTGCTGGCATAGGTAACGATCAACGGATGGACAGCGCTGCTTCCTTTATAATAAAGGCGCCGGAAATCTCTGTTGAGCTTTAAGGTAGTCTTTTTATTCAAAGCGTCTCCTCCATCCTGTGATAGATAAAAAGAAAGACCACTTATCGGGATAAGTGGCCTGCTTATTCTGGAATGAAAGGTGGAAGGCAGAATAAACAGAGCCTGCCCCTGTCTCCTACCGGTTTATTATAAACCGTCATTCCCCTCAAAATGCAGCCAGCGCCGCTCAAGCGGCTCCGGTCTGCTTTGTCAAACAGCGATTAGTAGCTCAGCTGCTTTCTGCCTTTTGCTCTTCTGCGTGCGAGAACTTTGCGGCCATTTTTGGTAGCCATTCTCTTTCTGAAGCCGTGCTCTTTCTTTCTCTGCAGCTTCTTTGGCTGATAGGTTCTGATCATTCTTCTCGACCTCCCTTCAAGACGAAACCTTACAGAATAGAATTATAGACAAAAAAGCCGCAAAAGTCAAGAGAATCAAAGGGTTTCTCCCCTTTAAATTTCCGAAATATTTTATCCAAATCCCTTTTTCTTCCTCCTTTTTTCCGGGCATCGGCTCTGGGAGTGGTGTACAGCTGCTATCTTGCACTCACTTTTTTCCGGTTTTGGATGCGTTTGGCTTCTGATGTTTCCTTCCCTCATTTTTCTGTTTTTGGCGCTGTCCATAAAAACTTCCAAAAAATTCATCTGTAATCTGTTTAGGATTACCCGTTAAAAACAGTTGAAAGCTCTTGAAATCCCCTTCTTTTTTATGTTAAAATATTGTGTGTAAAAGTCGTTGAAAAATTGTTTTCCAAATCCTTTCCACTTATTTTCACAATCTTCTTACCATCTCTTTCCCTGATGCGGAAAGCTTGTTGGCAGATTCGTGGATTGATTGTGGAATCCAATTCAAGGCTGTGAAACAAAACCGCATATTTATTCACCCCCTGTAAAGCTCTGGAGGGGGTTTTCCTATCTGCGCCTGCATTGGTGAAATCCTGCCGGGATTTGGGAGTACCGGCAAGGACAGGCTATCCATCTGATAGATGTGGTTTTGATCAATCAAGAAGGGGACCGAGCTATGGAATCGTTTAAGGAATTATTTGAGATGGTCAAGGAATACACGCGACAATATGTGATTGACTCGCATGAACTGTCGGAGATTGCCTATCAGGTCTGGATCAAAAGCCTGGAGCCGGTAAGCTTTGACGGAAATACTGCCGTGTTGTTCATTAAAGCTGAATTTATGAAGAAGATCGTGGAAGAAAAATACCTCGGTCTGCTCAACCGCGCCTTCGAGGCCGTGGTTGGTTTTCCGGTACAAATCGAGATTCGTTGTGAAACCTCCGGTCAGTCCGACCGCTCGGAGGGCACCGCTTCGGTGCAGACCTCCTCTGCTTCTCCGGTTTTGCCATCCTACAGCCAGGAAGAGATCGACATGAACAGCCAAGGCGGAGAATACGAATATACCTTCTCCACCTTTATCGTGGGCAGCTCGAACAAATTTGCACAGGCAGCCTGTCGTGCCGTTGCACAAAATCCTGCCAACGCCTACAATCCCCTGTTCATCTACGGTGGATCCGGTTTGGGCAAAACCCACCTGTTATATGCCATCGCCGCAGAAATCAAAGAAAACCGCCCCAATACCAACGTCATTTATGTAAAAGGCGAAGAGTTTACCAACGAACTGATTGCTGCCATTGGTGCCGAATCCACCAAAGAATTTCACGATAAATACCGCCAGGCAGACGTCCTTCTGGTCGATGACATCCAGTTTATCGGCGGCAAGGAGAGTACCCAGGAGGAATTTTTCCACACCTTTAATTCCCTTTACCAGGCAGGCAAGCAGATTGTCCTAACCTCCGACCGACCGCCAAAAGAGATCAAAACACTGGAGGAACGACTGCGTACCCGCTTTGAATGGGGACTGATTGCCGACATTCAACCACCGGATTTTGAAACCAGGATTGCCATTATCAAGCGCAAAGCCGAATTGCTGGACCTGGATATTCCGAATGTAGTGGAGGAATACATTGCCAACCACGTCAAAAACAACATCCGTCAGCTGGAAGGGGTGGTTAAAAAGCTCAACGCCTATAATAAACTGGCACAAACCCCGCCTTCCATCCTGCTTGCGCAAAGTGCAATCCGCGAAATTCTAACCGATAACCAGCCAATTCCTGTGACCGTAGAGCGGATCATCTCAGAGGTCGGACGCACCTTTGGAGTCAGTGCCGAAGACATCCGTTCCTCCAAGCGTTCCTCTCAAATTTCCAATGCCCGACAGATTGCCATGTATGTCATTCGAGAAATCACGCAGATGTCGATGGCAGGCATCGGAAATGAATTCGGCGGCAGAGATCATTCCACCGTGGTTTACGCAACCGGACAGGTTGTCAAAAATATGAAGCAAGACACCAAATATAAAGAAACTGTTGAGGACATCATCAAAAATATTCGTGACGCATAATCTGCCGTGATTTTTCCACAAAATCATCCAGCAGGAACTTTTGAAAGGGGTGGGGAAAGTTCGTTCCTCACCCTTTTTCAGAATCTTTTTCTTTTAATTTCCCCAATTTCCCATTTTTTTATTTTCACAGATTCCTCATACCTTTTTCCTCTTACCCGATTCTTTTGTTGCGTCCACGATTACCTCCACATATTTTCAACTATTTCCACCACTTTTTCAACCGTTTTCCCCATGCCATTTTCCTATCTCCACATTTCCACAAAACTCAAAGCTGATTTTCCCACTCCCTGTGCTCTTTCTTTTTCGCATTCTTATGCGATTTATTTGATTTCTTCACAAATCCACAGCCTCTACTACTACTACTACTTTTATATTTTTCTTTTTCTATCCTTTTTCTGCAATTTTACTTCTTTCCTTAATCCATTTTCTGAAACTCTTTTCATTTCATTCAATCAGCAGTCTCCAAAGCAACCTGCTCCTTTATGGGAATAGAACAAATCTTCAGCAACCCGCAACCAGAAAAAATATTCTGATTAATCCTGCCACACTGTTTTTGTTACACGCACACCTTCTCTTTTCTTTTTCAAAACTTCTAAAGAAAGTCACAATGAAACTTTTTCAAATTTATGTTATAATAGATCTTATCAGATCAAAAAGGAGGATGTCCTACCCCATGAAAATCATCTGCCAAAAGGACCTGCTGGTGGAAGCAGTGTCCAATGTTTCCCGCGCAGTCTGCGCAAAATCACCGATCCCCGCTCTGGAGGGTATCCTGCTCAAAGCGGAGGAGGGAACCCTCCAGCTGACCGGCTACGACCTGGAGCTTGGAATCGTCACCACCATTGAATCCAAAACAGAGCAGGCGGGAGAACTGGTTCTTTCTGCCAGACTTTTGCTGGACATCATCCGACGCATTCCTGGAGAAACGGTCAGCATCCTTTCCGACGAACGGTTTCTTGCCACCATCCGCGGAGGTGCATCAGAATTTACCATCCCCGGTTTGAGCGCGGAGGAATACCCGGAACTGCCCAATGTACAGCAGCAGTCGGATCTGGTCCTCAAGCAGGGCGTTCTCAAATCGATGATCGACCAGACCCTCTTTGCCATTGCGACCACCGACTCCAAGCCGGTCCATACCGGCTCCTTGTTCGACATCAAAGACTCCTGCGTCACCTTGGTTTCGGTGGACGGCTACCGTTTGGCACTGCGCCGCGAGCCGATTGTGTCCGACCTGACCACCCAATTCATCGTGCCGGGCAAAACGCTCTCTGAAATTTCCAAGCTGCTCAAGGAAGAGGAGGAAGAGGTTTACCTGGTGGTATCCAGCAAACATATCGTCTTCCGCATTGGAGGATATTATGTGGTATCCCGTCTGCTGGAGGGGGATTTCCTCGATTACAACGCTGCCATCCCAAAATTGAGCAAGACAACCGTCAAGGTCAACACACGCAGCTTGACCGATGCAGTAGAAAGAACCTCTCTTCTCATCTCCGACCGCCTGCGCAGCCCAATCCGCCTGGCGGTTACCGAACAGACCGTTCAGCTTAACTGCTCGACCACCATGGGAAAAGCGCACGACGAAGTGGAATGTGAGATGACCGGAGAGCCGGTCAGCATGGGCTTTAACAACAAATACCTGTTGGATGCACTCAAAGCGTCCGACTGTGATATGATCAAGATGGAGATCAACGGTGCGCTGTCTCCGATGCGTGTGATGCCGCTGGAAGGGGAAAGCTTCCTCTTCCTCGTACTGCCAGTGAGGGTGAAAAATGATGACTAAAACAGAAAAAATTATAATTCGAACAGAATTTATCAAACTGGATTCCTTTATCAAATACGCAGGGCTTACCGATACCGGCGGACAGGCAAAAGAGATTGTGCTTGCCGGAATGGTGAAGGTCAACGGAGAGGTCTGCACCATGCGCGGCAAGAAGATCCGCCCGGGAGACGTTGTGGAAGCGGACGGATGGCGTTTTGAAGCCGTAGCCGAAGAAGAATAGCAAACAGGAGGTGCGCCGGTGAGGATCAAAAGCATCGAGCTGCAAAACTTTCGAAATATCGCTTCTCTTTCTTTGCAGGCAGCGCCGGATGTCAATGTGATTCACGGTGAAAATGCACAGGGAAAGACCAATTTAACCGAAGCAATCTGGATGTTTACCGGTGCAAAAAGTTTCCGTGGAGCCAAGGACCGGGAGATGATTCGCTTTGGAGAGGACCACTGCCGCACCGACCTGGTATTTCAGAGCGCACTGCGGGAGGAAACTGCCAGCATCGAGCTGAATCAACCGGATGTGCGCGGAGAAAAGCGGGCAAAGACCGTCTGCCTCAATGAGGTCCCTTTGGGTAGCGCGGCAGAGCTTGCCGGTCAGTTCTATGCGGTGGTCTTTTCCCCTGCCCACCTTTCGCTGGTGCGGGAGGGTCCTGCGCTGCGCAGAAAGTTTTTGGATACCGCCATCGGTCAGATTATGCCGCGCTACGGGCATTATCTGCATGAGTATCAGCGAACCCTTTTGCAGCGCAATACCCTGCTCAAGGATGCAGAGCGGCACCCGCAGCTGCTGGAAACGATGGAAATCTGGGAGGAGAACCTTGCCCGCGCAGCGGCAGCGGTTGCTTTTTGCCGCGCACGCTATGTGGAACGTATCCGCCCACTGGCAGCACAGGTCTATGAGGGGATTTCCTCCGGCAGAGAGCAGTTTGACCTGCATTATCTGTGCGGCGTCAATGAACCGCACAACTGCACCCGGGATCAACTGCGCATCTACTATCAGCAGCAGCTGTACCGGGAGCGGGAGGAGGATATGATCCGCGGCGCCACCCAGTGCGGTCCGCACCGGGACGACCTGGAGCTGCTGGTCAACGGGATGCCCATGCGCCTGTACGGCTCTCAGGGACAGCAGCGCAGCGGTGTGCTGGCTTTGAAGATGGCAGAGTGCAGCATGGTCGAGGAGGTCACCAGCGAGGCGCCTGTGGTGCTGCTGGACGATGTTATGAGCGAACTGGACGCAGGCAGGCGAGACTATCTGCTCAACCATCTGGACAACCGGCAGGTCTTTGTCACCTGCTGCGATGATGCCAGCTTTCGCGGGCTCAAAGGCGGCAGCAGCTTTCTGCTGCACGCGGGTCAGTTGATCAGGACCGAACGATTTTAGGAAAGAGGGAGAAGAGATGTACCTGCATCTGGGAGGAGATATCGTGGTGCGCAGCAGCGACATCATCGGGATCTTCGATATTGAAAACACCTCGGTGTCCAAGCTGACCAAGGAATATTTGGGTGAGCAGGAAAAGCGGCATCGGGTTATTACAGTTTCTCCGGAACTGCCCAAATCCTTCATCGTATGCAGGGAAAAGGATGGAGTAACAGTGTATATTTCACAGATTTCCTGCTCCACCCTGCGCAAACGCAGCGGCTTTATCGATCGACTGGGACTAATGTAAAATCAAATGAAAACCCAACGGGGGCACCCTGCAAAACAAAGGGTGCTCCCGTTTCTTTTTAAAAAGCGCAAAAAGCCGATGGTTATCAGGAAAAACGGACTTTTTAAAAAAATACATATTAGAAGAAAAGAATCCATAAAATAAGTTGTAATGGCAAGGGGAAATATGGTATAATGAAAAGGTATCAGAACAAGAAAAAATACAGGGCTGCCCGATGAAAATTGCTCCTGCTCGATCGCTTGCTTGTGCCGGTGCATCGCGTAAGAAAAGGCGGCCCGTTTTTCAATGGAAAAGATTCATCAAAATCGATGGAGGGGAAACATTTTGGAAAACACACCTGAAAAAAACCTGGAGATGACACAAAAGTATGATGCCAGTGATATTCAGGTCCTGGAGGGACTGGACGCGGTGCGCAAGCGTCCCGGTATGTACATCGGTTCCACCGGACCACAGGGTCTGCATCATCTGGTGTATGAGATTGTGGACAATGCAATCGACGAGGTCCTTGCAGGTCATTGTACCAAGATTCTGGTG
>ERZ839741.4344-NODE-4344-length-10204-cov-3.906986_pt1 | contig 10204 bp, 9 predicted proteins | sample MGYA00519880_ERZ839741 | MGnify/ENA primary metagenome ERZ839741 (study PRJEB31850, sample SAMEA3708851) | human gut metagenome | biome: human gut; feature: human-associated habitat; material: faeces | place: China | collected 2014 ... | reverse complement strand
CTGGCCCGCATCCGCACTGCCATCCGCCATACCCGCACCACCCTGGCCAACTCCCAGATCGCCCAGTCCGGCAAATTCACCGCCGGGGACCTGACCATCGACTATGACAAGCACCAGGTGCTGCTTCGGGGCGAAAACGCCAAGCTCACGGTGAATGAATATAAGATCGTAGCGCTGCTGGGCAAATACGCCGGCAAGGTGCTGACCTATGATTTTATTATCCGGGAGCTATGGGGCCCCAAGGCCAAGACGGATAATCAGATCCTCCGGGTGAACATGGCCAATATCCGCCGTAAGATAGAGAAGAATCCCGGCCAGCCGGAGTATATCTTCACAGAGGTAGGCGTGGGCTACCGTATGCGCGAGGACGACTAAAACTCCTTCCTTAACAAAGATAAAGGGCAGCGAAAATCGCTGCCTTTTTTCACGCCCTTGCCGTCATGCCAAGGGCCGCTTGCGCATATAATAAAAGCAGAAATCGTGATAAGTTTCACAAAAGGAATTTTTATAGAAGGGAGGTTTCGCCAAAGGAGCATAAATCCGTAAGCATCCGATTAAGAAAACTCTGTAACGCGTTAATACGGCGTTAAGGAGGGGCGAAATCTATTTACAGCTGGAAACGGAAATGATAAGGTGCAAGTAGACCTCTTTGGAGAGAGGACAAACAACTTTAAAGGAGAGAAAACTATGGAAGAAAGAAAAGGCTTTGGATCCAATTTTGGATTTCTGATGGCCGCCGTTGGTTCGGCAGTCGGCCTGGGTAACATCTGGGGTTTCCCCAACAAGATGGGTGCAAACGGCGGATTTACCTTCCTCGTTATTTATCTGATCCTGGCGGCCTGCTGCGGCATCATCGTCATGGTGGGCGAACTGGCTCTGGGCCGTAAGACAGGCCGCGGCGCCGTGGGTGCGTACCGGGTCCTGTCCAAGAAGTTCAAGTGGCTGGGCTGGCTGGGCATTCTGTCCGCCTTCCTGATCCTGTTCTTCTACTGCGCCTTGGGCGGCTACTGCATCAAGTATGTGGTGCTGAATGTGGGCGATCTGTTCGGCGCCAGCTTCGGCTCCAACGGCCTGGACGGTGCCGGTGTGTTCGGCGCCTTCATGGGCAACCAGATGGAGGCCGTGATCTACGGCCTGATCTTCGTCCTGCTGACCATGATCATCGTCATGGGCGGCATCGGCGGCGGTATCGAGAAGGTCTGCTCCGTGGGTATGCCCGCTCTGTTCATCATCCTGCTCATCTGCATCATCCGCGCCTGCACCCTGCCCGGCGCTGTGGACGGCCTGAAGTATATGTTCGTTCCCGGCTGGGCTCTGGAAAACGGTGTTATTAAGAAAGCCCCCGATTTCCTGTCCGTTCTGTCCACCGCAGGTGGCCAGATGTTCTTCTCCCTGTCCCTGGGCATGGGCGCCATGATCACCTACGGCTCCTACCTGCATAAAAAGGAAAACATCGAGAAGAACGCTCTGCTCATCGTTATCATGGATACTCTGGTGGCCCTGATGGCCGGTCTGTGCGTCATCCCCGGCCGTTTCGCCTTGGACCCCACCGGCGCTCTGGGCGGCCCGTCCCTGCTGTTTGTGACCATGCAGAATGTGTTCCACAAAATGCCCCTGGGCGCTCTGTTCGGCATCCTGTTCTATCTGCTGGTGGTGTTTGCCGCCATCTCCTCCTCCATCTCTCTGCTGGAGGTCATCGTGGCCCACTTCTGCGATAAGGCCCGTGACGCCGGCAAGGGCGACAAGCGCAAGACCTATTCCCTCATCGCTGCCGTATTCGTTGGCCTGGGCTGCATCCTCATCTGCATGGATTCCCTGGGCGGCGCAGGCATCTCTCCCTTCAACATTCTGGGCATGGATCCCGAGAACCTCCCCATGTGGAGTGATTGCTGGCTGGACTTCTTCGACTGCATCTCCGAGGGCATCCTCATGCCGCTGGGCGCGCTGCTCATGTGCCTGTGTATCGGCTGGGAGCTGGGCCCCAAGATGGTGGACGATGAGTGCTGCCTGGAGGGTCAGAGCTTCAAGATGAAGGGCTTCTTCAACATCTGCGTCAAGTTCATCACCCCCCTGTGCATGATCCTGGTGCTGTACGGCCAGATCAAGGACTTCTTCTTCTAAATCAACGCAAATATAATATAGAAGGTGTCTCGCCGCGCCGTAAGCGCAGAAGACTCATACATAAAACGCCGGGGCTATCCCCGGCGTTTTTGCGCCTGCGCAAAGGGCAAATACATTCCAGAAGGGCCGATGGTGCAGCGGATGTGGAAGCGGCCCGTGATGGCAACCCGCGCCCTGTCCGCTGCAGCTTTTTGACGTGGGGGAAGGTGACTCAAAAGACGGTCAATTCATCAGCCTCGGGATCAAGTTTCCTCCTCAATTTAGTCTCTCCGGAAAGAAATATTCCGCCAGCACCCCCATTATTTTCAAAAATTTTTCGTCAAAAAAGAAAAAATGGAGTTCACAATTTGTTAAAAAAATGGAATCGTATGACAAGAACTTGACAATATATGATTGGGCGCATAATATAGAAAATACCAAAACTTGAGGAGGTAAATCACTCACTATGGAAAAGAAAAGCACCAAGATAGCGTATTTTATTGCGCTGGCGGTCGTGATTGTCGCTCTGATCATCGCTAAGGTGGCCAACGACGGTTCCGGCTTTGTGGCCACCGGTTGGGCCCTGTTCCCCCCTGTGGTCGCCATTGCTCTGGCCCTCATCAGCAAGGAAGTGTATTCCTCTCTGTTCCTGGGCTGCCTGGTCGGCGCACTGCTGCTGGCTGACTTCAGCCCCTGGCAGACCGTTGTGAACTTCATCGGCGCTGGCGAGGGTGTTGGCATGATCAACGCCATCGACATCTCCATCCTGATCTTCCTGGTTATCCTGGGTATCATGGTGGACCTGATGAACAAGGCCGGCGGCTCCGCTGCTTTCGGCCGCTGGGCAACCAAGGCGGTTAAGACCCGCTCCGGCGCGCAGCTGATGACCATGCTCCTGGGCGTGCTGATCTTCATCGACGACTATTTCAACTGCCTGACCGTGGGCGCCGTTATGCGTCCCGTCACCGAGAGCCATCACATCTCCCGGGCGAAGCTGGCCTACGTCATTGACGCTACCGCCGCTCCCGTGTGCATGCTGGCTCCCGTGTCCTCCTGGGCTGCTGCCGTTGCATCCTATGTGCCCGATGGCTTCCCCGGCTCCCGCATCAGCATGTTCCTGAGCCAGATTCCCTGGAACTATTACTGCATCCTGACTCTGGTGATGGTCATCGTCACCTCTGTGCTGAACATTGACTACGGCCCCATGCTGAAGCATGAGTACAACGCCCAGGTCAAGGACGATCTGTTCACCACCCCCGAGCGCCCCTTCGCCGGTGCGGATGACTATGAGGAAGGCGCCAAGCACTCCTCCATCCTGGACCTGCTGCTCCCCGTCATCGTTCTGATTGCCCTGTGCATCGTTGGCCTGATCTGGACTGGCGGTATGTGGGATGCCGAGAGCGATAACTATGGCAACTTCATCATGTCCTTCTCCGATGCCACTGCCGGTACCGGCCTGTGCCTGGGCTCCATCGTGGCTCTGGTATTCACCTTCATTTATTACTGGCTGCGTGGTCTCATCAAGTTCGAGAAGTCCATGGAGTCCATCCCCAACGGCTTTATTCAGATGATCTCCCCCATCCTGATCCTCTGCTTCGCTTGGACCCTGTGCGGCCTGTGCCGTGACGACGGTCTGCAGGTCGGCACCTTCGTTGAGGGCGTCATGGCCGGCACCGGCAGCCTTGCCAAGTTCCTGCCCTGCGTCATCTTCATCGTGGCCTGCTTCATCGGCTTCGCCACCGGTACCTCCTGGGGTACCATCGGCATCATGGTCCCGCTGGTCTGCGCTGTGTTCGATTGGAATTCCCAGGTTACCCTGCTGTCCATCGGCCTGGCTGCTTCCTGCGCCGGCGGCGTGTGCGGCGACCACCTGTCCCCCATCTCCGATACCACCATCATGGCTTCTGCCGGTGCGCACTGCTTCCACCTGAACCATGTGTCCACCCAGATTCCCTACGGCGTGACTGTGGCTGCCGTTTCCTTCGTCAGCTTCCTTATCGCCGGTCTGGTGCAGAACGTTGTGATCTGCATGATCATTGGTGTGGCTCTGATGATCGCTACCCTGCTGGTCATCAAGGCTGTGGTGTCCAAGAAGCATGCCGGTATCTTCAAGGAAATGGCTGAGGCCAACAAGGCCCTGGCTGGCAAATAAGATATAGTCTGTCTACATACTTACAGCAAAAAGAGACGCCCTCGGGCGTCTCTTTTTTTGCTGGCAAAAATTCCTGCAGAATTTTCTGCCAAAGGGGTTTGCGGTCTGCTGCACACATAATTTTGCCGCAAGCGACAGAATTCCATATTGGCTGTCTGAGAGGTATTTTTCCTCCACACACATGTCGCAGTGAAAAGTGATTTGAATTTTTTGCCGCCTGCGGGCGGCAAACTTTGCGAGGATTTTATGGGTGTATATGCGTAATGTATGTGTATTATGTGTATACGGTATGCCACGTCCAACCACACCTCTTGTAAACCCTCCATAGGGGCCGATGGCCCTGTTGCGGCGCCCCAAATTTCCGCGCTGCCTTACGGCAAACGCTTGAAAATTTGACCGCGGCCACTCGCTCATCTCACTTCTTCTGCCACTGGCTGCGGTAATCCGCATCCCCGCCGCGCCAACGAAAAAAGGCGGTGCGCATTTGCGCACCGCCCTCTGCAGCATGAAATCAAAACATTTTTTTTACATACTGATCGTATTTGCTGGCGTTCATGACACTCTGGTAGGTATTCTTAAAGCGGGAAACGGTGAGGCTGTTGAACTCCAGGATCTGCCGGTACTTCAGGGCCCCGGCGATGGCTGCGATACCACAGCTGAAATAGCCGTAAGGGGCTGTCCGGGCGGCAACGGCTATCAGTGCGCCCACCAAAATCACCGAGATAACCACTCCGGCAATCTGCTTTTTCGGTTGAAGCAGGCGCCGATCCGCCTCCGTGATAACACCCTCCTCGACCATGGTCTTGGCTAAACGAGCCTGCACAGTGAAGGTGGAGATGGCATTGAGTACACAGGGGGCCGCCACAAAGAAGGTAAATAGGGCCAAAAACGCCTGCACAATAAAAATGGAAATACTGCTTTCGTTCAATGGAATTTCCTCCTAAAAAATTTTTTATGGGATCCTATATGCGAAACGGCCATACCGTCAAGCGTCGGTGTAAACGATGGACACATCATTCCGGTCGGTAGCATAGAGCATGTGGCCGTAGCTTAGGTCAAAGCCTACAATGTCGCCTACCTGCAGCACCCGGGGGCAATCCTCTACATCCACAATGCAGTGGTCGGAGGAGCCGCCGATAATAGTCATGCCCGGCTCCCGGCAAATAAGGCTCTCCAAATCGCCTGCATCCGCCCGGCCGAAGGCCACCAAGCCCCGCAACCGCACGCCGCGATCCTCGTAGGTGGGGCGGCGACCGAAGGCATCGATCATGGTCTCGCCCACAGGGTAGGTGGGCTTTTTTCGCAGCTCGACAATTTCGCCCTCCAGGTATATGGTGCCGCGCTGCAGGTAGTCCATGTCGGGGATGCCCCAATCCACCTGCAGATCCTTGGCCAGCAGCGCCGCCTCGCCGATACGCAGGTGATTGATGCCCGCAGGCATGGCGCCTCTATGCACCAGCGGGTAGCTGCTGGTGGCTCCGCCGGAGACGATCTCCAGCTTACGGCCGATCTGCTCCTCCACGGCTCGGGCGATGTCCACCAACTGTCCCAAATTGGCGGGGGTGGGGACAATGGAGCCATAACAGCCCAGGTTTACCCCCACACCAGCCAGGATCAGGTGGGGCAGCTCCCACTCCACATGGCAGCAGGCACGGATCATTTCCGCCTTGTCCCAAAAACCCTCCCGCAGATCGCCGAGATCTGCCATGAGAATGACCTTGTGAGTGAGGTTTTGTCTGGCGCAGACATTTTCCAGGGCATTCAGTGTGGAAATATCACTTTGCAGCGAATAATCCGCCAGGTGCGGCAGGCTCTCCAGCTCGCTCATGCCCGGCACACGCAGCAGCAGGAAGGGGCCGTCGACGCCTTCTCTGCGCCAAAGCTCTATCTGCTCCAGTCGGCTGGTGGCCAGCTGCGCCGCACCGCACTCCTTATAGAGCCGTGCAATCTCCGGCAGACCACCAACGCCCTTGATCACGCCGGCGACATTGATGCCGCAGGCCCTGCAGCGGGAAATGATTTGGGTGAAATTGTTGCGAAGCTTGTCCCGCCGGATCACCAGGCGGGGGAATTGTCTATCCATGGCCATACCTCGACCTTTCAGAATCTTTGCAGATAAAGTCAGTATACCACACTATGCGGGGAATTGCCATTATTTTTTTCCCGTGCGCCCCTCAAAATGCGAAAAAACATCGACCAATTCACAAAGAACAAGATGATGTTTTTTTCTTTTTTAGAAAAAATGACAAAATCTAAAAAACCAGGTTGACAGATGTGGTGCATGGGTGTATTATGCCCACATCAGAAAACAAAGGAAAGGAGAAAGCAGCATGAAGCGTTTTGTGAGCAGCAGCATGATGATGGAGATGTGCATGCCCATGTGCATGTGCATGTTTTCCTGCGCTCATAACAGCCATCTGCTTTCCCAAAATGCCTGAGCGGTTTTTTGAAGCCGCAGGGTTCGCTTATCACAGCGGGAAGTCACTTGGCTTCCCGCTGTTTTATTTTTGCAAAGGAGGATAACCCCATGAAAAAGCTTTACCGTCTTTACACCACCGGCTGGCGAATGTGTCCTCCGGGCACGGACAGGTAAAAAACAACCGAAAAGATATCCAACCAATTCAATTTATTTAGAAATAAAAAGGAGAACAAAACCATGAAAAAGACTACCAAGCTCACCGCTCTGGTCCTGGCCCTTGTGCTGACCCTGGCCCTGGCCCTTACCGGCTGCGGCAAAAAGACCACCACCATTCAGATTGCCGTTCCCAACGACACTACCAACGAGGCCCGTGCCCTCCTTCTGCTGGAGCAGCAGGGCATCATCAAGCTGAAGGACGGCGCCGGCATCACCGCCACCAAGAACGACATCGTGGAAAATCCCCACAATGTGGAGATCGTGGAGGCTGAGGCCGCCCGTCTGCCCGACATGAAGCAGGATGTGGACTACGCCGTGATCAACTCCAACTACGCCATCAACGCCGGCCTGAACCCCCTGAAGGATGCCCTGGCCATTGAGGGCTCCTCCTCCGCCTACGGCAACATCCTCTGCGTCAAGGAGGGCAATGAGAACGAGCCCAAGATCCTGGCTCTGAAGGCTGCCCTGGAGAGCAAGCAGGTGGCTGACTTCATCTCTGCGAAGTATGCCGGCTCCGTGGTCAGCACCGTCACCAATCCCACCGAAGGCTATGACGCCTCTGTTGATTACGCTGCCCTGAACGGCAGCACCATCTCCGTCGCCGCCTCTCCCACGCCTCACGCCGAGATCCTGGAGGTTGCCAAGACCATCCTGGCCGCTAAGGGCATCACCCTGGATATCCGGACCTTCAGCGACTATGTTGTGCCCAACACCGTGGTAGAGGACGGCACTGTAGACGCCAACTACTTCCAGCACCTGCCTTACCTGGAGGACTTCAACAAGGAGAAGGGTACGCATATTGTGTCCATCGCCACCATCCATGTGGAGCCCATGGGCCTCTACGGAGGCAAGCAGACCTCTTTGGACGCCCTGACGAAGTAATTTAGAAACGAGGGAAACAAACATGATCGAGCTCAAGCACATATGCAAAACATTTGACTCCGGTGGGGGAGAAGTGGAAGCGCTGAAGGATGTTTCCCTCACAATAGAAAAGGGCGAAATATACGGCATCATCGGCATGAGCGGCGCCGGCAAAAGCACCCTGGTGCGGTGTATGAACCTGCTGGAGCGGCCCACTTCCGGTGAGATTTGGGTCAACGGGCAGGAGCTGGAGAGGATGACCCCCAAGGAGCTGCGCCGGGCCCGGGGAGAGATCACCATGATCTTCCAGCACTTTAACCTCCTGATGCAGCGCACCTGCCTGCGAAATGTGTGCTTCCCCATGGAGCTGGGCGGCATGAAAAAGGCTGATGCCGAAAAGCGGGCCCGGGAGCTTTTGGACCTGGTGGGTCTGCCGGATAAGGCTAATGCCTACCCGGCCCAGCTCTCCGGCGGCCAGCAGCAGCGTGTAGCCATTGCCCGGGCATTAGCCACCAAACCCAAGGTGCTGCTGTGCGACGAGGCCACCAGTGCTCTGGATCCCAACACCACCCACCAGATCCTCCAGCTGATCCGGGAGCTGAACCGGGAGCTGGGCATCACCGTGGTCATCATCACCCACCAGATGAGCGTGGTGAAGGAAATCTGCGATAAGGTCGCCATTTTGGACGGCGGTGAGGTGGCAGAGGAGGGCCTGGTATCGGCGGTGTTTGCCGCCCCCAAGTCCGCAGCCGGCCGGCGGCTGGTGTTCCCCAGCGGGGCCGATGCCCTGGTGTCCGACCCTGCATCGGAGCGCCGTGTGCGGCTTATTTTCCGAGACAGTCAGACCACCGGCATTCCCCTGGTAGCCCGGTTGGCGGCGGAGGAGAGCATCTACTGCAATGTCATCTCCGCCAGCACCCAGCGGCTGTCTCGGGAGGTCTACGGCAGCATGCTTCTGGGTATTCCCAGCGGCCAGTTCGACCGGGCCGTGGACTTTATTAAGGCATATCCCAACATTCAGGTAGAGGAGGTGGAGCACAATGTACAGTGACCTGTTTTCTGCGGAATCCCTGGCGGACCTGCAAACGGTGTTGCCTCAAATTCCCTTTGCCATTTGGGAAACGCTCTATGTGACGCTGCTCTCCACGCTCCTGGCCACGGTCATCGGCCTGCCTTTGGGCGTGCTGCTGGTGGTGGGCGAAAAGGGCGGTGTGCTGCCCCTGCCCAAGGGCGTGATGCATGCGCTGAATGTGCTCATCAACCTCCTGCGGTCCATACCGTTTCTGATCCTGATGATTATGGTATTCCCTCTGTCCCGGCTCATCATCGGCACCGCCGTGGGCACAGCGGCAACCATCGTGCCCCTGGTGGCAGCGGCCTTTCCGTTTATTGCCAGATTGGTGGAGGGCAGCCTCCGAGAGGTAGATCCCAATATCATTGAGGCGGCCCAGAGCATGGGCGCCACCCCCGGGCAGATTATCTGCCGGGTGATGATTCCCGAGAGCGTTCCCAGCCTGCTGCAAAATGTGACCATTGCCCTGACTACCATTTTGGGCTACTCGGCCATGAGCGGTATCATCGGCGGCGGCGGCCTGGGCAAGATTGCCATCGACTACGGCTATTACCGCTATAAGTACCTGGTGATGCTGGTGGCGGTGATTCTGCTGGTGCTGCTGGTACAGGTGCTGCAAACCATTGGCACAAAGCTGGCCATCCATAGTGACAAGCGCCTGAAGAAGTAAAAAGGGACACACTGCAAAAGAGTTGTTCACTGAAATAAGACGAGTAAGCTTTCCAAAGAGGATTGCTTACTCGTCTTTTTGTGTTGTTTTGAATGTGACGATTAAATGCACCTTCATGAGCCTTGTAGGAGGGCCATATGCTGGAAATGGGCCGTGCAGCAGCGTATCCGCGATAGCTGAGCCGCTCATATCGGACGCTGATCCCGGCGCCAGAATCGGCTTTGCCATATCTGATCGAACCGCTTTTCCACAGTGTCCGTTCCCACAAATAAACGCGGGGACGAAAGGCTGAGTAACACCTTTCGTCCCCGCATTCCGGGTGGGCCTATTTGGCAGCAAGCCCTATTCCCATGTGTAAGCCGTGCGGCTTACTTGTCGTACATCTCGATGAGCTTGAGCAGGTGCTCGTAACGAGCCTTGGCCTCGTCCTCGTTGCGCTGGAAGAGCACACCGGCACGATCCGGGAACTCGCGGGTCAGGCGAGAGTAACGGGCCTCGTTCATCAGGAACTCCTGATAGCCGCCGGCAGGTGCCTTGGAATCCATGGAGAAGCGCTGGCCGGCCGGTGCGGCAGGATTGAAGCGGAACAGGTTCCAGTAGCCACATTCCACGGCCTTCTTCATTTCCTTCTGGCAGTTCATCATGCCGCCCTTGATGGAGTGCATCTCGCAGGGGCTGTAGCCGATGATCAGGGACGGGCCGTGATAGGCCTCG
>ERZ839741.4330-NODE-4330-length-10244-cov-3.777800_pt1 | contig 10244 bp, 9 predicted proteins | sample MGYA00519880_ERZ839741 | MGnify/ENA primary metagenome ERZ839741 (study PRJEB31850, sample SAMEA3708851) | human gut metagenome | biome: human gut; feature: human-associated habitat; material: faeces | place: China | collected 2014 ... | reverse complement strand
GAGCACCAAGTTTTTCTCATGGACTGAGAGGCCGCGATAATTAATTAAATAGAAAACTGATTTAATAATTCCTCAATCTTTGCCTGCAATTCCTCCACGGAATGCTTCCGTGACCGCGCACATTCCTGTGCCTGGCATCCGCAGATGATGCATTTACGGTAGGTGCCGCGGGATAACTTCATACCGTCAGTTCCAATGACATCCATATCAAAGAGCCGTCCGAGAGGATGGCTTTCTTCAATTTCAGTAGCAAGTGTCTTGATATCTTCGGCGGGTGCATTCAATGCCATGATCAGTTCATCACCGGAAGGTTCGTGGAATTCTTCGGTGTGAAGGATTGTTATATTGTGAGCAGAAAGAGCTTTTAATAATTCTGCTTTTCCAGAATCAAAAGCTTTTCGGATCTGTTCGTTGGTTTTTACCGGTCCTGGGATGTTCATGCAAAAAGACAGGACTGGTTTATCATATTTACTGATCAGTTCGTTCTGGATGCTTACGCGTCGGTCGCGGCAGTTCATCATATCTGTGATAGTTACGTTTATTCCGTTCATATTGAAAGAATTCCTTTCGTATCAAAAGTATATATTTAAATTGAGTTTACATAGTATATTCTTTGTAATCATTATAAGATTTTACCAGTAAATTTTCCAGAAAAAGAATATTTGATTATATATAAAAACAAAGGCTGCAGCTGTTACATGGTTGCAGTCTTTTCCGTACCTTAATAAATATTAAGAAAACCCCACTCTCTCCTGTAAGGTTCCAAGACTATGATAAACCCATAAAGAGATAAACAAAGTCACGAGATAAATGAAAGAGGAGGATACAAACATGGAGATCAAAGATCATATTAAGAAATGTTTCTTCTGGATATGGGGTGTCAGCATTATCTGTCTGATATCCGGACTGATCCTGGGTGTGATCAAATTATAGACATTATCAATTATATTGTTATTCCTCATAAAGTTTTACCATTGCAGGACTTAAGGGTATTGGTTCTGCAAAAAGGGATCGGTCTGGATGGGCCGGTCCCTTCTCTCCGTGTTTTGTGGGTTTAATGCATCAGGCTGCGGTTACCAGGTCTTTCTCGTGGACTGAGAGGCCACAATGAAGCAAAAAATAGTGCAATGAAGCAATTAATAATGTATCACATTCTCCTCATTTCTTATCCGTGCAATCACATCCTTTGCCTCTTCACTTTCAAAATACCGCAGCGTACTTTCCGGCACGAGTTTCTTCAATGTATTCATATTATTATCCTTAATCGCCTGCCGTACAGTAGAAGCGCTGATGGCTTTTTCACCATCAGTTTTTCTTGGAACGATCACGCATTCAATGCCGTTTCCCGGTAGTTTTTCTGACATGATATTATTATAGATTCCAGTAACCAGACTGGTTGGTTCTTCGCCGACGTAGCGGCGGTTGATGCCGAGTGTCCGGGCGATTTCGGTGAAGACGGTCAGATCCAGCATAGCATGGCTTTCGATGACTGCATTTTCATCTTTCTGGAAATAGCTCGGGAAGGTTGCATTACTGATGATGTACGGGCCGCTGTCGTGATAGCAGATGTTATCAAGATGTGCGGTCCCTTCCATTACGAGCTGTTTTCGAACCTTGAACGGAACAAGGCTTGCATCTTCGCTTACGATGAAAAGATGCAGCAGGTCATTTTCGCGGGCTGCTTTTTCTACTAGATACTGATGACCGAGAGTGAACGGATTGGCGTTCATGACCAGGGCGGCAACCTTACGGTTTGTAGCAGATGTGCTTTCTGTAAGAGTCTGAAGTTGCAGGGCAGAAGAATCTTTCAGTTTCTTCAGATAATTTTTAAACCCTGTCCGTCTGTTTTCCATGAACACGATCTGTCCGTCAATTCTTGCTATTTCATAGAATCCGAGATCGCCGAAGAATTTGGCCGAAGAACATTTCGTATAGAGGAACAGGTGTGTATTTCCGCGGTTAAATTGTACTTCGATCAGATGTGAGATGATCTGGTTCATAAGTCCTTCGCCCTGATGGTCGGAACCTACGGCAAGACAGCGTAGTGTATTGCCGAAGCAGCTTCCGGTGGCGATGATATTCATCTCATCATCGTACATGCCGCACGTATAATCAAGGTTGGTATCCAGGCGGATTTCCTCAGCCTGAAGAAGAGCGGTGACACCCTGAATTGCAGTTTTATCAGAGTGTGAAATCTGTGAAATATAGTAATCAGACATAATGTTTCCTTTCTGTATCTTTCTGTATGTATAGAGTTGCTTTCATGCGGATGATATGCTGCTTCTAGTGTAACATATAGCATAGGCAGCATAGCCAATAAAATATTAGAATTATCATATAATAAAAAGATAATGCGGGAAAGTTTTCTTAATAAATTATAAGAAAAATCTTTCCCGCTGTTCAGCTTCTGGGTGTAGAATATAGCTTAAATATAAAAGAAGACAGAAGTCAGGTAAAAGAACAGGTATAATCGAAACCGTTCTTATGAGAAATTCTGCATAAAGCATACGCAAAAAGGAGAGAAAGAAGAAAAAATATAAGAACTTCTAAGACGGGTATTACAAACTGTTATTACATTTTACAATAATTTTGTTGACTTATAGAAAATCCATGATATGATTCAAATGTTGGATTTAGAAAATGGAAATTTTATGAATAGAACAAGGGGTAAAAAAAGATGGATTATAACAAGATTGTACAGGGAATCCTGGACATCGGAGAAGCGATGCTTCAAAGTGGTGCAGAGAATTTCCGACTGGAAGACAGCTTTTACCGCATGTGCAGAAGCTATGGATTTAAGAGATCGGATGTATTTGTCATTCCGAGTAATATACAGGTGACGGTAGAGACACCGGAAGGTGAGATCATTACACAGATCCGGCATATCGAGTCATCAGAACCGAATTTTGATCAGCTGGATTACCTGAACAATCTGTGCAGATATGTCTGTCAGCATACACCGGATGAAAAAGAGATGCGAGAGAAATATCTCGAAGTCATCAATCGTGAACCGCAGAAGCGAATTACAAGATATGCAGCAGGAATCATGGGTGGAACCGGATTTGCGGTATTCTTCGGCTGTAACGTCTGGGATGCGATTGTTGCATTGATCGTATCGGTGATGATCGTGGCCGTCGGTGACTGGCTGGCAAAGCGTGAAAGCAACTTAATGGTTTATAATGCTATTCTTTCGTTCATATCAGAAGTGATCATTATAGTGGCATTGAAGATGGGAGTTGCAGATCATCCGGACCGTATTATGATCGGTATCGTTATGCTGCTGATCAGTGGACTGGGCACGACGAATGGAATCCGTGATCTCCTTCAGAGGGATTTTATCTCTGGATTTATTAATATCATGAACTCGTTCCTTGGAGCTGCCGGAATCGCATTCGGAATCGGTCTTGCGATCATGTTGTTCCATGAAGGATATTCCGATCATTTTATCCTGAATCACAGTGTACCGATCCAGCTGATCTCCTGTACGGTTGCATGTACGGGATTTGCTTTCTGGTTTAAGATCAGAGGAAAGCAGGTATGGTATAACAGTATCGGAGCATTCTTTACCTGGGCAATCTATGTTGTGGTATTTGCACTGAAGCCAAGCAATTTCCTGGCAACGATGATCGCAGCAGTATTCGTTGCATTTTACGCATTTATCATGTCCAGAGTGAATAAGGCACCTTCAACGATCTTCCTGACAGCATCGGTATTCCCGCTGATTCCGGGACCGAATCTGTACTATGTAATGTATGGATGTGTCAGTCAGGATCCACAACTGGCATTCGATGAGACGATAGTTCTGATGGCAACCTGTCTTGCAATTGCATTCGGATTTATCATCGTAGATGTGGCATCCAGAAGTATCATGTATGCACTGAAGAGAGAATATCATATCGGTAAGGGTGCATTGAATCTTCCTCTGATCGGTGGAAAGAAATAATTATAGAAATAAAAAATAGAAATAAGCAGAGAGTCTGAGAGTATGCTGGAAGAGAAGCAATCTTTTCCTGTATATTCTCAGATTTTTTAGACCATAGGATGCAAGAGAAACTGTCAGTGGCAGGAACTGCAGATACGAAAAGCTACGGGAAAAGATGCAGGAAAATACGCCGGTACAGATGTATCACAGACACAAATAATTTTCAGGAATCTGTGTTCCCCTGCTATATTAAAATGAAAAAGTGTGTGTTAAACTGAGCTTATACAGAACGTACTACATATATTGAAAATAAAGAAAAATAGGGAAATATAAATGGAAACAAACGTGTAAAACATGAAATTATAAAAGGACAGCTGCCTATGAATTATGAAAAATTAGTACAGGGAATCTTGAATATAGGAGAAGCAATGTTACAGTGCGGGGCAGAAATCTTCCGCGTGGAAGACAGTCTGTATCGTATGTATAAGAGTTATGGTTTTATGACATATGATGTATATGTGATTCCGAGCAATATCCAGGTGACGGTGGAGACACCGGAAGGTGAGATCATTACACAGATCCGGCATATAGAGTCTACAGGGGCAGATTATGATAAATTGAATTATCTGAATGCCATGTCGCGGTATGTCTGTTCACATAATCCGGATGAAAAAGAACTGGTCCGGCGCTTTAAGAAAGTAATGGCGCGGCCGGATCAGAGTGAACTGATCACAGGGCTTGCACAGATTACAGGGGGAACGGCGTTTGCTGTATTCTTCGGATGTGATCTGCAGGATGCAGTTGTTGCATTAATCGTCTGTCTGATGATCGTTCTGGTAGGCAGATGGCTTAGCAGGCGGGAAGGTAACCCGATGATCTATAATCTGATCCTGGCATTCTTATCAGAGGTTGTGATCGTAACAGCTGTCCGGAGCGGGCTGGGACATCATCCGGACCGTATCATGATAGGAATTATCATGTTGTTAGTCAGTGCACTTGGTGCGATCAACGGAATGCGGGATGTGATGCAGAGGAACTTTATCTCGGGTTCACTGGAAGTGATGAATTCGATGCTCGGTGCATTTGGTATCGCATTCGGTATTGCCCTTGCAATGATGCTGATGGGAAATATATCGGCGGAAGGATTCGATGTGAATAATAATACAGTGATCCAGCTGATCTCTTGTACGATAGGATGTACCGGTTATGCAAGCTGGTTCAAGATACGGGGAAAGAAGATCCTGTATTCCAGTGTCGGAGCTTTCCTGACATGGGGAATCTATTTACTGGTGTATGCGTGGTATCCGGATAATTTCTTTGCGGTAGTAGTTGCATCCTGCTTTGTGGCGGGCTATGCATTTGTCATGTCGAGAGTCAATCATGCGCCGTCCACCGTCTTCCTGACAGCATCCGTCTTTCCGTTGATGCCGGGAGCGAGATTGTATTATCTGATGTATGGCGTAGTCAGCAGGAACTTTTCACTGGCAGCAGAGCATGCACTTGTACTGTTGGAAACATGCCTTGGGATTGCGTTTGGATTCATCATTGTGGATGTGATTTCAAGAAGCATTATGCGGGCGCTGGGAAGAGAATATCATATGGGGAAAGAATCTACGGTTATTAAAAAAGAGAAAAAATAATGGCTGTGTTACGATGATCCGGATGAATTTTCCGGATTGACAATTTTGCGTCCTTATAATATAGTAAGAGTCAAAGAGAAGATCTGATGACTGACGGATAATGTGGAGTACCACAGGGGAATCAGATACTTGGTAAGAGCCGACCGTCTGGGCAGCATTTATCCCGAAGAGGATGAGTGTTGTCCTTTTTTTACACCGCCCGGTATCGGAAGAGTTGGAAGCAGTGTATCAAAAGGACTGGAAATGCAGAAAGACAACATACGATCAGGAGGAAATGAATGATGAAAACAGATATTGAGATCGCACAGGAATGTACTATGGAGCCTATCACAGAGGTAGCAGAAAGAGCAGGAATTCCAGAAGAATATCTGGAACAGTATGGAAAATATAAAGCAAAGATTGATTATAATTTCTTAAAGAAATCCGATAAAAAAGACGGAAAACTGATTCTTGTGACGGCAATCAATCCGACACCTGCCGGAGAAGGAAAGACAACAACAACCGTAGGTCTTGCAGATGCACTTCAGAGAATGGGTAAGAAACCTGTGGTAGCACTGCGTGAGCCATCTCTCGGACCGGTATTCGGTATGAAGGGTGGAGCAGCTGGCGGCGGATATGCACAGGTTGTACCGATGGAAGATATCAACCTTCATTTCACAGGAGATTTTCATGCGATTGGAGCTGCGAATAACTTACTGGCAGCCATGATCGACAATCACATTTATCAGGGAAATGATTTGAATATTGATCCGAGAAAGATCGTATGGAAGAGATGTGTCGATATGAATGACCGTCAGCTCCGTTTCGTCACAGACGGACTTGGCGGAAGAGTCAATGGTGTGCCGAGAGAAGACGGATATGATATCACTGTCGCTTCTGAGATCATGGCGATCCTGTGTCTGTCAAAGGATATCGCAGATCTGAAAGAAAGACTTGGAAAGATCATCGTAGGTTACACTTATGGCAAGATCGCAGAGCAGAAACCGGTTACCGCACATGATCTGCATGCAGAGGGAGCGATGTGTGCGCTGTTAAAGGATGCTCTGAAACCGAACCTTGTTCAGACACTGGAGCATGTTCCTGCAATCGTACACGGCGGACCATTCGCAAACATCGCTCATGGATGTAACTCTGTAACAGCTACAAAGATGGCTATGAAGCTTGCTGATTATGCAATCACAGAAGCTGGTTTCGGTGCTGACCTTGGTGCTGAGAAATTCCTTGATATCAAATGCCGTATGGCTGGTTTAAAACCAAGCGCAGTTGTAATCGTAGCTACAGTACGTGCCCTGAAATACAACGGCGGCGTTGCTAAAGCTGACCTTAACAATGAAAACCTGGAAGCTCTTGAAAAAGGTATCCCGAACCTGTTAAAACACGTTTCCAACATCAAAAACGTATACAAACTTCCATGTGTTGTTGCTATCAACGCATTCCCTACAGATACAAAAGCAGAGCTTGACTTTGTAGAAGCTAAATGTAAAGAACTGGGCGTTAACGTTGCTCTTTCTGAAGTATGGGCAAAAGGCGGCGAAGGCGGAATCAAACTTGCAGAAGAAGTTATCCGTCTTGTAGAAGAACCAAACGACTTCTCCTATGCATATGAACTGGAAGGTTCTATCGAAGACAAACTGAACCAGATCGTTCAGAAAGTATATGGCGGTAAGAAAGTAGTTCTGACAGCTAACGCTCAGAAACAGGCGAAACAGTTAGAAGCTCTTGGCTTTGGCAACTGCCCGATCTGTGTAGCTAAGACACAGTACAGCTTAACAGATGACCAGACTAAACTGGGTGCTCCTACAGACTTCGAAGTTACAGTACGTAACCTGAAGATTTCCGCTGGTGCAGGATTCATCGTAGCTCTTACAGGCGAGATCATGACAATGCCAGGTCTTCCTAAAGTTCCGGCTGCTGAGAGAATCGACGTAGACGAGACAGGTAAGATCACAGGTCTGTTCTAATCCAGTTGAAATCAAACGGATAAAATCATCCGTATTCAATCGAATAATTCAAAAATATAAAAATCATATTTATATATGATATGTGTCCAGACGATTTAACAGGCGGGAAGATTTTCCCGCCTGTTTTTTTCTTTATTTTTTTATAAGATAATCTTTTCCGGAAATACCAGGTTCCGTCATATGGATCGGATCCAGAATGCGATTAAGTTCATCCTCGTCCATAAGCTTTTCTTTCAGAATCAGACTTCTTACAGATTCGCCTGTCTTAATTGCCTTTTTTGCAATATCCGCAGCCTTCTGATATCCAAGATGGGGGCTGATTGCAGTGATAATACCTACACTGTTTTCTACCAGATAACGGCATCTTTCTTCATTTGCCGTAATTCCTACAATACAATTATCCACCAATGTCTGGACTGCATAGCCAAGAGTATCGATAGACTGGAACATGCAATAGAAAATAATCGGCTCAAACGCATTTAATTCCAGCTGACCAGCCTCTGCAGCCATGGTAATGGTAACATCATTACCAATAATATTAAAAGCAACCTGATTCACTACTTCAGGAATAACCGGATTAACTTTACCTGGCATAATAGAGGAACCATTCTGTTTTGCTGGAAGATTGATCTCTCCAAAACCAGTACGTGGACCGGAGGACATCAGACGGAGATCATTTGACATTTTGGAAAGAGTTACCGCACATGCTTTCACAGCACCGGAAACAGCTACAAATGGATCCAGATTCTGAGTGGAATCAATCAGATCAAAGGCCTGTATAAAGTCCATTCCTGAGATTTCAGTAAGATTTGGAACAATTCTTCTCAGATAACCTTCATCTGCATTAATTCCCGTTCCAATAGCAGTGCCTCCCATATTAAGAGTCCGCATTTCATCCATTGCTTTATCCATTCTGTGGATATCACGCATGATTGCTACCGAATATGCCTTAAATTCCTGTCCCAGACGAATCGGCACTGCATCCTGCATCTGTGTACGCCCCATTTTTATTATGTGATCAAACTCTGTAGCTTTTTCATTAAGAGCATCATATAGGCGAAGAAGCTGTTTTTTCAGATTCTGCAACAAACGAAGAGAAGTCATTTTACCGGCAGTAGGAATAACGTCATTGGTAGACTGTCCACAATTCACATCATCGTTAGGATTTATAATTGTATAATCGCCCTTTTTTCCTCCCAGTATCTCAATCGCGCGATTTGCAATTACTTCATTGGCATTCATATTTAAAGATGTGCCAGCTCCTCCCTGAACAGGATCCACAATAAATTCATTATGGAATTTTCCTGAAACAATTTCATCACATGCCTGGACAATCGCCTGTGCTTTTTTCTTCTCAAGAAGCCCCACCTCACAATTGGTTATCGCTGCTGCTTTTTTTATGTATGCAAGACTGTTAATAATTTCCGGATGCATATTCAGCCCCGTAATGTGGAAATTTTCAGCCGCACGTAAGGATTGTACTCCATAATATACATCTTCCGGAATATCCTTTACACCAATAGAATCCCTTTCTACACGATAGTCTGTTTTTTTCATAGTTATTCGCCCTCCCATGTATTTGCCCTCATTATATATCTCTGCTATAATATAATCAAATACATATATTTTTATAAAATATATAGTGTTTAAGTTATATATCGGAGGAGTTTATATGTTTCAGGGAATGGAATACATCTATGAGGTATACAAGGAAAAAAGCTTTTCCAAAGCTGCTGCTGCTCTTTTCATTTCGCAGCCTTCTTTAAGCGCCAATGTAAAACGTGTGGAAAACCGTATTGGCTATCCTATTTTTGATCGAAGTACCAAACCTTTACAGTTAACTGAAGTTGGAAAACATTATATACAGGCTGTTGAAAAAGTCATGGATATTGAAAATAATCTTGAAAACTTCATACTGGATCTGGGAAATCTCAAAACAGGAACTCTTAATGTAGGTGGCAGTAACTTTTTTTCTTCGTGGATTCTGCCTCCCCTTATTGCTGATTTTTCCCAAAAATTCCCCCATGTTCAAATTTCTCTTGTAGAAGAAAGTACAGCAAAGCTATCCCAGTTTCTCCAGGCCGGAAAGTTAGATCTGGTAATTGATAACTGTATTCTGGATAACCAGATTTTTGAACATTATATCTACCAGAAAGAACAACTTCTTCTTGCAGTTCCCAAAAATTATTCAGTAAATACCAGACTGCAGGAATATCAGATTCCTATTGAGGAAATCCGGAACGGGCAGTTCCGTTCTTCTCATATTCCTTCTGTTCCATTAAACAAATTCGAGAACGAACCATTTATTATTCTTCGTTCAGATAATGATACCGGTAAGCGTGCACTTACCATTTGTCAGGAAAATCACTTTTCGCCTTCTGTAGTATTTCGCCTGGATCAGCAGATGACTGCCTATAATATTGCATGTTTGGGAATGGGCATCACTTTCATCGGGGATCTTCTGCTCTCCAGAGTTCCAACAAATTCAGAACTTGTTTTTTATAAGCTGCCCGGTCAGAGCAGTAAACGCACTGTGTTTTTTTACTGGAAGAAAGGCCGCTATATCAGCAGAGCCATGGAAGAATTCCTGAAGCTGCCTTTTTCCTGATATGCCATACATATCAAAAACTGCCGCCTCCACAGATTTTACTTGTGAAGACGGCAGCTTTTCTTTATCAATAGCTTTTTATTCGCATCTCAGGAGATCACAGGAAACCGGAG
>ERZ839741.4329-NODE-4329-length-10247-cov-2.714188_pt1 | contig 10247 bp, 7 predicted proteins | sample MGYA00519880_ERZ839741 | MGnify/ENA primary metagenome ERZ839741 (study PRJEB31850, sample SAMEA3708851) | human gut metagenome | biome: human gut; feature: human-associated habitat; material: faeces | place: China | collected 2014 ... | reverse complement strand
GCATGTGGAACACATACACGAACACGGCGCGGCAGACCAGCCCCGCGAGCGTTCCGCCGATCACGCCGAAGATCGCGCCCTCCACCGTCTTTTTCGGGCTGACGACCGGCGCCAGCTTATGCTTGCCGAACAGCATGCCCGAGAACAGAGCGCAGGTGTCCGCGCCCCAGGCAGCAAGCAGCGGCAGCAGCACGATGAACGAACCGTGGTGGTAGTGCATCTGGAAAATACGCAGCAGGCTGAGCAGCAGGTACGGCACGAGCAGCGCGCCGAAAAAGCCCCACGCCACCTGCGACACCTTCATGCTGTCGTGGAATTTCAGCTCGATGGCGAACGAGCCGACGAGCATGACGAGGGCAAGGCCCTGCATCACGTCGGTCAGGTCAAGCGGCAGCACGGTAAAATGACCGACTGCAAGACCGAGCGACACGAGCATCGCAAGCAGCAGCTCGAGCCGGTTGTGCACGAGCTTCGTCGAGCCGAGCACCTCACAGGTCGCGATGACACACAGCGCCGCGACGACCGCCTCCAGTACGATGGGCGGAAATACATACAGCGCGAGCAGCACAAAAATAAAGCCGAACACGCCGAATAACACTCTTGCTTTCATATTCTATCACCCGTTTTGGTTATCTATGCGGAAAACGGTTTTCCGCGCGTTATACGCCGCCGAAACGGCGGTTTCTGCTGTTAAAATTGTCGATCGCCGCGTCCAGATCGCTCGTTTTGAAGTCCGGCCACAGCACATCGGTGAAATAATATTCGGAGTACGCCGACTGCCACAGAAGGAAGTTCGACGTGCGGATCTCGCCCGAGGGACGGATGATGAGGTCAGGGTCGGGCATATGCGCCGTGTAAAGGTGCGCGCCGATGGTTTCCTCCGTGATGTCCTCCGGCTGAATTTCGCCGTTTTTCACCTGCTGCGCGATCGCGCGGACGGCGTTCTTGATCTCGTCGCGGCCGCCGTAGTTGATGCAGAGCGATGCGGTCGCGGCATCCGGGCCGAGCCGGTCTGCGATCTCGTCCACCTCCGCGATCTGTGCGCGGATGTCCTCCGGCAGCACGCTCAGATCACCCAGAACGCGCACCGCAACGCCGCGCTCGTACATGGTCTCCGCCGCCTCCTTCAGATAGGCGCGGAACAGGTTCATCAGCGCATCGACTTCATCCTGCGGACGCTTCCAGTTTTCGGTAGAGAATGCATAGACCGTGAAATACTGCACGCCAATGTCCTTGCAGTAGGTGGCGATGGTGCGGAACGTCTCCGCGCCGACCTTGTGACCGGCCTTGCGCGGCAGACCGCGTTTTTTCGCCCAGCGGCCGTTGCCGTCCATGATGACCGCGATATGCTGCGGAACCGGACGGTTTTCCTGCACGTTCTCTTTCTTTTTTCGTGTAAACAGTCCCAACCTGTTTCCTCCCCGTTTTTGTCCCTCTTGCGGTGAAAATCCGCCTCACTTCATGCAAAAGGGCGACGAATACCGCCGCCCCCAATAAACGCTTGCACGCGCTGCTTGCAGCGCATAAAATCCCGATTTGCTTGCAAACTGCAACCTCAGATGCAGTCATTCATTAAGAATGACGAGCATCTCGGTCCCGTCCGCAGGCGACCGCCGCTCTGCGGCGGCATTCAACAGCGGCGCTCGCGCCGCAGCAAAACCCGCGACATGCACGTGGGTTTTGCTACCCCGACCCAGCCGCCTTGGGCGGCGTCGTTCGGGTACTGAACGCCGGTTTCCCCGGAACCGGTGTTCAGATATAGGGGACTTCCGAAGTCCCCTATACGCAAAAGTTAAACTTCTGCAAGCTCCTTGGACTTCTTAGCGACCATCGCGTCAACTTCCTTAACGTACTTGTCGGTCAGCTTCTGCATCTTGTCTTCGCCCTCGTGCAGCTCGTCCTCGGTGATCTCGCTCTTCTTCTGCGCGGACTTGAACTTGTCCATCGCGTCGCGGCGGATGTTGCGCAGGGCAACCTTCGCTTCCTCGCCGGTCTTGGACGCACCCTTGATAAGCTCCTTACGGCGCTCCTCGGTCAGCGGCGGGAAGGACAGACGGATCTGCTTGCCGTCGTTCTGCGGATTGATGCCCAGATCGGAGACCTGAATCGCCTTCTCGATCGCCTTGAGCACCGAGCCGTCCCACGGCTGGACTGCCAGCGTGCGCGGATCAGGGGTCGAGATCGCCGCGACCTGGTTGAGCGGAGTCGGTGCGCCGTAATACTCTACGGTGATCTTGTCGAGCACCGCCGGGTTTGCGCGGCCTGCGCGGACCGCTGCAAGCTCCTTCGAGAGTACGTCGAGCGTCTTCTGCATTTTCGCCTCGTGGGCCTTGAGCTGTTCTTTCATTTATTTTGCCTCCTCTACGAGCGTGCCGATCTTCTCGCCGTTTACGGCACGGTGAATATTTTCGGGATCGGAAAGCGCGAATACAAGGATCGGAATATGGTTGTCCATCGACAGCGAGGTCGCGGTCGAATCCATAACGCCGAGGCCCTGGTTCAGAACATCCATGTAGGATAGCTGGTCGTACTTCTTCGCGTCCGGATTGACCGCCGGATCGGAATCGTAAACGCCGTCAACGTTCTTCGCCAGCAGGATAACGTCCGCGCCGATCTCAGCCGCACGCAGCACCGCTGCGGTATCAGTCGAGAAGAACGGACAGCCGGTGCCGCAGCCGAAGATGACGACACGGCCCTTTTCCAGATGACGGGTCGCACGAGAGCGAATGTACGGCTCTGCGATCTTGTTCATCTCGATAGCGGTCTGCACGCGAACGTCCACGCCGCGCTGCTCCAGCGCATCCTGAAGGGCAAGGGCGTTGATGGTGGTCGCGAGCATACCCATATGGTCTGCGCGCGTGCGCTCCATCTTGCCGCCGCCGTCCTTGACGCCGCGCCAGAAGTTGCCGCCGCCGACAACGATGCCGATCTCACAGCCCTCCTCGCTGCATTTCTTGATCACGTCGCAGACCGGGCCGATTACATCAAAGTTCAGACCGAAATGCTTGTCGCCCGCAAGGGCCTCGCCGCTGATCTTGATCAGTACGCGCTTGTATTTCTGTGCTTCCATGCTCCACACTCCTCATGCTATTTTCCTAAATTATAGTTTACTCGAAAACCGTATAAAATGCAAGGACATTTCTCTGCCGGAAGCGGAGCAGCGCAAAGACCGCGCCCTTCCCGCCTCTTTCAGATGCAGTCCGCCGCGAGCAGCCAGATGGAATGGTCCGAGAGCGCCGCCGTGTAGACCGTGCACGCGCCCGCGACCCCGTACCGCCCGAGCACATTCGCCGCGAGCGAAATGCCGTCCGAGGCGGCGAAGTAATCCGTGCCGGCGTTCAGCGTATACGCGCGGCCGTCCTGCGCGACCGTGATGCTGCGCACGCTCCTGCCCTGCATGGGCACCGCAAAGCGCACCGCCGCCGGAGCCGCGCTCCGATAGGATGCCGTGAGCGCATTGACGCCTGCCGGGGTCGTGTCGCTGACCGTCAGGTCGACCGCCTGCACACTGCTGCCGCTCTGCGTCTCGACGGTCACGGTATAGGTGCCGCTCGGGAGCTGCGCAAGCGTTGCGCGGCGCAGGGTCAGCGTGCGCGAGGCCTCGTCGAACTCATACGAGAGCGGCGTCAGACCCAGAACGACCTTTGTGATGTCGCTCTTCGCGTTCACGCCCTCGAGTTTGACCGAAATATCCTTGAAATTCGTGCTGCGGTAATAGCGGTCGAATGCGGCCGTCTGCGCCAGCTGCGCCGCCGTTTCGCGCGCGGCCGTGACCATGACGGTCGCGGTCTGCCCGTCCGACAGGCGGAACGTCAGCGTATGGCTGCCGGTCGAGAGCGTCTTCAGCGTGTCCGCCTTCACGCGGAGGCCGCGGCTCGTGGTTTCGAAAGCCGTGCCGGCCAGCTCACTGCTGTCCAGCAGCAGCTTTTCCGCCGTGACGCCGGACGGAAGCGAAAACTCCACGCCGTCCGCAAGCGACTCCTCGTCTCCGAGGTCAAGGATGACGCTCGATGGAGAAACCGAGGCCGTGCTCGAAGTGGTTTTCTTCTCGCCCGCCACCATCACCGAAACGCCGCTTGCAAGCGTGTAGCCACCGAGGGTCACATCTTTCGCAAAGCTGACGCCGTCCGTGCGGACATCTGCCTGATACACCGAGCCGTAGCCGGTGACGGTCGCGGCCCTGTTTGCCCGGAGATGATACACCTTCGCCGCTGCCGTCGTCGTGACGGTCGCCGGGGCGTTCACGGTCAGCTTCAGCAGATCTGCGTCGACCGTCAGCGAGACCTTGTTCCCGCCGCTGACCGTTACGTTCTCGAAGCCGTCATAGCCGTCGGTCAGCACCTTTTCGTACAGCACCGCCGCCGTGCGGACCTCGGTCTCCGAAAAGCGCGACGCGCCTGTCGCAGTGGTCTGCAGCAGGCGCCCCATCGCCGAGGACACGATGATGTGGTCGCTCGTCGTATTTGTCATTGTTACCGTGCCGCCCGAAATGATGATGGTTCCTTCGACCGTCACGTTGCTCAGCGCAACCGCGTCCGTACCGAGGCCCTCCGTAATGAACAGATCGCCCTCGATCGTCGCATCGGACAGCGTGCAGCTCTCCGAAATGGTAGCGTTCGTCGTATCCCCGCGCAGGTCGGCGCCCGTATAGGCCTTTCCGGCTCTCGAAAGCGAGGTTCCGAGGTAATAATAGATGATCTTCGCGACCTCGCCGCGCGTTACCTCGCAGGTCGGACGGAAGGTGCCGTCGCTGTAGCCGGCAAGAAAGCCCTTGTCGACCGCCGCTCTGATGTAGCCGGCCGACCAGCTCGAGATCTTCGCCTTGTCCTTGAAGTCGAGGCTCGACGGAGAGACATTACCCGGGTCGGCCTTGTACAGGCGGCCGATGATGGTCGCAGCCTGCTCGCGCGTCACGGTGCCGGTCGGGTCCATTTTGCCGCTGCCCACGCCGTTGATGTAGCCGTATTTCTGCGCGATGCACACAGTCTCATAGTACCACGCGTTCTTCGGCACGTCGGTGTAGCTGATGGAGGCCGTTTCCGTGAAGTGGAACGCGCGGTTGATGTAGCGCATGAACTCGGCACGGGTCACCTTTGCATCCGGCTGGTATTTGCCGGTCGTCGCAGAGGGATTGATGACGTCCTCATCCGCAAGATAGTCGATATATTTTTTCGCCCAGTGACCGTCCAGATCGGACGCCGCGAAGGCCGTCGGCACAAGGGTCAGCAGCAGGACGGCGCTCAGCAGAGCGGCGAGCAGTCTTTTTTTCATCGCGAACACCTCTTTTGAAAATCCGCAGACCATGCGCGGAACGGGTATAGTTTGTTGCTGTTATATCCAGTATACCATAGGGGTAATCGCTTGGCAACAGGCGGTTTTTGAGGCAATACCGCATAATTGAACAAGAGCGATTTGCGAGCAAATTTTGCGTGCTGACAAGGCGCGGTTTTGCGGTAATACTTGATGTATTACCGTGAAATCGCAACGAAGTCAGGGCACAAAATTTCCGCAAAGCGCCGCAGCTTTAATTGTGCGGTGTTGCCTTTACATATTTCGAACAAAATCCAAAAATATTCTGCCCTTCCGGCTGGTCCCGCCGAAGCTCTCGACCCTCGCGCGCCCCAGTCCGCGCACCGTGATGCGGTCGCCCTCGGCGATCTGGCGCTCCGGCTTGAGGCAGGGCGCGTTGTTGACGAACACGAGTCCCTTTTCGATGCGCGCCTGCGCGTCCTTTCGCGACAGACCGAAAATGAGCGAGGCAATGCTGTCGAGACGGGGCGAGGCGACCGAGCCGGTGCCGCGCTTTTCCTCGGTCACGGCCTGCTGGAGATCGGACAGCTCCTCGCGCGTCAGCGAAAGGTTCTTGCGGCCCGCCTTGCCGAAATTCATCAAAATGAACTCCGCCACGTCCTCCAGAACGATGATGTCCGCGCCCTCGTCGTGCACGAGAATATCGCCCACGACGCTGCGGTCGATCTGAAGTCCCATCAGCGCGCCGAGATAGTCGCGGTGGGTCAGCGTGTCGCTGCGGCTTTTGTGCGCGCGCAGCAGCGCGAGCGGCGCGGACAGCCTTGCGCTCTCCTCGTCCATGTAATCCGGGTAAAACAGGTAAATGCCGCGCTCGGCGTCCTCGTAGCCGCCCCAGAACAGCGCATGGCCGGTCGCCCCGGCCTGATGCACCGCCTCGGTGCAGAGCGCCCGCTCGCTCATGCTGAGAAAGCGGGTGCTGGTCGCGTAGCCGCGCGTTTCGCAGGTATGCTCCTTGTCGAGCAGGCTTGCGAGCAGAATCTTTTCTTCGCCGCTGTGCGCGAGCGCGGTCAGTATTTCATGCTTGGTCTTCAAAACGGTATTCTCCTTTGATCCTCGCTCGAAACCACGCTTTCGAGCGAAACTGAAGAAAAACCGCGCCTTTCAGGCACATTTTTTCTTCCCTTGTATAATTTCCGAGGTACACGCCCCCGGAAATTATGAATTTGCTGCGCAAATTCTATTAAATGCGCGCTTCCGCGCGAACCACTGTATTCTCAAAAAAAATGACTTTATCGACAGACTGATATTTATATCTATTGTACTATTTTCGTTTTTCGTTTACAATAGATGAGACAGAAAATCCGTTTGGGAAGGATGAACATACTCATGGCAGTGAAGGACAAGGTGCTCGCGGCGCTCGAGCAGGCGCGCGGCGAAAGGCTTTCGGGCGGCAGGCTCGCGGAGACGCTCGGCGTGTCGCGTGCGGCGGTGCACAAGGCGATCAGCACGCTGCGTGCGGACGGCCTCGCCATCGACGGCGTGCCCGGCGAGGGCTACCGCCTTGCCTGCGATGACGACAGCCTGACCGCCGCAGGCGTTGAGGCGCTGCTTCAGACCCGGTGCATCGGCAGAGAAATCGTCGTCGTGCCCTCCATCACCTCGACCAACACGGTCATGAAGGAGCAGTATCTCGACCGGCCGCACGGCTTTGTGCTCGCGGCGGAGGAGCAGACCGGCGGCCGCGGCCGTCTCGGGCGCACGTTCGTCTCCCCCTCCGGCACCGGCGTGTACTTCACCATCCTGCTCCACCCTGCGCTGCCGCTGACGCACATCCAGTACGCCACGCTCGCGGCGGCGGTCGCGGTCACGCAGGCCGTTTCCGACACCGCAGGCTTCACCCCCGAGATCAAATGGGTCAACGATGTGCTCATGCAGGGCCGCAAGCTCAACGGCACGCTGACCGAGGCGGTCATCGAGGGCGAGAGCGGCACGGTTTCCTCGCTCATCGTCGGCATCGGCATCAATCTGCGCCCCAACCCGGCGTGGCCGGAGGAGGTGCGCCGGGTCGCCGGGGCTATCTCAGACTTCGGCCCGGTGCCGCGCAGAGCCGCCCTCATCGCCTCGGTGCTGACGCATTTCGAGCAGGCGTACTCGCTCGTCGAGCAGGGACGTGAGGGCGAGCTTGTCGCGCTGTACCGCGAGCGGCTGTGCTGCATCGGCCGGAAAATTACGGTCGTCTCCCCGCTCGAAAAATACGAGGCCGAGTGCGTCGGTCTGGACGGCGAGGGACATCTGCTCATCCGCACCGCCGACGGCGCCGAGACCACACTCTCGACCGGCGAGATCAGTATTCGTTTATAAAAATCATCACAGCAAGGAGATTTCCGATATGTTTCAAACCGCAGCAGGCGTTACCGTGCCTTATCCCGAAAAGCTGAACGAGCAGTATCTGCGCGACGGCAATACCATCACCGCAAATCTGAGCTTTGAAAAGCTCTCCGACTTCATCCATGCGTTCTATGCCGAGCTTGACGAGCCGCTGTTCCTCGCGGTGCATCCGGACGCCGAGGCCGACGAGGTCTGGTATCTGGACGGCATGACCAAAAAGCAGCTGACCATGATCCTTGACGGCTACGGCGAGCTGCTGTGCCAGGACGGTCTGTCCGCGTTCGCCATCGGCTCGCTCACGACCGAGGAGGAGCTTTTCGTGCAGAAGTACAAGGTGCTCTCGATCTACAGCGAGACCGTCGAGCGCTTCGAGCCGCTGCTCCGGCAGTTCGATGTAGAAAAGACCCCGAACCTCGTCACCGCGTGGGACACCTTCTCCGAGGCGCATCCCGGCTCTGCCGAGCGTCTTGAGGTCGCCGGCCAGACCATCCCCGACATGATCCACGAGCTGTGCAGGATCGGTATGTACAAAGGGTGACTGTCGCGAAACGCAGATCAAAAAACCGGGACCGGCTCTCCGCAGAGGAGAAAACCGATCCCGGTTTTGTTATATTCTTTTTTGCGGAGAAAATCAGATCTCCTGAATGATGGGCAGCACCATCGGGCTGCGCTTGGTCTTTTTGAACAGATAGTCGCTGACGTCGCCCTTGATGGCGGTCTTGAGGCTGTTCCAGTCGCGCAGGTTCTCGACCGAGCAGCGGTCGAGCGCCATCTGCGAAATGGTGCGCAGCTCCTCCATGAGCGCCTCGGCCTCCTTGACGTAGACAAAGCCGCGGGAGACGATGTCCGGACCTGCGATAACGACGCCGGTCGTCGCGTCCACCGTGACGACGACGATCAGCAGGCCGTCTTCGGACAGATGCTTTCGGTCGCGCAGAACGGCAGTGCCGACATCGCCGATGCCCAGACCGTCGACAAGCAGTCGGCCGGACGGCACCGGATTGCCCAGGCGGGCGGAATTCTCGCTGATCTCGACCGGACGGCCGATCTCAGTGATGAGGATGTTCTTCGGGTTCACACCCATCTCGCGCGCCAGGCCGGCATGCTGCACGAGCATGCGGTACTCGCCGTGCACCGGAATGAAATACTTCGGCTTGCACAGGCCGAGCATGAGCTTGAGGTCCTCCTGGCAGGCGTGGCCGGAAACATGGATGGCTGCGGAGCGGTCATAGATGACCTCTGCGCCCTGCTTGTACAGCTCGTTGACCATGTTGTTGATGGACTTCTCGTTGCCCGGGATGGCGGACGCCGCGATGAGGATGCGGTCGCCGGCATTGACCTCCACCTGCTTGTGGCTACCGTATGCCATGCGGTACAGCGCGGACATGGTCTCGCCCTGCGAGCCGGTCGAAACGATGATCAGCTGGCTGCGCGCGTAGCGCCTGATCTCGGAAATGTCGATCATGACCTTGCCTGTGTCCTTGAGGTAGCCGAGCTCGGTGGCGACACGCGAGATCTTCTCCATGCTTCGGCCGCAGACCGCGACCTTTCGGCCTGCACGGGCCGCGATGTCGAGGATCTGCTGGAGACGGGACACGTTGGAGGCGAACGTCGCGATGATAATACGCTGGTCGCTCTCGAGGATGAACTTCTCGAGCGACTTGCCGACGATCTTCTCGCTCGGGGTGTAGCCCGGGCGCTCGACGTTGGTCGAGTCGCTCATCAGCGCGAGCAGACCCTTCTTGCCCAGCTCGCCGATGCGCACGAGGTCGATCATCTCGCCGGAAACCGGCGTCAGGTCGATCTTGAAGTCGCCCGTGTGCAGAATGGTGCCGAGCGGCGTGGTGATGGCGAGCGCTACCGAATCCGCGATCGAATGGTTGGTGTGGATGAACTCGATCTTGAAGCAGCCGAGCCTGATCGTGTCACCGGCGCGGACATGGTTGAGCTTGACCTTCTGGGGCATCCTGTGCTCGGAGAGCTTGGTCTCGATGATGCCGCAGGTCAGACGGGTCGCATAGATCGGCGCGTTGCATTCGCGCAGAACATACGGGATCGCGCCGATGTGGTCCTCATGGCCGTGCGTGATGACATAGCCGCGCAGCTTGTTGATGTTGCGCTTGAGGTAGGTCGTATCCGGGATGACGAGGTCTACGCCGAGCATGTCGTCGTCCGGGAACGCGACGCCGCAGTCGATGACGACGATATCTCCGCCGTACTCGATCACGGTCATGTTCTTGCCGATCTCGTTGAGACCGCCGAGCGGTATGATCTTCAGTTTTTCTTTCATAACGGTTTTATCACTTTCCTTTATCAGTCGAAATTTGTTCTCTATTTACGCGGTATAAAGCGCCGCAAAGACAGATCTGACGTTCATCTGCCTTTTTTCAACATAATGAGATAAAATATGATGCAGGCCTGCGGACCTGTCGTCCGTCCCCACGAAATCCTGCAAACACTTATTATCAGCATACCACAACCCTCTGCCGCTGTAAAGTCTTTTTTTGAGCTGTCGCGAAACTTCGGCGCGCCGGAGGCGATGAGCGCCCTTCTTCTTTACCGTCAGCAGACGGCAGACCTTCCGCCGATACAGCGGCTCGCCGCTGGAG
>ERZ839741.4326-NODE-4326-length-10250-cov-3.594213_pt1 | contig 10250 bp, 6 predicted proteins | sample MGYA00519880_ERZ839741 | MGnify/ENA primary metagenome ERZ839741 (study PRJEB31850, sample SAMEA3708851) | human gut metagenome | biome: human gut; feature: human-associated habitat; material: faeces | place: China | collected 2014 ... | reverse complement strand
TCGCCTGCGCGAATTTCTCATCGCCGCTTCGCGACAAAGTCGCTCAGAAATGAGGTAAGCATGATTAATTTTAACAATAAAAAAAACAAGCAAATTTTTTCTGCAATTATCATTATTATTTTAGTATTGGCAATGGTTGTGCCGATGGTGGCATCAGCCCTGCTTTACTAATCATAACCTAAATAAGGCAAAGTGGCAAGTTTTACTTAAAGACCTGTTGGAATGGAGAGTATATGAATCCGGGAAAAGTATCAAATTCGATTTTGAAGCGTTCTGTTTTAAAGCAGATAAAAAAACGTGAAGAATATGCGGCGAAACCGGCGATTGGTGTAGACTGTGCGTATATCAGCCTGCAAAAGAAAGACAAGCCTGCGGTGGTGAGTGCGGCAGCGGCTGCAACGGGGGACATTGCAGCGAAGAATCCGGTACAGCGAGCCGCCAATAATATTTATGCAGGCGGCGGAATTCCCGTGGCGGCGGAGTGTACGGTGCTTTTACCGCTGTCCGCAGAGGAGGCGAAGCTGCGGGAAATCATGGAAACGCTCCAAAAGCAGTGCGAACCGCTGGGTATCCAGATTTCCGGCGGACATACGCAGGGCAGTGCAGCGGTTTTAGAACCGGTTGTAACGGTGACGGTAATCGGGCTGTGTGACGGGAAAAATTTATCGGCGAAAAATATTCATCCGGGACAGGACGTGATTCTGACAAAGTGGATTGGTATCAGCGGCATCCGGCAGATTATTGCAAAGAACCGCCCGGAAATTTTACGGTTTTACAGAGAAGACGTGATTGAAAAGGCACAGGGAAATGCACAGGATATGTCCGTTGGGGAAGAAGCGTTTCTTGCTGCACAGGCAGGCGTGACCGGTATGCACGATGTTTCTGAGGGCGGCATTTTTGCAGCACTGTGGGATATGGCAGAAGCCGGAAAAGTCGGACTGGATATTGATTTTAAAAAGATTCCGGTCAGACAGGAGATTATTGAAATTTGTGAAATTTTTGACGTAAATCCATATGAATTGGAATCTTGTGGTGCTTTGTTAATGACAGCGGATAACGGACATGATATAATAAAAATATTGTCTGATGCAGGAATTAAGGCATCTGTCATTGGAAGGACAACGGCAGATCACAATAAAATTTTGCGCAATGACGATGAGGTACGGTATTTGGACACACCGAACCGGGACGAGGTATATCGTTTTATATAAGTCTTGGATTACAGCGAAAGGCGGATGAATGTATGAGAGAAAAGATATTAAATATGCTGGAAAAAAACAGCAGAATCGATTTAAAAGACATGGCGGTTATGCTTGGCATGACAGAGGTGGAAGTCGCCAATGAAATCGCGGATATGGAAAAAGAGCATGTCATCTGCGGTTATAATACCCTGATTAACTGGGACAAGACAAGTGAAGAAAAAGTAACAGCCCTGATTGAAGTGAAAGTCACACCGCAGCGCGGATTGGGATTTGACAGCATTGCAGAGCGCATTTATAAATATGATGAGATTACATCGGTTTATTTAATGTCCGGTGGATTTGACTTTACGGTCATTATTGAAGGCAAGACAATGAAATCAGTCGCACAGTTTGTAGCCAATAAGCTTTCACCGCTGGATTCGGTACTCAGCACATCCACACATTTTGTACTGAAAAAATATAAGGATTACGGCAGGGTGCTGGATGCAGAAGAAAAAGATGAAAGGATGCTGGTGACACCATGAGAAATCCATTGTCAAAGAAAATAATCGGTATTGAACCATCAGGAATCCGTAAATTTTTTGATATTGTCAGTGAAATGCCGGATGCGATTTCTTTAGGTGTTGGAGAACCGGATTTTGATACACCGTGGAATGTCCGCGAAGAAGGCATTTATACGCTGGAAAAGGGAAGAACATTTTATACATCCAATGCAGGTTTAAAAGAACTGCGTGAAGAAATCAGCCGGTATGTAAACCGCAAATATGATCTGCACTATGACCCGGTGCATGAAATTTTTGTCACGGTCGGCGGTAGTGAAGCGATTGATGTGGCACTGCGCTGTATGACAGACCCCGGCGATGAGGTGCTGATTCCGCAGCCGAGTTATGTGTCGTATCTGCCGTGTGCAGTCATGGCGGATGCCGTGCCGGTGCCGATTGAATTAAAGGCGGAAAATGATTTTAAGCTGACAAAAGAACAGCTTTTAAACAGCATTACGGATAAGACCAAGATACTGGTACTGCCATATCCGAATAATCCGACCGGTGCAATTATGACGAAGGAAGAACTGGAAGAACTTGTTCCGGTGATTATTGAAAAGGATTTATATGTGATTTCCGATGAAATTTATGCGGAACTGACATATGGAGGAAAGCGCCACTGTTCGATTGGTTCACTGCCGGGCATGAAGGAGCGGACCATTGTGATTAACGGCTTTTCAAAGGCATTTGCAATGACCGGCTGGCGCTTAGGCTATGCCTGCGGACCGGCACCGGTTATTGAGCAGATGGTAAAACTCCACCAGTTTGCGATTATGTGTGCGCCGACGAACAGTCAGTTTGCGGCAGTGGAAGCACTGAAAAATTGTGACATGGAAGTTGAAATGATGGTAGAGGCATATGATCAGAGAAGACGTTTCCTGCTCAATGCTTTTAAAGAGATGGGACTGGAATGTTTTGAGCCGTATGGCGCATTTTATGTATTTCCGTTAATTAAGAAATTTGGAATGACATCAGAGGAATTTGCAACAAGGTTACTGAGTGAACAGAAGCTGGCAGTAGTACCGGGAACAGCTTTCGGAGCATCAGGTGAAGGCTTTGTGCGCATTTCTTATGCGTACTCCATCGAAAATTTAAAGGTGGGATTAGAAAGAATACAGAAGTTTATAGAGTCCTTGGGAGGAAATGATGGCAGAATTTAGCGTAGAATATATCAATCCTTTTTTAATGGCGGCAACCAGCGTGATTAAAGACATTTGCCAGGTTGATATGAAAATTGGCAGACCGTATGTAAAGACAACGGAGTTTGCAAGTGATTCCGTGATTATTATGATTGGTGTGACAGGAGAAGTGCGCGGACAGGTTTTAATGTCATTTCCGGAAGCACATGCACTCCATGTAGCCTCTAAGATGATGATGGGGATGCCGGTTACGGCACTCGACGATATGTCTGCCAGTGCGATTAATGAGCTGGGGAATATGATGATGGGAAATGCGGCAACGATTCTTTCGACAAAAGGCATTGCCATGGATATCACACCGCCGACCTTATGCCGCGGAAATGTTTATTTAAAGCAGTCTTACAGTCAGAATATCTGTGTTCCGTTGACAAGTGATGAGATTCATATGGAACTGGATATTGCAATTAATGTGAATTAATTATAATACACGACGGAGGCATTGACGGATAGGGTGGTGCAGTTGTGTAACTGGTTGATTGCAGGATTAGAAAGGGAAAAAGATGTTAAATATTGTATTACATGAACCGGAGATGCCGGCGAATACCGGAAATATTGGAAGAACGTGTGTGGCGGCGGGCGCAAGACTGCATCTGATTGAACCGCTCGGCTTTAAATTAAATGAAAAGATGTTAAAGCGTGCCGGTCTGGATTACTGGGACAAGCTGGACGTAACCGTGTACGATGACTATGCGGATTTTCAGAAAAAAAATCCGGGTGCAAAGATATATATGGCAACGACTAAGGCACAAAAGACTTACTGTGATGTGTCTTATGAGGATGACTGTTATATTATGTTTGGCAAGGAAAGTGCCGGAATTCCGGAAGAAATTCTGGTCGATAATGAGGAAACATGTATCCGTATCCCGATGATTGGCGATATCCGTTCCCTGAATCTGTCCAATTCCGTTGCAATTGTACTGTATGAGGCTTTGCGCCAGCACAATTTTGAAACAATGAATCTGGAAGGACATCTGCACAGACTGCACTGGAAAAGTGAGTAAATATAAGAATAGCATAAAAGCAGAAGCAATGTATGGCAAAACACAGAGATACCGGGAAAATCCGGTATTTCTGTGTATTTTTTGTGTAATAGGAAAATCCGATAGAATTCCCTATTACACAAAAGGCACTACATGTCGATGATGCAAACTTGCGCGAAGATGTAGTTTGTCGCAAACGACCGCGCTCGGCGCGAGAATGTGTTTTGCACATTCTTTTTTAAAAAATCACAGATTAATGATAAAAATTTTCAATAACGTCAATGGGCAACTTGCACAATAAAATGTTGTAAATCATGGCTAAATTGTGGAAAAATCTAAAAGTAGTGCTAAGGTACTATGTTGGGTTCTGTGAAAAGATGATAAGATTATTGGCATAAGTGTCATAAAAACGCAAAAAATGCATAAAAAAGAAGCGGGAGGGAAAAGTAAGGATATTTGCAGATTTTGCAGCAAAAATACAAAGGAAAGTCATGATGCATCACTTAGGGGTTTCAGGTCAGGGGTTTGGACATGAATCAGATGAATCATGACAAGTTGGAGGGTTTATGAAGGTGTGTATGAAAAAACAAACACAGAAGCGGTGGGCATGGCTTTTGGCGCTTGTAATGTGCCTCAGCGTGATTATGCCGACATCATTAATGTCTGCAAGGGCAGACGGAAGTTCAACGGTTGTAAAATATGAACACAATTTTACAACACAGGGAGTTACCAGTGATGACTTTTTTACAATTGCCGGAAGTGCAGGAAAGAAAAAAGGAACAGCAACTTATGATGGGGTTACATATACAGACCCATTAAAGTTTGATTCAAAAGCAAGTGTTAAATTTACAGCACCGGAAGCTGGTAAGCTGACGCTGGTATTTGGTACAGAAGTTGAATCAGCAGCGGGTAAAAATGTCAAGATTAACGGAACAAAGACAAAAGTCGGTGATGATGGGGTACTGACAGTCGATATCAGTGCAGGCGATTATACGATTACCAAGGGCGATACCATGAATTTATTCTACATCGTCTACAGCTATACAAAGCAGGGTTCTACAGAAGAAACCACAAAGCCGACAGAAGAAACAACAAAGGCAACAGAAGCAGCCACAAAGCCAAGTGAAACAAAACCAAGTGAAACAAAGCCGGACACAGGTGATACAACAGTAGAACAGGTTTCACTGATTCAGAGTACAGGCTGGCTTGAATCAGCATACGTAGAATGGAATGAAGCAAAAAATGCCGCTTCTTATAACGTATACGTAAAGAAAGCAGATGCAGCAGATACAAGCTATGAAAAGCTTGATAACGAGCTGGTTAGAAAATATAAGACATCAGACGGAAGTTCTGTATATTACAGAGCAGATGCGTTAGGACTTGCAGCTGGTGATTATGTATTAAAGGTTGTTCCGGTTGCAGGCGGCACAGAACAGGCAGACAGTGCAGCCGTAACGGAAGCACTCAGTGTCAAGGCACATGACAGAACAGGCTTTGCATGGACCAATGGCGAAGCAAACGGCGCTTACCGTGATAACGGTACATTAAAGGGCAATGCCGTGGTTCTTTATCTGACAGAAGAAACCAAAAATACTGTTACCATGGACGTTGTTAAAAATGCCAAGGGTGCAACAGAAACAGCAACCGGTATTCAGGCTATTTTAAATCTGTATAAAAAGGGATACGATAACAGACCGTTAGATATCCGTCTGATTGGACAGGTAACAGATTTTGCAGTGATGGAAGGCGGAGATATGGTTGTCAGCGGAAGCAGTTCATCAAAGCGCCTTTCATGTGGTATCACAATCGAAGGTGTCGGTGATGATGCAACTGTTTACGGCTGGGGTATCCGTATTAAAAATGCTTCTAATGTAGAAGTAAGAAACTTAGGTATTATGCTGGTAGACAGCAGTGAAGGCGATAACATCGGACTTCAGCAGGATAATGACCATATCTGGGTACATAACTGTGACTTCTTCTACGGCGAAGCAGGCGGAGATTCAGACCAGGCAAAGGGTGATGGCGCATTAGACTGCAAGAAATCTACATTTATTACATTTTCTTATAATCATTTCTTTGATAACGGAAAATGTAACCTGTTAGGATTAAGCGAAGGAACAACTGAAGATTTATATATTACATACCATCACAACTGGTATGACCATTCAGATTCAAGACATCCAAGAATCCGATTCTATTCCGCTCATGTATACAACAATTACTATGACGGAAACGCAAAATACGGTATCGGTTCAACAAATGGTTCTTCTGTATTTTCAGAAGGAAACTATTTCAGAAATTGTAAATATCCGATGCTGACTTCTATGCAGGGTTCAGATGTCATTGCAGACTGGACAACCTTAAAGAGAGATGAAGCCAACATGGCAACATTTTCAAAGGAAGCAGGCGGAACAATTAAAGCGTATAACAACTATATCGAAGGCGGAAACGGTTTTGTATCTTATCAGGAAAACAATACCGAATTTGACGGATATGTTGTAGAATCTGCTGATGAAAAGGTTCCTGCAACAGTCAAGAGTTATAAGGGCGGCAACACCTACAACAACTTTGATACCAGCAAGGGAATGTACAGCTACACAGCAGATTCACCGCAGCAGGCAAAGGAAAATGTTGAAAAGTATGCCGGCAGAGTAGAAAACGGTGATTTTAAGTGGACATTTACAGCAGAAGATGATGCTTCTTACGCACTAAATCAGGCATTAAAGTCTGCATTAAGAGCATATAAGACTTGTTTAGTATCTGTTGCACCAAACAATACGGTTTCCCAGAATCCGTATATCGGAACCGGTGCAGAAGAACCGACAACAAGCCACAACACATTAAATAAAGAAGATTTAACACAGCCTTCTACAAAGGAAGACGAAAGCACAAAAGCAACAGAAAGTACGAAAGCCACCGAAAGCACAAAGGCTACGGAAAGCACAAAAGCTACAGAAAGCACAAAGGCTACGGAAAGCACAAAGGCTACGGAGAGTACGAAAGCCACAGAGGCAACAAAAGCCACTGAGAGCACAACCGGTAGTACAACGCCGGGGGGAACAACAGGCGATACATCTTCTTATGATAAGACAAGCACTGCATTTTCAGGTGCATACACATCATTAAGCGGTGTAACGGATTCACAGTATTTAAAGAAGCTGTATGCGGCACCGGACGGAAGTGCATCTGCAGACGGTACAAAGGATTCACCGCTTGATTTAGAATCAGCAATTGCAAAGGCTGAAAGTGGAACAGCAGTTATTTTATTAGAAGGTACTTATGCATTTGATCATCAGGTTACGATTCCGGTATCCAACAGTGGTACGGCAGACTGCTATAAGGTATTAAAGGCAGCAGATGGTGCAAAAGTTACATTTGATTTTTCATCACAGTCCTATGACATTAAGGATACATCTGTGAATGCAAGAGGACTTCAGATTGAAGGCAACTACTGGTATGTATATGGTATTACTGTATACGGTGCAGCAGACAACGGTATTTTTGTTGCAGGAAGCCACAATGTTATTGAACGTTGTATTTTACAGGCAAACAGAGATACAGGTCTTCAGATCAGCAGACGTTCTTCTTCTGTAACCAATAAGGAAGACTGGCCGTCATGCAATTACATTATCAACTGTACATCATTTGATAACTGCGACCCGGCAACCGGTGAAAATGCAGATGGTTTTGCGGCAAAACTGACATGCGGCGAAGGTAATGTATTTGACGGCTGTATTTCATACTGCAACTGCGATGACGGCTGGGATTTATATGCAAAACCGGCAACCGGTTCAATCGGTGTTGTAACAATCAGAAACTGTATTGCATTTAATAACGGTACATTGACAAACGGTAATTCAGAAGCCAACGGCGATATGAACGGATTTAAGTTAGGCGGAAGCAACGGTAAAGTGCCGACACCGCATTTTGTGTTTAACTGTCTTGCATTTAACAATGGAAAAGACGGATTTACAGATAACGGCAACGGCGGCGCATTAACATTAATGAACTGTACTTCTTACAACAATGCAAAGACGAACTTTAACTTCTACCGTACAACGGCAGGCGGAACATTCTTTAACTTACTGTCCGCAGGCGGTAACAGTACAGATAAGTTTATCGGAAAAATCAGCAACAGTATTTCATTCAACAGTAAGAAATACTATCAGGTTCCGTTCTCTATTACAGGAACAGCCGTAACAAGCGGACAGAAGCTGGGTACGGTTGTATCAGACCCATATACATCAGGTGCATTTACATCTACAACCGCACCGGATGTTACGGTAGATATTGATACAATTTTAAGAAATGCAGACGGTTCACTGACAACAAACGGTTATCTGATGTCAACAGGTGATTATCAGTCAATGGGTGCAAAGTTTGGCGTAGAAAATCAGGTACTTGAAGTAAAGGCAAGCATTAAGAGCGAGCCGGAAACAAAACCGGAAGAACCGACAACAGCAGAAGACAAGACGGAGGCTGCAACCGAAGCCACGAAGGCAGAAGACAAGACCGAGGCCGCAACCGAAGCCACGAAGGCAGAAGACAAAACAGAAGCCACAAAGAGCGGCAAGTCCAGTCTTTCAGAAAAGAATGACGTCAAAGGTGCAGAAATGTCTGTCAGCTTAAAGGCAGAGGACAATGTATTTGATGAAGATGACGTTATGCAGTTTACAGAATTAACAGAAGGTAGTGCATTTGATGCGGCTGTAAAAGCACTTTCTGATTATAAAGAAAAAATGGTAGTCGTAGACATCTCTATTTTAAGAGGTGCGGAATTTGTTCATCAGTTCCCTGGCGGCGTTGAAGTAACATTAGACATTCCGGCAGGCTATGAGGAAGCCAATACAAAGGTATTCCGTATGGAAGCAGACGGAACGGCAACAGATATGCAGGCAGCCTGCAAGGACGGCAAAGCAGTCTTTGTAACCAACCATTTCAGTACCTATGTTATTGCAGAACAGGCAAAGACGGCAGAGGAAGCATCGAAGGTTGTAAATGAAAATGTTTCAACCGCACAGACCGAAGCTGCTAAAGCAGAAAATGCAAAGACCGAAACCGTAAAAACAGGAGATACCGCCAATGCAGGATTATATGTAATGCTGATGGCAGTCATGTTTATCGGTGCAGGCGTTCTGGTCATCGGAAAACGTAAAGATTTATTCACAAAATAAGCTAGAAGAAAAAGCTGTCGCAATTTTTATGCGGCAGCTTTTTAGCTATGCCATAATAAAATTGTATTTATTTTAGAACATGACTTAATGCAAAATTATGATATAATAAAAATATCATATGCATATGTTATACATTTTTTAATTTGAGGAGGACAAATGAAACAAATGAAACAAATGAAACAAATGAAACAAATGAAACAGTATATAATAGGTATGCTATTTGTTCTGTTTTTGTGTCCAGTGAGTGTTTATGCAAATGACAGTGAGGGGGTTATTTCTAGTACAAGTGAGACGCAAAGCTCAGCTATTGTCAATACGGAAAACGTTCTAAATGAAATTCCAGAAGATGTAATCCCAATTAAATTTAAAACTAGAGAACAAGCGGATCAATTCTTTTCATTAATGGATAAAGAATTTGAGAGAGGTAAAACTTTTGATTATGACAAGTATAGTTATCTATTGAATGAACAAGAAAATTATTTTGACTTATCTAATGTAGAAATTACAGAAGAAATGTTTATTGAAACATTATCCCAAACTGAATTAGTCAGTAATAATACTAGAGAGAGTATGACTTTAGGTGATGATAATTTGATAAGCTTGTATTCGTTTTCAGATTATCCAGATCAGCAGACTGAAAGTTGTTTGTTTAATCATACGGGACCATATGTTGCTGATAAGTTCAATGTTGATGTGAGTGCAACAATCCGATATATGTCAAAGAAGTTTGTGTCATGTGATAGTTTTAATGCCTGTTTTACAGGATTGAGTATAGGACGGAAATGGGAAACAACAGCGTATGTTGCTAATATAAGTGATAATGGATATGAAATAACAATAGATTTTACTGGAATAGTGCATCAGTATATTCTAATTGACACTGATCTTACAGAATTTAATTCATATAAAAGATCAGCTAGTGTTGAATTTAATACATATGATAGAGTTGAAGGCTGGAGAAAAATTGGTGATACAGAATATTATATAGATTCTAATGGGGATATGCTGACAGGTTGGCATACATTAGACTGGTCAGGCGGTCGAAATGAGTTTTATTTTAATTCAGAAGGAGAAATGTTAAAGGGTTGGCATACATTAGAATGGTCAGGTGGTCGGAATGAGTTTTATTTTGATTCAGACGGCTGTATGGTAA
>ERZ839741.4321-NODE-4321-length-10259-cov-5.609957_pt1 | contig 10259 bp, 2 predicted proteins | sample MGYA00519880_ERZ839741 | MGnify/ENA primary metagenome ERZ839741 (study PRJEB31850, sample SAMEA3708851) | human gut metagenome | biome: human gut; feature: human-associated habitat; material: faeces | place: China | collected 2014 ... | reverse complement strand
AGCTTTTCTGCGCCTCGGTCTGGGCAATACCGCCCACATTCCGCATTTTCGTGTATAAAAAGAATGACGATAGGTAATCCTTTGAACGTGATGTGCGGCGAAGCCGCACATTCGTTTCCTCCGGATTTTCCCCCGTCTCACGCCGGGCGTGCACCTTTCAGCGCACCCGGCCTACCATCAGATTGACTTACTTTCTACTGATTTCATTGCATCTGTACCCTCACGAATACAGCGCACTTGTAAATTTCACTTTTTGAGTTTTTCACGATATTTCTTGATTTTGCGTACCGCCTTGGCATCCAACTCTGGCGGTATAGGACTGTTGTGTACCATGCGGTGACACGGTATACATAGCCATGCTAAATTTGGAACTTTGTTGATTCTTTCAATCGGAAGTCGTGGATTTACATGATGACAATGTTTCGGAATCAGTTCAGAGAAATATCTACCACAGCATTTGCATTTTCCCTTATCTCGGTTGTAGGCATATTCCCGATTCATAAAATACTCGAAATTGGCTCTCCATCCCTTGCCGCTAGCGTAGATGGATAAGGCTATATCTTCGGGTGTATTGATGGAGGGGCGGTCACAGGGCAACGGTTTATGCTTGGTACGATAATTTACATACCGCCTGCGTCCATCCTCCGTATAAGGGGTCATTTTCTGGTCAAATGGTTTGCTTTCATAACGACTGTGTGTAATAAACGCATAGGTTATTCCGAACCATTTCCCATCAATTTGAATTGCGAAGGTTTTACTGTCATAACCTTCGTGCCGATGTGGCAGATTACTTAATTCCTTTAACGGCACCTGCATTTGGTTGTACTGCTTGGGAAACAGGTTTTTCCATACTGCCAACGCCGTATTATTCACTCTACGGTCAATGGCATGGTAGGCATGAGAACAGATAGAGGGTTGCAAATACTGGGCCAGTCCCATAATCACGGAGTTCACATACTGGATTTGAGCCGCCTGCGTGTTGGATTGCGTGTATAATCCAATTTTCCTAACTTCTTTTTGCAAGGTATGGATTTTCTTCGTCAATCGTTCCATATCAGGGAATGGCTTTCCTACCAGATTATCTGACCATGTGGCTGGGTCTGGTGTTTTCCTCTTTCGTTCTGCCTTGACTATGTAACCGAGGAAATGAATACCATTCTTTCTCAAATCGGTTACATAGGTCTTTTCCTGTGACAGTTCCAACTTCATGCGATGCTTGAAATACTTTGTCAGTTCATGCTTCATACGGAACGCTTCCTGTTCCGTAGAGGTCAGGATCACCCAATCATCCGCATAGCGAAAATTGTATTTCGGGGTGATTCCAGACCATTTCAGCCTTCGGGTATCGTTGCATTTGTGCTTGCATTGACGGTGCGGCTCCATATAGCAGCGCCCCACATACCAGTCAAAGTCATTGAGATACACATTGGACAGCAACGGAGATAATATACCGCCCTGTGGTGTTCCCATTTCTGTTGCATGGTATAAGTCCTGATCGATATATCCGGCTTTTAGCATTTGGCTGATGATTTTCAGAACCCTCTTATCGTGGATTCCGATTCGCCATAGCTTTTTCAGCAACAATCTATGATTGATGTTGTCAAAACAGCCCTTTATATCTCCCTCGACTGCCCATACCGGCTGGTCTTTGGATTTCACACTTGCATTGATGACATTGACAATATCCCGGATAGCGTGCTTCTGCGCCCGGTAAGGACGGAAACCATAGCTGTGCGGATAGAATCTCGCTTCGCATATCGGTTCCAGAATCAGTCGCATACATTCCTGTATAATCCTATCCAATACAGTGGGAATACCCAGAGGTCGCTTTTTGCCGTTTGCCTTTTCGATATACTTCCGTTTGGCTGGCTTCGGCTTGTAATTGGAGATATTTGATTGAATCAACTGAAATAGTTCTTCTTTTGGCATTTGCAGATACTTGTCCATTTTCATCCTGTCCACACCGGCAGTTTTGCTGCCCTTGTTGGACTTGATGTTATGAACAGCGGTTACAATAGTCACTTCGCTGACCATTGCTTCCAACAGTCCCGTGAATGAAACGCCTTGCCCCGATTTTTCATAGAGCAGGTCTTGAAACTGTTTCAATTCTTTTTCTGTTGAAAATCTGACGCTTAAATGCACAAGGTTTTCACCTCGCAGTTCGTCACCCGTCTTTCAGGGAGTTATTGGATTTTCTTTCGTGAAATTTACAAATCAATCTGACTCGTGCCCTTCGCCGTGGGGCATTTCAGCCCCGTGTAATTGGCGTTACCCAATTGCAGACTACTATGGCACGGCTGACTTCCTGTATTCTTCATTGTGCTGTAACACTCCAAATACAGGCTCTCAAACGTTCCCAAATCTCTATCCTTGTGGTCAATAGACCGTTGAAACCCTTAGGCCGCTACCTTACACCGGGAGAACCTAACCACACTTTGAATCACAGTTGTTGTGTGGTTCCGCATGAATATTTCATTTCATGGGGCATATACGGAAAAACCAGCCGTATCTGCTTTCTCCAATCTTCATCCTTTCGGATGCCAAGCACTCTTACGATGCTGCATAGCTTTCACTACTGGATAGCCATAGGTTTCGGAAGCCCGCACCATTATTATCCATGCCTTTCGGTTTAGGTTTTCAGGTTACGACTTCACCACGCTTTGTACCCTGTCTATTTACAGATAGACAACGCACAGTGGAGTATTAGCTCTCGTACTGCCTGCGGTTTGACAGACCGCTGTGGGATTTCTCCTTTCCGGCATTGATTCTGTACGGCAGAGGAATTTCGCCTCTGAATTTGAGATTTGAGTTCTCTACGATATTTTCTTGATATATCAAGTGCTATCGCATGGTGCTTTTCGTCATAGCTGTCTGCTACGACTTATGCACAACGTTTCGCACGGTTCTTAAAATAATGCGATTCGTCAATGAAAATACGGTCAATGCCCAATTCCTCAAAGGTGACCACATCGTCCTTGCGGCTCTGGTCGTTCAGCTTGTCGATCTTGGCTTGCAGGCCCTTCTTGGTTTTCTCCATCTGTTTGATGGTGAAGTTCTCGGCTTTTTCTCGCTTGGCATCGGAAATCCCCACCATGATCTCGTCGATCTGCTGCTCCAAAATGGCCCGCTGGCGCTCTACGCTCATAGGGATCTTCTCGAACTGCGAATGCCCGATGATGACGGCGTCGTAGTCGCCGGTGGCGATGCGCCCACAGAATTTCTTGCGGTTTTTGGTTTCAAAATCCTTGCGGGTGGCGACAAGGATGTTCGCTGCCGGATAGATCTGCAAAAACTCAGTGGCCCACTGCTCTGTCAGGTGGTTGGGCACCACAAAGAGCGACTTCTGGCACAGGCCCAGCCGCTTTGATTCCATCGCCGCCGCAACCATCTCAAACGTTTTGCCCGCGCCCACCACATGGGCAAGCAGGGTATTTCCACCGTACAAAATGTGCGCGATGGCGTTGACCTGGTGCTTGCGGAGCGTGATCTCCGGGTTCATGCCGCTGAAATTGATATGGCTGCCATCATACTCACGGGGGCGGTTGCTGTTGAACAGAATATTATAGGTCTTGCAGATAGCTTCACGCCGGTCCGGGTCTTTCCAGATCCACTCAGCAAAAGCGTCTTTAATGAGTTCCTGCTTACTCTGGGCGATGGCCGTCTCCTTCTTGTTCAGAACGGCAATTCTGCGCCCTTCCTCATCGTAGTGGTAATCAAAAATGCGGACATCCTTCAGGTTAAGTGTCGTTTCGATGATCTCATAGGCGTTGATGCGCTGTGTGCCGTAGGTGCTGATGGCCTTGACATTGCCGCGATCCTTGCTCTTGCCCTCGATACGCCACTCGCCGGTGATTTTAGAATAGTGGACCTTCATGCCCCATTGCACGCTGCGTGGTGTTCCCAGCGTTTCAAAGATAAACTGGCGCACATAGTCCGTGTCCAGCCAGGTAGCGCCCAGTCGGACGGAGATCTCGCTGGCGGTGAGGTCGGTGGGCTGCACCTGCGCGAGCGCATCGGCGTTGATCTGATACTGCGGGTCCTGTTCCGCCTTGCCTTGAGCAACCGCCCATTTCTGACGCACATTGCCGGAGAGGTATTCATCCGCGGGCAGGTATTTCTCATGCCCATCGTTCTCGCCGGTGTAAGCGGGGTTCAAAAAAATCACGCCCTTGAGGTCAGAAAACAGCGTTTCCTCATCCTTGCCGGTGAGCCTGCCCATATAGTCCATATCCACATGGGCCTTTTCGCCAATGGACAGCGCCAGCGCCTCCACTGCCGTATCTACCTTTTCGGCGGGTTTGTGACTGCGGATGGTGCGCTTGGTGAACAGGTCCGCCTTTCTTTTCAGGTTCCGGTCCTCGTCCAGAATTTCCAGTGAACACAGCAGGAAGTAGGAGCTGTCCTGGTCAAACGCGATGGCGTTACCGCGGGAATTGATCAGACCGTATTTCCGGGTGAAGGCGTCGTAGAGGGTATTCAGCTTGGCTTGCTGCGCTTGTATTTCTTCATCGGGATAGTCCTCGGTCTGGTATTCCAACAGCGTCCGCACACAGTCCCGCAGCTCGATCATGCCGCGAATTCTGCTCTCTGCCGTCTTGGATACCTCCACCGGGTTCATGCGGCTGTTTTCACGGTAGTAGATCTGGCCGTCCACCAGCGTATAGGAAAAATTGCGGACAGCGGGATCGGCCTCGATGGAATGATCCTCGCCCTCCAATTCTTCCTCCCGGTCATAAGCGGTGATCTCACCGTGGACATTCTGAACGGCCTCCGCCAGCAGCACTTCCAGCGGATGCTCCGGGTACGGCTCGCAGGTAGGCGTGGGGCCGAACGGCCCGGACACCATCTTCATCTCGCCCAAGATCATATCCGGGTGGTCGATGAAATAACTGTTCATCTGGATGCCGTCCTCGTTGGTGGCAAGATGCACCCACTCCGGCTCAATATCCACCATGCGCTCACGCTTTTGCAAAAACAGAATGTCTGAAACCACCTCGGTGCCCGCTGCGGCCTTGAACGCATTGTTGGGTAGCCGAATCGCCCCCAGCAGTTCCGCCCGCTGCGCGATGTATTTTCGCGCGCTGGCAGTGCGCTTGTCCATGGTGAAGCTGGAGGTCACAACGGCGATAACGCCGCCCGGTCTGACCTGATCCAACATTTTGGCCACGAAATACTCATGGATAGGAAAATTCAACCGGTCATAGCGTTTATCTGCTACATGAAACTGACCGAAGGGGACATTGCCAATGGCAACATCAAAAAAGTTATCCGGGAAGGCGGTTTTCTCATAGCCCTGCACCGCGATACTGCTTTTCTGATAAAGCTGGCGGGCGATGCGCCCGGAGAGATCGTCCAGCTCCACGCCGTAGAGCTTGCTGCCGCTCATGCTTTCCGGCAGCATACCGAGAAAATTGCCGATGCCGCAGGCGGGCTCCAGAATGTTGCCCTGCGTGAAGCCCATCTGCCCCAAGGCGGCATAGATGCCGCGGATGACCACAGGCGGCGTAAAGAACGCCGTAAGCGTGGATTCGCGGGCGGCGGCGTATTCGGCATCGGTAAGCAGTTCTTTCAGTTCAGCGTAACGAGGATTTTTTTCGTCAAAGAAGTCCGCCAGACCGCCCCAGCCCACATACTGTGCCAGCACCGCCTGTTCCTCCGCTGTGGCGGTGCGGTTCTCCGCTTCTATGGCTTTCAGGGTGCGGATGGCGTCCAGATTGCGCTGAAAACGCTCCAGCGGCGCGCCCTCTCCGATATGGTCATCGGTGATGCGGTAGTTCCGGCCATCCGCGTCCAGCGGATAGGCAAGCGCGTTCTGCTTTTTCTTTTTCGGCGGGGTGAGTACCGCAGGCGGCTCGTCCGTCTGCGGTGCTGCGGTTTCCTGTGCAATGTCCGATTGCTTCATGTGTGCGCGGACATAGTCGATGGATTCCTTTCGGAAGATGGGAAAGCCCGTCCCGCCTTCAAAGGTCACGTCCCGAAGGGATACATTTTGTGTATGATCGTCTACGCTGTCCACTTCAAACTGCCGCCCATCTATGGTCAGGCGTGTGCCAACGATAACGGGATCGGCAGTTGAAACAGGTTCGGACTGCGGCTGCTCCGGCTTCGCTGCGGTGTTCCTGGACTGCTCCACATAGAGCCATTCCGCCGCTTCCTTTTCGCTGACCGTCTTTCTGACCTGCTCCAGATAATCCTCGGCCTGCCACTCGCTGGAGAAGTGTTCGCTGACACCATCTTCATCCACATAGACTTCGTCCCGAATATCGTCCCAGACGGCGTAGCCGTCGTCCGTTTCGATCACGCTGAACCGCTCATAGGCGGGCGGCTGCTCTGCGGCAAGCCGTGCTGCATCCTCTGCGACCTGCTCCACAAAGCTGCGTTCCTGCTGAGGAGCATCATGCCGGTGATTGAACAGGCTAAACTCACCGTTTACATAGGCATAAAGTTGAAAATGAGTTTCATGGACAAATTCATAGTGGCGGTCATCTTTTTGCATTTCACCCAACCGGGCATTCAATGCGTCCATGAGCCACATTGCAGTGGACTTATCCTGCAATTCTTCTTCAATCAGCGGTACCGCCTGATAATAATCCATACCCATGTAATAGGGACGCGGCACATTGTCCGGTGCATTGTACAGGCTGGAGTAAATGGCCCGCGCCACCTGTCTCCGCTCATACTCTGGGATCTTTGCGATGGCATCCTCGCCGGGGAATCGTTTCTGTGCGATCAGGCGCTCATACTCCTTGACCACATTGGGGATGGTCAGATGGACGGTATCATATTTCTTGAAATTATAGTCGCGCTCATACTCCAGCCCTTTTGATGTTTTCGTGTGCTGGTATCCGGCACGGCCACCGCCGCTGTACTCACCAAAGCTGCCCTTGATGAATTTCTGATGTTCCTCCGGCGTGTGAGGATAGCAGAAGTGAGAATATACGGCCAGTCGGCTATCCAGATGGTCACAGAGGAAAAAACCGTCGATCTCGTCTTGTGTGATGAACATTTTGCACTGACGCAGGAAGCTGGGCTGAGCATCAAAGTGCCGTTCCTCGTATGGCAGGTCGTTGAGGATGATGCCGATGCGGTGGGTGCTATACGCTGAAAGACGGTAACGCAGAATGGATGGATCATCATAATAAGCGTAGAGAAAAGCGTGGTATTCCTGCGCCAGCATTTGTAGGCCACCATCCGTCTTTGCGAACGCGACCATGTCCTCGTCCAGTTCCGGGTAGCCCTTGTGCTGGTCGTGGATCGCCAATGTCTGCGGGAAAAGGCCCTGTGCGCGGCCTTCTTCATTCAGGTCACGGGCCGTCATCAAAAGCGCGTCCATCGCTTCGTGCAGCACCTTGTCAGGGGCCTGCGCCAGTTCGGCGGCGGAGAGATATGTCCCCGCCTCCAGCAGCTCCAAAATCCGTGCCGACGCCTGTTCCCATGTGACCATGGTTTTGCTGTACCCGGTGCGGACGCTGTCCCCTTGGGCGAGGTGGACGCCATCCTCCATGAACCACACGGCGTATTTGCGGCCCTCGTACTCGATGCCGCGCCCATTTTCCGTGCCAAACTCCCGGCGCAAAAACTCTTCATTTTCCTGCTCTGGCCATTCCCGCATATAAAATACGGCGATGCGCTCCGCACTGTTGGGTTCATTGCCGCCCGTGCAGAGCGCCAGATCAATGACCTCCTGCGGCACCGTGCGGGCCGGGGCCAGAATGCCGGTGGCTGTGTCTGCCGGAGTCTCGTACACCGGGGCGTCGCCGCCCATGTCGAATAGGGCAAGCTGCTCTGCCATCACCGGCGCGTTTTGCAGACCCAGCTTGATCTTGTATTCGCCTCGCTCGATCAGGCCCTCGGTCATTTCGGTGATGACCGACCATGAAAAAACAGACTCCGAAGTGCGGGAGAGGTAACTGCCCTCCCACATCAAAAGTCCGTCTTTCTCGGCATGGTAGCCTGTCCGAACGCCGTCGGTCAGGACCTCCACCCATATATCGTTGTAGCTGTTTTTTAAGAACTCCGTGCGCTCCGCAAGGCTCTTGTGGCTCTGGAAATACTCAAATATCTCCTGCCGCTTGTGCTTGCGCCCGCCGTCGTCCAGCAGATTCGCTTCAATGAGGTGCATATCCAGGAAAGCAGGAAGCTCCGTACTGTTGGGGGTTACGGCGTCATGCTCCAGCGCAAAGGCCGTAGCCTGCTCCTGTGCCTTTTCATCCGGGTAATTGCCATAGACGCGGAGGCACTGGCGTGTTTCGGCGTCATACACGGCAGCGCCGTCGTATGCAAAACCGTCTTCCTCCATCGTTCCGGCAACATAGCCCTGCGCCGCGGCCTCTGCTTCCACCAGCGTTTGATAATCCAGCTTATCGTCAAAGCCGTTTTCAAAATGGTGGTAGGCAGCGACCTGATAGGGTGCGGCCATCTGTGCGGCATAGCGGTCAATTGCTTCTGCGGTCAGCCATTCCGGTTTTTCCGGAAGGGCGTCATACAGCTCTCGCATTTTCCTGATCTGCGCGTAAACGCTGCCCGCCCACAAATGCTTTTCGCTCCGGCCCCCAGCGCCGAGGAAGTAGTCACAGTCGGCCCGCAGACGATCCAGCAGCACATAATCCCCGCTGTGATCGGCAAAGGCAGGAAGCGTATCACTTCCTGCCTCTGTGGGTTCTTCGGTTGTTAGCTGTAAATCAGGTCGCTGAGCACCAGTTCCTCCGCGCAGTGCCGGAGATTGTTCATCAGCCCCGTCCAGCGCAGGGGATCGGTCGCTTTCAGTGCCTCCGTCACGCCCTCGTTCTGTGCCATCCGCGCCACGGTCTGCTCCACCATCTTCTGCGCGGTCTGCTCGATCTCCGCCAAATGCTCCGTCAGCTTGCCGCTGGTTTTCAGGTTGGTGTAAAGCACCCTGCGGTGCTTTTTCAGGTACTCTCTCCGCAGCTCCGCGTACTTGCCCAGATGCACCTCCGGCGTCTGCGGCATCAGCAGGTTCGGCACCTGATAGCCGTTCTGCATCCTGTAAGTGACCTCCATGTTGTTCGCTCCTTTCATGGGGTGTTTCGTGTTGTTCTGTGCGGTCATCATAACCGATTCTCGCGCGGTTTGCAAAAAACTGATCCCGCTGAGCCTGCATGACTGTGCGGCTGATCTCCCGCAATCCCATCTCTGCGATGTCGCTGGTGGCGATGCCCAGGGCGTTGACGGTGGGCGGCGTGTTGAATTCGTAAACATGGGCAAATTCGTCAGCGGTGAAATAATCGTCTGCCCGTAAGCCCATCCGGGTCATCAGCATATAGGCCACGCTGACCTCCAGCGCATCCCGGTAGAACACCTCCAGATTAAGGTCATCCAGCTCCTCCAGCAGGCTGTCCTCCCGGCACTCCCGCAGGTCTTGCAGGTAGTCTGTGATGTTGTCCGCCACGGCGTTATGACAGGCGGAACGCACGGCGTCCGCCAGATTTTCTTTTTCGGACAGGTTGCCGAAGGTGGCCTCCAGCGTTTCGATGACCTCCGGCTCAAAGACCGGGTGCATCGTCCAGATAGGCAGTGGACGGGCAAAGCGGGACGCATGGGTATCGGACACATCAAAATAGAGCTTCAGGCAGTTTTGTCCGTCATCACCAAATACGGCAATGCTTTTTGCGCCGCGATTGACCCAGCGGCCAAACTGACGGTTCCATCGTTCCATCTCAAGGACCGCCGTGGCGTCCGGGCGCTGGGCGTAGATCAGAATTTGATCATCAAAGGGACATTTGTAATTGTAGCAGGCGGCGCGGAGAAAGCCCGTCCAGCTTTGATAGCTGCCGGTAACGCTCTGCACAGTCTGGTCATACAGCTCTGTGATAAGCTGAAATTTGGTTGGCAAGGCTCGCACCTCCTATCTCTCCGGCTCCGCCCGCTTTTTTACTGCAAGCCGGTCATTCTTTTGCTGTTCTTTTTGGGCCTTTTCAAATGGCTTCCGCTGATAGCAATAAATATAAAACTGGTAATCACCTTTAACTGGCGTACAGCGGAGCATATACACATACTGTTTGGTTTTCACCATGAATCCGTAAGAGGGAAGCAGTGCACCCTTGATGGCGCAGATCTGCTCATACCGGTTACAGCAGCGGTTCATGCTGTCGAAGTCCCGCAGCGGGGAGTCCGGCTGCTCCCGCAGCCAGTTTACGGTGCGGTCAATATCGGCCTTAAACTCCGGCGTGTTCAGTCTATCTGCCTGGTGGGGCCACCATGTTGTATAAAACTGCTTGCCGCTGCCAAAATCACCCCGC
>ERZ839741.4318-NODE-4318-length-10262-cov-3.060645_pt1 | contig 10262 bp, 10 predicted proteins | sample MGYA00519880_ERZ839741 | MGnify/ENA primary metagenome ERZ839741 (study PRJEB31850, sample SAMEA3708851) | human gut metagenome | biome: human gut; feature: human-associated habitat; material: faeces | place: China | collected 2014 ... | reverse complement strand
CGTACTGCTTCCGCCATGAGCTGCATCAATACAGACTGTCGGATTTCCCTGAACCTGCGTCCTGTTGGAATTCTTTTTTGTATCAGTCTCAGCTTTTGTTACCTTTTCAGACTCTGTCTGCTTAACTGTATTTTTTTCAGCATTTACACTTGCAGTCTTTGATGAACTTCCGTTATAATCATTATATATAATAAATCCAAATATCACGATTGTCAGTAATGTAACTGCACCGATAATCTTGTCCCATCTTTTGGGTGGATTCTCTTTCTTATTTCTGTTAAGCGTCTTTTTACCCATTTTACATCCATTCCTGCGTCATTTACGCATACACTTTTTATTTTCTCTAAGTAACGCCAAATTGTCAAGCTTTTTTGCAATAAAAATGAACAGAAAAAATGCACAACCCTGATAACGGTCATGCATTTTCTTCTTATTTTTACGAATTTTTTATCATTTCTTTTTTTTATCATTTTTTTCTAAGATAGTTGTTCCCAAAAGTAATTTGGTAAATGTATGTTTGCTAATGGTGGTTATCCTTAATTTAAGCTATACTAATAATCATAACTACACGCGTCTTCTTACAATGATGTTTCCATTTTACATAATGCTATTTTTAGAGCTATCTGCCCATCAAAGTGTATTTAGGAAAGTGCTTCTTTATGCACTGGTAACTATTACATTTATTATTAACTTTCGTTTTTTCTTTTTGAGATTATTTGAAGCGTCATACACAACATCATTTGTAGATAATTCAATTCTTAAATTAGTTTTATATCCGTCTTTTGCATATTTATTCCCATAAAAAGATTTTGAATCCAGAATAGGTATTAGAAATCTTTAATGGCTGCAGGGATTATGTTGATATGATTCCTGGCAAGATCACTTTGGCTACTAACCAATGTAAATTCAAGACTAATTAATTAATAAAACTCGGCTTAGGGCACAGTAATGTGCCCTTTCAAAGGGGGATGCCCTAAATTGAGTGTTTACTGGCAATGCCATCGCTGGTGAATCGTCAAGTGGAATCTATTGGCGAATACCTTTTGTTGATAGTGTTATACGGAGGTAAACTTTGGTTTGTCTATATTCTGTTTGTTATGATAACGGTATGGACGTTCCTTTTCATATATAAGGGGCAGGGGAGGATGGATAATCCTTGGCTTATTTGCAGTAGATGTGTTTGCTAATTCTCACATTCACGACAATATCCTTTTAGTGCTTTATTTGGCGCATTATTCTATGTTCTTTCTTATAGGCCATTTCTTGCGATAAGTTGAATGGTTTCGTTCTTTCATTCAGAGCAAAAAAAATTATGGTGTTCAGTTTGATACTTTTTGTTCCAATATGCTTAATATTTGTTGTTGATATTCAGCCTGTTATTTTACCTGTTTTTAAGATGTTGACAAAGTTCATCGGCTGTTGGTTCGTATGGTCTTTAGCATTTTGGATACTAGATGTCAAGCCATTAAGCGATGCTCTTTCGTATGTAGGCAAGAATTCATTGGGCTACTATTGGTTAAACGGCTTTGCCCTTGTTGCAGCACGAACTGCCATATTCGTGTTGTTGAACGTTGAATCTTCAGTGGCAATTGCCGTAGGCGTATTTGCTACATGTGTAGTAATAGAAACAATAGCCGTAATGATTGTAATGAAGATTCCATACGTAGGTAATTTGATAGGTGTGTAAGGCATAAGAATCAGCAAAAAATCCCATTATAATGAATATAATATATATTCAAGATCAGGAAATTGACCATTACAATGGTCATTTTTATCACTCTAAATCAGAACACTTTTTCTCTAGATTTCTTGCGGGATTGAAAGAGAATGATACTTTGACTGTTTATGCAGGCATTATCACTCGAAAGAGTGCTCATGAGGTGGAAAAATATAAGGATGTAACAAATTCTCGTATCACTTACAAGCAGATACCGGAGTTTCGCAACCCCAAAAACCTTCTTGTTATCAAACGCATGATGCAGCAGATTCTAAAAGATGTGGATTTTTGCTATTTGCGTAGTGGTATTGCAGCTTCGTTTGCCAGTACCATTTGCCTTAAGAAACACATCCCTTATTTAGCTGTGGTGAATGAAGATATCTTTCGCAATACTGTTACTCATTCACGTCTGTTGGTACGTTTGTCGGCCTATCCACTCTCGTATTACACTCATCGCATGATTCGAGAAGCCAATTATGCGTGCTATGTGACGCAGGAATATCTGCAAAGCAACTATCCTTGCAAGGGCAAAAGCCTTGGCTGTTCAGACATTGAATACCTTGACATTAATGAGCAATCGTTGGTGAAGCGGTTGGATAAAATCAAGAAGCAAGAAGGAACTATCGTCCTGGGTTCTGTAGGGTCAATAAGTACGGAATTGAAAGGACAAGATACAGTTATCAAGGCATTGGCGAAATTAAAAGCTGAAGGGTTGACCAACTATAAGTTTACTATGGTAGGAGCAGGTAATCCCGATCGCCTGCGCAACCTTGCTATTGAATTAGGAGTTGAGAATCAGATTCAGTTTCTCGGAGAGTTCAAACACGATGATGTTCTAATATGGTTCGAGGATATTGACATCTATATTCATCCAAGTCGTTCAGAAGGTCTTCCAAGAACCATCCTTGAGGCTATGACTAAGGCGGCTCCGTGCATTTGCTCGTTAGTAGGAGGTATTCCTGAACTCATAGATCAAGGTTCGCTTTTTACATACAATGGTACAGAGGTCGATACTTTAGTGAATATCATTAAAGGCTTCAGCAAAGAGAAGATGGAACGAGAAGCAAGAATCAACTTTAATCGTTCGAAGAATTATGAACCAAAGTTGCTTGAGCAGAGGCGTAATGCCTTCTTTATACAGGCTATCAATGAATTTCGCAAAAATTAAATGATAATAGATACTTTATGAATTTATATTACTCCCGAATTTGTCGCAAACTTGGACTTGCTAAAACGACAGTATGGGGAATTGCATATCGAAAGGCAACTAATTTTGATGGTATTCTGACCAATAAAAGAAAAGAAGAACCTTTTGAAATCCTTCCAAATACAGATGAGTTTTGGTTTGCGGATCCTCTATTATTTGAGGACAATGGTAAAATTTGGTTGTTTGTTGAAGCCTATAACTATGCTACTCATAAAGGTGAATTAGGGGTATTCGATGTGATAGACAAAACGCCACAGAATTTCCGAATCATAATAGCTACTCCTACTCACATGAGCTATCCATTTGTCTATAAGTATAATGGCGAGTACTACATGATACCTGAAACAGGAGCAGCCAAAGAGATTGTACTCTACAAGGCTACTTCTTTCCCGGAAGTTTGGAAGCGAGAGAGGGTCTTGCTTTCAGGAGAAGTGTATCGTGACACAACTGTTATTTCTAATCAAGATGGTACATTCACTCTTTTGACTTATCGTCAGGTTGGAACAAATAGCTTTACAGTTAAGTATTATGTTGAGAAGTTTATTCTTGACATGAATACGATGAAGATAATTAGGGTTGACGAGTATCGCGACAAAAAGAAGATTAATCGTCCCGCAGGTTCGTTATTCTCTGTAGATGGAGAAATTTATCGAGTGGCACAAAAATGCAGTCGTGCATATGGAGAGGCGATCTTTGTGTATAAGACAAGTAAGAATTTTGATTTTATTAAAGATAAAAAGGTAGCAGAACTCACAGGTCAGAGTATAGTCCTGAGTGATGGTAGAAAGCCGATTTTGTTGCACACTTATTCTCAAGCAGGAGAAATTGAGGTGATTGACTATAGATGCTCTTTATAATAATTTGAAAAATATTAAATAATAATGGCAAAGACAGTTTATCTTGGTATGATAGGCGATATCATGCACCCGGGTTACATTAACATCATTAACAAAGCTACTGAGTATGGCGATGTGATAATCGGTTTGTTCACTGATAAGGCGATTGCTAACCACCGTAGACTTCCTTATCTCACTTGGGAGCAAAGAAAGAACGTTGTTGAGAGCATCAGGAACGTATCAAGGGTGGTCCCTCAGGATGATTGGAGCTATGTCTCTAATCTCCTTAAGTACAAGCCTGATTACATCATTCATGGTGACGATTGGCTGGTTGGCCCTGACAAGTATATCCGTGATGAAGTATTCAAGGTAATGGAAAAGTTGGGTGGTGAGGTTATCGAGATTCCTTATACCCAAAATATCTCTGCTTCTGGCATCAAGCAGGAGATTGATACTCTTGGCGTAACTCCTCAGATGCGTCTTTCTTCTCTCCGGCGCCTTATTGCTGCTAAACCGATTGTACGTATTCTTGAAAGTCACAATGGTCTTACTGGCCTCATAGCAGAACATACTAAGGTAGAGGTAGATGGTCAGGAGCGTGAGTTCGATGGCATGTGGGCTTCCTCCCTTACCGACTCTACCTCTAAGGGTAAGCCTGATATTGAGGCTGTCGATTTGACTACCCGTCTCCATGACCTCAATGATACCCTTGAAGTAACCACAAAACCTGTTATCTTCGATGGCGATACTGGTGGCAAGATTGAACACTTCGGTTTTACCGTTCGCACCCTTGAGCGCTTGGGAATCTCTTGCGTTATAATTGAAGATAAGGTAGGCTTGAAACAGAATTCACTTTTTGGTACTGATGCTGTACAGACTCAGGATACAATCGAAGGCTTTCAGGCTAAAATCCGTGCGGGTAAGGAGGCGCAGATTACTCGTGACTTCATGATTGTCAGCCGTTGTGAGTCTCTCATCGCTGGTAAGACTGTAGATGATGCTTTGGAGCGTTGTCATGCTTACGTAGAGGCAGGTACTGACGGTATAATGATCCACTCCAAAGAGAAGTCTGGAGAGGACATCAAGGAGTTTTGCTTGCGCTTTCGCGAGAAGAATGCTCATACTCCTATCATCGTTGTGCCTACTACTTATAACCAGTTCACAGAAGAGGAACTTGCTGAATGGGGTATTAATGTAGTGATTTATGCTAATCACATGCTTCGTTCTGCTTATCCTGCAATGGTTAAATGTGCAGAAACCATCCTCTATACTAGCCGTTCGCTTGAAGCATCTGAGCAGTACTGTATGCCTATCAAACAGATTCTTAATCTTATTCCAGGCACAAAGAAGAAGTAAACATTAATTTCTTACCCCTTAAACTATTTTACAAATGGTAAGACCCGAATTTTTTGTAAATATACTCAAGGAACAAGGTATAGACTTTTATGCTGGTGTTCCTGATTCGTTGCTCAAGAACATTTGTGCATATATTACCGACCACCTTCCTGCTGAGCAGAATATTATTGCTGCTAACGAAGGAGGGGCCATGGGTATTGCTGTAGGTTATCATTTGGCAACAGGTAAGGTGCCTGTAGTTTATATGCAGAACTCTGGTGAAGGCAATATCATTAATCCGTTTGCCTCTCTTACCGACAAGGACGTTTATAACATTCCTGTGCTCCTCGTTATCGGTTGGAGAGGGCGCCCAGGAGTTCACGATGAACCTCAGCATGTGAAGCAAGGTAAGGTGACAATCGGTTTGCTTAATACCATGGGTATCAACTATGCTATTCTGCCAAAGGATGAAGAGGGAGCTGCAAAGCAGATAAAAATAGCTGTCGACTTCATGAAGGCAACCAACGAGTGCTATGCCCTTGTGATAGAGAAGGATACTTTCGATACCTATAAGCTTCAGAGCGCTGAGGTAAACGAACTGGCAATGTCTCGCGAAGAGACGATTCAGAAGGTGGCTTCAAACATTGAAGATAATGCTTGTATCGTATCAACTACTGGTATGATTTCTCGCGAGCTCTTTGAGGCACGTACTGCTTGGAGCCAAGGTCATGAACGTGATTTCCTTACTGTAGGGGCGATGGGCCATGCTTCCCAGATAGCTCTCGGCATAGCTCTCCAAAAGCCTGAGCGTCGAGTATATTGTTTTGATGGTGATGGAGCCAGCATCATGCACATGGGTAATATGGCTATTACAGCCAGCATGAAATGCAAGAATTATGTGCACATTGTGTTCAACAATGGCGCACACGATTCTGTTGGTGGTCAGCCTACTGTTGGTCTCAAGATTGATTTTTGTGCAATTGCTCAAGCTGTAGGCTACAAGGCTGCTTATAGTGTAGAAACTATGGAGGCACTTGAAGCAAAACTTGCAGAATTCAAGAACGCAGAAGGTCCTGTTTTCCTTCAGATTTGCGTAAAAAAGGGAAACCGCAAGGACCTTGGCCGTCCAACTACAACTCCTATTCAGAACAAAGAGGCTTTTATGGAATTTCTTAACAAGTAAAGTATGAAAGTAATTCTGTTTGCTGATATACACGCCAATCTTTCTGCTTTTGAGGCGGTTCTAGCTGATATTGAGAAACACTATCAGCCAGATGCCATGATTAGTCTAGGTGACTTTATCGACTATGGTATGCGTTCAAATGAAATTATTGAACGTATACAAACTGTTAATATTCCATTACTTGCCAATTTGAAGGGCAATCACGAGAAGGCTTTGATTGATGGGGAACTCTCATGTTTCTCTTCAGAAAGAGCTCGTGTGATGTCCAAATACACAAGAAACCATCTCACTCAGACATCTATTGATTATATAAGCAATGTGATGCAAGAGCCAATGCAAGAGTTGGAAATTGGTGGTAAGAAAGTACTTCTTTTACATGGAACTATTGATGATCCCTATTGGGGAAAACTGACTCCAGCAAAAGTGGAAGATGAAAAGTATCAGGATTTTGACTACGTATTGAGCGGTCACATTCATCAACCTTTTAAGATAGATGTATTCTTCAAAGTTGACAATCCAATCATGCGCAATCAGAAACGTACGACTTTTATCAACCCAGGTTCAGTTGGACAACCTCGCAATCAGAATCCATATGCACAATATGTGTATATCAATTTTAAAACGGGGGAAACCCATTTCAATGCAGTTCCTTACGATATTGAAGCTGAACAATCTCTTTTCCCCAAAGAGATAGATACTTTTTACAGCGAACGATTAAAATTTGGAATATAAATGAAGAACTTATATGTAATAAGTGGTGTTACTGGCATGACGGGTAGTGAACTGTCTCGTCAGTTTGTTTCTCAGGGTCATACGGTAATCGGTTTCGACAACTTCTTTGCAAGTTCTATTGATACCGTTAAAGACATTATTGACAATCCCTCGTTCATCTTCTATAATTACGACATTAACAAAGTCGCTCAGATGGATGAAGTATGCGATAAGGCGAAAGAACTCAAAATTGAGTGCGATGGCCGTCTGGTGTTTATCAATTGTGCTGCTGTTGTCCATACAAAGCATTTCTATGAGGTAGAGAGTACTTTTCAGACTAACGTCCTTGCTATGAAGGATTTCTTGGAGCGTGCCATTTCTATGAGGGCTGATACTTACATTAATTGTTCAACTTCGGAGGTTTACTCAATGCAGTCTTGGAATGAGAATGGCGGTGTGAAAGAATCTGATTATTTGGCAATGTCAACAGCGGAACATAGCCAACGTACAAGTTATGCTTGCGGCAAGTTGATGACTGAATTCTTTATGAAAGATGCTGTTGGCAAGGGACGAATTAAAGGTTGTTCTATTCGCTTTGCTAATGTATATAGCAGGCACGAGCGTTTTGCAGAGCACATTATCCCTCATATCATTGATAATCTGCTTGAAAGCCATACCGTAACCCTTCTTGAAAACTCGAAGGTGAACAAACGTACCTTCCTTCATAATATTGATAGCTGTCGTGCCGTTATGGAGCTCATCGCTTCTGAGGATGCTCTTGATGGTACTGTTTATAATGTGGCTACTGAAGAGGAAATTGCCATTATTGATCTAGTCAAGACGATTGCAATAAAAATGGGCATCAACGATGTGGATATCCGTTTCGAAGGTTACCGAAAGTCTGATCCTGAGCGTCGATTGCTCAATACGGACAAGATTCGTACCCGTACTAGCTGGAAACCTATCATCACTCTCGATGAAGGCCTCACGATGTGTGTAAATAGTATCAAGAAATGAAATATTTGATTATAACTGTTGCTGGAACGGCTACGCGTTTTAATCGCGACACTAAGGAAGAAACCCTCAAATGCTTGTATTATACCGATGAACCTCAATACGCTCTTCTTGCTCAATTGCTGAAGAATTGTGGTGAGTACGATAAATATATCCTTGTGGGGGGCTACCTTTATGAGAAGTTGGGAAGATTTGTAAAGAACGAACTCTCTGGTTATGGCAAAAAAATAGAACTTGTTTACAACGAGCATTTCAAAGACTATGGCTCCGGCTACAGTTTATACAAAGGTATAGAGGCAATAAAGGAGGCAGGTGATGTGACTTTCGTAGAAGGCGACTTGTTCTTTATGGCTACAGATTTCAGGCAAGTGTATAATTCGCCAAAGAGTGTGATTACCATTAACCGAGAACCAATCTACTCGAATAAGGCAGTTGCGTTATACATTAACGTTGATGGCAAACCAAGGTATTTATATGATACGAATCATCAGACATTGACTGTATCAGAGCCATTCAAGGCAATCTTCAACAGTGGTCAGATGTGGAAATTTTCTTCATCTGAGAGGCTTTTAAAGACTGTTGATTCGCTTACAAAAGAACAACTTCAAGGTACTAATCTTGAAATAATTCAGGCTTACTTTAGTGATATGAATAGTGAAGAGTATGATGTAGTGACTTTCACTGACTGGTTCAACTGCAATACTGTTGCAGATTATGATATTGTAAGAAAATTGATGTAAAAATGAATATGGCTGTATTAGAAAGAGATTACAGAATAGATGGAATAAAGTGGTTGCTCATTGTATTAGTTACATTCGGTCATGTAATAGAACCTGCTTTAAGCAATCCTATTGCCAATAAGCTCTATTCTATAATCTACATTTTTCATATGCCATTATTTGTCTTTATCAGTGGTTATTATGCAAATGTTAAGGATAAAGAAAAACTGATTAGTAAAGGTTTTATGCTTTTGGAAACATTTTTGGTTGTGATGATTCCTCAATGTTTTTATTATGGAAGTATCATCCCTTTACTAAATCCGGAGAACTCAGGCTGGTATTTAATCAGCCTAATAACTTGGTATATTATTTTTCTGTTGATTATCAATAAGCTAGTTGGCAAAATTGTCGTACAATATAATGGGTGCGGGGGGCAGTTATTGATATTCAGTTGCTTGTTGGCCGTATTTGCATACATGCTTCCGTTGAAACAATTTGGTAACCTGTTATCGTTCCAACGGTCGTGTATGTTTCTACCATTCTTTATGATGGGTTTCTTGAGAAGAGTATAAGGCCTGCCTATTATTCCTGATGTTTCAAAATGCATAAAGCTTGTTTTGGCTATAGCCTCTTTAGTATGTTTTGCTTTTTGTCTCATCTATAGTGGTCGTATACTACATGTATTAGAGTTTAATAATGCCAATGTGTGGCACATGTCAAATTTGTACAATCAAAATATAGGAATGCTTCTTGTTTTGAAAGTATTGGTTTATATTGGATCAATTATTACTACATTCGCTGTTTTAATGTTTGTGAACCTCCCCAAGTCGATATGTGCTTATGGATCAAAGACTTTAGCATATTATGTAATACAAGGCATGTTTGCACACATATTATCAACCTATTTGCAAGTTAATTTTTACCAGGCCTTGTTTCTCTGTGTTTGCATATTAGTCCTTACAACAGTTCTATTACGATTTGTTGATTCTAAATTTATTACAAACCCGTTTTCTACTTTATTAAAATGGAAATACTGAACAGAAAACTTTCCCTTCTCAAAGGGAAGGTTGAAAATAGTCAGCCAATAACTATTATGATTATTGGTTTGGGTAGCGTTGGATGCTACTTGTTGGATTATCTTGTATCACTAGGTGATTCACAACTTCGTCTTGTTGTGGTAGGACGTAATGCAGAAAAGATGCAGATGGATATAAATATTATTCGTACTGCTTCAACCATTCGTCACCAGTGCCGTAGCGAGATTAAGGTGGTTGATAACTGCGACCTTAACGATGTGAACAGCATTGCAGCTGTACTTGAAGCAGAAAAGCCTGACTTCATAGTAAATAGTAGTCGAGTTTACTCTGGTTTGAAGTATGGTAGCATCTCATGGAGTAATCTTCGTGCATACGGCATTTGGACTCCGCTTTCTATTCGATATGCAAAGAATATAATGGAGGCATACGATAAGGCCAACTGTGAGGCAATCTCAATCAATACTTCATATTCCGATGCTGTTATTCCTTGGCTAAAGTCTGCG
>ERZ839741.4315-NODE-4315-length-10266-cov-3.542650_pt1 | contig 10266 bp, 8 predicted proteins | sample MGYA00519880_ERZ839741 | MGnify/ENA primary metagenome ERZ839741 (study PRJEB31850, sample SAMEA3708851) | human gut metagenome | biome: human gut; feature: human-associated habitat; material: faeces | place: China | collected 2014 ... | reverse complement strand
TATTGAAACTTTCCACTCTTCCCAACGCTTCGTTGGCAAAAAGGTAGAAACAATGGAAGGAGTAACTTGCTGGCAAAAGGCGGTAGGTATCGAAAAGGTGGGGCTTTATATTCCCGGTGGAACGGCTCCGCTTTTCTCTACGGTATTGATGTTGGCTGTTCCCGCAAAAATTGCAGGATGCAGGGAAATTGTGCTTTGTACCCCTCCCGATAAAAACGGAAATATTCATCCGGCTATTCTCTTTGCCGCTCAACTGGCAGGTGTCAGTAAGATATTCAAAGCGGGAGGAGTGCAAGCTATCGCTGCTATGGCATATGGAACCGAGAGTGTTCCTAAAGTCTACAAAATCTTTGGCCCTGGAAATCAATATGTGACGGCTGCCAAGCAGTTGGTAAGTCTTCGGGATGTAGCCATCGACATGCCGGCAGGTCCTTCCGAAGTGGAAGTGCTGGCTGATGCATCTGCTAATCCGGTGTTTGTTGCGGCAGATTTACTGTCGCAGGCAGAACACGGAGTGGACAGTCAGGCGATGTTGATAACAACCTCTGAAAAGCTTCAGGCAGAAGTAATGGAAGAAGTAAACCGCCAACTGGCAAAGCTTCCTCGACGGGAAATTGCTGCGAAATCTCTGGAAAACAGTAAACTGATTTTGGTGAAGGACATGGATGAAGCGTTAGAGTTGACGAATGCATACGCACCCGAACATCTGATTGTAGAGACTGAAAATTATCTGGAAGTTGCTGAACGTGTAATAAATGCCGGTTCCGTCTTCCTTGGCTCATTGACGCCGGAAAGTGCAGGGGATTATGCTTCCGGAACCAACCATACGCTGCCGACTAATGGTTATGCGAAAGCATACAGCGGCGTGAGCCTGGACAGCTTTATCCGGAAAATCACGTTTCAGGAAATTCTTCCTCAAGGCATGAAAGTTATCGGGCCGGCTATTGAAGAAATGGCAGCCAACGAACTTCTGGATGCTCATAAGAATGCAGTTACAGTACGATTAAATACATTGAAATGAAAACATTACAAGAACTTACCCGGCCGAATATATGGAAACTAAAGCCTTATTCTTCGGCTCGTGATGAATATAAAGGCGCTGTGGCTTCCGTTTTTCTGGATGCGAATGAGAATCCTTATAACCTGCCTCACAACCGCTATCCGGACCCCATGCAGTGGGAACTGAAAACTCTGTTGTCTAAAATTAAAAAGGTTTCTCCCCAGCATATCTTTTTAGGAAACGGCAGTGATGAGGCGATTGATCTGGTGTTTCGTGCATTCTGCGAACCGGAAAAAGATAACGTAGTTGCTATCGATCCGACTTACGGTATGTATCAGGTCTGTGCCGATGTGAATAATGTGGAGTACCGGAAAGTTTTGTTGGACGAAAACTTCCAGTTCTCAGCAGAAAAGCTTCTTGCAGCTGCAGATGAGCGTACGAAACTCATTTTCCTGTGTTCACCTAATAACCCGACGGGAAACGACCTGCTACGTTCTGAAATAGAAAAAATACTCCGCGAATTTGAAGGATTGGTCATATTGGATGAAGCGTATAATGATTTCTCCGAAGCACCTTCTTTCCTCGAAGAGCTGGATAAATATCCGAATCTGGTTGTTTTTCAGACTTTCTCCAAAGCTTGGGGATGTGCCGCTATCCGCTTGGGTATGGCTTTTGCATCCGAAGCAATTATCGGAATCCTGAGTAAAATCAAGTATCCTTATAATGTGAATCAGCTGACACAGCAGCAGGCTATTGCTATGCTGCATAAATATTATGAAATAGAACGCTGGATAAAAACATTGAAGGAAGAACGCGACTATCTAGAAGAAGAATTTGCGAAATTACCTTGTACAGTCCGAATGTACCCGTCCGATTCCAACTTCTTCTTGGCGAAAGTAACGGATGCGGTGAAGATTTACAATTATTTGGTAGGTGAAGGGATCATAGTGCGCAACCGTCATTCCATTTCGCTTTGTTGCAACTGTCTGCGTGTGACGGTGGGTACCAGAGTGGAGAATAATACGTTACTTGCTGCCCTCAAAAAATATCAAGGATAGTATATGAAGAAGAAAATATTGTTTATAGATAGGGACGGGACATTGGTCATTGAACCTCCCATTGATTATCAGCTTGATTCACTGGAAAAGCTGGAATTTTATCCGAAAGTCTTTCGTAATTTGGGCTTTATCCGTAGCAAGCTTGATTTTGAATTTGTGATGGTTACCAATCAGGACGGGCTGGGTACAGCTTCGTTTCCGGAAGAAACTTTCTGGCCTGCTCACAACTTGATGCTGAAAACATTGGCCGGAGAAGGCATTACCTTTGATGATATTCTGATCGACCGTAGTTTTCCGGAAGATAATGCGCCGACTCGCAAACCGCGTACAGGAATGTTGACGAAGTATATTGATAATCCGGAATATGATCTTGCGGAAAGCTTTGTAATCGGTGATCGTCCTACTGATGTGGAGCTGGCAAAGAATCTTGGTTGCCGTGCTATTTATCTGCAAGAAGCAACGGATGATTTGAAAGAGAAAGGTCTGGAAGATGTTTGCGCACTTGCAACAACAGACTGGGATCAGGTGGCAGAATTTCTTTTTGCCGGTGAGCGGAAAGCAGAAGTTCGTCGTACAACGAAGGAGACTGATATTTATGTGTCTCTTAATCTCGATGGAAACGGAAGCTGTGATATTTCTACCGGTCTTGGCTTCTTCGATCATATGCTTGAACAAATAGGCAAGCATTCCGGAATGGATCTGGCCATTCGGGTAAAAGGCGACCTGGAAGTGGATGAACATCACACCATTGAGGATACTGCCATCGCTTTGGGAGAATGTATTTATCAGGCTTTGGGCAGTAAGCGTGGAATCGAACGTTATGGTTATGCTTTGCCTATGGATGATTGCCTTTGTCAGGTTTGCCTTGATTTCGGAGGTCGTCCTTGGTTAGTATGGGATGCAGAGTTCAATCGTGAAAAAATAGGAGAGATGCCGACGGAGATGTTCCTGCATTTCTTTAAATCATTGAGTGATGCTGCAAAAATGAATCTGAACATCAAGGCTGAAGGACAGAATGAGCATCACAAGATAGAAGGTATCTTTAAAGCGCTTGCACGTGCTCTGAAAATGGCATTGAAAAGAGATATCTATCATTTTGAGCTTCCTTCGAGCAAAGGAGTACTATAATTTGCCTCATCATATTATATAATCTCATAGGATTGCTATATGATAATCAATAACAAACGAATTTGGCTTGGTTTATTTATCGGGATAGTGATGTCTTTTTCGGTTTATGGTCAAAACATAAACGCTGAAAAGATAACTGTTCCCGATAGTAAACTGACTAATTTGTACCAGATAGACTCAGGTGTATATCGTTCGGAGCAACCATCGGATGCTGACTTTAAGGCTTTGGAGAAATACGGTATTCGTGAAGTGCTGAATCTTCGCAACAGGCATAGTGACGATGATGAGGCGGCAGGAACAAAGATTAAGCTTTATCGGCTAAAAATGAAAGCGCATTCAGTCAGTGAAGATCAATTGATCAATGCATTGCGCATTATCAAGAACCGCAAAGGGCCAATCGTCTTTCATTGTCATCACGGTTCTGATAGGACAGGTGCAGTATGTGCTATGTATCGTATTGTATTTCAAGGAGTGTCAAAGCAAAAAGCTATTCAGGAAATGACCGAAGGAGGTTTCGGTTTTCATCGTATTTATAAAAATATCATTCGCACTATTGAGAAGGCTGATATAGAACGTATTAAAAGAGAAGTATTACAATAGTGCAATTGACCGTATGTTCTGTATGATTGATACACAGTTATGTGACATTTCTGTTTTACCCCGTATAATACTTAAGATAAATACAAAAATGTCACAGAAGAAAGATCAAAGAGATTATAAATCTTCTATTTCTTTAAGCCAGATAGTTGAACTTGCATCACTTGGCATTCGCCAGTCACCTCTGGGACTGATGGAAATACTACCTACCTTCGGACCATCGGGCAGACAGGAGCGCTTGAACTGCTGATTAAAGAAACGTCGGAAGAAAGTAGATAGCCATTTCTTTATTGTTTCTTTGTCATATACATCCTTGAAAGCTATATTAGCCAGATAGTAAATCTTGGAAGGACGGAAACCAAAACGCAGGAAGTAATAGAGGAAAAAGTCATGCAGTTCATAAGGCCCTACCAAGTCTTCGGTCTTCTGTTTGATTTCCCCGTTTTCGTCTGCTGGAATTAATTCGGGACTGATAGGAGTATCTACAATATCCAGTAAAGTCGCTTTAGCGTCCTCATCCATATCATTTTCCGCTACCCATTGCACTAGATACTTCACAAGTGTTTTGGGAATACTTCCATTGACACCGTACATAGACATGTGATCTCCATTGTACGTAGCCCATCCGAGTGCAAGTTCTGACAAGTCACCCGTACCCACTACCATTCCCCAAGTTTGGTTAGCGATATCCATTAATATCTGTGTGCGTTCGCGTGCCTGAGAGTTCTCATAGGTGACATCATGTACATTGATATCATGATCGATATCTTTGAAATGCTGGATACAGGCATCTTGAATACTGATTTCCCGGATAGAAATGCCCAATGATTTCATTAAATCAATGGCATTGTTATAAGTACGGTCAGTCGTTCCAAAGCCTGGCATTGTGATCGCATGAATTCCTTTAGCGTCATAGTTGTTGATTTTAAAGGCTTCATGACATACAAGTAAAGCAAGAGTCGAATCCAATCCACCACTAATTCCAATTACAACATCTTGACAATGAATTTTTGAAAGGCGGGTTGCCAATCCTTGTGCTTGAATATGTAAGATTTCTAAGCAGCGGGCAACACGTTCTTCTTGATTGTTTGGTACAAATGGATAGGCATCAATAAATCGATTGAATTCAATTTCATCAATTGGTTTTGATGCGAATTCTACAGTTGTATAGTTTACATGGAAAATATCTTGCATACTTGTCTTATAGTGTAGGCGATCATGGTTTAAATGGTCTAAATCAATTTGACCATAAATGATTTTATCTGTTTTTGTTTCACTTAAAATAGCTCCATTTTCACAAATTAAATTGTGTCCAGAGAAAACTAAATCACTAGAACTTTCTGTAGGACCAGCACTGGCATATACATAGCCCGCATAACATTTAGCACTTTGATCTTTGACTAGATTTCTTCTATAGTTGGCCTTTGAAATGATTTCATTCGAAGCACTTAAATTACACAATACATTAGCTCCAGCCAGAGCATGGGTTGAACTTACTGGAATGGTTACCCAAAGATCTTCACAAATTTCAATGCCTAAGGTAGCTGATGTAGTTGTATCTTTAAATACAATGTGATTCGATACAGGAACTTTTTTATCTTTAAATGTAAATGTAGTATCTTCTTTAAGTTCATTTGCGCTTGAAAACCATCTTGTCTCATAGAATTCATTATAGCTAGGAATAAATGTTTTAACTTGAATACCTAAAATATCATGATTGAAGCAGATGGCAGCACAGTTATAAAGCTTATTATCAATTTCTAAAGGTAAGCCTAAAACTGTAACTAGGTTTTCGGGTAGTTCTTCTACAATTTCAAATAGGACTTGTTTTGTCTTGTTCAATAAGCTGTGTTCATAAAATAGATCCTGACATGTATAACCGGTAATACATAGTTCTGGAAATACTACAAGTTGTGTATCTTTATCTAATTCTTGGATGCATTTTAAAATTTCTTCTTTATTAGCCTGTGGATCTCCAATATAAACTTCAGGAGTGCAGGCAGCCGTTTTATAATATGAATAACGATGCATGTTCATACCTCATTTCCAAACAAGATTATACCAAAAAAAGACGTCCTTTTTAAGGACGTCTTTGATTAATGTTCACTTAATTCGTGAAGACGATCTCCGTATGCAGATTCATCTGCATCTTTCTTATCGTTTTCAGTAGCGTATTTTTTAACTAATGCGCTTGATTTATTGATTGGCTGCAAAGTACCTGCACCGGCAACACATCCACCAGGACATGCCATACCTTCAAGTAGGTATCCATTTAATCTTCCGGCTTTAGCCATCATTAACATTGTCTTACAGTTCTTTAATCCTTCAGCAGCCTGAACCTTAACCTCGGTTCCAGGATGTTGTTTTAGAATTAAATCTTTAACGGCTTTGGCAACACCACCACTTACTGCAAATCCACGACCAGCATTTGTTCCTTCTGTCATTGGATCTGAAGTTGTGATTTGATCTAATTGAATACCTTTCGCATTAAACATACCCATAACTTCTTCAAAAGTTAATACGAAGTCAATATCACTACGTACGGATTTACGGCTAGCCTCTAATTTTTTAGCTGCACAAGGACCGATGAATACGACTTTTGCGTTTGGTTTTTCTTTTTTGATTAAACGACCTGTCAATACCATTGGAGTAAGTGCCATTGAAATGTATGGTGCAAAGTCAGGGAAGTTTTTCTTCGCCATAACTGACCATGCTGGGCAGCAGCTAGTAGCCATGAATGGTTGTTTTTCTGGAACTTTGTTTAAGAAATCTTCAGCTTCTTCGATTGTACATAAGTCAGCACCAATCGCAACTTCAACAACATCCGCAAAACCAACGGCTTTCAATGCATCTTTTACCTTATCTGGAGTTACAGTTGGACCAAATTGACCAACGAAAGCAGGCGCAATGGCTGCAATTACTTCATAACCTTCTTTCATGGCATAAATTGTTTGGAAAATTTGTCCTTTATCAACAATAGCACCAAATGGACAGTTAACTAGACACATTCCACAGCTTACACATTTATCGTAATCGATTTCTGCTTTTCCATCTTCATCTGATTTGATTGCGTCCATTCCACAGCTTGCAGCACAAGGACGTTCTAATTTTGTGATTGCGTGATATGGACATGCATCCATACAACGTCCACATTTAATACATTTTTCTTGGTCAATGCAGCTTTTTCCATTCACAATATGGATAGCGTCTTTTGGACACACTTCTGTACATTGGTGAGATAAACATCCCTGACAAGCATTTGTTACGAAAACTTTCTTTTCTGGACAAGCGTTACATGCGAATTTAATAATATTGATAAGAGGGTCATCATAATATTTTTTCGCAATTGTACTTTCTTCAATACCATCTGAAACATTTGTGTATTCAGTGATGTCACGAACAGGCAATCCCATTCCTAAACGTAATCTTTCACCTACAATTGCACGTTCCAAGAATATGCTTTCACGATATTTAGCTTTTGTACCTGGTAAAATTTCGTATGGGATTTCTTCCATACGTTTAGAATAATCTGTATTGTCATCGTATGCCATTGAAGCGATGGCAGTAAAGACCTGACGACGAAGGTCAGTTACCGAGTTATAAATTCCTCTCATATTTCCTCCTAATTCTTTTCCTCAACATAGACTCAATAACATTATATAGTAAAAAGAGTCTTTGTGAAAGTTTTAATTAGTATAAAATGTTATTATTTTTTTCTAATAGTGATATAATACCGAGCGGGGTGAATTGTTTGAAGAAAATTGTATGGGACTGGAATGGAACTTTGTTGGATGATGTTGATTTATGTTTCTCTTGTATCAATCGACTTTTAGTCAATCATGATTTAAAACCATTAGATACATTAGATCAATATCGCGAAGTATTTACTTTTCCAATTGAAGATTATTATAGGACAGTAGGTTTTGATTTTGATCAAATTCCTTTTTCCATATTAGCTCACGAATATATGGAAGATTATCAAGAAAAAAGCTATGCCTGTAATTTGCATGCAGACGTGTTAAGTGTTGTCGCAAAGGCAAAAGAATTAGGCTTTTCGCAAACTGTATTATCTGCCAGCAAAATGGATTATCTTCTAAAGCAAATGGAAACCTTACATGTAAATGGGTTGTTTGATTCCATTTATGGAATTAATGATATTTACGCAAAAAGTAAGGTGGAGCTTGCACATGCGTTTAAACAAACTTGTAGCCTGGATGATGAAATTTATTTTGTAGGAGATAGCGTTCATGACTTCGAAGTCGCAAAAAGTATTGATGCCAAATGTATCTTGGTCACAACGGGGCATCAAAATCGTAAGACTTTAGAAAGTGTTAATGTACCTGTTATGGACAGTTTAACAGAAAGTTTGGATTTAATTTATGAAAGAGATTAAGATCAATTCGAATGATGCCAATCAGAGATTAGATAAATTTTTGATGAAGACATTTCCTAAATTAACTAAATCAATGATGTATAAGGCGATTCGAAATAAAAAAATCAAGGTGAATCGCAAGCGCTGTATATTTGATCAAAAAATTCAGGAGAACGATATTATTTTGTTGTTTTTACCACCGGATGTTTTAGAAGAAAAAAGCGTTGAAAAAGAATATATATCCTCTGAATTGGATGTTGTTTATGAAGATGAAAATATCTTGATTGTAAATAAACCCTATGGCTTATTATCGCAAAGTGATCAAAGTCAAAATCAAGACTGTTTAGTCAATCGCATACAGGCATACTTAATGGAAAAGAATGAATATGATCCAAGAAAAGAACATTCTTTTGCTCCTAGTATCTGTCATAGACTGGATCGAAATACAACTGGTTTAGTCATAGCTGCAAAAAATGCGAATGCCTTAAGAAAAGTAAATGAAGCAATCGCGAATCGCAGTATTCAAAAAATGTATAGAGCATATGTGTCTGGGACTTTTAAACAAAAAGATTTTAGTATGTGCTATTACTTGCGAAAAGAAAACACGATTGCGAAGGTAAGCGATAGAAAAAGGGAAGGCTATCAAAAGGCATTAATGGATGTGCATGTTGAAACAGATGATGGCGAGAATTCAATATGTACAATTACACTTCATACAGGAAGATTTCATCAAATTCGTGCTCTAATGGGGCATATAGAGCATCCTTTGTTGGGTGACGTCAAATATGGATATCGTGGAAAGAAGAAATCGATAAAATTGATGGCGTATCGATTGGAGTTTCATGATATAGATTTGCCACTTCAACAAATGGAGTTTGAAATTCCTAGAGCATAGTGGGAGGACATGGATATGCAAGAATATCGATATTTATTGGATATTGCTTTAATTTTATTAATGACAAAAGCCTTTGGACTTTTTTCTCGTCGTTTACGTATGCCATCTGTAGTAGGTGCATTGATTGCAGGTATTGTTTTAGGGCCTGCAGTATTAAATATAGTTGAGCCAAGCAAATTGATTGAATCTTTATCAGAGATTGGTGTTATTGTGTTGATGTTTGCGGCTGGTCTAGAGACAAGTATTACAGATTTAAAAAAAGCCGGATTTAAAGCATTTATTATTGCAACATTGGGCGTTTTAGTTCCGTTAGCAGTAGGTTATGTAGTAGGAGGATTCTATAATGTGGGTCCTGATGCATGGTTACATAATTTATTCTTAGGTGTTATTTTAACGGCAACAAGTGTAGGTATTACAGTAGAAACATTAAAAGAAATGGGATGTATGTCTACGGAAAGTGGAAATGCGATTTTAGCTGCAGCCGTTATTGATGATGTTTTAGGTATTGTTTGTTTGACATTGGTAACAGGTATGGCCGATAGTTCTGTCAATATTGGTGTTGTCATGTTTAAAATTTTATTATTCTTTGTGTTTGCGGTTGTTGTTGGTGTTATTTTACACAAACTATTTTCATGGTGGTTTGAACATGATTCACGTGGCGGACTACAGAGATATTCAATCGTATCTTTTGCGTTCGCATTGATTATGGCATTCTGTTCAGAAGCCTTCTTTGGCGTTGCTGATATTACAGGTAGCTTTGTGGCCGGATTGATTTTATCTGGTACAAAACAATGTGCTTATGTCACAAAACGTACTTCAACATTGTCTTATATGTTGATTACACCTGTATTTTTTGCGAGCATTGGATTGAAGCTTTCGCCAATCGTATGGAGTGCAAAACTAGTTGAATTAGTTATTGTATTATGTGTGATTGCTGTGTTGACAAAAATCATTGGTTGTGGATTGGGTGCTATTATTTGTAAATATACACCAACACAGGCTATCCGTATCGGTTGTGGTATGATTAGTCGTGGTGAAGTTGCCTTGATTGTCGCAAATAAGGGAATGGCACTTGGCATTTTACCAGAAGTGTTTGTTACACCGGTTTTATTGTGTGTCGTATTTACTACGGTTATTACGCCGATTTTATTGAAGATTGTATATAAAAAGAAATCAAATGATGCAGATTTTGTAGAAATTGCAAATTGTTAATAAT
>ERZ839741.4297-NODE-4297-length-10300-cov-3.425378_pt1 | contig 10300 bp, 9 predicted proteins | sample MGYA00519880_ERZ839741 | MGnify/ENA primary metagenome ERZ839741 (study PRJEB31850, sample SAMEA3708851) | human gut metagenome | biome: human gut; feature: human-associated habitat; material: faeces | place: China | collected 2014 ... | reverse complement strand
TTCTCCGTAGACATAACCATCCTGCTCCTGTCTTGCCGCATACAGCTTCACCAGATCTCTTGCAATCTCTTTTACGGCACCGCGCACCCTGGTCTTGGTCCGATTCCACTCCTGGGTTCCCAGCTTATTCAGCTTTGGTTTCTTTGCATCGGCACTGGCGTATTTCTGTATCAGATCCAGCTGTGTTGCCGGGATATAGAGATTCCCGCCCTGTGCATACGAGATTTTCATATAATCTTTTGAAATCTTGTCTACAACAATCTTTTCAATTCCCTGATAGATGCCTACGCCGTGATTCTCATGAACAACATAATCTCCCGGCTTCAGTTCCGAAAAGCTCTGGATTTTACGGCCTTCATATGTCTTTCTCTTTTTCTTCTTTTTCCGTTTGCCGAAAATGTCCGACTCTGCGATCACAGTGAATTTAAGCATTGGATATTCATACCCTTCCGCAATGTATCCATATGCCGTCATAATTTCTCCTGGCTTTACTTCGCGCTCCAATTCTTCACCGTAATAACTGCTCAGATTATAATCTCTTAAATCTTCCGCCAGACGCTTCGCACGGGTCCTGGAACCTGACAACAGAATTACCCTGTATCCATTTCTTTTTAACCGTTTCAGATCCTGTGTCAGCATTTCAAAACTGTTATTATACGGATTCACACTTTTCGCCTGGATCTCATAAGACTCTCTCACTTCCAGTCCTTTGCATTTCATCCCCAGTGCATAGAATCCGATACTACTGTAACAATTGATCTTTTTCAGGATCTCAGTGACCGGAAAGATTTTTGCTTCTTCCTCTTCCAAATCATATCCGCTTTCCAGACGTTTCTTCTGTGCTTCCATGAATTCATCTTCAATATTCTGTCCACGCTCCACAAGACGTACCGGTTCATCCAGAAAAAGGATCGTATCCTCCGGTGGAAAATAATCCAGAAACGAGACACCCTTCTCACCATTCTGTGGGAATTCTACCGCCGGATAGATTACAATATCCATCAGATTTTCGATCGACCGCTGGCTCTCCACATCAAACGTACGGATGGAATCCACCTCATCTCCCCAGAGTTCGATACGCACCGGAAGTTCTTCCGTCAGCGGATAGATATCCAGGATTCCTCCACGTACCGCAAACTGTCCAGGTCCTTCCACCTGCACTTCCCGGTCATAACCTATAACCGAAAGCTTCTCTGCCATCTCATCCAATTTGAGAACGCTGTCATTTTGTATCTTAAGTACTTTTTCCGCAATACTTTCCTTCGGTGCCAGATGATCCATGAAGCCGTCCAGGCTTGTCACAACCGTTACCGGTTCACCCGAAAGCACTGCCTGGATTCCTTCCATTCTCTGCTTTACCAGTTCTTTACTTCGGATATCTGCCTGATAGAAGAGAAAATCTTTCGCCGGATACAGATACGTATTACTGTCCAGGAAACGGTATTCTTCATAGATTTGTTTTGCTTTTGTTTCACTGGAACAGGCGATGACTTTATATTTACAGCCATCGCCAAGTGCATACATCATATGAGATTTCTGGGAATTCACACATCCGCACACACGGATCATTCCCACATCTTTTTTCTTATTCTTGCAGAGTTCTTCAAACTCTGCAAGTTCTTTTAACGGCCCGATTAAGCCCTGCATCTTTTATGCCTCCTTAGGCTTTACTTTCCTGTTATACTGATTCATGGCAGCCTCGATCTCTCCATTTAAGATCATTCCTACCGCATGGTCTGCGCGGTCATAACCTTCTTCCATCAATTCACGGTCTTCTTTTGAAAAATGTCCCAGCACATAATCCGCCAGGTCATATTTCTTCGGCTTCTCACCTACCCCGATCTTGATTCTCGGAAATACATCCGTTCCCAGATTGGCAATGATATTCTTGATTCCGTTATGCCCTCCGGCACTTCCTTTTTTACGGATCCTTAGCTGTCCCACATCCAGACTGATATCATCATAGATCACCAGAAGTTCATGTTCTTCATCGATCTTATAATAATTGACCAGTTCTCTTAAGCTTTCCCCGCTGAGATTCATGTAAGTCTGCGGTTTTACCAGAAGCACTTTCTGACCCTCAATGATTCCCTTTCCGACCAGCGCTCTTCCTTTTCTTCCATCTACAGAAATATTATATCTGTCCGCCAGCATATCTATGACATCAAATCCTACATTGTGTCTGGTTCCTTCATACTGAAGTGTAGGATTCCCAAGTCCTGCAATAATAAACATAATTCTTCACCTTCCATTTCTTTTACCATTCTACAAGAACCTTTTCCATTTGTCACGGAAAAATTAAATGAATAATCCTTCCACTTTTTTCATACATTATAGAAAATAAAACAATCTTTGAAATAAAATACCAGGAGGTCTCGCTATGAGTTCCAAAACCAAAATTGTTGTACTTCACATGAAGGAAATCATCTATACCGTTATTTTTGCAGTATTAGCCATTGTTCTGATCCTGCTTTTGATATTCATGTTCCGTCCCGGACACCATTCCGGATCCAATGATAAGAAGATCTACACTCCCGGAATCTACACTTCCGATATTACGTTGAATAATACTGCTTTAGAAGTTGAGGTCACAGTGGATGAAACGCATATCAATTCAATCCGTTTTACGAATCTGAATGATTCCATCACAACCATGTACCCTTTTATCGAACCGGCGATTGAAGATATTGCCGAACAGGTCTATAAAAAACAGTCTCTTGAGAATATACAGTATTCTTCCGATACTCCTTATACTTCCCAGTTGATTGTTCAGGCCATTGAAAACGCACTAAAAAAAGCCGAAACTACAAAGTAGTCGCGGCTTTTTCTTTTGCTCTCTTTTGTTCTTGTTCTGATCTTAACCCTCAACGATAAGATAACGTCCATCTGGAAGTGCAAATACTTCCGATGCCTCTTCGATCTCTTCATCAGACATTCCGCTGATATCCATTCCCTCCTGATCCAGGAATTCTTTAACTTCTTCAATGCTGTCTACGATAGAAGCCATACAATCCTCCAGAAAAGCCTCAGCCTCTTCTAAAGTCTCAGCAACTGGTTCGTCAAACAGCTGTCCCTGGTTCAGGATAAAGGTCTTCAGACATTCTTCATCATATTCGTACATACATCTCAACCTCCCTTATCGTAATATTACACAAACTGCAACAGTTCTTCCGGTCTTTCGATCAGATGATCTGCTCCCGCAGTTTCTAACGTTTTCCTGTCCCGGAATCCCCACAGCACACCTATTGTCTTAAGGCCTGCATTCTTTCCGGTTGCCGCATCGACTTCCGAATCTCCGATATACAGACATTCTTCTTTCGATACCTGCATCTGCTCCATCAGATACCAGACTCCGTCCGGTTCTGGTTTTCTGCGGATGCCGTCTTTTTGTCCCTGTGCATAGTCAAAAATGTTATCTCCAAAGATTTCTTTTACAACCTTTACCGTCTGACGGTCCGGCTTATTCGAAAGGACTGCCAGATGGACTCCTCTGTCTTTCAATGCTTTTAACATCTCCGGAATCCCCTCGTAAAGTGTTACATGATATGTACAATTCTGATCAAATATACGTCCGTAAATTTTCATTCCTTCTTCAATTCTTGAAGCCTTAGGATCCCCCGACACTTTCAGAGATTCTTCGATCAGAACTCTTGCTCCGTTTCCGACAAACATTCTGCACTGATCCTTTGTGATCTGGGAGAGTCCCATCTCCTTCAGTGTCAGATTCACAGAATATGTCATAGATTCCAATGTATTTGTTAATGTTCCATCCAGATCAAATATACAAGCTTTCATTATACAAATCCCTCCTGCAAATATCATAGTATGAGACTGTCAAAAATGCAATACTAAAAAAATCTATCAGACTTTTTTGTCATATACATGACACACAAAGCGATACGCCAGCCCTTAGATAAGGTACTGGCGCATTGTTTTCAACGCATTCTTTTCAAGTCTGCTCACCTGAGCCTGTGATATCTGTATTTCATCTGCAACCTCCATCTGTGTTTTTCCCTGAAAAAACCGAAGCTTTATAATATACCGTTCCCTCTCTCCCAGATGTTTCATTGCTTCTTCCAATGATAAATCTTCTATCCACTTTTCTTCTTTATTCGTCTGATCACTTAACTGATCCATTACATAGAGTGCATCTCCACCATCATTGTACACCGGTTCCTGAAGGCTCATAGGTACCTGGATTGCATCCAGTGCAAATACAATATCTTCTTTGGATATTCCGATCTCCTCAGCGATTTCCTGTACTGTAGGCTCTTTCTGATTCTTCTTCATATAGTTTTCCTTAGCATAAATTGCCTTGTATGCAGTGTCTCTAAGTGACCGGCTGACTCTTATGGAATTATTATCTCTCATGTACCTTCTGATTTCTCCGATAATCATAGGTACTGCATAAGTGGAAAATTTTACCTCTAATTCTGTATTAAAATTATTGATTGCTTTAATAAGGCCAATACAGCCAATCTGGAACAGATCATCCGGATTCTCTCCACTTGCACCGAACCTCCTTATTACACTTAAGACAAGTCTTAGATTACCTTTGATATATTCTTCTTTCGCTTCCTGATCTCCTGCTTTAATACGCACAAACAAAGCTTCCTTCTCCTTTTCATTCAGGATCGGAAGCTTTGCTGTATTCACACCACATATTTCTACTTTTCCCTGTGCCATTGCGAACCTCCTGTCAGAATCTTCTCTATCAGTTTCTAGTAAAATGATTCTCCATATCGCACAGGCTTATGCGGATTCTTATGAAATTAAAAAAACTTTTACTCCTTGACATCCGGTCTGACGTCGGTTATCTGTCCCATTTGTCTGCCAGATTTTGGATCTGTGTTTCAAATTTTGCCATATCTTTATTGGCAATTCCTTCGTTCTTATATACTACATTTAACAGACGTTTGGCTGCTGCCACCAGACGGTTAAATGCAGATGCACTTTTAATCTTATTCGGCTTTTCTTCTGCCTTCTTCGGAATCTTCTGACCAATGGTAATGATCTCATTTGTCGCAAGATCTACGGAACCTCCGGAATACGGTGCAAATGCCGGGCAGCCAAATTGCTCTTCTACAAGCGCAGCAAAATGATCCGTCACTGTATCCTCACCATGTACAACCATCACACGGTCCGGTACCTTTTCAAATCCTGCGAGCCAGTCTAACAGTCCATTCATATCTGCATGTCCGCTGATTCCCCTTAACACTTCTATCTTTGCGTTGACCGTGATGTTCTCACCAAATAATTTCACACTCTGTGCACCTTCGATCAGCTTTCTTCCAAGCGTTCCCACTGCCTGATATCCAACAAAACAGATGGTACATTCCGGCCGCCACAGATTATGTTTCAAGTGATGCCTGATACGTCCGGCCTCACACATACCGGATGCAGACAGGATTACTTTAGGTTTCGTATCAAAATTAATCTGTCTGGATTCATCACTGGTAATCGTTGTCTTGAGTCCCTGGAACAACAGTGGGTTAATTCCCTGATTGACAAGCGCCATTGCGTCTTCATCAAAGCATCCTTTGACATTTTTATTAAACACATTGGTCGCTTCAATTGCCAGCGGACTGTCTACATACACTTCAAATCCCGGGAATTCCGGAAGCAGATTCTTTTCTTTTATCTCTCTGATAAAATACAGGATTTCCTGCGTACGTCCTACCGCAAACGATGGGATTACTACATTGCCTCCTTTTTGGAATGTTTCCCGTAAAATTCTTGTAAATTCGCCGACATAATCCGGAATATCCTCTCCATGTGTCCGGTCTCCATATGTAGATTCGATCACTACATAATCTGCTTCTTTTACCAGCTGCGGATCTTTGATGATCGGTTGATTCTTGTTACCCACATCTCCGGAAAATACGATCTTTTTAGAAACTTCTCCTTCTGTTACCCACACTTCAATACTTGCGGATCCCAGAAGATGCCCTACATCATTAAATCTGACTTCTACTCCGTCACACAATGTAATCTTCTGACCGTAATCCACAGGTGCCAGAAGCTTGGTCGCCGCATCTGCATCTGCAACCGTATAAATCGGTTCGTATTCCGGTTCCCCGCTTCGTCTTGCCTTCCGGTTTCTCCATTCCGCCTCAAATTCCTGAATATGGGCACTGTCACGCAACATGATATCGCACAAATCTGCCGTTGCAAATGTTGTAATGATCTCTCCGGAAAATCCCTTTTTAACCAATAACGGAATATTTCCCGAATGATCGATATGTGCATGTGTCAGAAGAATGTAATCTACCTCTCCCGGTGTAACAGGAAGTTCCTGATTCTCATAAAGATCCGGTCCTTGTTCCATTCCACAGTCAATCAGAATATTCTTTCCACACGCTTCAAGAAGATGGCAGCTTCCAGTCACTTCATGGGCTGCTCCAAAAAAGCTAAGTCTCATATGACCAACCCCTTTTTTCTTTTTATTGTATCATATTTTCATGAATACTTCACCATCTCCCGACGCAATCTTTGCATAATCTTTTTCTCCAGTCTGGATATATAGGACTGGGAAATCCCCAGCATATCCGCTACTTCTTTCTGAGTCTTTTCTTCTCCATCCTCCGTTCCAAGTCCAAATCTCATTCTTATGATCATCTGCTCTCTTCCAGACAGACGTCCAATAGCTCTGATGAGCACCTTCTTTTCTGCTTCATTCTCTAAATCCTTATAAATCGCATCTTCTTCCGTCCCCAGGATATCTGATAACAACAGCTCATTACCATCCCAGTCTACATTCAGCGGTTCATCTATCGATACTTCCATTCTCGTTTTATTATTTCTCCGCAAATACATTAATATCTCATTTTCAATACATCTGGATGCATAGGTTGCAAGTTTGATATTTTTATCAGGATTAAATGTATTAATTGCTTTTATAAGACCAATCGTTCCTATGGATATCAGATCCTCTACCCCCACTCCTGTATTGTCAAATTTCTTTGCTATATATACCACCAGGCGCAAATTATGTTCAATCAGTATTTTCCTTGCATTTTCATCTTTTTCTGTCCCAAGGTCTTTGATTGCTTTCTTTTCTGCCGCCGCTTCTAAAGGTGCAGGCAGAATATCCGATCCGCCTATGTAATGAATGTCTTTTCTGTCCACAAAAAAGAGTGTCTTCAAATCCGGAATTACTTTCAATTTAAACTGATGTGGAACTGCTACTTTTATCACCATTTTTCTTTCCTCCTGCCAATATATCTGGATTTATGATCATCTGATAATTTTCTGACCCTAATTCTTCTTCACATACCGCCACTAATGGATGTTCTACATTTATCCTGTATCCATTCCGTATGATCTGTATCTTATCCATGCGAAATGCAGGCATAACTCCCTCTTTTTTCCCGATGGAATGATATGGAATATATCTGAATCGTTCCGGTTGCTTTCCTTCTGTCAATCTCTTTACAGATGCCTGATCCATAACACTGACCGGATCTTTACTCACTGTATCCTTCAATGTATTTCCTGTATCTATAAGGGCTCTCAGTCTGCAATTTCGTTCTCCGAAAAACACCACCACTTCACAGTAACGATTTCCTTTCTCCGAAAACAATAAAATGATCTTCCAGATTCCCAACACCACATAATAACTGATGACTGCCAATGCAAAGAATACACTTCCCTGCCGCAGATACTGTCCCGCAAACTGTAATACTCCCCCTAAAAGAAAAGACTCTATATATAAAATTACCCATCCTCTGAACAATTCCCGGCCCCATTTTAATCCCAGACCGGTTCTTAGCATCAATACATTAATGACGCCATGAAATACTATAAATTTCGCCCAAGTTGTCTTACACGGCCATATCACAACAACACAGGTCAATACTGCTCCCAGTACGCCTCCCGCTATTATGCGGCCATATCTCACCGGACATGCCAATGCCTTCTTTAGTAAAGCCAAAAGAATTGTATCCATCGTAAAGTTCATCAAAAAGAACACATCTACATATAATTCATAGTACACATCAGGCCTTCTTTCTCTTTCCGTGCACAGAAATAGATTTGTTGTTTCAAACAAGTATCATTATATAGATTTTATAGAAAGGATTTTGTCATATGATGTATGATATGCCGGTTTTCGTTCGACTGCTTTCGTAAACAAAAGAGCATTTAAGAAAGAAAAGAAGAAAAAAAGAAAGAACTGTGCACACTTCAAATTCATGTACATCAGTTCTTCTGTCTTTTTTAAGTAATATAACTCTTTATGTGATTGTTATTTTTTAAAGAAATCCGGAATTTTGATTGACTGCTCTTTCACTTTACTTGCCGGTGTTCTTGGTGTATCCAATGTAGGAGTTGTTCCACCAATCGGTCTTCTTGCAGTTGTTCCAGCATTTTCTCTCTGTGTTGTTGTTCCAAAATCAAGTCTTGGTGAAACCGGACGTTCAGCCTGCTGTGTACGTACAGTCTGCTGCTGCGTATACATCGTATTATTCTGACGTGTCGGTCTTTCATATGCGGATGCATGTCCCTGCTGACCATGTGGCATAGCCGAAGATCTGCCCTGATTCTCCAGTCTTGATTTTAACTTTGAAGCACTTCCTCCAACATTGTGAAGTCCTGTAGCAATTACAGTGATTGTTGCTTCATCTGCTCTGGAATCATCGTACATAGCACCAAAGATGATATTTGCATCTTCTCCTGCAAGTTCCTGTACATATTCTGCCGCATCAGCTGCATCCATAAGTGTGATATCTCCGGATACATTGATGATAACATGTGAGGCTCCTGCAATCGTTGTCTCCAGAAGAGGACTGGCAACCGCCTGTTTCACAGCCTCCAGAGCCTTATCATCACCGCGTCCCTGACCGATACCGATATGGGCAATACCTTTATCTGTCATAACAGTCTGTACATCTGCGAAGTCAAGGTTGATCAGTGAAGGTACATTAATCAGGTCTGTGATTCCCTGAATACCCTGCTGTAATACTTCGTCAGCTTTCTTTAAAGCTTCCGGCATTGTTGTGCGTCTGTCAACAATCTCCAGCAGTTTATCATTTGGAATTACGATCAGTGTATCCACACTTTCTTTTAATTTTTCAATTCCTGCAAGAGCATTGTTCATACGTGTCTTGGACTCAAAACGGAACGGTTTTGTTACAACTCCGACTGTCAGGGAACCCTGTTCCTTGGCAATACGTGCTACAACCGGTGTAGCTCCTGTTCCTGTTCCGCCACCCATACCACAGGTAACGAAGACCATGTCTGCTCCTTTTAATGCTGCTGCAATCTCTTCGGAACTTTCCTCTGCAGCTTTCTCACCAATCTCCGGTCTTGCTCCCGCACCAAGACCTTTGGTAATCTTATCTCCGATCTGTAAAAGTGTCGGAGCCTTACTTAACTGAAGTGCCTGTTTATCTGTATTAATTGCAATAAATTCCACACCGGCAATCTGCTCGTCGATCATTCGGTTCACAGCGTTGTTACCGCCACCGCCGACTCCTACAACTATGATCTTAGCCGCTGCTTCTGACTCGTTGGTTTTAATTTCTAGCAAGGGTTTCTCCTCCTTTGTTATCCTTATTATACATTATACACCCATATATATTTCTATAATATAGACTTTTGTCCAAAATATCAATAGAATTTCATGACTTTTTCAATTTTTTTTGTTTTATCCTGCATCTTCCGGAAAAACTCCAATATCAAAAGTCGCTGTGTCACTCTCATCAGAAAAATTTTCCAGATGAAGCGTTCCTTCTTTTCCTTCCAGCTTTTCAAGAATCTTAGGAATCTGCGCAACTTTCACGGAAGTGACATCATTTCCAAGGCTCACACATACATTCCCGATGTACACATAAATTCTGTCAGAACGACACATAATCTTTGTGACAGACAACTCGTACTTTTTCATCTCTCTGGTAGCTTCCAGTATCTCCTGATAGATAATCGAACTTTTCTTTTTCAATTTATGGTAAAGCTTAAGTTCGTCCGGATCTATACCGTCTACAAGCGGAATTCCATCTACCGGTGCTTCCTCTACATCTACGACCATACCATCCTGGTCAAAATAGTAATACTTTCCATCTGAATCCATTCCATATCCGATTCTTTCCTTCTCCTGAACTGTAATCTTAAGCGTCCACGGATTTTTAAGGCTTACCTTAATACTTTCAAAACAGTCCGGCTGTTTTCCATAACCGAGTTTATATTTTGCAAGCACATACAGCCCATTGACCGAATATTTATCGTTCTGAACAGATTTTACAATTTCTTCTGTACTGCAATAATCATTTCCCTTCACTTCTACTTTCTGGACATGAAACAA
>ERZ839741.4295-NODE-4295-length-10303-cov-2.173107_pt1 | contig 10303 bp, 8 predicted proteins | sample MGYA00519880_ERZ839741 | MGnify/ENA primary metagenome ERZ839741 (study PRJEB31850, sample SAMEA3708851) | human gut metagenome | biome: human gut; feature: human-associated habitat; material: faeces | place: China | collected 2014 ... | reverse complement strand
TAACTTATGGTACAGATGAATCTCCAATGGATGTATTTGCAACTTATTTACAAAATGCTTTCTCTAGCTTAAAAGGATTAAAAATTGAAATGGTTGCTACTACTAAACAAGATCGTATCTACAATAAACAAAAGAATGGAGATTTCGATTTATCAGTAACTCGTTGGGGACCTGACTATGGTGATCCTACAACTTACTTAACATTAGCTTTAACTGACAACAATAACAACTATGGTCATTGGTCAAATGCTGAATATGATTCAATCATGGGAAAAGTTAACAGTGAAACTGATGCTAATGCTCGTTGGCAATTAATGATCGATGCAGAAAAAATCTTATGTGAAGATTTAGGATATATTCCAGTATTCGAAAAAGGAACTGCTACTTTACAAAATACAAAAGTTAAAAACTTAGGTATTAAACCAGTTGGTGTTCCATATACATTCGAATATGTATCAAAATAGTTCAATCTAAAAAAGAACATAGAGAAGACAACACAATATAGTATTCTGTATTGTGTTTCTTTTTTAAATAAATATAGGAGGAAAAAAGATGAGTAATTCAACCTTAAAATATATCGGAAAACGTTTAGTTATTTCGTTAATTACTTTATTCGTTATTTTAATGGTATTATTTTTAATGGTTAAATTTTTACCAGGTTCTCCAATTAACAATGAAAAACTAAGTGCTTCAGCCAGAGCTGCTATTGAAGCACAATATGGATTGGATCAACCAATTCCGGTTCAATTCGTACGTTATATTCAAAATATGTTAACAGGGGATTTCGGTGTTTCATTTAACTTATATAAAGATATGCAAGTATCTTCACTTGTAGGAAGTGCTGCAAAATTATCTATGATTTACGGTTTATGTGCAGTAATTATTGGAACAGTTATTGGTATGTTCTTAGGAGTATTTGCTGCATTACATAAAAATACAATTTGGGATACAATTGCTACTGTTATTTCTGTAATTGGGGTTTCCATCCCATCATTCGTATTTGCAATGTTAATTTTATTATTATTTGCTTCAAAATTAAGATTGTTACCAACTTCATATAGTTCATCGAATGCAATTAAATCATCAATTATGCCAATTTTAGCTTTATCTGTCGGTGTTATTGCAAACGTTGCACGTTTTACACGTACTGAAATGGTTTCAGTTTTAACAAGTGAATATATGACTCTTGCAAAAGCAAAAGGATTAGATCGTAAAACTTTAATTTTCAAACATGCTTTACGTAATGCTTTAATTCCAGTTATTACAATTTTAGGACCTATCTTAGTTAACTTAATGACAGGTACTATGGTTGTTGAAAAGATTTGTTCTGTTCCTGGATTAGGTAAATTATTAATTAATAGTATTTTATCAAATGATTACAACATCATTTTAGCTTGTTCATTCTTATATGCTGCAATGTACATTTTCATGATGTTAATTATTGATATTTCTTATGGAATTATTGATCCAAGAATTAGATTAGGAAAGGATGATTAATAATGGATTTAGAAAAGATTGAATTTTTACCAGACGATTTTGAATTCGTTGGAGATAAACAAGACATTACTAAAGACGTTGTTGCTCCATCACTTCCTGCTTGGAAAGATTCTTTAAATCGTTTTAAAAAGAATAAAGGTGCCGTTATCGGTTTAATTTGTATTTTAGTTATCGCAGTATTTGCAATTTTTGCACCAATGTTTTCATCATATAAATTTGATGCAATCAATACAAAAATTGCAAGTATTTCGCCATGTGCTGAACATTTCTTTGGTACAGACACTTATGGGCGTGATTTATTTGTACGTGTTTGGACAGGTACAAGATATTCATTATTTATTGCTGTAGTCGCAATCTTCATTGACGTGATTGTAGGTATGACATATGGACTTATCTCTGGTTATTTCGGAGGTAAAGTTGATTCAGTAATGCAAAGAATTCAAGAAATCATAAACTCTATCCCAACTTTAGTAATATTAACATTGTTATTAATGGTGATGAAAGCATCATTATTCACAATTATCATGGCTTTATCATTTACTGAATGGATTGGTATGTCACGTATTACAAGAGCTCAAGTTTTAAGAGTAAAAGAAGAAGAATTCGTTTTAGCTTCACGTACTTTAGGAGCTAGTAACTTATTTATTATCTTTAAAGAAATTTTACCAAATATTTATAGTCAAATGATTATTATGATTATGATGTCTATTCCAAATGCAATTTTTTATGAAGCATATTTATCTTTTGTTGGTTTAGGATTACCAATTCCAATGGCTTCATTAGGTACATTAATTAATGATGGATTTAACTCAATTACTATTTACCCTTACATGATGGTAATTCCAGTTATTATTTTCTCTATCTTAATGTTAAGTTTCAACTTATTTGGTGATGGACTTCGTGATGCACTTGATCCAACTATGAAGGAGATGTAATTATGGCAGAAAGAGAAAAAATATTAGAAGTCAGAGATTTAAATATCTCTTTTAAAACTGATAGTGGAACTGTTAATGCAATTCGTGGTGTTAACTTAGATTTATATAGAGGTGAAACAATTGCTATCGTTGGTGAATCTGGATCAGGTAAATCAGTTACTACTAAAGCAATTATGGGTATCATGGCTGGAAATGGTTCAATTGATGGTGGTTCTATTAACTACACTTGGACAGATGAAAATACAGGTGAAAGAATCACAAAAGACATTTGTCAATTAAGTGAAAAAGAAATGCAAAGCGAAATCCGTGGTCGTAAGATTGCAATGGTTTTCCAAGATCCAATGACATCATTAAACCCTACAATGACAATTGGAAATCAAATCATGGAACCAATGATTCATCATTACAATACACCAAAAGAAGAAGCTTATAAAAAAGCAGTTGAATTATTACAATTAGTAGGTATTACTAATGCTGAAAAACGTATGAAAAACTATCCTCACCAATTATCTGGTGGGATGAGACAAAGAATTGTTATCGCAATTGCTTTATCTTGTGATCCTTATGTTTTAATTTGTGATGAACCTACAACTGCATTGGATGTTACTATCCAAGCTAAAATTCTTGAATTAATTCAAGATATTCAAAAGAAAAAAGATTTATCAGTTATTTATATCACACATGACTTAGGTGTTGTCGCTAAAGTAGCTGATTATGTAAATGTTATGTACGCTGGTAAAATCGTAGAAACTGGAACAATTGATGAAATTTTCTATGATCCACGTCATCCATATACTTGGGGATTATTATCATCTATGCCAGATTTGGATACTGATGATGATGAATTATACACGATCCCTGGTACACCACCAAACTTAGCACATGAAGTAAAAGGTGATGCTTTTGCTCCACGTAATAAGTATGCTTTAAATATTGACTTAAGAATTGAACCTCCAATGTTTAAAGTACCTGGTAGTACAACTCATAAAGTTGCTTCATGGTTAATGCATGAAAAAGCTCCAAAAGTTGAAATGCCAGTTGAATTAAAAAACAGATTAGAAAAAATGAAAAAGGAGGGTGTTGAATAATGGAAAAGAAAGAACCTATCCTTGTCGTTAAAGATTTAAAACAACATTTTAAAATTAATCGAAACTTTACTGTAAAAGCAGTTGATGGTATTTCATTTGATATTATGCCAGGTGAAACTTATGGTTTGGTAGGTGAATCTGGTTCAGGTAAATCAACTACTGGTAGAAGTATTATTCGTTTATATAAACCAACTTCTGGATCAATTGTTTTCAACGGAAAAGAAATTGGTGGAAAATTAAATAAGGAAACATCTAAAGAATTACATACAAAGATGCAAATGATTTTCCAAGATCCAATGGCTTGTTTAAATCCAAGAAAGAAAGTTATTGATATCATTGGTCAAGGTTTAGATATTCATAAATCTTATTCTTCTATCGAAGAAAGAAATGAAAAAATTTATGAAATGCTTGAACTTGTTGGTTTATCAAGAGAACATGCTTCACGTTATCCACATCAATTCTCAGGTGGACAAAGACAACGTATTGGTATTGCCAGAGCTTTAATTATGAATCCTGATTTAATTATTGCTGATGAAGCTATTTCAGCGTTAGACGTTTCTATTCAAGCGCAAGTTGTTAACTTAATGAAAAAGATTCAAAAAGAAACAGGAATTGCTTATTTATTCATTGCTCATGACTTATCAATGGTTAAATATATTAGTGATAAGATTGGGGTATTACACCTAGGACATTTAGTAGAAACAGGAACTACTCCAATTCATCCATATACAAAATCATTATTAAGTGCTATTCCTCATCCTAATCCACGTGTAGAAAAAGTACGTAAATCATTTACTTATGATTATAAAGAAAGTGGAGTCGATTATACAAAAGGTACTGAACATTTAGTAGATGGAACTCATTATGTTTTAGCTACTGATGAAGAATTTGAAAAATGGACAAAAAAATAGTTTAGGAGGCACTTAAGAAGGCAACCTAAAATATTATAAGAAAATATTCAAAAAAAGAGAACAAATGCGAAATATTGTTCTCTTTTTATATAAATAAAAAATATTACAAAATAAAAAGGCTGTTATGAAATTATTTATTGAATTTCGTAACAACCTTTTTTGATAATTTCTTTCAATTTTTATTAATAATAATTGTGAAATTGAAAGCTTTTTTCGATTTGATTGTAAATGCTTACAGAAGATTGACTTACAAGTTGTTGTTAATTATGATGAAGATGTCTTCTAGATAAGAAGATAATTAATTTGTATCTTTTAACCGGTGAAAAGAGGAAATATGATGATTATTGACAAAATGAAAATATTAGACCATTTAACAATTCAAGAAAAGTATTTAGTGGATTATATAATAAATAATCAAGAAGATATTTTAAAAAAGAATATTAATGAACTGGCAAAATTAAGTTATACCAGTAGTGCAACAATTTCTAGGTTGTGTAAGAAACTGGGCTTTAATGGATATAAAGAATTTAAATATCAATATGCAGCTGAATATTCTCATTTACTTGAATTGAAAAATGATTTTAAAATTGAACCTTTTTCAAGTGAGAGTTCAATTGATGATGCTTTAAATAAAATCGAACTTTTACATAAAAGAGCGATAGAGTATACAAAAAGTTTACTAGATAGACAAGTTATAGAAAGAATTTATCAACTTATTAAAAATGCTAAATATATTGAAATTTATGGAACTGGTATTAATTTTTCTTTAGCAGAAATTTATAGTTTAAATTTTGAAGAAGAAGGGGTTATTTCTAAAGCATATAACAGTTTAAATCCAATGCATCTTCAATACTTAAAGCAAAGAAAACCAAATGATACAGTTTGCATTTATTTAACACATACAGGTCAAAATAAGGAAATGTTAAAAATAGCAAAGGATATTCGCAAATTTCATGCTAAATCAATTGTGATTTGTGATCATAAAAAAAGAGAAATTTGTAAATATTGTGATGAAACAATTGTAATTATGACCACTCAAAATACAACTGAACTATCTAATGCTGTTTATATTGCTTCTTTACAGTATGTTTTTAATATATTTACTTCGTTAAAATTGATAAGTAATTATTCTTATTTAGAAGAAACAACGAAAGCTGTTGATAAATTTAAAATGGGAGAATGATTATGAATAAAAGTTTTCTATGGGGTGGTGCTGTTGCTGCTAATCAATACGAAGGTGGCTATCAAGAAGGACATAAAGGATTAAGTGTAACCGATGTTATGTCAGCTGGTGATGTTGATCACCCTCGAGAAATTTCTTATGAAATATTAGATGATAAATATTATCCTAACCATTATGGAATTGATTTTTATCATCATTATAAAGAAGATATTAAATTATTTGCTGAAATGGGCTTTAAATGTTTCCGTTTAAGTATTTCATGGCCACGGATCTATCCTCAAGGTGACGAATTAGAGCCTAATGAAGAAGGGCTAGAGTATTATGATCATATTTTTGATGAATGTTTAAAATATGGAATAGAACCTATTGTTACTTTATCTCATTTTGAAATGCCTCTTTATTTAGCAAAAAAATATGGTGGTTGGAGAAATAGACAATTAATTACATTCTTTGAAAGATATGCGATTACATGTTTTAAAAGATATAGCAAAAAGGTCAAATATTGGATGACATTTAATGAAATTAATAATCTTATAGATACCGATAATCCTTTTAATGCTTGGACTGGAGCAGGTGTTTTATATGAAGATAATGAAAATATTGAACAAACAATGTATCAAATATCTCATTATCAGTTTGTTGCAAGTGCTAGAGCAGTTCAAAGAGCCAAAGAAATTAATGCCTCTATGCAAGTAGGTTGCATGTTGCATTTTGGCCCAATTTATCCTTCTTCTTGTAATCCACAAGATATTCTTGCAGGAATTAAAGCAATGGATAAGAGGTATTTCTTTAGTGATGTTCATGTAAGGGGATATTATCCAACATATACTTTAAAAAAGTGGGAAAGGAGTAATATTCAATTAGATATAACTGATGAAGATTTAAAAGATTTAAAACGAGGTACTGTGGATTATATAGGGTTTAGTTATTATAAATCAACGATTGCAGAATATGATAAAATACATGACTTTATTGAAGTACAAAATCCATTGTTAAAGAAAAGTGATTGGGGTTGGGCTATTGACCCTACAGGATTAAGGATTATTTTAAATGAAGTTTATGAAAGATATCAAAAACCAATGTTTATTGTTGAAAATGGTTTTGGAGCTTATGATAAATTAGAAAATGGAATCATTAATGATGATTATCGTATTGATTACTTAAGAAACCATATTTCAGAAATGAAAAAAGCAATTGAGTTAGATGGTGTAGAAGTCATGGGATATACTCCTTGGTCAGCAATCGATATTGTAAGTGCTTCTACTGGTGAATTGGCAAAAAGATATGGATTTATCTATGTTGATTTAGATGACCAAGCTAAAGGTAGTGGAAGAAGATATCGAAAAGCTTCTTTTGAATGGTATAAAAGAGTTATTTCATCAAATGGTGAAATTTTATAGGAGATAAATAATATGAACAAATTTATAAATGAAACATTAGTTATTTATATATCGAAGTTTACAAATACAAAAGTTATAAAGGCTTTAAAGGATGGAATGATGTTTTCTTTACCGTTTTTAATGATAGGATCATTGTTCCTGTTGATTGCCAACTTACCAATTGAATCAGTAAGTAAAGTAATTAGTGAAAGTGGAATAGGAGATGTATGTTCTCAAGTATATTCTTCTACGTTTTCATTAATGGCCTTCTTTACAGTAATAGGAATTACTTATTCTTATTTGAAGAATGATCAAGTAATAACAGCTATAAATGGCGCTTTAACTGGTTTAGCAGCTTTTATTTTATTAACTCCATCTTCTAAGGTATTAGACAGTGGGGAATCAGTTACAGGAATTATTTCTAAAGATTGGACTGCTGGTCAAGGAATGATTTGTGCTATTTTAATTGGTTTTTTAGTTGGATATATTTATTCTTTATGTGTAAAAAAAGATATTAGCATTAAAATGCCAGATGGTGTGCCTAGTGGTGTTGCAGATTCATTTTCGTCACTATTACCAACTGGAATTATTATTACTATTTGTGCAATTATTTATGCTATATGTCACTTTATATTTAATACAACATTTGCAGAACTTATTTATTCGGTAATTCAAATTCCTTTACAAGGAATTACAGATTCGTTCTTTGGCGTTATTATTATGACGGTTGTTATGTCTTTATTATGGTGGACAGGCGTCCATGGTGGTTCTATATGTGGAGGAATTCTTTCACCAATTTTACAAGCAAATATGGCAGCTAATCAAAAAATTATAGATTCAGGATTGCCTCTTACAATTCAAAATGGTGGACATATTTTTACACAACAATTTTGGGACAATTTCTTATGTATGTCTGGTGCTGGAATTGTGATTGGGTTAGTGATTTATATTACATTTTTTGCCAAATCAAAGTCATTACGTAGCTTAGGTAAATTATCCATTGTACCTAATATCTTTAACATTAATGAACCAATTATTTTTGGGACACCAATTGTACTTAATATATATTTATTAATTCCATTTGTTCTTGTTCCTTTAATTATAGGTATAAGTAGCTACTTATTAATGTATATGGGAATTTTACCATTATTTAGCGGGGTTATGGTTCCTTGGACAACACCACCAATTATATCAGGACTTTTGATTGGTGGATGGCGTGTCGCATTATGGCAATTTGTGATGATTGTTGTATCTTTTGTTATTTATTTACCATTTATTAAAAAAATAGATACTTTGGAATTAAATAAAGAAAATCAAAAGTAACTTATAAGAAATACAAATATTTAATCTTAATATCAAAAAGTCGTGAAAAATCACGGCTTTTTTTTGTAATGCTATTAAGTTAATACTTTTGCTTTATTTATTGTTTAAGAAATCTACACGATTTTTGTTACTGCTTATTTAGAAGCAGTGCTTTTTAAAATATGAAGTAAGATTTGAACTTGTTTTTCCATCATTGTTAAGGAACAATATTCATAAGGTCCATGATAGTTAAAACCACCTGTTCCTAGATTAGGACAAGGAAGTCCCATAAATGTTAAACGTGCACCATCTGTACCACCACGAATTGGTGAACAATAAGCATCCAAACCATTTTCTTTAATGGCAGCTAAAGCTTGTTCAACAATAAACATATGATCTTTTAAAGCTTCTTTCATATTTAAGTAGCTTTCAGTAATTGTTAAATCAATAATTTGATAACCATATTTTTTATTTAAGAATTCAACAATGTCAATAAATTCTTGACATTGTTTTTTTGCTTGTTGTAAGTCATGATTTCGAATTATATAATCCATTGTTGTTTCTTCACAAGTTCCTTGAATAGCATGAAGATGATTGAAACCTTCATAGCCTTCAGTAGATTCAGGACGCATATGAACTGGTAATAATGAATCAAATTCATAAGCAACACGTGTAGAATTAATCATTTTATTTTTAGCACTTCCAGGATGAATACTTCTACCATGAATATTCACTTTTGCTGAAAAAGCATTAAAGTTTTCATATTCAATAATGTGAATATCTCCTCCATCAATTGTATAGGCATAATCAGCATTAAAGTATTTCACATCAAAATGATTACTTCCACAACCAATTTCTTCATCTGGTGTAAAAGCAATTTGGATATCATTATGTTTAAATTCAGGATGTGTGTGTAGATACTCAACCATTTGCATAATGATAGCAATTCCTGCTTTATCATCAGCTCCTAATAAAGTTGTTCCATCTGTAGTAATTAAATCATGATGAATAAGATGTAAGAGTTGAGGATATTGTTCAGGGTCTAGATAAAGTTTTTTATCTTCATTTAAAGTAATTTTTTGACCTTGATAATCTTTGATAATTTGTGGATGAATATCTTTACCACTTGCATCAGGAGAAGTATCCATGTGGGCAATAAAACCTATAACATCTCCTTGATGATTATTATTACTAGGAATTGTTCCATAAACAACACCATATTCATCTATTTTTGCGTTTTCAATTCCTAATGATTGAAGTTCTTCAACAAGATATTTTCCTAATTTTAATTGTTTTGATGTTGAAGGAACTGTTTGTGAATTTTCAACAGATTGTGTATCAAAACTGACGTAATTTAAAAATCTTTCTTTAATTTCCATTTGTCTTCCTCACTTTCTTCATTATTATACAACGAAAAACTATAAACTTCTATGAAATACTTTACAAATCAAAAAATGTATGTTACCATACAATTCGTAGCCGAACAATATAGGAGGAGTTATATGTATAGAGATCCAATTGGACATCGTATTAAGACTCTAAATAATCTTATGAGAAAAACAATGGATAAGCAGACGGGACGTCCTGATCGTGCAACATTAATGCATTGTTGGATTATTGGTTTTGTTGAAGAAAGAGAGTATATAGGTCTTGATACATTTCCTAAAGATATAGAAAAAGAATTTGGTCTCCGTCCATCTACGGCTACAGAAGTATTAAAGGCCCTGGAAAAGAAAGAACTGATCTGCCGTGTCAGTGAAAAGCAGGATGCCCGTTTAAAACGGATCGAATTTACGTCCAAGGCCGAAGAAATCCGTCATCTGATCGCTGCTGAAATAGGCGAGTCGGAAAGCATTTTATTAAAAGGTATTACAGAAGAGGAAAGACAGATCTTTATTGAAATCGGAGAGCGTATGCTTAAAAATCTGGATGAAGCAAATTAATAACGAAAGTTCCCCGTAGATAACAGACAGATATATACATCTGAGGGGAAAAGGAAATACAGAAA
>ERZ839741.4291-NODE-4291-length-10312-cov-2.350785_pt1 | contig 10312 bp, 8 predicted proteins | sample MGYA00519880_ERZ839741 | MGnify/ENA primary metagenome ERZ839741 (study PRJEB31850, sample SAMEA3708851) | human gut metagenome | biome: human gut; feature: human-associated habitat; material: faeces | place: China | collected 2014 ... | reverse complement strand
GCTGGCGCCGGTCTATCGCTCCTATTTGGAGGACTTTTATCACCGCGCAGAAAACCGCACACAGCCGGGGTATGTCTATCTGCTCGAGCAGCCGGCACCGACCCCGCAGGGAAACTGGCAGCAGACGCTGGAAGGATTTGAGCAGCTGTATACACAGATGGATGAGCAGATGGGAGAGTGCTTTTCCTACCTGATGTCCCATCGGATGATTGATGCTGCTCCCTCTGCCTCCAAGGCAAACGTTACCTTCAGCACCATGCTGTACACCTTGAATACGCCGTTTTTGTTTGCGAACATGGACGGCAGCGAGCAGGATGTCTTTAGCATCTCCCATGAATTTGGGCACTGCTTTGCCATGTGGCAGCAGCTGAAGGCAGGCTCCCACAGCGAAGGACGCAGCATGGATGTCTGTGAGATTCACTCACAGGCGATGCAGCTGCTGATTTTCCCGTACTATGAGATTTTTTATGGGGACCAGGCGCAGGTTGCCCGCCGGTACGATGTTTACACGATGGCAGCCGGCATTTTGACAGCGGCATTAAACGATGAATTTCAGGAAAAAATCTACGATGACCCCACCGTTACCGCCGAGCAGCTGGATGAACTCTATTATCAACTGGCGCAGGAGTACGGGCTGGTGGTATCTTCGCCTTACGTTGATGCCGATACCTTTGCAAAGAGCTGGTTTACCACCAATCAGTACTTCGATACTCCGTTTTATGCAATCGACTATGCCCTGTCCGGCTGTGTTGCCATGCAGTTTTTGCAGCTGATGCAGCAGGACGAAGAAACTGCCTTGCAGCTGTATCATCAGCTGGTGCAGCAGCCGTCGGATATGGATTTTCTCAGCGTGCTGCAAGCGGTAGGGGACGGCAAGACCCTGTGTTCTCCTTTTGAGGAGGGACAGCTGGAAACTTTGGCAGAGCAGTTCCAGACCTTTTTGGACGGCGACGGACAGCTGTTGGAGCAGGCTGCCTGAGTAACCGGTATGGACAGTAAGAGAAAATGGATTGTCTAAAATAAAAATAAAAAGCCAGCCTTGAAAAAATTTCAGGGCTGGCTTTTAGCGTTTCAAATCATTTCCGTTTACCTTTGAGTGTTCTGTTTTCGACGGATGCTGCCGGGCGGGTTCACTGATAAATCGCCTGGTGGGTCGTCTAACGGGACGCCTACCGAATCGCCTAACGGCGGGTATGTTCTCGCAGCTGCTCGGAAAGCCTGCCTTCGCTTTCTGCCAGCAGCTCCTCCATCTCGCGGTGTTTGGTGTCGATGTAGGTCTTTAACTCCTTGGACTGTTCCTGCAGCAGTTCGCTGACCGGTTTTTCCTTGTGGCTCTGTTCGTTTTTTGACATCGAAATAACTTCCTTTCTGCTCCTTGGTTTTACAAATATCGTGATTTGTATTCTTATTATATCAGGAGTACACAGGAATGACAACGCAAAAAAAATGGAAACGGCCGCAGCTCAGAGTGAAGTTCTACTGTACCCGTTCGTCCAGCAGCTGACGGGTTTTCTGGTAGGCTGCCTCGTCCCCGACAATCAGGATGTGGTCTCCTGCAAAAAATTGGGCGTGTGGTCCGGGGGAAAGGATGGTGCTGCCCTTGCGGCGGATGGCAATGATGGTGGCTCCGGTGTTGTTCCAAAAATGCACCGAAGCGATGGTTTGTCCGACCAGCGGGCAGCCTTCTTCGATGGCAAGCTCAAAGGGAGTCAAAGGATTCAGATAGTTGAAGCGGTCGTTGGCATCCAGCAGGATGTTGATGTTTTCCTGCAAGCGGCTGTTGAGCTGCTTTTGCTCGAGCATCAGCCGGTCGATGTGGTTTTTGATGGTGTCCAGCGACTGCCGCTCGTTGGACTTGGATAAAAATTCCTCGGCATTTTCCACCGACAAAATGGTGATGCCTGCTCCCTGCCGAACCTGAAGGACGCCGACCTGGTTGAGCAGAAAGACCGCCCGCCGCACCGTTTCCGGGGAGACATTGTACTGGCTGGCAAGGGTGGAGCGTCCGTGAATCTTTTGTCCCGGGCGATACCTGCCGTTGACCACCTTGGAAGCGATGTCGATGGCAATCTGTTTATATACAGCCTGTTCGGTTGCTGCATGAGGCATGATGATTACAACCTTTCGTTTTGAAAAGATAGCCGTGCTTCCTTTAGACAGGGAGCAGGGTGATTTTTATAACGATACCACAAAGCGGGACAAAAGTAAAGAAGTGCAAAAGCCTTCTGAGTTTATAACAGCGAAAAGTCCTTGATGTTCTGCCGGTCGATCAGCACGCCCAGCTCCTTTTCCAGCATGACCCCGTAGCGGGTGTCGGAGGAGTAGCTGAAGGTGGTCTTGATGCAGCGCTCCACAAAGTAGGTTGCCCGACCCATCGCCATCGGCAGACTGTCGCCGGTCAAAAAGCCGCCGGTCAGCACGCTGGCAAACAGGTCGCCGGTCCCGGGGTAGGAAACCGGCACATAGTCGCAGTCGATGTACCAAAAGGAGTTGTTCTGTCGGTCATAGCCGATGTTGGCAATGCTGCCGGATGCCATCGGAGCGCCGGTGATGACCACATAATTCGGTCCCAGCTCGCTTAAACGCACCAGCAGACTTTTTGCCTGCGCGCGGGAAAGCCCTTCGTTAAAGTAGGGAATCTTCAACAGCATACACGCCTCGGTCAGGTTGGGGGTGACGATGTGGGCATGGGCACAATAGTCCCGCATCTGCCGGGCAAACTCTGCCCCGAAGGAACCGGCATAGGCCTTGCCGTTGTCACCGGGTCCACCACCGCAAGGGCATCCTGATAGGTGGAAAAAAATTTCAGACAGTGGTCGATTTGTTCCTGTGAGCTTAAAAACCCGCTGTATACGCACTCAAATTCCAGCCCCAATCGCCGGTAGTGCTCCAGGCAGGGAAGGGTAAAATCGGACAGGTCGCGCTGTTCCACCGAGCCCAATCCGCCGGTGTGGGTGGAAAAAACAGTGGTCGGCACCGGGCAGACCTGTACACCCATCACCGACAGGGTGGGCAGGATGACCGAAAGGGAGCAGCGTCCAAAGCCGGACAGGTCGTGGATGGCAGCGACCCGCTTAGGACGATCGGGCATGACAGACACCTCCAATGGCAAAAATACAAAGATTATGCACAGTATAGCACGTTTTCCATAAAAAAGGCAAATTATACGAAAGAAAACTGCCAGCAAATCCTTGGAAAATACGCCGAAAAATCGGCTTTGGATTTAACATTCTTAACAAAAACCATTTGGTCAGAGCGGTAGGCTTTATGCAATACAAGGGAAATTCAAAAAATGCTGGAAAATGGCATGATTTCGAGATATAATGAGAAAAGCAATGAGTCGGACCGTATACTTTTTTTAAGGTTTAAAAAGGGATGTTCCAACGAAAAACACCGCAGGGCAAAACGCCTGCAAACGGGAATTTGAAGAAGGAGAAATTGACGTGATTAGAACCGATTTGAGAAATATCGCCATCATCGCGCACGTTGACCACGGAAAGACCACCCTGGTTGACCAGATGCTCAAGCAGAGCGGTACCTTCCGTGACAACCAGTCTGTACAGGACCGTGTTATGGACAACGGAGACCTCGAGCGTGAAAGAGGCATCACCATCCTCGCGAAAAATACGGCAATCAACTATAAAGGCACCAAAATCAACATCATTGACACCCCGGGACATGCGGACTTCGGAGGCGAGGTTGAGCGTATCCTGAAGATGGTGGACGGCGTTATCCTGCTGGTAGATTCCTTTGAGGGTCCAATGCCACAGACCCGCTTTGTTCTGTCCAAGGCACTGTCGCTCGGACACAAGGTCATCATCGTAGTCAACAAGACCGACCGCCCTGACGCAAGAAACGAAGAGGTCACCGAGGAGGTCTATGACCTGCTGTTCGATCTGGATGCAAACGAGGAGCAGCTGGAAAGCAAGATCCTCTACTGCTCGGGCAAAGAGGGCACCGCTTCTCTGGAGCCGGGCAAGATGGGCGAAAATCTGAACCTGCTGTTTGACACCATCCTTGAAGAGATTCCGGCTCCGCAGGGTGACCCGGATGCACCGGCACAGATGCTGGTTTCTTCCATCGACTACAACGACTTTGTCGGCAGAATCGGTATCGGCAGAATCACCCGCGGTACCGTCAACGTCAACGACCAGGTCATTGTTTGTGATTTCCACGACCCAAGCGTTTCCTACCGTGCAAAGATTGTTACCCTTTATCAGATCGAAGGCTTGCAGAGAGTACAGGCACAGACCGCAACGGTGGGCGACATCGTCTGCATCTCCGGTATCGAAAATCTGACCATCGGTCAGACCATCTGTGCGCCGCAGGCAGTAGAGCCGCTGGAATTTGTCAAGATTTCCGCGCCTACCGTTGAGATGACCTTCTCGGTCAACAACAGCCCATTTGCGGGCAAGGAGGGCAAGTTCTTGACCTCCCGCCACCTGCGTGACCGTCTGTTCAAGGAAACTCTCAAGGATGTTTCGCTGCACGTTTATGAGACTGACAGCACCGAATCCTTCCGTGTGGCAGGACGTGGTGAGATGCACCTGTCCATCCTGATTGAAACCATGCGCCGCGAAGGCTATGAGTTCCAGGTCAGCACCCCACAGGTTCTGTTCCAGCAGGAAAACGGCAAGACTCTCGAGCCAATGGAGCAGCTGGTGGTCGATGTTCCTGACTTTGCAACCGGCTCGGTCATGGAAAAGATGGGCACCAGAAAGGGCAGCCTGGTTTCGATGAACCCGTTCAACGGTCGCACCAAGCTGGAATTCATCGTTCCGGCAAGAGGTCTGTTCGGCTACCGAAACGAATTTTTGACCGACACCAAGGGTGAGGGCATCATGAGCTCGGTCTTCTATGGCTATGAGCCGTACAAGGGCGATATTCCAAAGCGTGCTACCGGCTCTCTGGTTGCGTTTGAAACCGGAACCGCTGTTACCTATGGTCTGTACAATGCGCAGGAGCGTGGTACCCTCTTCATCGGCGCCGGTGTAGAGGTGTACGAAGGTATGATCGTTGGTCAGTCCCCGAAGGATGAGGACATCGTGGTCAACGTCTGCAAAAAGAAACACATGACCAACACCCGTGCTTCGGGAAGCGACGATGCGCTGCGCCTGATTCCGCCGAAGGTGATGAGCCTGGAGCAGGCAATCGAGTTCATCGCAGAGGATGAGCTGATTGAAGTTACTCCGAAAAATATCCGCATGAGAAAACGCATTCTGGATAAATCGGAGCGTATGAAGGCTTGGAGCAAAAATAAAGGACAGTAAAAAAGGACCCGCCGCTTTCTGTTTTGGAAAGCGGCGGGTTTTGTGCAGAAAAGGAGCGGCGGATGAAACAGATAACGGTTTGGACCAAACAACATCGCAGCGTGCTGGAGCAGCTGGAAAAGACAGGGCGGTATATTGCCCGCCGGGAATATATCGAGATTGAAAACCAGGAGTGCGCACCGTTGGTGCTGGAGGTGTACGACTGGCTGGTGCAGCACAGCCCGAATGTAGGGCAAAAGCCAAAGGATGTGGATTATCCGGTGTGGGTTTCCTTTGCGCAGGATACCACCTATCTGCCGCAGGAGCAAACGGTAACGCTCAAGCTCTGTATAGACCCTGCCCTCATCGCACCGGTACACATCGCCAAATGGGGGACCATCCTCAACTATTCTTATATCCCGCTGAACGAGCAGGATGCCCGGCGCCATCAGCAGCTGCTGGAAAGCTATCGTGTCAGCGATACACAGGCGTATATGTCCCGTTTTTATCCACAGATCAAGCGGGAAATTATCGACAGCTGGGACAGACTGTTTGATGATTCGGTTCATCTTAACAGCGACCAGCGGTACGGAATCATCTGGGAAATCAAAAAGGAGTGGGTCAGCGCAGTGCTGCGTTAAAGAAAAAAGAGAACGTTTTCTCAATTTACATTTTAAGCAATGTTTTTTCAATCTTCATTTACAGCGCCGTAACAAACAAATTTTTATCCTGTGTATAATAAAGATGTACTCAACAAGAGGAACGAAGCCGCATCGTTCGTTGGGTATTTGCTCTACCCTCCTCAAAAACACACCTCAGAAGAAAAAACCTCTGTCATATGACAGAGGTTTTTTACTGTCCGTTTCTAAAAACAGCAGAAGGGACGCCGCGTATATGCGGCGTCCCTTCTGCTGTTTTTGTATTTTGAGGAGAGTGGATGTTTATTTGAGAACCTGCTTAAAGACGCGATAGAAGTTCTTGTAAGCAACCTTGTCGCAGTCCTCCTGGCTGTAGCCGCGCTTCTTCATCTCAAGGATGAGGTTGTATGCCTCTGCCTCGTTGGAAACGCCGTCTGCACTTGGAGAATCCAGGTTGGAGCTGAAGGAGCTGAGTGCTTCGCCGCCCAGATAATCGTCAAAGTCATAGCCCAGACCGATGTGGTCGATGCCGATGAGGTTGGCGATGTAGTCCAGATGGTCGCACAGCTTCTGCACATTCTGCTCTTCGCGTTTTTCGCTGACAAATTCACGCAGGCTGTTCATGCCGACCAGACCGCCGGTCTTTGCAATCTCCTTGAGCATATCGTCGGTCAGGTTGCGTTTGGCAGGGCAAACGGTTCGGGAGTTGGAGTGAGAAGCGATAACCGGTGTGGTGGCAATGCTCATCAAATCCCAGAAGGATTTGTCATTGAGGTGGGAAACGTCCAGCACCATGCCCAGCTTTTCCATCCGTTTTACGGCACGTTTGCCGGCTTCGGTCAAGCCGCGGGTCGGATCCTGCGGACAGCCGGTAGCCAGAGCGTTCAGTTCGTTCCAGGTCAGCATGGCATGACGTGCGCCGACCTCGTTGTAGAAGTAGTCGATCATGTCGATGTCCTCACCGATCTGGCTCAAGCCTTCGATACCGGTGACAACGTTGATCTTGCCTGCCTTGGTGCCTTTTTCAAAATCATCAAACTTGGTGACAAAGTTGAGCAGGTCAGCAGAATCAATCATCTCGGCTTTGATGCTTTCGACGATCTGTTTGGAGCGAGCCGGTGGATCCTGGTCGTACGGAGGGTCGATCCAGATGACAAAGATACCGCCGGTTACCTTGCCTGCCTGGAATTTTTTCAGATGATATTTACGGAAAATATCGGTTTCGTTGTGGTCTACTCGTTTGCAGGTGACGTCGGTCCAGACGTCGCCGTGTCCATCAAAAAGCATGAAAATAACCTCCTTTTATTTTGGAAAGAAACAACAGGATGAAAGGGAACCCCTTTCATCCTGTTCGGTCGTTGACAGATTATCTGAGCAGGTTTCCAACCAGAACGCCGTAGTAGTTACCCAAGACATAACCCAGAGTACCAATCAGCAGGACTGGACCAACCAGCTTGTTCCAGCCTTTGGAGATTGCCATTGCAGCAGCAGTGGTAGGACCGCCGATGTTTGCGTTGGAGGCAAGGATGATCTCTTCGAGGCTGAATTTGAAGATTTTACCGAAGATAAGGGTGATGAGCATATTGCAGGCAACGATGATGAGGGCGTATACCAACAGCAGAGGAGCCTGGGTGATGATGCTCATGATGGAAGCAGGTGCACCGATAACAGCAAAGAAGATGTAGATAAGGAAAGTACCGATTTCGTTTGCACCAGGAGCGTCGTTGAATACCTTCGGGAATGCGGTTGCACAGATCATGGTGATGGTGGTCATGATCAGATATTTGTTACCCAGCAGCTGGTTGAGGATAAAGGTTGCGCCTTCTGCAGGGAACAGGCTTGCAAAGAAGTTTGCAATCGCAGTGGAAATGGCAACGATGATGGTGGAAGCAGCAAAGCAGAATGCAATGTTCTGCAGGGACATTGGTTTTGCTTTCCAGTAGCTTTCGGTGGAACCGGCATTACCAGCCTCTACTTCATCGACCAGAGGATGTTTGTAGTGTTTGCGGAAGAAGTTGATGGAAGGCATTGCAATCAGTACAAAGAAGTACAGAGCCATCAGCAGGTTATCCGCAACAACTGCCTGCGAGCTCAGCTCACCGGATGCACCGAAGGTGTCTGCCATAGCAGCAAAGTTTACAGAGCCGCCGACATAGGTGCCGGAGAACATAGCTGCAACCTTGTTCAGGTCAGGAACGAATTTGTTCAGAGCAAAGAAGCCGCCCAAAGCGCCCAGAACGGTACCGACCGAGCTGATCAGATAGATAATCAGCAGCTTGCCGCTTTCTTTACCAATTTTTTTGATGTTGCACTGGAACAGCAGAAGCGGAATTGCCAGTGGAACGACATAAGACCAAACACTGTCATAGACAGGAGATTCGGTTGGGATGATTCCTACGTTGGAAAGAATCATCATGCCCAGCAGAGCCAGGACACATCCGGTAATTTTGGATGCCCATTTAAATTTCTGCTCCAGCCAGATAGCCAGTGCTGCGTCGCCGACAAGAAGACCCCACAATACCCACGTATTATCAGCGCTGATAAGAGATGACATAAACACACTCTCCCTTTTGAGAAATATTTCGGAGGATTGCTCCACCCGTTTGTATACATTGTAACACATTTTTGATGGTTTGTGTTGCCTTTTGATGGATTTCGTTGAGAGGGAGAAACGGCTGTTTGACAAAAAATAATCATCGTATGACAAAAGGATAAAATGAAACAAGAAAATCCGACAAAAAATAAAAATAGTAGAGGTTTGATTTATAAAACAGAACAAATAAAGAAAAGATATTTTGTATTTGTTACAAAATATCTTTTTTGCTGATTTATAGAAAAATAATAAACAATTTGTGAAAACATAACAAGGATTCTCTTTCTCATAACAAAAGAATGCAGGAGAAAAAGGGATTTTCCTATTAAAAATGATGGATTCTTGCAAGAAGTGTCAAAGCAATCAGTGGATTTAATACTTTAATGTAATAAAATGATTGAAAAAGGAAGATTTTCTTTCATTCTCCATTTTCTGGCAGGGGAATGAACCGAGAAATTTTGTTTTGCAAAATCCGGTAACAAGGCAGGATTCCTTAGGGAAGTTTCTTTGCAATGCCTTGCTTTTTACGCTCTGTTTGGGAACGATTTTTCCCAAAAAACAAAACTTCCTTCCTATTATAATAGGGATAAAAAAGAGGGCAGCTGCACACAATGATTTTTGATGCAAACCACCACAGAAAGAGCGGGATGACAGATTTATGGACAAAGAGTAAATTTGTAGATAATATTATATAATATGCTTGACAACTTTAATAAAGTGGCGTACAATAAATGGCAAGGAAACAGGAAGGAAGGTGGACAAATGTGAGCAAGAGTGTGTATAGTCTGGTACTCAGCGATGATGTGGTAGCAGCGGTAGACCGGGCAGCCTATGGTCTGGGCACCAGCCGCTCCAATCTGATCAACCAGCTGCTGGCGGACTATGTTTCATTTATTACGCCGGAAAAAAGAAGGAAGGACATCTTTGATTCGTTGGCTTCGGTGTTGGACAGTTTTGAACCATTCCAGGTGCAGAACCGCGGCTCGGACCGTATGCTGTGCATCCGCAGTCCGCTGCGGGTCAAGTACAATCCGACCATCCGTTATACTGTGGAGCTTTCCCGTTCCAGCGACAACCATCTGGGGCAGCTGAAGATTATGACCCGCACCCAGTCGGGAGCGCTCATCGAGCTGCTGGATGCTTTTTTCTGCCGCTTTGGACAGATCGAGCAGCGGTATATCCGCCGGCTGTTTCCAGACATCGTTCCGCAGTATCAGGTGGGGCAGGGCAGGTTCATCCGAAACTTCTCCCTTTTAAAAAAGGAATGCAAGAATGAGGAAATCGGCAACGCCATCGCCTGTTATATCCAGATGATTGACCATGCGCTGAAAGCCTGCCTGAGCGCAGATAGCAGCCAATGGGACAGCATCATCGAGGAAATCTATCTGGGATACCTAAAAGAAACACCCATCATCTGCTGATAAAAAGAAAATAGAGGAACAAAATAGAAGTAGCCTTTTCAGGGAAGGAGTGAACGGCTATGAATGCACAGAAATTCACCCAGAAATCGCTGGAGACCATCCAGCTTGCAAACAATCTGGCACTGGAAAACAACAATATGCAGATCGAGCAGGAGCATCTGCTGTATGCGCTGCTGAAAATTGATCAAAGCCTGATTGCCCAGCTGCTTAAAAAGATGGGCAAGGACCCGCAGGCATTTATGCAGGCGGTCAAACAGGAGATTGACAAGATGCCCGGCGTCACCGGTTCGGGACGAGAGGCAGGAAAAATTTATATCGCACAGGATGTCGATATGGTGCTTGCCAAAGCGGAAAAGATTGCGGATTCGATGAAGGACGAATATGTTTCGGTCGAACACCTGATGATTTCGC
>ERZ839741.4290-NODE-4290-length-10323-cov-2.684457_pt1 | contig 10323 bp, 8 predicted proteins | sample MGYA00519880_ERZ839741 | MGnify/ENA primary metagenome ERZ839741 (study PRJEB31850, sample SAMEA3708851) | human gut metagenome | biome: human gut; feature: human-associated habitat; material: faeces | place: China | collected 2014 ... | reverse complement strand
AGGTCCGGTCTTGCCGGCAAAATTTGTAGTCAGTTTGGCAAATGTATTCAGCTCTTTTCCATAAACATCATACATATAAATATAAGAACCAGGTAACATCCACGCCTTTAAACTTTCTTCTCCCACCGGAACCCGGGTAACCTCTGTACCATCTTCCAAATAGACTGGACGTCCGGGAACATTGGACAACACAGCTCCATCTGTCATTGACTGGGAATATCCCCAATCCGCATTAGTCGCCTCATCCTGAAAATAAGAATGCCTGTTCGTATAATTTACAGAAGCTGCATAACGAATATTTTTAAGCCAACCGGCATTTATATCTAATGTCCCATTTGTATTGAAAACCAGCCCTAAATCCCGTTGTCTGGTAGTCCGCATGTCCTGTTCATCATCCGGGTTAGGTTCCCCTTTATCTTTAGCATAGATAACATTCAATGAAGTATTTGAACGTAAACGATCTTGAAAAAAACCATTCGAATACATCATACGTGCAGTAATTCGTTGATAATAATCATATCCCTCTGTAGGATCTGCGTTGCTATATGCATAATCTAACCCGACATTCACATTTCCTCCTTTTTCTCCTAACCCAAACCCCTTTGTACCGGAAAACATATAAACATTGGGATTTGTATTGAATTTAATTTGCAAAGGCTGACGTCCGGCTTTTGTATTTACAATCACAGCCCCACCTGTCAAATCGCCATATTCAACACTTGGAACTCCCGTAATCACTTCCACGGACTCGATGTTATCAGTTGTAATCGTTCTTAAATCAATTCCGGTTTGGGGAGAGGTTCCTCTCGTTGCCGGGACAGCTCCACCAATAGAGGTTGTCATCATCCGCATATTAGAATTGTTTGAAATAGGAGCTCCGTCCATGATCACCGCTGTTCCTAAAGAAGCCCCTCCCCTTAGGCTTAAAGTCGATACGGAAGTTAAATCCGGTTTACTTACCGTTGCTCCCGGTAATAGTTGCATAATATCAGACAAACTGGAAGCCTGCATATGATCCATCGCCAAACGTGAGATAGAAGAAGAAGTCGAAGCTCCGGCTTTACTATTAGTGGCAGTTATCACCACCTCATCCAAACGGAAATTCGCTTCCACTAAACCAAATTTCAAATTTGCAGGAGTTTTACTATTCAAATTAATAGTTGTCTGTAACGTCTCAAAACCTAAAGAACTAATTTCCACCTTATAAACATCAGGATCCAGATTTTTTATCTCAAATGTCCCGTCTGCTTTTGTTACAGTGCCTATGCCTAACTGAGGCAGAAAAACCGAAGCAAAAGGAATTCCTTTACCAGAATCCGTTTTTTCAAACACCCGCCCTTTCAAGCTAAATTTCTGAGTTGATTTGATTTGAGCCGCTTGTTGTTTCAAAGCTAAAACTACTACAGCATCAGAACGAAAAGTATATGTCAGATTTGTACCATCAACTAACTTATCCATGACCTCCTTTATGGTCGCATGAGAAACAACAAATTCTTCTTTATTCATATTTTTTAAATCGTCCACCTGAAATAAAAAACGATAATCTGTTGATTTACGAATTTCCTGAATAATATTTATTACAGAAGTTTCCTTCATGGTCAAAGTTATCAATTGACCGAGTTGCTTATCAACTCTGGGAGAAGCCCCTACGATAGAAGAACTTCCCCATACTATCACTAAAACTATCGATAGAATCAAAGCCTTAGTCATAAACCTACGTTTAAAACAGGATGTTTTTCTCATACTTTTCTGTTTTTGATTAATATTAAGCACTGAATTACATATAGTTAGCCACCCTTTTATTGGGACGTTTTTTAAGTCACTTTTTAAGCGTAAAAAGTGAAAAATGAAGAGTAAAAAACCAAAGAATGTCAAGCACAGTTTTCTGTAATGGCAAGAATTTTACAGTGTTTTACAAGAATGTAATTAGTTGATTATAAATACAATATCACGATACGAGAAAAAATTCCAAACTGTGGATTAATTTTTACAGAAAAGTAAAATAGTAGGTTTATAAATTTAAATTTTTCCCAAAAAAACGTCCGTTTTTAACGGTATAAAAATAGATAAAAGAAAAAGGTAGCACAATCCTCATCTTTAGGTATTTTTATTTAAAATTAATCTGCGTTATTTTCTATCGACAATTAGCCTGTTCGATATCACACTCATATTCAGTTTTTTAGTATCTTCAAACATTCGGATAACAGCATCAAAAGAGTCATACCTGCTTAAATCACCGGTGAAACGCAAATGTTCTAATTCAGGACGTATAAATTCTACTTCTATGTTATACCAACGTTGCAAAGTTTTTACAATTTCCCCCAATGTAGTATTATCAAAGACGAACCAACCGTTTTTCCAGGCGATAATCTCCCGTACATTTACCTCCCTGACTTCCATTTCAGCAGTATTTTTATGATATTGCAATTGTTCATGGGGAATCAAACGTACCTTTTCGCCCCCTGCCTGTACATCTACACTTCCCTCCACCAGAGTAGTCTTTACACTTTCCCGGTCATCGTAAGCTTCCACATTAAACTGTGTTCCCAATACACAAATTTGTACCCCGGAGACTGTACTCACAACAAAAGGTAAATGTTCATTCCGGACCACCTCAAAATAAGCTTCTCCTTTCAAAATAACCTGTCGCTTATTCCCGGAAAATTCAACCGGAAATACCAGAGAACTTTCTGCATTCAACCATATCTTTGTACCATCAGCCAAAACCAGATGATATTCTCCTCCGGCAGGAACTTCTATTGTATGATATTCTGCCACTTCCTGCCGTTGTATCTGTTCGGTCTCAGAAGCGGGCAATACAATAGAATAATTCAAGGTCGCACTATCTCCCGTCACCATTTGTTGTTTATTGACAAGCAATTCAATGGGTTTTTTATCCAAAGCCACTTGCCGTCCATCCCCTAAAGTCAATATCGCCTTTGCCGAGCCAGGCTGTATCTGAGCAGCCATTTGTTCTGTCAATACCTGTTCTGAATCCATTGAAGTGAAATAAAAAACGAAAGTTATGCCCAGACAGAGTATTACACAGGCAGCCACCCAACTTACTGATTTCCGGATTCTCCTTTGCCTGTTCCGTTTCACCTTACTCCGGATAGCTTCCATCGCCCGGGAAAGGTCGAATCCAGTCACCCAATCCGAATATTCCGTCAAGCTCTGTCCCGACATCAACCGTTTATACATCTCTGCATTTTCTCCCGACTCTCCCAACCACAACTTCAAAGTTTCCCTCTCTTCCTCAGAAAGCTGTTGACAATAGGCTTTTTTTAACAATATATTTAAACTTTCTCTGTTCATCTGAATCTATTTTACTACATTTTCCTCTCTTAATTCATATTAAAGACTAACTCAGTAACGAAAAGGATGAACGGAATTATAATTTTTTTTAAATTTGTAGAGCAATTCCTTAAAAGGATGTTATAAAAATGGATAAAAACACAACATATCAAACGGGAAATACAGCTGCAACCAAGTTCGAAAGCTTAGTGAACCGTCTGTATGTCTCTTTGTGTTTCGCAGCCAACCGTTTCCTTGGCGATAAAACAGCTGCCCAAGATATTGTACAGGAAGCTTTTGCACGCCTCTGGGAATTACAAGGAAAAAACAAAAATATTGAGAATATCGATAATTATATGTATATGCTGGTTCATAACCTTTCACTTGAATGGCTGCGAACCCGCAAGCTGCAAGCTAAATATCTAAACAACCATCCTCTGAAAGAGGTCAATATCTTCAATGTCATTGTAGAAGCAGACGTCGCCATGCAGATTCTCGCAGAAATAGAAAAACTTCCTCCCCGTAGTAAACAAGTCATGCAGCTCGCTTTTCAAGGCCTCGACAATCAGCAAATAGCACAGGAAATAAACATCTCAGTAAGCAGTGTTAAAACACTGAAATACAAAAGTATCGACAAATTGAAAGCGATTTTCTCATCGGATACACTTTTAAAAATCCTGATGATCTTCGGCTAGTTTTTTTTCATTATTTTCTCTCCCGACAAGAATAATCGTTGTGAAAAAAAAGAAAAGAGACATACTTTTTGGGTATGCCTCTCTCAGTTAAAATTATTCCCGCTTTTATTCAATCATCACAACCAGGTATTTTGTTTGTTTCCAGAAATTATTTTCGTCATTGATTTTCAGGGTCATATTACCATCTTCACCGGTCTCCAAAGTATAGGAATCAGCCGGATGGACAGAAAGTAATTTCGCTTTTTTACTATTCAACGGGATCACCTTCATCTCACGGATATCCAAATCGGTAAAGTCGGCTTTTTGTGCTTGTGACGATACGATCGGCGGACAGAAAATCCCTTGTCTGGAAATTACCTCAGCTTCTTTCAGCTCTTTGCGGTTTCCAATCAAATAGTGTCCCTGATGAATCGCCATATCCTGTTCATTGATCGTCATTTGCTGACTTTTATTGGCTTTATCCAAAGCTTCCACATTCTCGGTCAGATTAGCGACTTCCTCGGTCTTCACTGCCAATTGCTGATTCTTCTCAGCCAATTGTTTAGTAATTTCATTCAGTTTCTGTGTACGTTGATCCAATTCCGCATTTAAGCCGGCAATCAATCTCTTAAACTCGGCCGACTGGCTTTTATTCTTACCTTCGAGTTTGGAAATCTGTTCTTTATAAGAAGCGATCGCCTCGGTAATAGCCTGTACGTCTTTTTTCAGCTGATTCAATTGCTGTTTGGATTTACTATTGTCTTTATTTTCATTAATTGTTTCCAAAGTCAATAAACGTTCGGCATCCCGCAACGATTGCATTCCGGCAGAAATATCGTTCAAATCGGCCAGCATACTCTCCATTTCGGAATTCTGCATAATATGTACTGTACTCAAAGAATCCAGACGGGCTTGTAAAGACTTATATTTCTGAGAACTCTCTACGCAACTACCCAGGAAGAACATAGAAGCTCCGATTCCTAAAATGACGATCTTTTTCATACTATTATTTTTTAGAGTTAGATTTTATCCTTAAACAGAACAAATCCGATGCCACAAGCACAAAATCAACAAAATACACTAATTATCAATACATTACATACAACAGATTAAGAATCGCAGCTTGTAGAAAGTGGGGAAAAAGTAAAAATGTTGGGGAAATATTCCCCAACATCGTATCCCGGTAAAGAAGACTCTCCTCATTATTTCCGATAGTCATAAAACCCGACTCCGGTCTTCCGTCCCAATAAGTTAGCGCGAACCATTTTCCGCAACAAAGGATGAGGCCGGTATTTGGAGTCACCGAATTCCCGGTACAACACTTCCATAATAGCCAGACAAACATCCAATCCGATCAAATCACCCAGTTCCAATGGTCCCATAGGATGGTTAGCCCCTAATTTCATCGCGGCATCGATTTCCTCTTTTTTCGCCACTCCGTCAGCTAATATACCGATGCCTTCGTTCACCAGAGGGATCAGAATCCGGTTGACTATAAATCCAGGAGCTTCCTCGACACTGACGGGCACTTTCCCGATTTCCTGCGATAAAGCAAATACCTGATCATGCACCTCTGCCGAAGTCAGCCGGCCTTTGATCACTTCCACCAGTTTCATAGCCGGAACAGGATTGAAGAAATGCATACCGATCACCTTTTCCGGACGGTTAGTCACAGCGGCCACTTCCGTTATAGAAAGCGAAGAAGTATTGGTTGCCAATATCGCTTCCGGTTTACAAATTCCGTCCAACAATTTGAATATCTCATGCTTGGTAGCCATATCTTCAGCTATCGCCTCGATCACCAAATCAGCATCGGCACAATCCTCATATTTCATCGTATCTTTAATCCTGGCCAATACCTGATCTTTAACCCCGGCTTCCAATTTACCTTTTTCCACCATTCTGGAAAGATTTTTATCCATAGCTTTGTGGGCTTTTGCCAAAGAAGCTTCAGAACGGCCTTTTAACAATACCTCATGTCCGGCCTGGGCAAATACCTGGGCAATACCATGTCCCATAGTCCCTGTTCCAACAATGCATATTTTCATAATCGATAAATTTAAATTACAAAGATTTTAATTCCCTTTAAATTCGGGTTTACGTTTCCATAAAAAAGCTTCCATGCCTTCCTTCTGGTCGGTCGTTGCGAAACACAACCCGAACAAACCGTTTTCGATGACGATACCGGTATCCATATCCGTTTCCACTCCCCGGTTGATGGCTTCTTTGGCATAACGGACCGCCAATGGCGCTTTAGCAGCAATAGTCTTTGCCATAGCCATACACTCATTCATCAATTCTTCCGGTTCCACCACTTTGTTCACCAGTCCGATCCGGCAAGCTTCCTCGGCATGGATAACCGCAGCCGTATAAATCAACTCTTTGGCTTTACCTAATCCGACTAAACGCGGTAAACGCTGGGTACCGGAAAATCCCGGCGTGATCCCAAGTCCCACTTCCGGCTGACCGAACTTCGCCTTAGCCGAGGCGATACGGATATCACAAGCCATCGCCAGTTCACATCCTCCTCCTAAAGCAAATCCATTCACGGCAGCAATAACCGGCTTAGCCATCAGTTCGATTTTCCGGAAAACAGCAGCCCCTAACTCACCGAAACGCCGGCCTTCTTCGGCCTTCATCACACTCATTTCAGCAATATCGGCTCCCGCAACAAACGAACGTCCTTCGCCTGTCAGAATAACCACATCGGTTTCCGGATCGGCTGCAATTTCATCGAATGCCCGGTCCAATTCCTGCAAGATCACCGTATTCAAGGCATTCAATGCCTCCGGATGATTGATCTTTACCAGACAAACACGATCTTGTTTTTCCAGCATTAATTTTTGATACTCCATGTCCGGGCTTTTATTTGTCAGTTTTCCGGATGTTTGCCAACCTCTCGGTCAGCAACGGAACGATCTGTTTCACATCCCCGACAATTCCCAGGTCGGCAACGTTAAAAATCGGAGCATATTTATCCTTGTTCACGGCAACGATAAATTCCGATTCCTCCATTCCGGCCAAATGCTGAATAGCTCCGGAAATACCCATAGCGAAATACAGATCGGGACGAACGGTTTTCCCGGTTTGGCCAACCTGACGGTCATGAGGCATAACCCCGGCATCCACCATGGCACGTGAAGAAGAAACCTCGGCATTCAGCGTTTCCGCTAATTTTCCGAGCATCTCAAATCCCTCCGTATTACCTACACCACGGCCTCCGGATACGAGAATCTTCGCTTCTGTTATATCGATACGGTTCTTTTGTTCTTTCACCGTCTCGAGAATCCGCACTTTAAATTTCGACTTATCGAAATGAATATTCACCTTCTCTACCGTTCCGGCACGTTGTTCATCTTTCGGTTTCGTGCGCATCACTCCCGGACGTACGGTCGACATTTGCGGCCGGTGTTCTTTACAAATAATCGTCGCCATCAGATTTCCTCCGAATGCAGGACGGGTCATCAGCAAATCCCGTTCATCCGAGATAGCGAGGCCCGTACAATCGGCTGTCAACCCGGTCTCTAAACGGGCGGATAAACGAGGGCCCAAATCCCGGCCGATCGTCGTCGCTCCAATCAATACGATACTGGGTTTACGCTCACGTACAATCTGTGTAATCGCCTGAGCATAAGGCTCGGTATTATATTGTACCAACTCCCGTTCGTCAGCACACAATACGACATCGGCCCCATAAGCGATCAATTCCTGTGCCTGACCCTCCACTTCATAACCCAACAACATCGCTACCACTTTTTCATTCAGGCTATCGGCCAACTCCCGGGCTTTCCCCAATAATTCGATGGCAACTTTCTGAATAACTCCTTCCCGCTGCTCTACGAATACATAAACGTCTTTATATTGAGATTTATCCATCTTCATCAGATTTTAAACTTTAGATTTCACCGGATTATTCCCGGTTTTCCTCTAAAATCATGTATTAAATAATAAATTTCTCTTTCAATTTTTCGATAATAACATCTACAGCTTCGGCCGGTTCCACTTCGAAAACTTTTCCGGCTGCTTTAGCTCCTTTGGTAAAAGACTTCCATACCCGCGTCGGCGAACCGTTCAATCCCAATTTAGCTTCATCCACACTGATATTATTAAAATTCCAGATTTCCACTTCCCGATCGTATGCCTCTACGATTCCCCCCGCATCCATATAGTCCGCTTTGTTTGCCGTAGCCAGAACAGTAACGACACAGGGAGATTCCACCTGTACGGTTTGATATCCTTCTTCGGTAGATTTACGGATCGTAAACAACTTGTCACCATCGAATTCCAAATTCTCGACATACGTCACTTGTGGCAAATCGAGATGCTCGGCAATCTGAGGTCCTACCTGCGCCGTATCTCCATCGATCGCCTGCCGGCCGGTAATGACCAGGTCGAAATCCAGCATCCGTAAAGCACCGGCAATAGCATTCGACGTAGCCAATGTATCTGCACCGGCAAACTTACGGTCGCTCAAATGAATCGCCCGGTCGGCTCCCATGGCAAAAGCTTCACGCAAAATATCGTCGGCCTGAGGCGGTCCCATCGTAATAACGGTTACCTGCGCACCATATTTATCTTTCAAGGCCAAAGCCATTTCCAATCCACCTTTATCGTCGGGATTCATAATGCTAGGTACACCATCCCGTATCATTGTTCCTGTTACCGGATCGAGTTTGATCTCTGTCGTATCAGGTACTTGTTTTATACAAACTACTATTTTCATGTATTCTCTTTTTATAAGTTCAATGCGGAAAACATTATTATTTCAATAGAGCAGCAGCAATCACCATCCGCTGTACTTCAGAGGTTCCCTCATAAATCTCCGTAATCTTGGCATCTCTCATCATCCGTTCGACCGGATACTCACGGGTATATCCATACCCTCCGTGGAACTGTACGGCTTTTGTCGTCACTTCCATCGCTGTTTCAGCAGCAAATAACTTAGCCCGTGCCGAATCGACAGAGTAAGGGATTTTCCTGTCTTTCTTCCAGGCAGCCGTCCGCACCAACAAACGGGCAGCTTCGATCTTGGCATTTAAATCGGCCAACTGAAATTGGGTATTCTGAAATTGTCCGATAGAGCGTCCGAACTGTTTCCGTTCTTTCACATATTTTATTGTCTCATCCATGGCTCCCTGAGCAATTCCCAAGGCCTGTGAAGCAATTCCCATACGTCCGCCATCGAGCGTCTTCATCGCAATTTTAAATCCTTCACCCGGTTTACCCAGCATATTTCCTTTAGGCACAATACAATTTTCAAAAATCAACTCACAGGTTGCGGATCCCCGGATCCCCATCTTTTTCTCTTTTTTACCGATGGAAAATCCCGGAAAATCCCGTTCAACGATAAAAGCAGAGATTCCTCGTGTACCCTGCGACTTATCGGTCATCGCCATAACAATGTAAACGTGTGCATAAGCTGCATTCGTAATAAATATTTTGGACCCGTTGAGCACATAATGATCCTCTTCAGCAACAGCCATCGTCTGCTGGGCAGAGGCATCGGTACCTGCATTCGGTTCGGTCAGACCAAAAGCTCCGATCCATTCTCCCGAACATAATTTGGGTAAATATTTTTTCCGTTGTTCTTCATTTCCGAATTCATAGATCGGAGAAGCACACAAAGAGGTATGGGCAGAAACAATAACCCCGGTCGTTGCACATACCCGGGACAATTCCTCTACAGCCATAGAATACAATACGTTATCACCACCGGCTCCGCCATATTCCACCGGGAAAGGGATACCCATAATCCCCAGTTTCGCCATTTTTTCTACCGTTTCGACAGGGAATCTCTCTTCTTCGTCCACTTCTGCCGCCAGCGGTTTTACTTCTTTCTCAGCAAATGCTCTGATCATCTGCTGAAACAATATCTCTTTTTTTGATAATGAAAAATCCATACCTTTTTTAATTTATAGTTTACGATTCGGGCTAGAGGTATCCACCATCCATCCTCCATCGTGATTTCCTTCAATACGCTTTCGTCGTTCAGCACATCTTTTTTAAATCCGGGGCAACGATCAGAGTTGCTTCTGTAGCTGCCTGCACCTGTTCTACCGTAAACTCAGGATGTATCTCTTTCAGTACAATTCCCCCGGGTGTGATCTCCATAACTCCCATTTCTGTAACGATCATATTCACCTGCCCCTTGGCTGTCAAAGGTAAAGTACATTTTTTCAGGATTTTCGGATTTCCTTTTGCCGTATGTTCCATGGCCAGGATCACCTTACCGGCTCCCATCAGCAGGTCCATCGCTCCACCCATTCCCGGTGTTTTTTTCCCCGGTATCATCCAGTTGGCTAAATCTCCTTTCTCATCTACTTGCAAGGCCCCCAGGATACTGACATCTACGTGT
>ERZ839741.4286-NODE-4286-length-10335-cov-37.737354_pt1 | contig 10335 bp, 10 predicted proteins | sample MGYA00519880_ERZ839741 | MGnify/ENA primary metagenome ERZ839741 (study PRJEB31850, sample SAMEA3708851) | human gut metagenome | biome: human gut; feature: human-associated habitat; material: faeces | place: China | collected 2014 ... | reverse complement strand
TAATCAAAGGGAGCTGTACATGAGGAGGGTTAGGAGGCAGGATTTCTTCACGTCCGCGTTCTGTATGCAAGGCTATCGGGTCGTAGGTGAAGACGGAGAAGCAGATCATGCCTTTGTCTCCGATAATTTCAATACGGTCTTCCTTGGCGGAGTCGTGGGCTACAAAGCACCAGGAACCTGAGCCCGGCAGACCGGAGTCAAACTTGAAGCAGGCACTGATTGTATCTTCAGCTTCATACAGCCCGCCACGGTTGGATTTGTAGCCTTCTGCTTCGAGAATACATCCGAACATATCCTGCAATAAATCAAGCTGATGGGGGGCAAGGTCGTAGAAATAACCTCCACCTGCAATATCGGGTTGCACACGCCACGGCAAATTCTTGGTGTTGTAGTCGAGTGCACGCGGGGGCTGTGCAAAACGAATCTGCACGTTGATAACGTTACCGATTTCACCTTCCTCCACCAACTGGCGGACTTTTTGGAAGTAGGGCAGGTAGCGGCGGTAATAGGCTACGAAGCAAGGCACTCCGGTCTCTTTCGAGATACGGTTGATTCGTGCGCAGTCTTCATAGCTGGCAGCCATCGGCTTCTCGATGTACACCGGTTTGCCGGCCTTCATTGCCATGATGGCAAATGTGGCATGCGAAGAAGGAGGAGTAGCGATGTAAATGGCATTCACATCTTCGTCTCCAATTAACTCTTGTGCGTCGGTGTACCATCGGGGTATCTGATGGCGTATGGCGTAGGATTTGGCTTTTTCTTCGTCGCGGCTCATGACGGCAACCACCCGTGAGCCTTCTATCATGTTAAAAGCGGGTCCGCTTTTCTTTTCGGTGACTTCACCGCATCCGATGAATCCCCAGTTTACTTTATCCAGTTTGATCATAGATGAGTGGTTTTAGTGAAAGTATTTCTTGTATAATTTCTGATAGTCTTTACTTTTCATGTACTCGTCGAGCCATTGGTTCAGGCTGTCGAGCAGGATGGGAGAGTGTTTGGCCACTCCCCATGCGTAGAATTGGGTGAAACTGATGTCTGTATCAATATCCAGGTTGGGATATAGGTGCATGTTTGCCTTGGCAATGTTCTCGTCGCACACGGCATAGTCAATATCTCCTCCGGAAACCATGGCCATGAGTTGTTCAGGACCGTATTGTTCTATTTCCTGAATGTAGATGGTGTCGGCTATCTCGCTGATGAGGTTGTGAAGACGCAGCAGGGCAGGAGAGCCTTTGACCACGTGCAGGGTTTTATGTCCTAATTCCAGCTGGTTGTGTATGTACAGACTGTCTTTCCCTTCTTCCGGTTTGCGCTGTACCAGTACCTGTTTGCTGAGCAGCAAAGTGTGACTGAAGAGAAGAGAGTCTTTGGAGCGGGTAGTCACGGTCGTTTCCGTAGCAATCAGGTCGTACTTCCCTTTGTTGAGGCCTTTCAACCGTTCCTCAAAGCTCATTTCTGGAGTGACTTCCAGTTTCAGGTTCTTGGCTTGTGCAAAGGCATTCAGCAGTTCGTAGTCAAAACCCGACAGGCTATCCTTGTCAACATGATAGCTGATGGTGTTGTATTCCGTTACTGCACGGAGGATACCTGACTCGATGATTTCCGGATAGTCGCGCGGTGTGAACTTCGGTTCTTCTTCATGGTGTGAACAGAGCCGGAGTATGGCGACAAGAATAATCAATCCGCCTGCCAGGTATAGAATTTGGTTTCTCTTCATAGGCAGAGAATTAATCAAAGAAATTCCATGAGAGTCCTACTTTCAGGATACGCGGGTTGAGCGGATAGTGCGGAGCCAGGAAGTAGCTCTTTTCTCCCGTGCGCTGCAGCAGGTTATACATCTGCACGAAGATACGCGTACGTTTCAGGTGCAGGTTGATGTATCCGTTGATGAGAGGGTATCCGCCAAGTTTGTAGCGTGTATCCGGATTTTGCAGGTAGAACTGTCCGATAGCCGGAGCATAGTCGGGTGCGTAATATTGTGTGAAGTACCGCATGTCGGCTCCCATTTCAATGTTCAACACCTTCTTGGCCAGTCCGAACCGGATGTACAGGTCGTGATAGAGCACAAGTTCCGGCAAGGGAAGCACGGTTTCGTTACTGGTCTTCTGGTAGGTGATTTCATTGTCTAAATGAAGGATGCCCAACTTGAAATCCTGACGCAGGCTGGCACTGAACACTTGGATGTTTCCGGAGTGCTGGCGTACGGCCATATCGTTCTTGTAGCTGACTACATCGTTGGCATTGGTATATTTCACTGAAGCATTGTCCAGGTAGGTATAGTTGGTGATATTTTCTACTCCTGCCTTCAACTGTGTCCGCCAGCGGTCGATGCTCAGCTTTCCTTCAATGCGTGTACGCATGATTTTGCTCAGGTCATTGTCCCACCAGTAATGTTTGGAGTGGAAGTGACGGTAGTAGAACGTAGGATTCAGGTTCTTGATATAGGCATTGGCTTCCAGACGCACGGTGTCGTTGAACAGGCGGAAGTTCAAGTCACCTTGTCCTTCTACGCTGAACTGTCCGGCATCTTCTCCAATCATGGCTATTTCACCCAAAACATTGTAGTGTAGTGTCTTTCCCTGTGACTTGATAAGCTGACCTCCGATAGACAATATATTCTCCTTGTGAGTTGTCGGAATGCGTCGTCCGGGTGTGCCGGTAATGGTATCTGTCAGCGTAAAGTTACGATGCTCAAAACTGGCAAAGACGGTTAGTCCGGCTTTGGCCCATTTGTTGAATCCTTCCCGCAGGGCAATGCCGACGGTGTTCTTAATAGAGAAATTCTTGGTGATGTCCAGTGAATCCTTTCCCAGGTAGTTATGTTCAAAGTATTCTTCATTCTGATCAACGTCATAAGACACGTATTTTCTGCGGTTGATGTCTACGTTGACGGTATGAATGAAGCTGGTTACCGGTACGAATACTTCTTTGGTAATCGTATCGTTTTCAGTCGTTTCATCGCGATAGAATCCCAAGTTATACCGGTGAGTCAGGAAGGCATGGTATCCGGTATTGTTGTTCCAGATATTCGACAGATTGGTCGGGATAGAATACGTTTCGTAGGTCCGGTTTCCTTCGGCCATCTCCAGCGGGTTGGTGATGTAGCGGTCGTCCGTGATACCTCCGTTTTCGGCCACCTTCAGGTTTTCATTGATAAAGCTGAAATGCATATCGTACTGGTCGCCGTGGTAGTAGGCAAAGAGATTACCGTTGAACAGTGCTGTCGACTGGCTGTCGTATTTTCCTCGTCCGTAGGTGTAGTCAATGTCAAATCCGAAGCCTAAGCGCTTGTTCACATTCACGGCAAAGTAAGCCTTGAAACGTTCCTCTCCGTAGCGTCCGTCTCCCTGCTTGAAGTAAGTCAGGTTGGTGAACGGTGACTTGGTATTGGTATATACCACGTCACTGGGTTTCCGTACGGTGAAATCGTACGGATCGGTGAAGAAAAACTGGCTGCTTTCTTTCCGTTCAAAGAACACGTGTGAGATACGCGGTGCTCCCAAGTTACCTAAGTAAGTATAATGTCCCGTAGGCCCTCCTGTATCATTGGAGTTCTGGAAACCATGTTGCAGGGTATCTACCTGAACGGGGGTCATTTCTCCAAAGCGTGTGTCGATTTTCCAGGCATTCAGTCCCACCGGTACGGTGCTGGCATCAATCACTGCGGTTGTATCTATCGGATTACCGTTTCGGTCATATCTGTTGCCGTCCATTCCGGTGGCCGACATTCCTTGTCCGTATTGGGAGATGGTGTTTTGTGCCGAAAGGGCCGTACACACCAGTATGAATAGGGTTGTAAAAAATAGCTTCTTCATAATGGGGCAAAGATACAATAAAAATGCGAAAACGGGAGATTGTGGCTTTCAAAAAGTAGCATTGGAAGTGTCAGAAGTGAAACTCCGGAAAAAGAAGCAGGCTGCCAACTGCATTCCTTTCTGTAAATGCACTGGCAGCCTGCAAGATAGAAGTATGCTTCCGGTAAGGAATCAGACTTCCTTGATGATGTCCATACCGATGCGTATGGCTTCTTCGTTCATCGGAATCAGGTGATGGTGACGCTCGGGCAAAGTTTTGCGCAGGGCTTTCACCACACTTTCGATTGATACGATGGGACGGATTTTCAGCAAACCTCCCAATACAATCATGTTGAAGGTCTTGGCCATCTTCCGTTCGTTGGCCTCGTCCATGGCATCAATGCGATACACATGGATGTCCTTGCGTGTAGGAGGGTTGATGATGCCGTATCCGTCGTAAATCAATACACCGCCCGGTTTTACCTTGTTCTCAAACTTGGCAAGCGAAGGCTGGTTCAGGATGATGGCTGTGTCATACTTGCTGAGAATCGGGGATGAGATACGCTCGTCGCTCACAATGACAGTAACGTTGGCCGTACCTCCGCGCTGTTCCGGACCGTAGGCTGGCATCCAAGTCACCTCCTTGTTTTCCATCAGGCCGGAATATGCCAGGATTTTTCCCATGGAAAGAACTCCCTGACCTCCAAATCCTGCTATGATAATTTCCTCTTTCATATAATGTGCAAATAATTATTTATTTTCGGTAGTATCTTTCAGGTCGCCCAGCGGGTAGAAGGGGAACATGTGTTCTTCCATCCATTTGTTGGCGGCTTCGGGTGTCATTTTCCATCCGGAGTTGCAGGTAGATACGATTTCTACCAGGCTGGAGCCTTTTTTCTGCATGGAACATTCGAATGCCTTGCGGATGGCTTTCTTGGCCTTGCGGATGGCAGCCACTGACTGTACTGACTGGCGGGTTACGTAAGCAGTACCTTCCAGTGTTGCGGCAATTTCGGTCATCTTTAGCGGGTAACCATGGATTTCCGGAACACGTCCGTACGGGCAGGTAGAAGTCTTCATGCCTACCAGTGTGGTCGGAGCCATCTGGCCGCCGGTCATACCGTAAATAGCATTGTTGATGAAAATGATGGTGATGTTTTCTCCACGGTTCAGGGCATGAATGGTTTCGGCTGTACCGATGCAGGCCAGGTCACCATCGCCCTGATAAGTGAATACCAGGCGGTCGGGCCATAAGCGCTTGATGGCAGTAGCCAGGGCAGGTGCACGTCCGTGTGCGGCTTCCTGACAGTCTATATCCAGGTAATTATACATGAATACGGCACAACCTACCGGACTTACTCCGACAGCTTTCTCGGCCATGCCCATTTCGTCGATGACTTCGGCAATCAGTTTGTGAACTACTCCGTGACTGCATCCCGGACAGTAGTGCATAGGGTTATCGTTCAGCAGGCGAGGCTTCTGATAAACCAGATTTTCAGGTTTGATTATATCTTCTTTTGTCATAATTAATTCTCCTGTAGTTTATCGTAGAAAGAAACGAAACACGAATTCCATCATTTTCAGGAAAAGAGAAGCACCGCACACATAAAAGAATACGGTCTTGTCTTCGCCCAATGTGAAGTAGAGAATAACGGAAATCAATGCTCCAATCATAAACAGTACGTTTAAGACGGCTCTTATTCTATCGGTATCCATAACTTATTTCTGAATCAGTTTTTCCTTGATGGCTTCGATTACTTCATCCGGATCGGGTACGATACCTCCCAGACGTCCGAAATGTTCTACGGGTACCTTACATTCTACGGCCAGACGGACATCTTCAATCATCTGTCCGCTGTTCAGTTCCACGGTCAGGATACCTTTCACTTGTTTAGCTCTTTCTTTCAGGGCCTTGCTTGGGAACGGCCATAATGTAATCGGACGGAACAGACCTACCTTGATACCTTCTTCGCGTGCATGCTCCATGGCTTTCTGTGCGATACGTGCACAGGAACCGAAAGCTACAATCAGGTATTCAGCATCTTCTGTGTCAAGTTCCTCGTAGCGTGTTTCTTTTTCTTCGATTTCTGCATATTTAGCCTGCAAGTGCAAGTTGCGCTGCTCCATAATGGCCGGATCCAGTTCTAGTGAGGTGATGATATTGGGCTTACGTCCCTTGCAACCAGTTGTAGCCCATGGGCATTGTGCCAGAATCTCTTCTTCCGTACGTCTGGGGCGATATTCCGGAAGCACTACCTTTTCCATCATCTGACCGATTACACCGTCGGCCAGAATCATAGCCGGATTGCGGTATTTGAAAGCCAGGTCGAAAGCCAGCCCTACAAAGTCAGCCATTTCCTGTACGGAAGCCGGAGCCAGTGCAATCAGGTGGTAGTCGCCGTGACCGCCTCCTTTGGTAGTCTGGAAATAGTCGGCCTGACTGGGCTGGATAGTACCCAGACCCGGACCTCCTCGCATCACGTTGACCACCAGACAAGGAAGTTCCGCACCTGCGATGTAGGAGATACCTTCCTGCTTCAAGCTGACGCCCGGACTGGAGGATGAAGTCATGACCATTTTTCCACTGCCGGCGCCTCCGTATACCATATTAATTGCTGCCACTTCACTTTCAGCCTGAAGAACTACCATTCCGGTAGTTTCCCACGGCTTCTGCTCGGCAAGCGTTTCCAATACTTCAGATTGGGGGGTGATAGGGTAACCGAAGTAACCGTCCACGCCGATACGGATGGCGGCATGGGCTATGGCCTCGTTACCTTTCATAAGAACAACTTCTTCTGCCATAATTTTTCGATTTTGCTTGTTGGGCATTTTTATTCTTCACTTTTCGCTCTGTACACGGTCAGACAACCGTCCGGGCACACAATGGCGCACGAAGAGCATCCGTTACAGGTATCTTCCACTACCTGTTGTACGTAATTATATCCTTTTTGATTTACTTTCGGGGTGAGTGACAACACATGCAGCGGGCATGCTACCACACATAAGTTGCATCCCTTGCAGCGTTCGGTATTTACGATAACCACACCTTTCATCTTAGCCATAGTATATATCTCTTATTGATTAAACATATCTTTATTATAAAAGTTAAGTATATCCATCACCATCTTTCGGGCATCGGCTGCCGGACTTTCCGGGTCCAGGGTAATTGCTTCCTGGTAATTGTTGAGCGCTCCCTGCCAGTCACCTTTTTTCCGGTAGGCATTTCCCAAAAGATAATATGCTTCCGCTGTAGGCGAGGAAGCCGTTTGCAACCAATCATTCAGGCGAGATATAGCGGTGTCTACATGTCCTTCATTTATCAGTTGTCTGATGTGATTCAGTTGTTCATTCATGGGCTTTTATGTCATATTGTAACCTTACAAAGATAGTCTTTAATTTGGTACGAGAGTCATTTTTACGGAATAAATAGTAAAAAATACCGATTTTTCTTGTTTGTGCAATTGTGCAACATGTTGATTATTAAAGAGTTTTGTGATGTTTTATTTTGTTTCAACTGAAAAAGATGTATATACAACTAAATGATGTTTCTGAAAAGGGGGATTGTGTATGAATGATAATTTAATGCTTGTCAAAAATTTATTGAAATGCAGGAATCTATTTGATTATGTTATTATTTCTTATAACTTTGTAGCAATTTATTCATGAAACAAACAACTAAATAATTAACTTATCAGATAGAATTATGAACAAGATTCTTCAGAAGGAACATTTTTCCGAAAAGGTCTTCAAACTGGTGATTGAGGCTCCTTTGATTGCAAAGTCGCGTAAGGCGGGACATTTTGTCATTGTCCGTGTAGGCGAGAAGGGGGAACGCATGCCTTTGACTATTGCAGCAGCCGATCCGGTGAAGGGAACCATTACTTTGGTGGTGCAGGAGGTAGGACTTTCGTCTACCCGTCTGTGTGAACTAAATGTGGGTGATTACATTACAGACGTGGTAGGTCCGCTGGGAAAGGCTACTCATATTGAAAACTTCGGGACGGTGGTTTGTGCCGGAGGTGGTGTAGGTGTGGCCCCGATGTTGCCTATCGTGCAGGCATTGAAGGCTGCGGGAAACCGGGTCATTACCGTGCTGGCCGGACGTACTAAGGAACTGATTATTCTTGAAAAGGAAATGCGTGAGAGCTCGGATGAAGTGATTATCATGACGGACGACGGTTCTTACGGACAGAAAGGTCTGGTTACGGAAGGAGTAGAAGCAGTCATCAAGCGTGAAAAGGTGGACAAGTGTTTTGCCATTGGTCCGGCCATCATGATGAAGTTTGTCTGCCTTCTGACCAAGAAATATGATATTCCGACTGATGTGTCGCTGAACACCATCATGGTGGATGGTACGGGCATGTGTGGTGCTTGCCGTATCACCGTAGGCGGAAAGACGAAGTTCGTATGTGTGGATGGTCCGGAATTCGACGGTCATCAGGTGGACTTTGACGAGATGCTGAAACGTATGGGGGCTTTCAAGGATATTGAGCGTGGAGAAATTCATAAACTGGATACCAAACCTGCAACTTGTGAAGCTGAACAAGCTGCTTCTGGACGAAACGCTGAATGGCGTGAAGCGCTGCGCAAAAGCATGAAGCCGAAAGAACGTACGGCTATTCCGCGCGTGAAGATGAACGAGCTGGATCCGGAATACCGTTCACACAGTCGCAAGGAAGAAGTGAACTTGGGGCTGAGCGAAGAGCAGGCGCTGACAGAAGCCAAGCGTTGTCTGGACTGTGCCAATCCTTCTTGTATGGAAGGTTGTCCGGTAGGTATTGATATTCCGGGCTTTGTCAAGAACATCGAACGTGGAGAATTTCTGGAAGCTGCACGTACGCTGAAAAAGACCAGTGCACTTCCGGCTGTGTGCGGACGTGTCTGCCCGCAGGAAAAGCAGTGCGAATCGAGATGTATTCACCTGAAGATGGGTCACGAAGCGGTGGCTATCGGTTACTTGGAACGTTTTGCGGCTGACTATGAACGCGAAAGCGGACAGATTTCAGTGCCCGAAATTGCAGCCAAGAACGGTATCAAGATTGCAGTAGTGGGTTCAGGACCTGCCGGATTATCGTTTGCAGGCGATATGGCCAAGATGGGTTACGATGTAACTGTGTTCGAGGCACTGCATGAAATTGGTGGGGTATTGAAATACGGTATTCCGGAATTCCGTCTGCCGAACAAGATTGTGGATGTGGAAATCGAAAACTTGTCTAAGATGGGTGTGACTTTCGTGAAGGACTGCATCGTAGGTAAGACCATCAGCGTGGAAGACCTCGAAAGCGAAGGCTTCAAGGGAATCTTCGTTGCTTCGGGTGCCGGACTGCCTAACTTCATGAACATTCCGGGCGAGAACTCCATCAACATCATGTCTTCGAATGAGTACCTGACACGTGTGAACCTGATGGATGCAGCCAGCGAAGATGCCGATACTCCGGTGACATTCGGTAAGCGAGTGGCTGTAATCGGTGGTGGAAATACAGCAATGGACTCTGTACGTACAGCACGCCGTCTGGGAGCAGAGAAAGCGATGATTATCTACCGTCGTTCGGAAGCAGAAATGCCGGCTCGTCTGGAAGAAGTGAAACATGCCAAGGAAGAAGGTGTGGAATTCCTGACACTGCACAATCCGATAGAATACATTGCCGATGAGAAGGGACGTGTAAAACAGGTGGTATTGCAGAAAATGGAACTGGGTGAACCTGATGCTTCCGGTCGTCGTAGTCCGGTTGCCATTCCGGGAGCTACAGTAACTCTCGACATTGACATGGCCATTGTCAGTGTAGGTGTATCGCCTAACCCGATTGTGCCGAATTCTATTCCGGGATTGGAATTAGGACGCAAGGGAACCATTGCTGTCAACGATGACATGCAGTCGTCTATTCCGACCATCTATGCCGGTGGTGACATCGTGCGTGGAGGAGCCACTGTAATCTTGGCGATGGGTGACGGACGCCGTGCGGCTGCTGCCATGGATCGCCAGCTTCGTCAGGCATAAAAACAAGCTTGAAAATCGGACATAAAAAAACGCTTTGACGTTTGCAACAGAACGTCGAAGCGTTTCATTTAAAACGTACTTGCGTTTTAGGTAAAACGTCAAAGCGTTTAAAACAAAACGTCCTTGTGTTTCGGTTGAAGCGCAAGGACGTTTTTCTATGTGGTTACTGACGCAGCTGAGTGCGTGTGATTTCGCCTGTATACATGGTGTATGACTTGTTGCTATCTGCTTTAATGTTAAGCGATTTCAAGTCTTCAGCTGTCATCTTCTGGTTCATTGACTTCTTACATTCAATAACTGCTGCCGGCTTAGAGTCTCCCTGTGCATAGAATGAAATCTTATATTCGCTGCACTGTTCCATTAGGGCACTAAGAGCGATGCGATCTTGTGCAATCAGCAGGTAAGCTACATTCTTGTTAAACAATTTACCAAAACCTCCCCAGTTTTCGGCCTTGATTTCTATTTCTTCATCGTTGGCAGTCAGGGTTATGCGTCCGTTCTGCAGCTGGCTGTTCCAGTTGTCCGAGAATTGTGCAACAGGCA
>ERZ839741.4273-NODE-4273-length-10366-cov-18.181845_pt1 | contig 10366 bp, 10 predicted proteins | sample MGYA00519880_ERZ839741 | MGnify/ENA primary metagenome ERZ839741 (study PRJEB31850, sample SAMEA3708851) | human gut metagenome | biome: human gut; feature: human-associated habitat; material: faeces | place: China | collected 2014 ... | reverse complement strand
CCGACAGACACGGCGTTGTGTACTGCGGGTATATCAGAAAGCTTATGCCGTTGGAGTGCTGGCGGCTGCAGGGCTTTACAGATGAGCAGTTTGAAAGGGTGAAAGCTACAGGAATGTCCGATGCACAGCTTTACAAGCAAGCAGGAAATGCCGTGACCACAAATGTTATCGAGGCTATTGGAAAGTATATTTCAGAGATCGACAAGGAGAATGGAAATGGAACAGAAGATAAAAATATTTGAGAATGAAGAGTTCGGCAAAGTAAGAACGATCATAAAGGACGGCGAGCCTTGGTTTGTGGGAAAGGATGTTGCCAAGATTTTGGAGTACAGAAATACGAAAAAGGCATTATCTGATCACGTTGATGAGGAAGATAAGTATCAAGGCGATGGGGTAACAATTCGTGACCCCATGGGCAGAGTGCAGCATCCGACAATAATCAATGAAAGCGGACTATACAGCCTAATACTTTCAAGCAAGATGCCAAGGGCAAAAGAGTTTAAGCACTGGGTAACATCAGAGATACTCCCGACTATCCGCAGAACAGGCGGTTACGTCGGCAACGAAGAAATGTTCATAGAAAACTATCTCCCGTTCCTTGACGAACCGTATCAGAATCTTTTCCGCTTGCAGATGATGGCGATAAATCAGCTGAACGAACGAATCCGCCACGATCAGCCGCTGGTGGAGTTTGCGGAACAGGTTGCAGGCACAGAAAATCTGATTGATATGAACGCTATGGCAAAGCTTGCAAGAGCCGAAAATATCCCTGTCGGCAGGAACAAGCTTTACGGCTGGCTCAAAGGAAAAGACGTTCTTATGGCGAATAATCTGCCGTATCAGGCGTTTATCGACCGAGGATATTTTGCGGTCAAGGAGTCGGTGTTTGAGGTGGACGGTCTGAAAAAGACATACCAGCAGACGTTTGTTACGGGAAAAGGTCAGCTTTTTATCATAGGTCTGCTGAGAAAATATTACGGAAAGGAGATGTCGTGATGTCCAAAAAGCCAAAATGTCCGCTGATAGGTCAGGACGGAAATATATTCAATCTTATGGGCATAGCCTCAAAAACGCTGAAAAGGAACGGAATGTATGATGAGGCAAAGGAAATGTGCAGCAGAATAACATCTTCGGGCAGTTACTATGAGGCCTTGAATGTTATCGGCGAGTATGTTGAGATCACTTCTATCGATGATGAACAGACAGAAGATGAGGATATGGAAATGGAGATGATGTAAATGACGTATTTGTTCATTGGAATGATGATAGGTGTTATCATCGGAACAACGATAGGTTCTCTTGCCGTGGCTTTTAAGTCTGCTGAAAAAGAGATCGCACGTCTGGACAAGGAGGTAAGTGATGCACACAAACAGAATTAAAGCTAAAGTGGACTTCAAGTTTTGTCTCGGCAGTATTCCTGCAATGCTGAGAGCCACAAAGCCCGTACTTTCGGAAAGGCAGTACAAGGAATTGTGCAACGAGGTCAATAAAGCCAACGGCTATCTTGACCAGAAAAGAATAATTTTCAGCTACGTCGATCCGATCATCAAGGGTTGAAAACAGCGTAAAATCAAATATTTAAGCGTAAAATCTAATATTTAATTAAGTCGTTTTGCCAATGACAGAAAACTTCTGTAATTAGCAAAGCGACTTTCTTTCTGTCATTGGCATACGGCAGAAAGGAAAAACATGAATAGTTTTATGTCATGGGTGGGAGGGAAAAAAGCTCTCAGGGACGCCGTGCTTGCTCGCTTTCCTCCATATTATGAACGGTATATCGAGGTTTTCGGGGGCGCAGGCTGGGTGCTTTTTCGCAAACCGCCCGGTATGGATTTTGAGGTGTACAACGATTTTAACGGAAACCTTGCAAACCTGTACCGCTGTGTAAGAGATAAACCGAATAAGCTGAAATACAAGCTTCGTTATGTCCTCGATTCTCGTGAAGATTTCGACTGGATTGCTAGTCTTCACAAGCGAGGTCTGTTCAGCAGATTTCGTGATGTTGACAGGGCGGCGAAGTTTTATCAGCTTATTAGATACAGCTACGCAAGTGGACTTGACAGCTTTGCAAGTCAGCCGCATTCTATTTGGTCGGATTTCCCGATGATAGACTTGGCGGCAAGAAGATTGCAGAAGGTAGTAGTTGAAAACAAGGATTTTGAAAAGCTGATAAGGCAGTACGATCGCCCCGTCAGCTTTTTTTACTGCGATCCGCCGTATTTTGCAACCGAAAACTACTACAAGGACGTGGGTTTTAAAACCAAGGATCATATTAGGCTCAGAGATTCGCTAATGGATATCAAGGGTAAATTCCTTGTTTCCTACAATGACTGTCCCGAAATCCGTGAGCTGTGGGACAAACCGAATATTCACATCGAGGAAATTTCAAGAATAAACAACCTTGCACAAAGATACGATGGAGGTTCGCAGTATGCGGAGCTTTTAATTTCAAATTACGATACAAGCGAGAGATTACGGGCGGTTCGCCAACTTTCGCTGTTTGACGATGAAACAGACAATTTTGGAGGTATAATTTTATGAAAAAAATAATTTTTGCACAAGTAATGGCAGACAACGGAAAAAGCGTATTTTCGGGGCTTTTTGATGAAAACGGCGATCCCGTAAGCGTAGAAACGGAGTGCGATGATAGCGGAGTGACGCTTACGATATGGCGAAATGCTCCCGAAAGAGAACGCCGTGACTGCGGTATCTCAGAGGAAGAGATTGAGAGGACTTGCGCTATGCATGATGACTGCAGTGATTGTCCGCTGTGGGATTATTGCAATGAAGATGAGGAGGTTGTATCATGAGTTATCTTTATAGACATTCTTTTGAAAACGCTGAACAAAGCGGAGAGATCGAGGCATACCGTGAAAGTCAGAAAGAAAATATCCGATGTAAAAATGCGATAGAAAAAGCTATTGCGGATAATTTTGACGGCTATTATTTAAGCGATACAGCGGTCAGGACAGCGCTTGCCGATTTCGGTTATGACCGCACAATGTGGGTGCTGGCGGTAAGTATTCTGAATAAGAATGATGACGGACGTTTCTCACATGAAAATAAGGAGTGGGCAAGGTCTGTTATCCCCCCATATATTTCCCAAAAAGAAATGCGGGAATATTGCGTTGATTCTCATCCTGCCGTGCTTAACGGCTTTATCGATGAGGTCAGAAAGGAATATAGCAAGCTCGGACTTGTGGGAGAAAAGCAGTGCGTTCACTCCGATAAGCCGCAGGACTACGAAAGAAAGCTGTTGATCCTTAAGCCGGAAATTCTTAATGAGCAGTTCAAGAGCCCCATAAATCAGTATTTCTACGCAACGGGAGGTTTTGGCTGCGATCCCGAAAAATCGGGCAGAAAGGTGTTCGGGCAGTTTCTTGCGGACGGCGAGAAGGCGCATTTTTACCGTGAGGATTTCTGCGGAGTTGCGGACTATGATCAGATTCCAAAATGGGCAGTTGAACGGCTTGCGCAGATAGAAGCTCCGCAGATGAAAATACGCATATTTCAGATCGATCACGACAAGGACAGTAACAAGCTTGCTTTTATGAATTATGATTACGCACAGGCACACGGCGGCGTGGATTCGTCCATATACCGTCAGATCTACGGCGGTACGGTAAACTGCAAAAGCCTTGAAAGCGTTTTTGCCCTCTGCAATTCGGACAAAACACCTCCCGGATATTACGGCGAGTCGATGTCCGTTTCTAATGTTATAGAGGTCTGTGAGGGCAAAAATAAAGGTTTTTACTTCTGCAACAGCGTTGGATTTAAGCCTATTGACTTTGATATTACTCGGACAGACCATAATGATATGATGAAAATTCTTGTAGTGGAGAACGGCAAAACACCATATAAAGCGGAAATTCGGCACGATATCCATGCTATGCAGTCTGTGGTCGAAGGCTGTATCGAGCCGATATATTTCGAACCAAAGCAGGACGCTCTTGTCTGGTGCAACGACGAGTTTCTGCTGAATAATTCCGAACCAAACAGAATGGTTGGAGATTGTCTCGTTCACGGTACTTTTTATGTGTCGGGAAACTGCAAAAACGAATACGGCGAATGGGACAGCTGTTCGCTTACCGACGAGCAGATCGAGAAATATTCTGAAATATTTGAAACTCCCGTTATTGTATTTGAGCAAGCGGAAGAACTGACCGAGGATTTTGAGGAAGCGGAAGAACCCAAATTTACAATGTCATAAACGAAAGGATCAGGTGATGCAGATGAAAATTTCAGCGACTATCAACAGACTTGTGGACAAACAGGATTCATCGGTAAAAGCGTATGCCAGCGTTACAATGGACGGAATGTTTGCCGTTCACGGACTGAAAGTAATGGAAACCGAGAAAGGCAGATTTGTAAATATGCCCTCAACTTCATATACCGACCGTGACGGCAACAAGCAGTATCCAGACATTTTTCACGCAGTCACAAAATCGGCGAGAAATGCTCTTAATCAGGCTGTTCTGAATGCTTACGATGTCAAACTTCAGCAGATACAGGCAACAGAGATTGAGGTTGAAAAAACTCCCGACGAGGAAATGGCGGATGAACCTGAGCCTGAGATGTCAATGTGATACAAACTCAGTCTTTGTATTCATTGAATAGGTAGAAAATCACCGAGATTACTGGATTTTGCGGCGGTTATATGCTATAGTTAAAAAAACAAATTCATCGGGGTGATACAATGAAAAAAGCGATAACGATCTTAGCTGTATGCAGTCTGCTTCTCACGGCTTGCGGACAGATAGACGACACAGAATCCAAAGCGGAAACTACTGCGATAACGGTTTCTGAAAGTACAACCGATACGGAAACTTCATCGGCAAAAGAAGAAAAGAATACAAGCGAAGCCACAACTACTACGAAAAAGAGTTCGCAGACGGTATCCTCATCTTCAAAGCCGACGGGTATTACTGTAACTACCACAAAGAAATCAGGTTCGTCAGGTGCTTCGGGAAACTCAATTCAGGGACAAAACAATGCTGTTCAGAATAACAACGGTCAGGAAAATTATCAGCCTGCTCAGAATAGTCAGCAGGCCGATAATTCGCCGCCCGATAACAATCAGAGCAATAACGGTGCGCAACAGAATAACCAATCGTCTGACAATAAGCCTCAGAATAACAACCCTTCTCCTCCGGTTACAACGGCAAAACCTGCGGTGACAAATCCGCCGACTACTACACCAAAACCGCAGACTGAACCGCCGGAAGATATAATTGAAGATACAACAAGCCTGCAAAGCGTTTTGAATTATGTAAATTCGCTCGGAAGAACAACCGATGAATATTACAATATAGGTGCAGGATTGGGGCACAACGGCTCTGATTATGGAAAAGCCGAAGCTGTTTACAATTGGATCAGAGGGAACGTCAGCGGAAATTGTCAAGTATTCTCAGCAGCAACAATGTACGCTTGTAAAGGTGTGGGACTTGAATGTCGGTATGCGTTTTTCTCACCGGATGCCTGGTACGGTCATATGGCAAACTTAGTATGTGTGGAAGGAACATGGTATGTGTTCGATACACAGGGCGGCAGATTTTTAAAATCAGATAAATACGGTGAAATAACCCGAATATTTGATGAAAATGATAATACAATTGAAATTTCGATAAGCGAATCGGCTTATTGATAATATGTAACAAATATGCAAGTGAGAGAGCCGAAGAAATTTCGGCTCTTTTTCTTTGCGTGAAATCAAAGGAGAAATGTACTTTATGTTTAAAACAAAATCAAAAATATTGAGAAAGCTTGGCGCAGGGTTCATGGCAGGACTCTGCGCTTTTTCTATGCTCGGTTCATCTGTGAGCGGAGTTATTACAGCAAATGCAGCAGGCAACTCGACTCAAAACTCTGCGTTTCCGTCGGCAGATATGGTGATCGCAAAGGCGGCAACGCTTCTCGGTTCTCCGTATACTTTCGGAAATAAGGGATATTGGTACGCATACAATCAGGGTCAGTATACTCCGCTGTCGGTACAGACGATAAACAATCTCGGTATCGACTGTTCGGGACTTGTGTACTATACGCTGACGCAGCTTGGATACAAGACTTCGGGATTTTCTTGGAACAACCCCGTTCCCGTTGATACCGATCACTGGCTGTCGGTAAACGACAACTGCACAATCACTTATGACGGTGTGACTTCAAAAGTCGATGTTGAAAAGCAGAATATTAAGACAACAGACCGTCCTTATTGGGAGTGTTCCGACGGTTCGACGATTACTCCCGGTTCTGTAGTGGTGGCTCAGAATCCATATGGCGAAGATCATGCGTGGATATATATGGGCGAATTTAACAGCCGTTCAGATGTAGTATCTTACCTGAAATCTATCGGCGTTTCGGACAGCCTTATCAATTCCAAAACAGTCGGCGACGGAAAAGGCGCAGGCGGCAGGCATTGGAGAATAGAGTCCAACGGTTCGGAGGGTGTTGTGATCAACAACAAGACCGACGGTAAAACTGCAACTGCTATGAATATGTCGGCGTTCAGGATCACAAAGACCGACGTGACTTTTGAGATAGATAAGTATAATACAAATGGTGATCTTGTGGGAAAATCAAGCGTTGACAATTCTACAGCGGTATATGGAATCTACAGCGATAAATCCTGCAAAAACAAGGTTGCCGAAATCAAAATAGGAAGCAATGGAAAAGGCTCTGTAAAGCTGCCAAGCAAGACTTATTACGCAAAAGAATTGAAGGCTCCAACAGGTTATTCAGTTGATCCGACCGTATATACAATCAAAGCAGGAAAAAACAAGGTGAAAGAGGACTATGAAACAGGAACAATCAAAATTAACAAAACTGCCGAGGATGGCATAATCAGCGGCAGGGAGTTCAATATATCCTATACCTATAACGGAAAATCCCTTACCGAAACTGCTAAAACCAATGCAAAAGGCATTGCGACCTTAGATGATCTGAAAGTTTATGATATGTCCACAGGCAAGGCTATCACTTACACTGTTTCCGAAATCAACGTAGATACGAGATATGAAACTCCCAAGGCGAAGAATGTCAAGCTTACAGACGGCGACGTTGATCTGACTGTCAATGTAAAGTTCAACAATGAACTCAAAACAGGCTCTATTAAGATCAACAAGCAGTCTGAGGATAATCAGAACGGCGGCAGAGAATTTACTGTAACAGGTAACGGCAAGACTTACAGCATAAAAACAGGTTCTGACGGTGTTGCAATTCTTTCCGATATCCCCGTATACGACAGTAACAATCAGAAAATTGTTTACACGATTTCTGAAAAAAACGTTCCCGTAAAGTATGTTGTTCCTGCCAGTCAGACGGTTACTTTGACAGCTGACGCAACCACAACCAAGACCTTTAAGAACGTTCTCAAAAAGTTTACCGCCCAAGTAACAAAGCAGGATTCCGAAACAGCTTCCGCTCAGGGCGACGGTACTCTTTCAGGTGCAGTTTACGGCATTTACCGTAACGGCGAGCTGGTGGACACCTACACAACCGATGAAAACGGATATTTCAAGACAAAGGAGTATGTCTGCGGAAACTACACTGTTCAGGAAATTTCACCAAGCGAGGGATATCTGCTTGATGAAACTGTGTACCCGGTTGGTGCAGAAACTGAGAATTATTCCATTGAGCATAACCCCATTTCTATGACAGTGACCGAGGACGTTCTCAAGGGAAAAATCAGCATAATCAAGCATTCCGATGACGGCTCAACGCAGATCGAAACTCCCGAAGTCGGTGCAGAGTTTGAGGTTTATCTCAAGTCATCAGGCTCTTATGAAGCTGCAAATGACAGCGAAAAAGACTACCTCGTATGCGATGAAAACGGCTATGCACAGACTAAAATGCTCCCTTACGGAATCTATGTCGTTCATCAAATTAAGGGTTTGGAAAATACCGAACAGATGGAGGACTTTGAAGTCAATATCAGCGAAAACGAAAAAGAATATTTCTATCTTATCAATGACGCAGTGAAAAAATCCTTTGTAAAAATCGTAAAGAAGGACGCAGAAACAGGCAATATAATTCCCGTTTCGGGCATAGGCTTCAAGGTTTGGGACTGTGCAAATTCCGAATATGTTTCGCAGAAAATTAACTATCCGTCTGAGATGATCCTTGACACATTCTACACAGACGAAAGCGGCTCGCTTATGCTCCCGAACGAGCTTGCTTACGGCGATTACGAGCTTCACGAAGTGCAGTCGGCAGAGGGATATGTGCTTGATAAAAAGCCTGTTCCATTTACAATTGACGGTTCAGTAGAAACCGTAGTTGTGGAGAAAACAAATACCGCACAGAAGGGCAAAATTTCGGTTCAGAAAACAGGTGATGTTTTTGCAAGCGTAACTGCTCTTGGCAGCGCAATATATATCGATGAAAACGGCGAGGTTCACAAAAGTGGGCAGACCACCTATACTCCCGTTTTTGCAAAAGGAAATCTCAGTGGTGCAGTATTTCAGGTGATTGCAAGCGAGGATATTATTACTCTTGACGGCACGATCAGAGCCAACGCAGGCGATGTTGTGGCTGAGATCACGACCGATGAAAACGGGTATGCGGAAACTGATCTTCTTTATCTCGGAAAATACGAAATAGTGGAAGCTTCCGCACCATACGGATATGTAAAAAATTCCGAAATACAGGCAGTTGAACTGACCTATGCAGGACAGGAAATTGCTGTTCGTGATACCGTAAATACGTCATTTGTCAACGATTATCAGGGTGTAGAAATTTCACTTTCTAAGGTCATGGAAAAGGACGAGCTATTTAACATCGGTAACTCCGATGAATATACACGAGTTCGTTTCAGACTGTTTGCGGCAGAGGAAATTATTGCCGCTGACGGCTCGGTAATTCCTGCCGACGGTCTCATTTCGGAAGTCTCACTCGATGAAAATATGACTGCAAAGTTTGATACTGCTCTGCCTTTTGGCAAGTACTATGTGAAGGAAATTGCAACCGACGAGCATTATGTTCTCAACGGCGAAAAGTATCTTGTAAACTTCGAGTATATGGGACAGGATATTCAGACTGTTTCAATCGACTGTGGTCAGTTTACCAACGATCTGAAGCGTGGAAAAATCGAGGGCATAAAAGTCAGCGAGAGCGATGAACCTCTTGAAAACGCATTGTTCGGACTGTTTTATACTGACTGTACAGAATTTACAGAGGAGAATGCAATTATGACCGCAAAGTCCGATAAACAGGGAAAATTTGAATTTACAGAAATCCCCTACGGAGAATATATTGTCTGTGAGATCGAAGCACCCACAGGCTACATTTTAAGCGATGAAAGCTACCCCGTGACTATTTCTGAGGACGGAGAAATTATCGAAATTATAGCAGTAAATAAGCCTATAACTGTTGAGATAAGTAAACAAGATGTGTATGGAAACGAGCTTGCAGGTGCAGAAATGCAGCTTGAAAATTCTGATGGCGAAGTCGTTGATAAATGGACTTCCGATGGAACAAACCATGTTGTTACCGAACTTCCTGCGGGAGGTTACACACTTAAGGAAATTGCTGCTCCCGACGGTTATGTTATCGCAACCGACATCAGATTTACAGTTGATGTTTATGGCAAGATTACTGTAGAAAATGTGGACGCAACCGCTGTTTCTGAGAACGGCAATCCGCTGATTGTTATGGTAGACGAGGCTGAGAAAATATCTGATGTTCCTGATACCCCGTATACAGGCGATAACCACAGCAATTTTGCGGCTTACGCAATGCTTGGAGCTGCAAGCTTGATTATTGCTGTCCTTATCATCACAAAGAAAGGGAAAAAGCATGAATAAGAAAGCGATTAGAATTGCGGCTGCCGTCAGTGCAGCCGCTCTCCTTTGCGGAGGAATTTATCTTCTTGTGAAAAACGATTTGGCACAGAAAATTAAGTGGCGTGATATTATGATATACGCTCCTACCCCGATAGCGCAGGAAACGCTTGATATGGCGGTAGATAACCGTTCTGAAAAGCCGTCCGCAGACAGAGTTCCCGAGGATACAAAAGACGAACTGACCGCACAGGTCCGGCAGCTTTCCGAAGATCATAGCGATTCTGTCGCATGGCTGTATATTCCCGACACGAATATCGATTACCCGATCATGCAGTCGGGCGATAACGAATATTACTCTCACAGAGCGGTGGACGGCTCATATTTGTACGCAGGCTCGCTTTTTATGGACTACAGAAATTCCTCGGATTTCACCGATTTCAATAGTGTTATCTACGGTCACAATATGGGAAACGCAACGTGTTTTGCGGACATTCCGAATTACGAAAACGAAGAATATTTTATGAATCACAGCTACGGCTGGCTGACCACGGAAGATGAGGTGCGTCTGATAGATTTCTTTGCAGTAGCAA
>ERZ839741.4259-NODE-4259-length-10395-cov-2.677466_pt1 | contig 10395 bp, 8 predicted proteins | sample MGYA00519880_ERZ839741 | MGnify/ENA primary metagenome ERZ839741 (study PRJEB31850, sample SAMEA3708851) | human gut metagenome | biome: human gut; feature: human-associated habitat; material: faeces | place: China | collected 2014 ... | reverse complement strand
TTGTTTTTTGCAGGGCTGTGATGTTTATCCCTGTCTGAAAATATTTACTACACAAAATGTAAGGAGTATTTTCAGACAGGGATTTTTATTTACTCAATCATATCAATATACTTCTCCAGCACCGGAAACTGCACCCCTCCGATCTTCAGCACTCTGCGGTGAAAGTCTTTCATATCGAAATCCTGTCCAAGTCGTTTTTGTTCGGCAGTGCGCAGATCCAGAAGACTTAAATATCCCCAGTAATATTTCAAATAATTTCCAGGAGTTTCCAGAATGTACTGGTAAATTTCCGAGATAACCGTACTGTCCTCAATACCAAAAGCCTTCAGAAAACTGGCAGACTCAGCCTGGCTCCATCCATTATAATGGATCTCAATATCCAGAAGAGAGTACATACAAAGGTTAATGCTGCGGTTCAGCCATGCAAGACGTGCAAGATCAGAAGCAGAAGAATCCAGGATATAATCAGCTGCATATTCATAGGCAAAAGGCTCCACATAAGTAGCCCACCCTTCCGCAAACCCGGAAGTATCCAGAAGATTTCGGATTCCAGACGGATTCTGGCGTTCAAAACTAACTGTCTGATAAAGATGACCCGGGAATCCTTCATGAGCCAGAGTGGTAAAAAGCTCCAGACCCTGATAATTTGCGGACGGATTTATGTAGATTACATTAGGAGTACCCGTATCCATAGGCGGTGTGAGATAAAAAGCAGGACTCAGATAATCTTTCATGGAGTCATGCACAGTTTTAAGTTCAAAAGAAACATCCTCCAGTGGAGGAAAATCTGAGCTGATTTTTTTCTGCAGGGAAGAAAGCATCTGAGCTGGTCTTATTTCTGTAAAAGAAATTCCTTTATCAAGTGTGGTAAGAAGTTCCGGATTCTGGCGAAGCATATTTCCAACAATACCAATTTCACTGGAAAGCTGCCTGGAAAGCCGTTTTTCGATCTCTTTCACAGGAACATAAGTACCGGTCTGGCTTTGCAGAAGATAAAGATAGTACGCTTTACCACCTTTAAAATACGCCAGGCCGCGAGGATTTTTTCCAGTGCCCCGCAGAGCTTCCAGACCTGTCATAAGCTCCTGATAGGCAGGAATCACTTCCGTTTTCATAAGATTCTGATGAGTAAGAATCAGAGTCTGCTGTTCTGAACCGGAAAGTTTTCCGTAGTCTGAAATTTTTGTGCGGAAAATATCCAGCATATAATTTTCATCTGGATTCCGGATAAAAGCACTGCACTGTGCAAGAATCCGGTCCAGCGTGGCATCACTCATAAAGAAACCGGCCTGAGATTTCTTCTGCTCAAATTTTATAATACTCTGAAAGTACGGACGTATGGTAGTCAGAAGATTCAGATAATCAGAGATATCCCGATCCTCATAAAAAGCATATTCAGCCAGAAGAACCGGTAGCTGTGCCTGGATTCCCAGGCTTGGTCCAAGAGGCTCCTGGAGAAGGTAATTATCGCCAAGAGATTTTTCTGTGTGATAATAGAGAAGCATGGAATCGAGAGTCATCTGATTTTCCGTGGAAAGATGACTGTAGCGGAATGCTTTCAGCTTATCCTCGTACTGCTGACAGACCTTGTAGGTGTTTTGCATATCTGTGGGAACCGTGCCAAGAGAAGCTGTTTTTCGCCGGATTCCCTGCTTTTCCGGATGAGCTAGGGAATAATGAAGAGTAAGAGAACTGCCGGAAACTTCGTTTCGGAAAACCTCCTGGGTAAAAGCCTCGAATTTTCCGTTTTCTGTAATTCCATGAGCAGAAAAATATCCGGCAGCTATGCCGATAATAAAAGTAAAAATAAGACCGCAGGCAATAAAAAAAGAAGATTTTTTCTTCAGGATCTTAAAAGGCATAGAAAGTCCTTCCTGCATTTGGCTTTGTACTATCATATTGGAAAAATACGGAATCTATGATATTATGTGAACGGAAATTATGTATTATAAATGGAGAAAAAGTATGAGCGATATCTATGATCTTGCAATTCTGGGTGGGGGTCCTGCAGGGATCACAGCGGCGATCTATGCGTCCCGTGCCAGATTAAATACAATATGGATCGATAAAAACTTTGCACCGGGCGGTCAGATCACGGCTACTTATGAAGTAGATAATTACCCCGGAATGCCGGGAATCTCAGGGATGGATCTGGGCGAGGCTTTTGGGGAACATGCCCGTAAACTGGGACTGGAGCCGAAGCGTGAGAAGATCCTTTCCCTGGAAAATATTTCAGGAGATATCAAGACGATACATACAAAAAAGAACGAATATCAGGCCAGAACCATTATCCTTGCATTTGGCGCAGAGCACCGGAAACTGGACATTCCGGGAGAAGATGACCTGGGAGGACTTGGAGTTTCCTATTGTGCAACCTGTGACGGAGCTTTTTATAAAGACAGAACAGCCGTGGTAGTTGGAGGCGGAAATGCGGCAGCAGAGGATGCGGTATTTCTTTCCGGCCTTTGCAAAAAAGTGTATCTTGTTCACCGCCGGGACGAACTTCGTGCAGACAAGGCTATCCAGGAGAAGGTTTTTGACTGTGAAAATATTGAAATGGTATGGGAAAGTATTCCGCTGGAAATCCTGGGGCAGGACGAAGTGACAGGCATTAAGATCCAAAATGTAAAAACAGGGGAAGAACGCGAACTGGATACAGACGGCGTTTTTATTGCAGTGGGAATTGTTCCGAATACGACACCTGTGAAAGATCAGCTGGAGCTTGATGAGAACGGATATATCTGTGCAGGAGAGGAAGGAATCACCAGCGCAGCAGGCGTTTTTGCAGCGGGGGATATCCGCACCAAGGCACTCAGACAGGTGGTAACTGCTGTTTCAGACGGAGCCAATACAGTGGCTTCCGTACAGAAATATCTCTGGAGGAAAGACAATGGCAACCATTAAAGAAATCGCGCAGAGAGCAGGCGTAAGTACAACGACTGTCTCCAACGTCATACATGGAAAAACCAAAAAAGTATCTCCTGCCAACATTCAGAAAATCGAGAATCTCATCCATGAAATGGGATATGTTCAGAAAATGGGACTGAGGGTACTGAATAAGGAGAAATCCCAGTTGATCGCAGTTGTGATCAACTATCATAAAGACTTCAAGGATTCCATCATCGGAGATCCTTTTTATGGAAAGATCATTGGCTTTATCGAAAAATATGTGCAGGAGCTGGGCTACTATCTGATGCTTTATTCAGCAAAAGATACGGACAAGATCTTCCAGATGGTTATGGGCTGGGATGTGGACGGAGTCATTGCTATTTCCTTCAGCAAAAGTAACTGTGAAAAAATATACCAGCTGATCAACAAGCCGATTGTTTCCATTGATGCTTACGGAGAACTGGATGCCGGTCAGGAGAGTCATGTTTTGAATATCGGACTGGATGATGAGAGTGGCGGATACCTTATGATAAAATATCTTTTGGAATGTGGCTATGAACATATCCAGGTCTGTGCAGGGCGTGATAATGGTGTTGACCATCTCCGTTATATGGGAGCGCAGAGAGCAGCAAAGGAATTCGCAGGAAAGAAGCAGAAGGTACAGTTTACTGCACTGGGTATGAATTACGCAAAGCGAAAAGAAAGCTACGCATGGCTGATTCAGCGAAAAAAACCGAAGACTGCATTGTTCTTCCTTTCAGATCTCTATGCTCTGGAAGCGATCAGTTTTTTCAGCAGCAGAGGTGTGAAGATTCCGGAGGAGATTGGAATTGCAGGATATGATAACATCAGTTATGCAGAGTTTTCTGTGCCACGACTTACTACAGTCAGTCAGAATGTGGAGCAGAAAGCATCTCTCGCTGTAGAAATTCTGATGGAGAGAATCAATGGTGAGGATAAAGAGCGGGAAAATGAGATCAGGCTTCCGGTTACACTGATTTCAAGAAAGTCAGTGCAGCGTCAGGATGAGAAAAAATAGAAAATAAAGTGTTACTGCAGAGATGCAGAATACAGCAGGAAGGGATTTTCAATACGGAAAATCTGAGATATAACGATGTTAAAAGCCGAAATATACGGAACTGTCAACATATGGCAGCCAGAGTATTTCGGCTTTTTTGCAGCATATATTTATGTAAATTCTGCACAAAACCATAATTTTAAACTTGTCACAATGAATGGTTATGTACATAACCTATTTACATATGCAGCCTTTAATGCTATAGTGTGAGCACAAAGGTTATGTACATAACTAACAGGGAAACAGTATAGAAGGAGTGAATACCAGATGAAACAGATTCTGATCGCCACACATGGAAAAATGGCCTCCGGCATTCGTTATACAGCAGAGCTGATCGTGGGAAAAATGGCTGAGATCACAACTATCGATGCTTATGTAACACCGGAAGATAATGTGGAGAAAAAGTTTGAGGAATATTTCGCACAGCACGAAAATGACAGAATTTTCGTTTTCACAGATCTGATGGGCGGAAGCGTTAATCAGAAGCTTCTGGGATATAGTCAGAAGGAGAACGTTACACTTATCACAGGAACCAACCTTCCTGTTCTGATGCAGATAATGATGGCTGACGATGATGTGACAGAGGAAGAGATCCAGGAATTTATCGATGATGCCAGAGAAGAGCTTCAGGTGGTAAACCCTGGCGGCGGAAAGAAAGCTGCATCTAAAGACAGCATTGCGGAAAATAATGCACCGACTGTAGAAAACGCCGTACAGGAGAGCGCAAAGAAAGCACCAGATCCACAGTCCTACGATAATTCCACAGCGAAGATCACAGCACTTCGTGTAGATGACCGTCTGATCCACGGTCAGGTTGCCATGACCTGGACCAAGCAGCTGGCAGTACAGGGAATCGTAGTTGCCAACGATGAGGCTGCCAACGATAACACCCAGAAGATGGCACTGAAAATGGCAGTACCGGGAGGGATTAAATCTCTGATCAAACCGGTGGACGAAGCCATTCGTATCTTAAACAATCCGAAGGCATCCAAAATGCGTATCCTGGTTCTTACAAGAACTGTAAAAGATGCCCTGAAAATAAGAAAGAATGTTGGCGAGATAGGATTTCTTAACGTAGGAAATACGGGACGTTTTGATGGAATCGATGTTTCCGAGAAGCTTGTCCTTACACCAACTATCATGCTGACAGACGCAGAGCAGCAGGCACTGAAAGAGCTGGTAGCTCTTGATCCGAAGGCATGTATGCAGCAGGTACCGAATGACGAGCAGAAGCTTGTGAAGGATGTGCTGGATAAATTAAACTGACAGATATAAACTGTGGAATGTGAATGTCCACAGAATGAATAAAACGTAACAAAAAAGGGAGGAAGGAAAAAATGTTAAACGCATTTCTTGTAGCACTTGCCGTATTCATCTGTGTTGGCGGTGCAGAGCTGATCGGATTTACCATGCTGAACCGTCCGATCGTCATCGGACCGCTGGTAGGTCTGTTCCTTGGAGATCTTCACACAGGAGTTATGATCGGAGCTTCACTGGAAGCTGTATTCATGGGAGTTGTAAATATTGGCGGTGCCTCCGCGGCAGAACCCGGAATCGCCACAGCAGTAGGAACCGCTTTTGCCATCATGCTTGGCAAAGGATCTGAGGTTGCCCTGACACTGGCACTTCCGATCGGTATCCTTGGTCTTCAGATTAAGACAGTTCTCTATATTTTCATTGTAGGTATGTTTGCAAAAACCTTCGACCGTCTGGCAGCAGAGGGCAAGGAGAAACAGATCATAGCCCTTCATTACGGACTCTGGGCTGTGAACTGGGTATTATATTCACTGTTTGCATTCTTCGGAATCCTCTTTGGATCTGATGCAGTCAGTGCACTTCTGGATGCCATCCCGGATGTTGTTATGAACGGTCTGACAGTCTGCGGCGGACTTCTTCCGGCAGTAGGTATGGCAATGCTGATGAAAATGCTCTGGGACAACAAAATCTGCATGTTCTATTTCCTGGGATTTGTCCTGGCAGCATACTTAAACCTTCCGCTTATCGCTCTTGCAGTGATTGGAGTAATTATCGCCATCTCTGTTGGAATGAATGATTATAAGCTTAACCAGCTTTCTGCACAGAGAGTAGCTGTTTCACCGTCTGGAGACTCTGAAGAATATCTTGATGAAGAAGAGGAGGAATTTTTCTCATGAGTAATTTAACAAAATCTATTCCTGCAGATGAAAGAAAAATGCTGAGAAAAGCTTTCTGGCGTTCCTTCACTCTGTATGCGGCAGTAAGCCCGGCAAAACAGGGAGCATCTGGCTTCTGTTATTCCCTGATGCCATTTATCAACAAATTTTACAAAAACGATGAGGAAGGCAAAAAAGCTGCCCTCACAAGAAGTATGTCTTACTTCAATACAACCATCACCTGTTCCACTTTCATCATGGGTCTTGTGGCATCCATGGAGAAGAAAAACAGCGAGCAGAAGGATTTTGACGCAAGCTCCATCAATGCGGTGAAATCTTCCCTGATGGGACCTCTGGCCGGTATCGGTGATTCTATTTTCTGGGGTGTTCTTCGTGTAATTGCGGCCGGAATCGCAGTAGGACTTGGAGCATCCGGAAATGTTCTGGCACCTATCGTGTTTCTGCTTCTTTTTAACATTCCGTCTATTCTTGTGAAATATTACGGTACATTCCTGGGTTACAAGCTTGGTTCCGAATATATCCAGAAGGTTTATGCAAGCGGTCTTATGAACATTCTGACAAAGGCTGCCAGCATTGTAGGTCTTATCATGGTTGGTGGTATGACTGCCAGCATGGTAACCTTTAAATCCACTTATGAACTCACCATGAAGGGTGAGTCTGTTCTGAACCTTCAGAGTATGCTGGATCAGATTTTTGTCGGCATCGTTCCTCTTGGACTGACTCTTCTGTGCTACTATCTGCTGAAAAAGAAAAACATCAGCATCACAGTTCTGATCATAGGTGTCATTATCCTGAGTATTCTTCTCTCTCTTCTCGGAATTGCATAAACCTTAAGGATAAGGAATAAAGATCAGAACTATGAAAAGGCGGACCCCGGTTGGTCCGCCTATAAAAAAGCCTGAAATAAGATATTTTGAATAAAGGAGACACAGAACATGAAAGATTGGTGGAAGAATTCCGTTGTATATCAGATTTATCCAAGAAGCTTCAAGGACTCCAATGGAGACGGCTTCGGCGATCTCAGGGGTATTATTGAAAAACTTCCCTACCTTCAGAACCTTGGGATCGATGTGCTCTGGCTCAGCCCTGTATTTGATTCTCCGCAGGACGATAACGGTTACGATATCAGTGATTACCGTAAAATTTATGCAGGCTTCGGAAGCAATGAGGACATGGATGAGCTGATCAGAAAAGCTCACGAGCATGGCATCAAAATCGTTCTGGATCTTGTAGTAAACCATACATCTGATGAGCATGCCTGGTTTGTGGAAAGCCGGAAATCCAAAGACAACGACTACAGTGATTATTACATTTGGAAAGATCCGAAAGCAGACGGCAGTGAACCGAACAACTGGGGTTCCAGCTTCTGCGGAAGCGCCTGGGAATATGACGAGGAGCGTGGTCAGTATTATCTTCATTTTTACAGCAAAAAACAGCCGGATCTTAACTGGGAGAATGAAAAAGTCCGCCAGGAGATTTATGATCTGATGAAATTCTGGATGGATAAAGGAGCAGACGGATGGCGTATGGACGTTATCGCTTCTATCTCCAAGGATCAGTCCTTCCCGGATTACCCGAAGACAGATGACCGCAAGTATTATACAGGAAAATATCACAGCAACGGACCAAGACTTCATGAGTTTATCCATGAGATGAACCGGGAAGTGCTTTCAAAATATGACTGTATGACAGTAGGTGAGGCACCGGGTTCCACACCGGAGGTTGCAAGATTGTTTACAGATCCGGAGCGTGAGGAGCTGAATATGATCTTCACATTTGAGCATATGAACATCGACCGTATTCCGGGCTCTGTAAACCGCAAGTGGGAATTGAAGCCTTTTGATCTCCGTGAGCTGAAACGGGTTATGACTGAGTGGCAGAACAAGCTTTATAATAAAGGATGGAATGCTCTGTACTTTGAGAACCATGATCAGCCGCGTGTGATTTCCAGATGGGGAAATGATACCACTTATCGCGAGGAGTGTGCAAAAGCTTACGCAACAGTTCTTCACGGCATGCAGGGAACACCGTATATATATCAGGGCGAGGAGATCGGTATGACAAACGTACACTTCCCTCTGGACGAATACGAGGATATTGAGGTGCGCAACGCATATCAGGATCTTGTAATTAAGAACAAAACCATCACCGAGGACGATTTCCGCAAGGCTGTATGGAACAAGAGCCGTGACAATGCCAGAGTACCAATGCAGTGGGATGACAGCGAGAACGCAGGATTCACAACCGGAAAACCCTGGTTCCGTATTTCCGGCCGCTATCAGGAGATCAATGTAAAAAAAGCTCTGGAAAAAAATGACTCTGTGTTTTATTATTATAAGGATCTGATCCGTCTGCGTCATGAAGAGGAACTTCTCACAGAAGGCGACTATCAGCTTCTTCTTCCGGAAGATGAGAAGGTATTTGCCTACCTGAGAACTTCAGAGAAAGAGCAGTGGATCGTTGTGGCAAATCTTTCTGAGGATACAGTAAGTACAGAAGACCTTACAGAATATGTGTCCGATAAAGAGGACATTAAAATTGCAAACTACAAAGACAGAACAGGAATCAAAGAAAACTTGAGACCGTACGAGGCATTTATGATGAGAATCCGCTGAATTCCTGAACTGTTATTTACGCAGCAAAGCGGAAAAAATATCCGCTTTACAGACTGCCGGTATGAGTATTTGTGCGTATCTGCACTGCCGAAGGATTTCCGGGGCAGTGCAGATGCGCTTTTTGCTCATAGGAACACAGACGGACAAACAGGAGGAAATTATGGAAAAATACATCATTGCAGTAGATATGGACGGAACACTTCTGAACAGCGAGAATAAGATTTCCGGGAGAAACAGAAATGTTTTGCAGCGTCTGATCGATGAGGGCCATTATGTGGTACCGGCAACAGGAAGAACAAGGGAGCTGATACCGCAGGAGTTTTCCGTGCTCCATGGAGTGAAATGGGGAATCGTGGAAAATGGCTGTGTTGTCTGGGACTACGATAAAAATGAGATGATCTGGCGCAAGACCATGCCAAAAGGAATGGTACGGGGAATCCTGAAAGATGTGGAGGACAGCGGAGTAAAAGGCTGGATCGCGGAGGCTTATGCGAATGGAGTTGCATATTCCGATGCAGATGCCAGAGATTATGTGGCCTCAGTAGCAGATAAAGATCTTCTGGAAAAAACCTTCGTAGATTATTTCCTCAGTAGACATGAATTTGTAAAGGATTTTTACAGACAGACAGAGCTTCTGGATCAGGCAGAAAAGATAAACATCTATTTTGAAAACAGCGAGGATAGCAGAGCTCTCCGTGAAAAATGGAAGGATCTGGATGATGTGGCTGTCACTACTTCCATTAGCGGTAACGCAGAGTTCAACGCAGCAGGGGTGGACAAAGGAGTTGGTCTTGCCATGCTGCGCACAAAGCTTGGCATTGACAGGATGCATGTGATCGCTTTTGGTGATAATGAAAATGATCTGGAAATGCTGGAAGGAGCAGGCATCGGAGTCGCCATGGGTAATTCCAAACAGTATGTAAAGGATGCAGCGAATGAGGTGACCGGAGATAATGATCATGATGGTGTGGCGGAATTTCTTGAGAGATTTTTCGGGCTGTAAGCTGTGGGTGATCGTGATCGCTGATATACGGGACAGGGAAATGTATTTTTCTCTGTCTTTTTTATTTTCATTTTCGGTGATATAAGGTATGATTAACAGAGAAGATGAGGGAGTGCCGGTTTTGATCGGTAGTTTCCGGTGAAAATTTTTTGAGGGAATCAGGAGGGAATTTTTTATATGAAAAATTTAGTACCTAAGAGGGTGATGGAATATATAGTTATCACATTTGCAGTTATTCTGATGGATGTGGGAATCTATGTATTCAAATTCCCGAATAACTTTTCTTTCGGAGGAGTTTCGGGTATGGCAGTCGTATTCTCGCATTTTATTCCGATGACATCTGCGCAGATCAACCTGGTGATCAATCTGATTTTGCTGGTGATAGGGTTTATTGTTCTTGGCCGGGATTTTGGAGTGAAGACGGCTTATGTTACGGTTGTTTCTTCTTTGCTTCTGAATGTGTTTGAGAAGGTTTTTCCTATGAACAGGGCGCTGACGGGGAATATTATGCTGGAGCTTTGCTTTGCGATCTTGCTGCCGGCAATCGCAGCTGCCCTGCTTTTTTTCGAGAACGCCTCCGGAGGCGGGACAGACATCATCGCCATGATCATCAAAAAGTACTCCACGATGAATATTTCCACCGCTTTGCTGCTCTGC
>ERZ839741.4250-NODE-4250-length-10407-cov-2.794822_pt1 | contig 10407 bp, 6 predicted proteins | sample MGYA00519880_ERZ839741 | MGnify/ENA primary metagenome ERZ839741 (study PRJEB31850, sample SAMEA3708851) | human gut metagenome | biome: human gut; feature: human-associated habitat; material: faeces | place: China | collected 2014 ... | reverse complement strand
GGCATTTGCGACGATTCGACCGGCGCTGATCCTTGCCGTGCCACTCATTATCGAGAAGATCATCAAGAACAAGGTCTTTCCCGAACTGGAAAAGCCATTGATCAAATTGCTGTTGAAAGTGCCATACATCGACCAAAAGGTACGCGAGAAGATCGCCCAAAAGCTGGAAGCCTCTTTCGGTGGGAACTTCGGCGAAATCGTGATTGGTGGTGCAGCCATCAATAAAGAGGTAGAGACGTTTCTCAAATCCATCGACTTCCGTTATACGGTTGGCTATGGGATGACGGAATGCGGCCCACTGGTTTCCTACGAACAGTGGGACACGTTCAAGCAAGGCTCGGTGGGTCGTGTCGTTGACCGCATGGAAATCCGGATCGACTCGAACGATCCGGAAAACGAAGTAGGCGAAATCCTGGTTCGCGGCATGAACGTGATGTTAGGCTACTACAAGAATCCAGAGGCAACAAAGGCTGTGATGCTACCCGACGGCTGGCTACGGACAGGTGACTTGGGAACACTTGACAAAGACGGTTTCCTTTACATCCGCGGACGAAGCAAAAGTATGATCCTAAGCTCCAACGGACAGAATATCTATCCCGAAGAGATCGAAGACCGCCTAAACAATATGCTGTACGTGGCGGAGTCGTTGATCATTTCTCAGGGAGGTAAACTGGTCGCCCTGATCTATCCGGACTGGGAACAAGTGGACAAGGCAGGCATCCAACACTCCGAAATCGAAGAGCTGATGCAGCAGAACATCGACCAACTGAACACTGAAATGCCCGCCTACAGCAAAGTATCTTGCTTCAAGCTTTATCAGGAAGAATTCGAAAAGACACCGAAACGGAGTATTAAACGATATTTATATCAACCCGCAGAGGAAAACTAAATAAATAAATCGTACCTTTGTTTTCTGTTAATTTACAAACAGCTCATATGAACAAAGGGAAAATTACTGTTGTCGGCATTGGACCGGGAAATCGCGATGACATAACGCCTGCGGCATTATCAGCCATCAGGCAGTCGGATGTGATCATCGGATATAACTATTATTTCCAGTTTATACAGGATATAATTCACCCGGATACCCAATGTATCGATACTGGGATGAAGCGCGAGAAAATACGTGCCGAAGAGGCCTACAAATACGCTTCGGAAGGTAAAACAGTGACAGTGATCAGTTCTGGTGATGCCGGAATCTACGGGATGGCCCCGTTGATATATGAAATGCGGACGATGAAAGAGGCGCCGCAAGTGGAGATCGAGGTAGTGCCCGGTATCAGTGCGTTCCAAAAGGCGGCTTCGCTTCTGGGGGCACCTATCGGGCATGATCTCTGTATCATCTCCCTCTCCGACCTGATGACTCCCTGGCTACGGATCGAAAAACGCATACGGGCCGCCGCTATCGGCGACTTCGTGACAGCCATCTACAATCCGAAAAGCGAAGGGCGCTACTGGCAGTTGCATCGTCTCAAGGAGCTGTTCCTCGAAGAACGTGTACCCGAAACACCGGTCGGCTATGTCCGTCAGGCCGGACGCGAAGAGCAGGTCGTCAACCTGACCACGCTGGCAGAGTTCGACCCTGAGCAGGTCGACATGTTCACTGTCATCCTGATCGGGAACTCGCAGTCATATGAGGCCGACGGTAAATTCATCACACCACGCGGCTATTACGGAGAGATCAAGATGAAAACAGATGTCGGGATCGGCCAGGACATCATGATCCGCAGCTTTCGCACCATCGAGAAAGAACTCAAGAACAAAGAAATACCGCTCGACAAGAAATGGGCTTTGCTCCATGCCATCCACACGACAGCCGATTTCGATATGGAAAATATCCTACGGATCGACGATCACGCGGTGGCTTCCCTTTACGGAAAATTCAGCCGGGGGGAGGTGCGCACCATCATCACAGACGTCACAATGGCTGCTTCCGGCATCCGCAAAGGAGCTTTGCAGCGTATGGGGATCGAGGTGAAATGCTATTTGCAAGACGAGCGCACCGTACAACTTGCAACAGAAAAAGGGATCACCCGCACACAAGCTGGCATCCGGCTTGCCGTACAGGAACATCCCAGCGCTTTATATGTATTCGGCAATGCGCCGACCGCATTAATGGAACTTTGTGACCTGATAAGGAAAGGGAAAGCCATTCCCGCCGGCATTATTGCCGCTCCTGTCGGTTTCGTACACGTACAGGAATCCAAACACATGGTAAAGCCGTTTGTCTCTATTCCTAAACTCATCATCGAAGGACGGAAAGGTGGTAGCAACCTCGCCGCGACTTTGGTAAATGCGATTTTATGCTACAATGATGCAAAACAATTAAAACCAGGTAGAGACGTATGAGAACTCAAGAAATTGTAGAAGCTTACGGCAAAACGCACATCTATATGATCGGGATGGACGACAATCCACAGCCTAAGCATATAGAAGTCATTATCAAAAATGTCAAACACGACAACATCTTCTCCGGAGGGAAGCGGCATTACGAAATTGTGAAACCATTCCTACCCGCCGATGCGGTATGGATCGAAATCAAGGCTCCAATAAATGCCGTCCTTGCAGAATACAGCCGGTTGATCCAGGAAGGCAAAGTGATCGTCTCCTTCGTTTCGGGAGACCCGTTCTTTTTCGGCTTCGCTTCCACCATCCGGAAAAACCTTTTAGGAGTAGGCATGAAAGTGTTTCCCTACTTCAACTCATTGCAGATGTTCGCACACCATGAACAAATTCCGTATGAGAACATGCACGCCGTGTCCGTTACCGGACGACCATGGCACGAACTCGACCGGGCGTTGCTGGAATACCGACCGCTGATCGGTGTGCTAACCGACCGTGTCCATACGCCCAGGGCTATAGCCAAGAGGATGATGGAATATCATCTGGACAGGGATTACACCATGTGGGTAGCCGAACATTTAGGCAACCCGAAGAAAGAGAAAATCTATAAAATCTACTCGATCGAGGAAATCAGCGAAATGAGTTTCACCAATCCAAACTGTGTTCTGCTAATGAAGGCTCCAAACTGCGCATTACAACGACCAGCCTTAGGCATACCTGACACGAAATTTATCTTGCTGAATGACCGGACAAAAATGATTACCAAAGCACCGATACGAGTGATAGACCTAAGCCTGTTAGAACTGCATAACAGCCGCTACTTCTGGGATATCGGCGCCTGTACCGGCTCGGTTTCAATCGAAGCGCGGCGCCAGTATCCTCATCTAGATATCCAAGCTTTTGAAGTGCGGAAAGAGTGCGAGAACATCATCCGGGCAAACACACGGCTGCACAGCGCTCCAGGCATAGACCTGCGTATTGGTAACTTCCTCAATCTGTCAATCGAAAAGAACACGATTGTCGATGCAGTCTTTATCGGCGGTCATGGCGGCAAGCTGAAAGAAATCATCCGCAAGGTAGCTTCCCACTTGAACAGTCTGAACGGCAAGATCGTTTTTAACTCCGTTTCAGAAGAAAGCAGCAAGCTCTTCCGGGAGGCGGTTGCAGAAAACGGTCTGAAACTACATTCAGAAATAAACATTACGCTCGATTCCAATAATCCTATTACAATCCTTTGCGCAACGGGTAAAAATTATGTCTAAAAATACACTGAACATTCTTGTGGTTTCGGCAAGTAGTCTGTCGTTAGCACGCAAAATCCGGGACGAATATCCAGGCAAAACTGTCATCTATTGTAGAGAAGCAGATAACGACATCGAACCAGTCACCTCTTTCAAAGAGCTGACTGGCAATCTTTTCGATAAATCGGAAACGATTGTGTTTATCGGGGCGATGGGTATCTGCGTACGGAGTATCGCTCCCTACATCAAGAGCAAGTACACGGACCCGGCAGTCATCTGCCTCGACAGTACCGGCAAATATGTCGTATCGGTACTATCCGGTCATATCGGTGGGGCGAACGAACTGACACATGAATTGGCCCGCATACTGGACGCCGAAGCGGTTGTCACGACACAGAGTGACAACCAGGGACTTTGGGCACTGGACACCTTCGCGAAACAATATGGCTGGGAACAGGATGTCTACAACCCACAAGAAGGCATAATCAGTTTCTTCCAAACCGATTTCGAGAAGATAGACGAGGAAACGTTTAATGCATCGAGGGAAAAGGCCATGAACGAATGTGTCGCCCGTTTCGTCAACTGTCGACCGACCGCCCTCCTGCTCGATATTCGCACGAAGGAGACGGACTATATGAAGGAAACCTGTCCCCCGCACGTCGATGTCTTTTATAAATATAAAGATATCGACCTCGAAAAATACGAGCTGCTGATCACGGTCAGTCCCACTTACTACCACAAATCCCCTATCCCCTGCCTATCATTCTTCCCGAAAGTGCTTCACTTAGGTATCGGATGTAAAAAGGGATTGACAGACATGAAGTCCGTCCTCACGGACCTGTATATCTGCTCCATTTTCTACAGGTTCAACCTGAAGAGCATAGCCGACGTCTCCTCCATCGACCTAAAGAAAGAAGAACCGATATTAAAGGAACTGGCAGACACCTACCTGCGCAGCCCGTTCAAGACCTATCCGGCAGAGGTACTGGACAAAATCCCCGTACCCCATCCTTCTTCCACAGTAAAGAAAGCCACCGGGTCGGGAAGCGTCGCGGAGGCAGCGGCCATCCTGAGTGCGGAAGGAGGCCCATTATTGGTGGGAAAACAAAAGGGGCAGACGAAAGACTTCACTTATGCGATAGCCATCAGCAAATCGGCAATACAGGACGAAGAAGATAGTCAGCAAAAAGGGAAACAGGGACATGGACATATCGAAATTGTCGGAGCCGGACCGGGCGATCCAGAACTGATCTCCATCCGGGGCCGGCGGATGCTGGAAAATGCAGACCTGATCCTCTATGCCGGAAGCCTCGTCCCCAAAGAACTCACCCTATGCGCCAAGAAAGGATCGACGATTCGCAGTTCTGCCGACATGAACCTGGAAGAACAATTCGCCCTTATAAAAAAGTTCTATGACAAAGGGAAGTTCATCGTACGCTTGCACACAGGTGACCCCTGCATTTATGGGGCGATACAAGAACAGATGGCATTCTTCGACCGCTATGGCATGAGTTACCATATCACACCGGGAATCTCCTCGTTCCAAGCTGCTGCTGCAGCTCTCCGTTCCCAGTTCACTATTCCTGAAAAGGTGCAAACCATCATCCTGACGCGTGGTGAAGGACGTACCCCCATGCCGGAGAAAGAGCAGCTGCATAAACTAGCCGCCAGCCAAAGCACAATGTGCATCTTCCTGAGCGCCGGCATTGCCGGACAAGTCCAGAAAGAACTTCTGGAACATTACCCGCCAACGACACCGGTAGCCGCCTGCTACAAGTTGACCTGGAAAGACGAACGCATCTACCGAGGCGAATTGAAAGACCTGGAACAGATCGTAAAAGAAAACAATCTGACACTGACGACCTTGTTAGTCGTCGGTGATGCCATAGACAACCGCACGGGGGTATCACGTCTCTACGCCGAGGAGTTCAAACATCTGTACCGCCGTTAGTGAGGGGCCACCTCCTACCTATGAGGCATGATACCTCATAAGTAGGAGGTACGGAACCTCATAGCTATCAGGCATGATACCTCATAGCTGCCAGGCAAGTACTCACCAGAGAGGATGCCCCCCTGCTATATTACCGGTAAAGACAAGAGAACAACAGAAACATTATGATACTGATCTTAGGAGGAACAACCGAAGGCCGCAAGGCCGTACAAGTCGTCGAGAGCGCTGGCAAACCCTACTACTACTCGACAGTCGGCAACGAACAGGCGATAGAAGCCGTTCATGCCATTCGCCTCACCGGTGGTATGGACGAAGAAAAGATGGCACAATTCTGCCGCGAGAAAAAAATCTCGTTGCTAGTCGATGCCGCCCACCCTTTCGCCATCCGATTGCATCGGACGCTTGCAAAGGTTTCCTCCCGTCTCCGGATTCCGGTCGTCCGGTTGGAAAGGCAATACCCCGCACATGACAAGCGGTTGATATGGTGCACGGATTATGCCGCCGCCATCGACCGCCTACGTGCGGACGGGATCTGCAACCTATTGGCCCTGACAGGCGTCAAGACCATTGCGAAACTGCGTCCTTACTGGGAGCAGACGCCCTGCTGGTTCCGTATCCTGAACCGGAAAGAGTCTCTTTCGCTGGCTGAATCCGACGGATTCCCAAAGGAACGGATTATTTTTTTCCATGAAGGAGAAGACGAGAAGAAGCTGCTGGACCAGCTTCATCCAGATGCCGTACTGACAAAGGAAAGTGGGGAAAGCGGATATTTCAAGGAAAAGGTCGAAGCAGCACAAGCCTGCGGCATTCCCGTTTATGTCATACAACGCCCTCCCCTGCCTGACAGTTTCACTTTTGTGCAAGGCATGGAAGGACTTCGTAAAGCCATCGAACGCCTCGCTCCCGGCTTCTTCCCGCTCCGGAGCGGTTTCACGACCGGCACATGTGCTACGGCTGCCGCCAAAGCCGCCTTAGTCGCCCTCCTGAACCGAACGGAACAAACCGTTAGTTGCATCACGCTCCCTTCCGGGGAAAAGATCATGCTCCCTGTCGCCGCTACCGAATGGGCGGACAACGCCGCCCTATGCACGGTTATAAAGGACTCCGGCGACGATCCGGACGTGACAAACGGCTGTTCCGTTATCGCCCGTATCGAGTTACAGGCTGGGCAATCCCCTACCCCCGCCTTCCTGTTCCGGGCTGGTGAAGGAGTAGGAACGGTGACGCTTCCCGGCCTCGGCCTCGAAATTGGAGGACCAGCCATCAACGCCACTCCCCGCCGTCTGATTACTGGAGAATTGACAACAATACTGGAGGAAAACGGCCTGTCCGGCAAGATAAAGGAGGTGGTCGTCACGATCTCCGTTCCGGGAGGGAAAGAGTTAGCTGCCCGGACATTCAATCCGAAGTTGGGAATCATCGGCGGAATCTCGATCATCGGGACATCCGGCATCGTACGCCCTTTCTCGAACGATGCCTTTCTCGCCTCGATCCGGAAAGAAGCCGAAGTTGCAAAAGCAATAGGATGTTCTCGCCTCGTCATCAACTCAGGAGCGAAAAGTGAACGTTTCCTGAAAGGCTACCTGTCGGAACGGCTGTCGGAAGAACTTCCTCCGCAAATGTTTGTGCACTACGGGAACTTCATCGGAAAGACACTGAAAATAGCTGCCGAACTGCAATTTGACGAAGTCGTCATGGGAATCATGATTGGCAAAGCCGTCAAACTAGCGGAAGGAGCACTGGATACGCACAGCAAAAAGGTCGTCATGAACAAAGCCTTTCTGAAAGAATTGGCTGCAAAGGCGGGTTGCAAACCAGAGTCCGTACAAAAAATAGATTCCCTGACGCTGGCCAGAGAACTATGGGAACTGTTCAGCAAGACCGAACAACAAAGTTTCTTCCCACTTCTGTTACAGAAATGCCGAGAGCATTGTACCCCCTTGCTTCCCAACGGGAAACTATCCGTTCTGCTGATTTCGGAAAGTGGGAAAATAACCTTTCAAGCGTGATTATTCAAATGTAACATCCTTGTTCTGCACGTAGGAGACATCGATTTTTCCTCCCGCATCACCGTTGCTCTCCTGTAAAGGAAGTTCTCTGACACGGCTCAAGAACAGGGTTCCTTTGGTGGCAGAAGTCGGATTCGTAAAGTTTAGCGTGATGGAGGTCGCGCCTTCCTGCGTATTGTTGATATCATAAACACCGCCGCTGTAGGTCAGGTGCACCTGGACATACTCGTCCTTCCCGATCGGCTTTCCTACCCAAGTGATAATGGTTGCGCCATTGCCTTTGACGGATGTCAGGGATTCGGGAAGAGCGATTGGATCGACATCGTCGATAGAGGCCTTGTTTGTATAGACCTGGTCTTTCCAACGGGAAAAGGTGAACGTGACCGGGTCCAGCCCGGATTCCGACAGCATATACATATAAGCTCCCATTCCTAAAAAGTCCGGCACTTTTCCGTTAAAGAGAATACCTTTGGCCGGCAGGCGCAGATTGGCCCCTTCGCTGTTATATTTATTGAAATTTGCGCCTATATGGGTATGGTTCTGCGTAACATTATATTCGACACCCAAATTCTGATAAAAAGGGATCGAGGGGTCGATCCCGTCCGAATCATCGTTATCGCAAGCGGTAAACACGCCAGCGAACAACAGGCAAGCATAAAGGAAATACTTTCTCATATCATTTAATTTTATCCGAGTTACGGAAAGTATAGGATAATTTACCAATTGCTTCTCCGAGGACTCTATTATTCTTCTTTGATAGAAATAACAAATGAAGTGGGAAAAGTTTTTCCTTTTAGGCTTTTTTGTCAAACAGAAAGCTCCTGCAAGAGAGATTCTATGGTATCGGCCGCCAGCGTACGTCCGTCAAGATGGTGGATCAGGAATGCGGAACCGACAGACAGATCGCCCGTCTCGATCCATACAGGCGACTCCACATGCCGATCGGCACGTATACCGTTCCGCTGGAGTGCCTTGCGGACCATCGCATATTTCTGTCCATGCCCGATCAGGCGTATTTCTTTCGAATACCGGTTATCGATGCGGAACAAGCCGGTCTCCGTGTCGAACACGATTCCCTTGCGGGCGAAGAAACCGCTCAAGTGGCCGCTCAGGGCGAGGTCTTCGGGCGTACCAGGCGTAATCCCGTTCGTCCGGTCCATCAGCCAAATCTTGTCGGCGATCTGGAGCGCCAGTTCGAGATCGTGCGTGGAGAGGAAAATCGTCTTGTTCGTGCTTCGCGTCAGATGGTGGAGCAATTGCATGATCTCCACCTTGCTCGGAAAATCGAGGAAAGCAGTCGGCTCGTCCAGAAAGATAACAGGTGTTTCCTGAGCCAGTGCCTTGGCGATCATGACCTTCTGCCGTTCTCCGTCCGACAGGGTGTGCACCATGCGGGAGGCCAGGTTCTCAATCCGTACCAAGGCGATCGATTCTTCCACGACCTGCTTGTCCTCCTTGTCCAACCGTCCCCAAAAACCGGTGTAGGGACTGCGTCCCATCTCGACCAATTCCCGCACGGACATATTCCGGATGTCACACTTCTCCGTCAGGACCACACCGATCGTCGTGCTCAGTTCCTTGTCCGAATAACTGTCCATATCACGTCCCAAGACGGCGATCTCGCCTCCCAGCTTCGGCTGGAAAGCCGACAGCGTGCGCAGAAGCGTCGACTTCCCGACTCCGTTCGCTCCTAAGAGGCAGGTTAATTCTCCACTATAAATCCGGGCCTGTATATGGCTCGCCACCAACTTGGTATCATTCTTTGTCCGATAACCGATAGAGAGATCGTTTATATGAATCGTATCTTGTCTCATCATTCGTTCAGTTCGTTTTTACGTTTACGGAATAGAACGGAGGCCACTACCGGAGCACCGATTAGGGCAGTCACCGAATTGACCGGCAAAGCCCCTTCGAAGCCGGGCATCCGGGCAATCAAGTTGCAGACGAGTGCCAATGCGGCACCGGCAAACAGGACGGCAGGCATCAGGACCCTATGGTCGGATGTTTGAAAAATGGCCCGGCACAGGTGCGGGACGGCCAGGCCAAGAAAGATGACCGGTCCACAATAGGCCGTCACGATCGCCGTCAGCACTCCTGCCGAGGTGATCACCAAAAGACGTGCCCGCTTGATGTTCAATCCCAAGTTACGGGCATAGCCGTCGCCAAGCAGCATCAGGTTGATCAACAGGAACGACAAAGGGATCAGAATCGCCATGATCGCAACAAACAGCATCATCTGGTTGCCGGAAACACGTGAGAAGCTGCCTAACCCCCAGATCACATAGGCGCGAATATCCTCCTCCACGCTGAAGAACTTCAGCACGCCGATCACCGCATTCGCCACGTAGCCGATCATCACGCCGATGATCAGCAGCGTCACGTTCCCTTTCACCTTCTGCGACACATATACGATTAACGCCATCACCGAGAGCGAACCGATCACGGCTGCTATCGAAAGCGCGATTTCTCCCATAAACCCCAATTTACTAAGCGCAACCCCTCCGAGGCTACCGCTCAGCAGTACCACAAAGGCCACGCCCATGCTCGCACCGGAGCTGATCCCCAGCACAGAAGGTCCCGCCAGTGGATTCCGGAAAACAGTCTGCATCTGCAAGCCGCTTATCGCCAGGCCCGCTCCCGCCACCAAAGCTGTCAATGCCTGCGGAAGACGTGATTTCCAGACGATATTCTGCCAGGTCACCGGCTCGTCTCCCAGTCCGCAAATAATGTTCCAGACAGACTTCAACGGGATAGACACCGACCCTAACACCAAATTCAGGAACATCAGGACCAGGATAGACGCTACGATGAGCGACATCAGAAAAGTAGTGGAATGTCTCATTCGTGCAACTTATTTGAGCCG
>ERZ839741.4238-NODE-4238-length-10424-cov-5.279776_pt1 | contig 10424 bp, 10 predicted proteins | sample MGYA00519880_ERZ839741 | MGnify/ENA primary metagenome ERZ839741 (study PRJEB31850, sample SAMEA3708851) | human gut metagenome | biome: human gut; feature: human-associated habitat; material: faeces | place: China | collected 2014 ... | reverse complement strand
GTACAGGTTCCCACCGAGGCCTTCATGGCCGTCCTCAAGCTGGACAGCGATTGATTCTTTTTGCCTTCCCGCCGCAAGTGCGGCGTCCAAGCGTTTTGCCGCAGGCAAAACCTTGAAATGGGCGGAATTCATTTCCGGCCATTTGAATCTGATCCGGGGACCCCACAAAAGCTTGCTTTTGTGGGGAGCAGGCAAAAAGAAGATGCGGAACCTGGGAACCGTACAGGTTCCCACCGAGGCCTTCATGGCCGTCCTCAAGCTGGACAGCGATTGATACACCCTCATCGCCCAAATGGCTCTGCGCCATTTGGGCGAACCCATCTCACATTCGGGAAGGTACATGATATGAGCGAATTATATGAACTGCTGACCTTTGAAGCCTTTGGCCAGCGCTATCCGGAGCTGACCTCCCGGCACCAGATCCTGCCGGGACGGGGCGTATTCTGCAAGGCGGAGCGGCTCCAGAGCGGCGTCATCGGGACCTACGCCATGCCTCAGCGCATGGCCCCCACCGGCGAAAAGCACTTCTTCGGCTACTATCTGACGGAGAAAAAACTGCTGCTGGTGGAAAAGGGCGGTTTTTTGCAGGGCCTGCTGCCGGGCCTTCCGGGGGAGACCCCGGCTCAGCTGCTGTCGGAGCTGCTGGCCCGGCTGACGGCGGAGGACATGGAAAGCCTCCAGCACTACGAGGAGCGCCTGACGGCATTGGAGGAAGTTCTGCTGGCGCAACAGGCGGAGGATTTCGACAAGAAGATCTTCCGCATCCGCCGGGAGCTGTCGGTGCTGGCGGGCTACTATGCCCAGCTGGACGACCTGTACGCCGTGCTGGCCGATGCCATCCCGGACGCAGAGGAGCACGTCCAGCGGCTGCTGGAGCATCTCTCCGGCAAGGCCCAGCGCCTTTTGACCATGACGGAGCAGGAGAAGGAGTATTCCCTCCAGCTGCGGGAGATGCACCAGACGCAGGTGGATATGCGGCAGAACCAGATCATGAAGATCCTGACCATTGTCACCACAGTGTTCCTGCCCCTGTCTCTCATTGCCGGATGGTACGGCATGAACTTCCAAAATATGCCGGAGCTGACGGCGGAGCACGGCTATCTGGTGATCTGCATCGTCAGCGCCGTGTGCGTGCTGGTGGAGCTGTGGATCTTCAAACGGAAAAAATGGTTTTAAGGAGGCGGCCCTATGGCGGAGCTATCCACCAACGTGCGGTATATCAAGGGCATCGGAGAGACACGGGCCAAGGCTCTGGAGAAGCTGGGCATCACCACCCTGCGTGATCTCATCGGATACTTTCCCCGCACCTACGAGGATCGGACACTGACCCGCCCCATCCGTGACCTGACGGAGGGGGAGAATGTCTGCGTCCGGGCCATGATCGCCGCCGACCCCACCGCCCACCGCATCCCCGGCGGCCGCACCATCGTCCGAACCCGTGCCGTGGACGAGACGGGAACGCTGGATGTGGTATTTTTCAATCAGGAGTACCGGAAAAACAGCCTCCACCGGGGGGAGATCTACATCTTCTACGGCAAGGTGGAGGGCCAGCGCCGTCACCAGATGGTGAACCCTCTGCTGGAGCCGGAGGGCCGCCAGCACCTGACAGGGCGCATCATGCCCATCTACTCCCTGACGGCAGGCATCAGCCAGCTGATGCTGGCACAGGCGGTGCGGCAGGGACTGGACGCCTGCCGGGAGCTGCTGCCGGACGTACTGCCGGATGAGGTGCGGCGGGAGCACCGCCTGTGCTACATCAACTACGCCTACGAAAACGCCCATTTTCCCAATTCGCCGGAGGCGCTGACCCAAGCCCGGCGCCGTCTGGCCTTTGAGGAGCTGTTCCTGCTGACCTGTGGCCTCCGGCTGCTGCGGAGCCGCCGGGAGGACGTGTCCGGCCCGGTGTGCCGCAAGGTCTCCATGGATTCCTTTTATAACGCCCTGCCCTTCACGCTGACGGATGCCCAGCGCCGTGCCGTGGAGGATGCCATAGGTGACATGACCGCCGGCCGCCCCATGAACCGCCTGTGTCAGGGGGACGTGGGCAGCGGCAAGACCATGGTGGCGGCGGCCTGCATCTGGTTCGCCGCCCAGAGCGGGTGGCAATCGGCCCTGATGGCCCCTACGGAGATCCTGGCCCGGCAGCATTTTGAAACGCTGTCGCCCCTGATGGCCCGGCTGGGCCTGACCTGCGCCCTGCTCACAGGCTCTACCCGTTCCAAGGAGCGGCGGGAAACACTGGCGGGACTGGCCGGAGGCACCATCGACCTGTGCATTGGCACCCACGCCTTACTGACGGGGGACGTGCAGTACGGACGGCTGGGGCTGGTGGTGACGGACGAGCAGCACCGCTTCGGCGTCAACCAGCGGGCGGCCCTGAGCCAGAAGGCGGAGGCTCCCCATATGCTGGTGCTGTCGGCCACACCCATTCCCCGGACGCTGGCGTTGGTGATCTACGGTGATCTGGATGTGTCGGTCATCGACCAGCTGCCGCCGGGACGGCAGAAGGTGGATACCTTCGCCTTGGGGGAGAGCTACCGCCCACGGGTCAACGCCTTCCTGCGCAAGCAGGTGCAGGAGGGGCATCAGGTGTTCATCGTCTGCCCGCTGGTGGGGGACGGTGATACCCTCCCCGACGAGCGGAAGGCCGTCACGGCCTACGCCAAAAAGCTGCAGGAGGAGACCTTCCCGGACCTGCGGGTATCGGTGCTCCACGGCAAGATGAAGCCTAAGGAAAAGGAGAAGGTCATGGAGACCTTTGCCGCCGGGGAGAGCGATATTCTGGTGTCCACCACCGTGGTGGAGGTGGGCGTGGACGTCCCCAACGCCACCTGTATGGTGGTGGAGAACGCCGAGCGCTTCGGCCTGTCCCAGCTGCACCAGCTGCGTGGCCGGGTGGGCCGTGGTCAGGCCAAGAGCTACTGCATCCTGCTGTCGGAGCATCCCAGTGAGGAGACCCGGCGGCGGCTGAAGGTCATGACCCGCACCAACAACGGCTTTGAAATTTCTCAGGAGGACCTGCACCTGCGTGGCCCCGGCGACTTCTTCGGCCAGCGCCAGCACGGCCTGCCTACCCTGAAAATTGCGGATCTGGCCTGCGATATGCAGCTGCTGGAGGAGGCCCAGTCCGCCGCCAGAGCGCTGCTGTGCCGGGACGAGGATCTCTCCCGGCCGGAGCACCGCCCCCTGCTGGAGCGTGTCCGGGAGCTGTTCCACGATACCGCCGACTCCATGAACTGATGAGAATAAATGAGGAAGAGGGAGGAGCTAAAAAGGCTCTTCCCTCTTCCTGCCATTTGCTGCACCCAAATGCTGCACGAAAACCACCGCCCTGAAAATAGCTGTCTCCCACGGACAGCTTTTCAGGACAGTATGACCGCATAGAAAATTTTCCATATGTTGGTATTGCGATCTCTCAAAACCAATATTGGCGCATCTGCTCCAGAAATTCTCTGGTGATGGGATACCCGCTATGCTCCCCGATGACGGAATCTATGCCGCAATACGGGCAGATCGCCGTACCGCCCACGTCCTCGATCCAATTTCTGATCTCCTTGGGGGCGAAAATTTTCAGACAATAAAAGCAGCCGCATTTCCTGTCCTGTAACAGCCGCTTCCGGTGGCCGGTGGAAAATTCGTGCGCCTTTATATAGTCGATGGTATAGTCGATCATATGCACCTCCGGCATCCGCTGAAAGGCCCTGCCTCACTCCTCCTGCAGTGCCGCCTGATACAGCTCGTTGCGGGAGAGACCTGTGTCCTCTGCCACCCGGCGGACGGCGTCCTTCATCCGCTGGCCCTGCTGCCGCAGGCTCTGCACCATGGCCACGCCCTCCGCCAGCGTCAGGGCCGGGGCCTCCTGCCGGGGGGCTCCCGCCACCACCAGCACGTATTCCCCCCGTGGCTCCTTCTCCCGGTACAGCGCCACGGCACCGGACAGGGTGGTGCGGATGGTCTCCTCGTGGAGCTTGGTCAGCTCCCGGCACAGAGCCACCGGCCGATCTCCCAGCAGCTCCAGCATATCCGCCAGCGTGGGCCGCAGCTTGTGGGGAGCCTCGTGGAACACCATGGTGCGCTCCTCCGCCGCCAGCCGGGTCAGTGCCTCCCGCCGCTCCTTCTTATTGGCGGAGAGGAATCCCTCAAAGGTGAAACGCCCGGTAGGCAGACCCGACACCGCCAGAGCGCACACGGCGGCGCAGCAGCCGGGGATGGCCTGCACCGTGACGCCGTTTTCCCCGCACAGCCGCACCAGATCCTCGCCGGGATCGCTGATGGCAGGGGTACCGGCGTCCGTCACCAGCGCACACGTCTCCCCGGCCAGCAGCCGGGCCAGAATGGCCTGCCCGGCGGCGGCCCGGTTGTGCTCATGGTAGCTGACCAGCGGCTTTTTGATGTCGAAATGGTTCAGCAGCTTCATGGACACACGGGTGTCTTCGGCGGCGATGAAGTCTGCCTCCTGCAAGGTCTGCACCCCACGGGGGGACAGGTCCCCCAGATTGCCGATGGGGGTGGCCACCAGATATAACGTTCCGCTCATAGCGCTTGCTCCTCCTCACGAAAATAGGCACGGCGATGCTCCGCCGTCTCCCGGCCGTCGGGGCCGTAGAGCAGCAGCGTGGGCTCTGCCCGCAGCCCAGGCTTCCCGCCCCGACGACATTCCAGCAGCACCAGACCGGGAGCCCCGGCGGCATCGTGCTGCACCATCCGCAGCCGCTTGGGCTCCAGCCCGAAACGGCGGGCCATCTCCAGCAGCTCCGCCAGCCGCTCTGTGGGGAACACCACGCAGAAGCGCCCGCCCCACCGCAGCAGCCAACCGGCGGCCCGGCACACATCCTCCAATGTACACGTTATCTCCGACCGGGCGGTGCCACGTGTCTCCTGCGGGGAGACACGCCCCGCCTCCGGCGGGAAGTAGGGGGGATTGGACACCACAAGGTCGAACCTGCCCATCGGGGGCAGGTCCTCCCGCAGCCGCAGGTCTCCCTGTTGGCACAGCAGCCGCTCCTGCCAGCCGCTGCGCTCTGCGGTGCGCCGGGCCAGACGGCAGGCGTCCTCCCGCAGCTCCAGCCCGGTGACGGTGAGGGATGGCTCCCGTGTCAGCAGCAGCGCCCCCAGCAGACCCGTCCCGGCCCCCAGATCACAGACCTGCTCCCCACGCCGCAGGACGGGGAAGCTCCCCAACAGAAAGGTATCCGTGGAGGGGCGGAACAGACCGTCATCCCAGTAAAAGCCCTGATCGCCCCGCAGCCGGTCCCAGTGCTCCATGTGTACCCCTCCTTTTCCTGTGCAGAGATACCCCATTATATTTCCCGCCACGCATGAGATGACGGCAGGTATCCCACCGAAAATTATCATAGATATTGTACCACGGGGAGCGCCCCCGGCGCAAGACGGCAAAAAAACACCGGAGCATCCGCTCCGGTGTTTTTCGTCCTTGCTATGTAATTATTCAGCAGGGCTGATAGCGCCATTGGGGCAGGTATCGCTGCAAGTACCGCAGTCCAGGCAGGAGTTAGCGTCGATCACGTAATGATCGTCACCCTGAGAAATGGCACCAACAGGACATACGTCTGCGCAAGCACCGCAGCTGACGCAGCCGGAACCGATCTGATAAGCCATGGGAAGCACCTCCATTAAGATTTGTACTGTTATTGTATCATGAAAATGAAAAAAAGCAACCCCTTCCCCTATGGAAAATTTTGTTTTGCCGATTTTTGCGGCGATCAGGCGAAACTGGACAAAAAACGGACAGAAACAGGACGGCATCCGGACAGGAAAAAATGCCCGAAAACGGGACAGCCGGACAGGGCTTTTGTCCAGGAGAGACTGCAAAAAATGCCGGGAGACATTTTCTCTGACCCCGGTACATAGAATGGAGGGTATGGAAACAGAGAGGAGTGGAGCCCATGGAGCGAAAGCCCGATATCGACGATCTGATCTTCGGGGACGAGCGCCCGATAAGTCAGCGCTGAAAATGGAAAAACAGGACGCCCCATATCGGCGTCCTGTTTTTATCATTTAGCGGTGAGGAGGTAACTCATGCCGCTCCAGAGGATGAAATAAAGGGTTACAGCTGTACCCGATTCTCCTTGGTCCAGGTGGTGAGACCCAGACGGGGATACCGATGACGCAGGACCTCGATCTCCTCCGTGCTGCCGCCCATGAGGGAGATGCGATCGACCTTGGCCAGATCGGCGGCGGGCATCGTGTGGTTGGAGGTGGCCCCGCAGGCCTCGCAGTGGTAGTACTTACCATCCGCCATCAGAGAGATCTGGCTGCTGCCGCAGACGGCGCAGCGATTCATTTTCGTAACCAGTGCCATATTCAAACAACTCCTTTCTCTTACTGTCTATACTTTACCACAGGAAATGCAATTTGTAAAACGCATCATTTTCATCTGAAACATGAGAGTTTTTCATACATTAAACATTGTATACAATCTGAATCCACGGGCAGAGGCAGGCCGTTGGCGAAACAATACAAAAGGCGAAAAGAGCGCTCAAAAGGGAGGCTTTCGGAAGCTGCATACACACCTGAGAGGGGACGGGGAGAGGGCAACTGTAAGTATAGCGGGGCGAGGGCAGCTGTAAGTATAGCGGGACGAGGGCAACTGTAAGTATAGCGGGACGAGGGACGGAACATAGCTGGCGAAAGAAGAGCGGGGCCATTGGGAGTATGGAGGGGGGAGAGCCGGAGGGATCGGCGGATCTGCGCAGGAAGAAACGATGGAAGCAGCGGTGCTGGGGCAGGAAATATGTGGAAAAAACAACTGGATGCGGTGAGGGAGCAGTATACATGCAAGGGTGAATATGAGAGGGTGATATGCGGTGGAAATGTATATCGCCGGCAGACAGACAGGAGAATATACAAAAGAGTGCATACAAAAAGTGCGTCGCTGCGTGACCATTCGCAGCGACGCACTTTTTGACCCGGACGGCATGAAGAAGGAAAAGAAAGAATCTGCCGTCCTCGACCCACTCAACGGCTGGGGAACATGGTCCGCCGCAACCACATGGCAGACAGGATCATCCAACCGGAGGACTTCCGATCCGGTGCTGTATGATCGTCCTCTTTACGGTACACGCAGAGATATGTACCGAAAGCCCTCTGAGATGGTCTTAGTGTAACACAGAAAAAGAGATATGTAAAACGCATGATTTTCATAAAAAGCATGAGACATTTTCATATATGAGGAAAAATACCGCCTGCCCTTCATGGGCAGGCGGCAGAGGTGATAAAGGTTCAGCCGTGGGGGGGTAAATCAGCAGGGGAGACAGAATGATACATCGCAGGCAGAGCGGGCCCGGTAACTGCGTTGTCAGTGGGCTCAGCGGATCGCTGCACGCACAGCCAGCGCCACAACGATTTCAAGAACGAATAATCCAGCCAACATCCAGTCCAAAAGCATAACCAGATCCTCCTTCAAAAAGTTTTAGAGCCGAGGTTCCTTGGAAACGGTTGGCCAACCTGCTTTCTTAAGGTAACTATAGAATATCATGCTCCTGCAAATAAGTAAAGCGAATGAATTTCATCATTCTTATGAAGAAAAGTTTGCATACGGGGGCGGGATATGGTATGCTGGAAAGCAAGGAGGCGAGGGAATGGACTTGACCAAATATCAGGTATTTCTGAAAACCGTGGAGTGCGGCAGCTTTACGGCGGCCGCCCAGCAGCTGAGCTTCACCCAGTCCGGCGTCAGCCACGCCATCAGCGGGCTGGAGGAGGAGCTGGGGGTGACGCTGCTGAGCCGCAGCCGGGGGGGCGTGACCCTGACGGCGGACGGTTGGGCGCTGATGCCTTATATTCAGGAGATCTGCCGCCAGCAGCGGAGCATCGAGGAACGGGCCAAGGATCTGCGGGGGCTGGAGACCGGCGTGGTGCGGGTGGCGGTGTTCACCAGCGTGTCGGTGCAGTGGATGCCCTACATCCTGAAAAGCTTTCGGGAGCAGTATCCCAACATTGAATTTGAGCTGCTGCCCTCCAACTACAACACGGAGATCGCCCGGTGGATTCAGGACGGTACGGCGGACTGCGGCTTTTTGGTGCTGCCCACGGAGCCGAATCTGGACTGCTGGCTATTGCAGCGGGACCAGTGGAAGGCCATTGTGCCGTGGGATCATCCGCTGGCGGGGCGGGAGCCGTTTCCGCCGGAGGCACTGGCCCAGTATCCCTTCATTCTGCTGGAGGAGGGAGACGACTACGAAATTCAGGAGGTGCTGGACACGCTGGGAGTGCAGCCCAATGTGCAGTACCGGGTGCAGCAGGATCAGGTGATTTTGGCCATGGTGTCCTGCGGGCTGGGCATCAGCATCATGGAGGAGCTGATGCTGGAGCAGAACGAATACCCGGTGGTGGCCTGTTCCTTCGCCAAGCCCTTTTACCGGAACATCGGCATCTGCGTCAAGGACAAGCGGGCCATCTCCCGCTCCACCTACCGTTTTGTGGAGCACGTGCGGCGGTGGGTGCTGGAGAAGTACAGCGGATGAGCCATACGGCAGCCGGCGACAGGGAGGGGATACACCACATATATAATAGATACCCGGATTTTTCAACAGGGCGGGGAGGCGAGGCTTGCTGCCGGAACCGGAACTGTAACTCATCAGAATAGGAGGCGAAACCATGGTTTTTATTGTCGTAATCTCATCGGTACTTTTGGCTGTTTGCACCTCATTGAAGCCGATCTATCTTCAAAATGCCATTGATGCGGTGGACGCAGGCGCAGACGGCGCACTTACCATGTTTCTGTGCTATGTGGCCAGCATCCTGGGCATCCTGCTGTTTGAGACGGCCCGGCAGCTCAGCACGGGGAAATATCGGAACAGCAGGCTGTTCAGTCTCAAGCGGAAGGTCATGGCGCATATTGTCTATATGCCGCCCCGGAAGTTCCAGGAGGAGCAGGGGCAGAACTATGTCACCACGCTGAACAATGAGATCGAGATGCTGGTGGACAGCTATTATGTCACCCGCTTGGAATTGGCCTACAGCATCCTGGTGCTGATTACCTGTGTGATCGCATTGCTATATATCAACGGCTATCTGGCCATCATTATCATCGTTTCCACCGTGTGTCCCATTGTGGCCTCCGCCGTGCAGGGGAAGGCACTGGAAAAACGGACCAATTTCTATACGATGGCCCTGGAAAAGCTCAATGTCATGATCGGCAATCTGATCCACGGGTACCCCACCATCAAGGTAAACCACATAGAGCGGGAATACCTGCAAACGCTGGAACAGGATAACGAGAAAGCCGCCCACGCAGAGTTTGCCAAGGCGAAAACAAAAATTCGGGTGAATATGATCATCGGCCTGCTGTCCTATATCGGCGAGGCCGTGATGGTGGGATTCAGCATTTACGAGATCTCCAAGGGGCGGCTGTCCGTGGGCGCTTTGGTGGGTGCGCTGCAATTATCGGAAATGCTGGTGATCCCCACCAACAGCATTTCCTATCAGATATCGGAAATGCGGAGCGTCACCGGTATTCGCCAGAAGATCCAGCAGCTGCTGTCTGTCCCTGACAGCGCTGCGGCTTCGTCGGCAGCTCCCGCGATCGAGCACATGGAGCTTGACGATGTGTCCTTCCGACATGAGGAAAAGGTCATTCTTTCCCATGCGAATTATCGGTTCGAGGCGGGGAAGAAATACCTGATTTTAGGCGAAAACGGAAGCGGAAAGAGCACGCTGTTCAAGCTGCTGACCGGGCTGGAAACAGAGTATGAGGGGTGTATCTCGGTGAACGGAACGGATATCCGCCAGCTGTGGCCCGCTCTTTATGACCAGATTGGCGTCGTGCTTCAGGACGCATTTATCTTTGACGATACGTTTCTCCAGAATGTCACGCTTTATCGCCCTGCATTGCGGGAACGGGCCGTATCGGCGATGCATTCTCTGGGAATGGACGCCTTTCTTGCGTCCCATGATCTGGATCAGGTATTCCAGAACACGAAGGGCAATCTGTCCGGTGGAGAACGGCAAAAGCTGGCGCTGGCCCGGGTGCTGACCGAGAATAAGCGTGTCATCTTCCTGGACGAAGCCACTGCCAATATGGACAAGGTCAGCAGCCAGAAAATTTTGTCCCAGCTGCTCCGGACGGACGGCTTGACCGTCATCAGCATCGAACACAAGGTGAGTCCGGAGATCCTGCCGCTGTATGATACGATCCTTGAATTGAGGGACACTCACTTGGAAGAAAGGGCATAGGGCGATCCGGCTGCCGGGAGATGAAGGTGGAGATGCGCTTTTACCGGCGGGGTGGAGAGGCAGGCCTTGACAAGCGGGCGTCCGGCAGATACAATAAAAGTTCAGGAGCGATCCGTGAAAAACGATAACAATATAAAGGATTGAGAGAATTATGGCAAAAGATCAGAGAAACGTGGAAGCCATCACCCCCATGGAGGTGGACTTCGCCAAGTGGTACACCGACATCT
>ERZ839741.4216-NODE-4216-length-10462-cov-2.526953_pt1 | contig 10462 bp, 10 predicted proteins | sample MGYA00519880_ERZ839741 | MGnify/ENA primary metagenome ERZ839741 (study PRJEB31850, sample SAMEA3708851) | human gut metagenome | biome: human gut; feature: human-associated habitat; material: faeces | place: China | collected 2014 ... | reverse complement strand
TTCATTAAGGAACTTCCTGATCCATCTGATAATTTCTGCTCTATACTACTATCGGTTTCTGCCGTTTCCGTCTTATTCTCCGTCTTCGTACTGCTCTTTGTCTTTGTCGTTGTCTTAGCTGCTGCAGCGGCGGCCTGCGCTTCACGCTGTCTTTGTGCTTCTGCTGCGGCAGCCTGTGCTTCTGAAAGCTGTGTTGTCAAATCAGCCACTGTATTTTCCTGATCTGCAATTGCCGCATATAAAACAGCCTGCTTATCTGTCATCTCCTGCCCAAGTGCTTCCAGCTCCTTCTTATCCGCGTCGAGCGTACTCTTTAACTGGTGGATCTGTGAAGCGGTTGCTGCCATCTCATCTAACTTTCCACGGTCATAATCATAAACCTGTTGTACGTACTCCGCTTTATTCAGTGCATCGCTCATGCTTTCTGCTGTAAGAAATGCCTCTGCAATCGATGTTGACTGGTCTTCGTACATATATTTAATACGCAGTTTCATATCATCATACTGATTCTGCATATTCTGCTCTGCAACTGCTAAATCCGCATTTGCCTGATCAATCTCTTCATTCTTATCATGCATCTTGACTTCAAGTTCGTCCATCTGCACAAGCAGATAAGCAAGCTCTGACTGTGTCTGGCTTAACTGGCTCTCTGCCGCATTCTTTTTATTGGTTAAATCTGTTACATCATCTGCCCATACAGACGTGCCGGCAATGCTTGTAATTAAAGCTGCTGCCACAAAAGTTTTTGCAATTCTTTTACGCATAAGTTTCTAAACCTCATAATATATTACAAATTTGTTACATATTTTTTAAAATTTGCTTTCAATATTATAATATATTACAAACTATTACGCAAGACATAAATCTAATCTATGTGTGAAATTTTTAAGAACTTTTTTATTTAATATTGTACTGTAAACGGATTTTATCGGCTATCAACGCGATAAATTCTGAATTTGTGGGTTTTCCTTTGCCATTGCTGATTGTATAACCAAACAAACCATTGAGTGTTTCCGTATTTCCACGGTTCCATGCCACTTCAATTGCATGACGGATGGCACGCTCCACGCGGCTTGATGTCGTCTGGTATCTTTTGGCAATGGTTGGATAAAGTATTTTGGTAATGCTGTTAATCACATCATTATCCTTGACTGACAGCATAATAGAATCTCTTAGATACTGATAATATGCGCAGGAATACCAATGTCATGTATGATGTTTGTAATATCACTTTCCAGATTCCGGTCACTGACCACCGTATGTTCCAGCGCCGGTGCTGCTCCTGCTTTCGTATTTTCCGCATGGACATTTCTGATATACCGGATTCTGTTAATCAGCATATCATTATCAAACGGCTTCATGATATAATATGAAGCGCCCATATTAAATGCATCTTCTGTCACACTGTCCCGTCCGATAGCACTGATAATAATAAATGCCGGCGTCTTTCGTATCTCCTTATCCTTATGCACTTTTTCCATCACCGTCAGTCCGTCAATCTGCGGCATTATAATATCCAGCAGAACAACATCCGGTTCTTTCTCCTTAATGATGTGAAATGTATCTTCTCCATTCGTCGCCGTACCGACTACGGACAAATCCTGTTCCTGTCCGATGACCTGCCCAAGTACCTTTAACATATTCTCATTATCATCTGCAATTGCTACCTTTAAGGCTTCCATTCATTTCCCCTCCATAAGATTTTTCTCATTCCCCTTACAAAAACTGATTATATCTTCTGCGACAAAAATTGGCAATCCTATATTTTCGCGTTTTTCGACATTTTTCGACAAAACAGTTTTTATTTCCCCTCTTTTAGCATTGTTTCAGCAAAAATTCCGTACCCTTTTGTCGGATTGTCGATAAAAACATGGGTCACTGCGCCGACAAATTTTCCGTTTTGCAGGATTGGCGAACCGGACATCCCCTGTACAATCCCATTTGTCATTGCCAGAAGTTCCGGAGATTTGACGGTAAACGTCAGATTTTTCTGACCGCCATAACTGATATGGTCAATTTCAATTTGATAATCCTGATAGGAATTATCTGTATACATACGGATATATGCCTTTCCTTTCTCTACCTCATGGCTGTAACCGACCTGCATATATTCCAGTTCATACTCCTCTGCCAGATTTTTGTCCAACGTGCCAAAAATGCCGCTGACCGTATTTTTTCTGATACTGCCCAGAAAATTCTTTTCCTGATAATCTATCGTTCCGATAAATTCGCCCGGCGTACCTTCTGTTCCTTTTATAATTGAAACGATTTTCGTTTTATAAAGCCTTCCGTCATGAATCGTCAAAAGTCCCGCGGTCGTTTCATCACTGATACCGTGTCCTAAGGCACCGAATCCACCTGAGCTGTCAATGTATGTCATCGTTCCGATTCCCTGTGCATCATCTTTTACCCAAAGACCGATTTTATAATTTCCGCCCTCGTCCATGACCGGTGTCACGCTGACGTCAAACTGCTGTCCATTGCGCAGTATCGTAAAAACAACCTCTGTACCGCCGCATTTTTTGACCGCTTCAGCCAGTGTGCCTTTTGAAGATACCTTTTCTGCATTTACCGCTAAAATGTAATCCCCCTGACGGATAATATTTTCACATGGATTGACTTCATTCCCGTAAATATCGGTAATACTCTGCGTATTCACCGCAAGCACACCGTCTGTCTTTAAATATAACCCTATCTGAAAACCGCACGGATATACATAATCCGGTTCAACAACATTGACATCAACTGTCCGGATATCAAAGACACCGAACAGTTTAATCTGCATGGGATAACTGCCGGTCTGCTCCGCTGCAAATGCCACCGGTCTGCTAAGATTCACTTTCTGCGTATCATTTTCCGCCGTAACCGGAAGCCCCAGCTGTAGTGTGGTGATACGGTTATTCTGTAAATATATTTCTCCGGGCAGCTGCTTTGCAACCATATGGGCATAAATCCCCATTCCCGATGCCGACACAATAAAAAACAGAACAAATATAAAAAACCTATATACAATTTTCTTTTTCATACGCAGCTCCATTCCACAGGCATTATTAATGATGTTGAAGCAAATGCCCTCAACTGTTTAATCTTAGTATCTGCCGTATTTGAAAATCTAATATAGGTTTTTTATGGTTATTTATTTTTATAAGCTGCCGCCTGATGGCACAATTCCTGTGCATTGGCACGTACCGCTTCCGTAATGGTACTGCCGCCAAGCAGCCTTGCCAGCTCTTCCACGCACTGCGTATCCAAAAGCCGGTAAATGGATGTAACTGTTTTATTGTCCTGCACCGCTTTTTCAATCATAAAATGCACATCTGCCATTGCAGCAATCTGTGGCAGATGCGTAATGCAGATTACCTGTCGTTTCTGCGACAGCGTGCATAACTTTTCTGCAACCCGCTGTGCCGTTCTGCCACTGATTCCGGCATCAATTTCATCAAAAATGAGCGTGCCGATATCGTCCTGATTGGCTGTTACGGTACGGATTGCCAGCATAATACGGGACAGTTCACCACCGGAAGCCACTTTTGACAATGGCTTTAAGGCTTCACCCGGATTGGCTGCAATCACAAAATACATATTGTCCATTCCGTTTGCCGAAAAATGCCCCGTCTGCTCAAAGACCGCTTCAAACCGCACATCGGCAAAATTCAAGTCCTGTAATGCTGCACGGATTTGTGCGCACAGCTTCTGCGCCGCCGCTTTTCTTAAATCCGAAAGCTGTGCCGATAAACCGGAAAGCCGTTTTTCTTTTTCAGCCAGTTCCCGTTTTAACGCCGTTATCAGTTCATCATGGCTTTGCAGCTGCTCCAGCCGTTCTTTTCTGCTTTCGGCATAGGCAAGAATCTCAGCGGTGGTCTGACCGTACTTCATCTTCAAGGAATTGATAAAATCCAATCTTTGCTGTACCTGCTGAAAGGTTTCCGCATCAAATGCCGCGTCTTCCACATAGTCCGCCGTCATGCGTGCCGCATCGGATAAAAGACTTTCCACGTCCGCCAGTGTCGCACACAGTCCGCTAAGCCGGTCATCATATACCGCCGCGCTGTTTAATGCCCGCACTACCTGTCCCAGCTTATCACTGACATTGTCCTGTCCCGATACGAGATTCTGCTCGACAACCGCCATTTCTTCCATAATCTTCTGTGCGTGCAGCATTTTCTGATAATCGGATTCCAGCTGTGTATCTTCACCTTCGGATAACTGCGCCGACTCAATCTCGGATACTTCAAATTCAATAAATGAAATCTCGCGGTTTCTGCTTTCCTCGTCCGTATCCAGCGCCTGCAATTCCTGCTTCTGCTTTACATACGCCGCATAAACCTCTTTTAATGCTGCTTTGACCTCTGCAAGACTCTCCTTTGCATAGGCATCCAGGATGTCAATGTGATGACTTTCATTTAACAAAAGCTGATTGTCATGCTGACCGTGAATATCAATGAGCCACGATGCCATTTCACGCACCTGTCCGAGCGTATAGGTCTGACCGTTGACCTTTATCTGGGAACGGGTGGGCGTAATTTTTCTGGAAATAATGAGCTGTCCTTCCTCTAATTCCTCGACACCGAATGCCGTAAGCTTTTCTTTTACCGCTTCGCTTTCAATGTCAAAAGACAGCTCCGTCAGTGCATAGTCTGCACCGCTGCGAATCAGATCCGACACTGCTTTTCCGCCCAGTGCCAGATTGACAGACCCTAAAATAATGGATTTACCGGCACCGGTTTCACCGGTCAGAATGTTTAATCCGTCCTTAAAATTAATATCTGCTTCCTCAATCAAAGCCAGATTTTTTACATGTAAATTTGCTAACATATGTCACTCCCTGCGGATTGTATCCTACTGTTTTGCTTTCTTTAGTATAACAAATATTTTATCAGGAGTGAACTATTTTTTTCAATTTTTCCATTAATTTTACGGTATCATCAACCGTACGCACCGCACACATAATCGTGTCGTCCCCTGCAATCGTACCGACAATTTCATGCCACTGCATTGCATCAAGTGCCGCACAGACTGCCATTGCCATTCCGGCAACCGTTTTGATAACAAGAATATTCTGTGCCATATCAGCACCGACAAACCCTTCCTTTAAGACCCGGATAAATTTGTCGTTCATATGCTGTCTGTCCGCCTGAAAGACAACATACTTCTGATTTTTGCCGTCTATGGACGTCTTCGTAAGATTCAGTTCCCGGATATCCCTGGAAACTGTCGCCTGCGTCACGCTGAAACCGGCCTGTTTCAGTGCTTCTGCAAGTTCCTCCTGTGTTCCGATACTGTTTTTGGTGATTAATTCAATAATCTTATTTTGTCTTTCCGACTTCATACTTATTCCATCCTCCCGCCGCAAAATACATTTTTTACATTTTATTGCGGATACGCTGTAAAAAACTTAATTTGTTGGTCTTGATAAACTGCGATACCTTCTCTGACCTGCGTACCACAATCCTGTCCCCGGTTATTACTTTGCGGGATATTTCCCCGTCAAATGTAGCAATCCGCTCTTCTGCAAGGCGCTTATTGTCACTCATTTCAATCACAATTTCATCTTCCGCGCCGAATATAATGCTGCGCTGGTTTAATGTATGCGGACAAATCGGTGTAATCATCATCATCTGTGCATTCGGCTGGATAATCGGACCACCCGCTGACAGACTGTATGCTGTGGAACCTGTTGCCGTGGATACAATTACACCGTCCGCACTGTAGGAATTTAAATATTCGCCGTTTACGTGTACATCAAAATCTATGACACGCAGTGTCCCGCACCGGCTGATTACAATATCGTTTAATGCCGTATTTTCAAAAACCGGTTCACCGTCGCGGTAAATTGTTCCTGAAAGCATCATGCGCGTATCAATTTCATAAGTATCCTGCATACAGCAGTTCAGTGCTTCATATACGGTGCTTCTGTCGGCATCGGTCAGATACCCGAGTGTCCCGATATTCACGCCAAGCAGCGGAATATTGGTTTTATTGACATCTCTTGCTGCCTGAATCAGCGTTCCGTCCCCGCCAAGTACAATAATACACTCTGTATCTGTCGGAATCTGCCTTGCATCGGTATAGCGGTAATCCGTATCGCCGCCGGTCTGCTCCTGATTGCTGCTTAGACAGACCGCACCGTTTTTTTGCAGATACCGTTCAATTTCTTTTGTAAAACTGTAATCTGCATCTTTAGCCTTATTTGTAATAATATAAAACTTCTTCATCAGCGTATCTGCGCCTCCAGTGTTTCTTAATCGAGTGCCGCATGTGCTTTTTCTACAACCTGTGCCGCTTCAAACGGAACGTCCGGATAACTGCCCTCTGTATGTTTCTGCAGATGCAGCAGATATTCAATATTCCCCTCCGGTCCTTTTACCGGTGAAAATTCGAGATTGAGCACTTCAAATCCAATTGATATTGCAAAATCAATCACTTTTTCAATCACTTCCAGATGCACTGCACTGTCACGTACCACACCATGCTTGCCGACTTTTTCCCTGCCTGCTTCAAACTGTGGCTTAATCAGACAGACAATTTGTCCGTCATCGGACAAAAGTTCCTTAACCGGTCCTAAAACCTTAGTCAGTGAAATAAAGGATACGTCAATGCTTGAAAAATTGATTTTATCTGCAACGTCTTCCGGTGTCACATAGCGGATATTTGTCTTTTCCATGCAGACCACACGTTCATCATTGCGCAGTTTCCATGCAAGCTGTCCGTGTCCCACATCAACCGCATAGACTTTGACTGCACCGTTCTGTAACATACAGTCCGTAAATCCGCCCGTGGAAGAACCGACGTCCATGCAGATTTTCCCCGCCAGTGTCACATCGAAATTTTCCATTGCTTTTTCTAATTTTAAGCCACCGCGGCTTACGTATTTTAATGTATTGCCTCGGACCTCTATCACGGCTTCCGCAGGAAAATTCGAGCCTGCCTTGTCTTCTTTCTGACCGTCTACATAGACATTTCCTGACATAATAATTGCTTTTGCTTTTTCTCTTGACTCTGCCAGTCCCCGCGATACCAGCAGTACATCCAAACGTTCTTTTGCCATATCTGCTCCATTCTAAAGTACGATATTTTCATAAAATGAAATAATGCGTTCCGTTACGGTTTCCGCATCAATTCCGGCTTCACAGCGTAAAATATCAACGCTGCCATGCTCAATGTAATCATCAGGCAGTGAAATGTTTAACACCCGCACCGGTAACTGTAAATCTGAAACCAGCTGACAGACACTCTCACCGAACCCGCCGGAAATCACATTTTCTTCCATGGTTACAATCAGATTGTGTTCCCTGCCGCATTTAAATACCGCCGATTCGTCAATCGGCTTTACAAAACGTGCATTAATCAGCGTGACAGAGTACCCCTGTGCTTTTAAATTTTTCCGTACAATGTCTGCTGTTTCCACCATGCTGCCGACCGCAAGCAGGGCAATATCTTTTTCATAATACATCACTTCTGCTTCACCATATACAATCGGCTGCTTAAATTCTTCAAATGCCGTCACCGCTGTTCCACGCGGATATCTGAGCGCAAACGGACCATTATATTCTTCCAGTCCGAATTCAAGTCCCACTTCCAGCTCCCACGCGTTTTTCGGTGCAAACACTGTCATATTCGGAATATTTGACAGATACGACAAGTCAAATATTCCCTGATGGGTTTCTCCATCACTGCCTACCAGTCCTGCGCGGTCAATTGCAAAGACCACGTGTAACTGCTGGATACAGACATCGTGTAATATCTGGTCATAGGCACGCTGCAGAAAAGATGAATACACGGCAAATACCGGCTTTAAACCGCCTGCTGCCAGTCCTGCCGAAAATGTAACGGCATGTGCCTCCGCAATGCCTACATCAAAAAAGCGTTCCGGATACCACCGTGAAAACTTGGCAAGACCCGTTCCGTCCGGCATCGCCGCCGTAATTGCCGCAATCTTTGCATCCTTCTTTGCCAGCTTACAGACCGCCTCTGAAAAAACTTCCGAATAACTTTTGCCATTCTCGTTTTTTAACACATTTCCGGTCTTAATATCAAACGGTGCAATACCGTGATATTTGCTCGGATTACGCTCCGCTGGTCTGTATCCGTGGCCTTTCTGGGTCACCACATGTACCAGCACGGCATGGTCAATCCGCTTAGCCACCTTAAAAATTTTTATCAGTTTTTCAATATCATGACCATCTACCGGACCTAAATAGGTAATGCCCATGCCTTCAAACATCTGATTGGGAACAATAAGCTGCTTAATATTGCTTTTTGTCTTTTTAATCTTGTCCACAATCACACTGCCCATAGGCATCTTATACAATGTGTTGGTAACCCCTTCCTTTAAATCATAATAGGAGTTGGAAGCACGGATTTCACCAAGCATTTTGGATACCCCGCCGACATTTTTGGAAATTGACATATTGTTATCATTTAACACAATAATAAAGTTTCCCTTTACCTGTGATGCGTTATTTAACGCTTCATATGCCATGCCGCCGGTCAAAGCGCCGTCACCGATAACAGAAATCACGCTGTAATGCTCTTTTTTGATATCGCGGGCGCTGACATATCCCAGTCCCGCTGAAATTGAAGTCGAACTGTGTCCCGTATCAAATGCATCGTAATGACTTTCATTGCGCTTTGGAAATCCGCTCATGCCGCCGAATTTACGCAGCTGGTCAAACTGATTTTTTCTGCCCGTTAAAATTTTATGGGTATATGCCTGATGTCCCACGTCCCAGATTAATTTATCCTGTGGAAGATTAAATACCAGATGCAGTGCCATCGTCAATTCAACAACACCCAGATTGGATGCCAGATGTCCGCCCGTTTTACTGATATTTTCAATCAGAAACTGCCGGATTTCATCTGCCAGCTGGTTATATTCAATCGGGTCAAGTGCCTTAATATCATTGGGCTTGTTAATCTTTTCAAGTATCATACGAACCTCCGCTGTCACCAAACAGCTTATTTTTCTCTGTGAATCAGTCTGCGCACAAGTTCATCTAAAAATTCATTTTTCCCGGTTTCTTCAATCAGACGCAGTGCTTCATTTGACATCTCTATCACATCTTTTTCGGCTTTTTCCATTCCGTATAATGTGACATATGTCGTTTTATGATTTTTTTCATCACTTAATACCGGTTTTCCGAGGACTTCCTGCGTGCTTGTGACATCTAAAATATCATCCTGAATCTGGAATGCCACGCCGATCAGATTGCCGGCTTTTTCCATTTTTTCAACCGTCCGGTCATCTGCCCCGGCAAGAATTGCTCCCGCCATAAATGCTGCTTCAATGAGCGCTCCGGTCTTTAGATTAAAGATGAATTCAAGCTGTGCTTCATTCATCGGCTTGTCCGTCAGCCACACATCCAGTGACTGGCCGCCGACCATGCCGTAAATGCCTGCCTTGTATGCAATCACCTTTGCCGCCTTTACACATCCGATTAAATCGTCTGGTTCCGTCACTTCTGAAATGCCGTTAAACAACAGTTCATACGCGTAATTAAGCAATCCGTCTCCCGCCAGCACACCAAAGTCTTCCCCGAATTTTTTATGGGTTGTTAATTTGCCGCGGCGGTAATCGTCATTGTCCATTGCCGGTAAATCATCATGCACCAGTGAATATGTATGTATCATCTCGATTGCAGCCATAAACGGCTCGATTACTTTCGATTTTCCGCCAAACAGCCGGTAAGTCTCTAACATAAGAATCGGCCGTAATCTTTTTCCTCCTGCAAGAAAACTGTAATTCATTGCTTCGATCACAGTTTTCTGGTATCCCTTTTCCTCTGGCAGATAGGAAGTTATGATCTGTTCTGCCTCATCTGTATGTCTGCCTATTTCCGCTTTGATATCCATATCTGCTCCTCCATATGCACCGTCTGCATCTTAAAAATCTTCCAGTTCCCCTTTGGCATTTAAAATCTGCATCTTTTTCTCTACGGTATCTAACATCACATTGCACTCTTTTAATTTTTCCACACCGCTCTGATACAGCAAAAATGACTGTTCCAGTGAAATCTCCGGCTGTTCCATCTGTTTTAAAATATCCTCAAGTTCTGCAAAATTATCTTCCAGCGCAGGCTTGTTTTTTGTTTCATCGCTCATGTAAAACCTCCGTCACCTCTGCCTCTAACGCACCTTTTAACAGGCGGATTTTCACACGGTCACCCGCTTTCACACCCTCTGCATCTGTAAGTGTATGCCCGTTTTCATCTGTCACATAAGAATATCCCTGTGCAAGTTTTTTTACCGGCGACACACCCTCTAATCTTTCCGAAAGCAGCGCCAGCTTATGCCTGCGCAGCTCAATCATATGCTCCATGCGGTTTCTTAGCTGTTCTTCCAGATCTGCCGCATATTTTCTTTTTTCCACCATATAGTCGATCTGGCTCTTGCGTTTCTCCAGATTGCTGAGTCCGGCTCCTTGCTTCAGTACCTGCTCCACCTGCAGGATTTCTTCCGGATC
>ERZ839741.4201-NODE-4201-length-10491-cov-2.762265_pt1 | contig 10491 bp, 10 predicted proteins | sample MGYA00519880_ERZ839741 | MGnify/ENA primary metagenome ERZ839741 (study PRJEB31850, sample SAMEA3708851) | human gut metagenome | biome: human gut; feature: human-associated habitat; material: faeces | place: China | collected 2014 ... | reverse complement strand
GTTATCAAAGAATACGAGAGCTAATGATTATTATCTTTTTTTAATTCAATTGATTTCACATCCTCAACTAATCTAAGTTTATGAATAACTAAAGTTTCACTAAAATATTATCTTTCCCTTTTTTTAATTCATTGAATCAACACCATAAGTTATTCCCAAAAAATGAATATTTTTTTAAAATTGGGAATAGAATAATGACAGGTTACATTTATTATGATAGTATACATTTGTATATGATAATACCGAAAAATAAAAAAAATTAAAAAAATGGTAATAGGAGATAACAACATGCAACTTATTGTTAGAAAAAAATATTTAGATGAGCTGATTGAATTATATGGAACACCTGATATAAAAGTAATCACAGGTATTAGACGAAGCGGAAAATCAGTATTACTTCAAGAGTTTGTCACTTACTTGCAATCATTACAGGAACAGGTGAATATTGTAATGATAAACCTGCAAGAATTAGAGTTTGATCAGTTATTAGAGTACCATGAATTGCATAAATACATTTTGAATCAGTACAAAGAGGGTATGCCAAATGTTTTATTGATCGATGAAGTTCAATTATGTCCTCAATTTGAACTTGCAATCAATAGCATTTATGTAAAAAGAATCTACGATATTTATATCACTGGTTCAAATGCATTTTTACTAAGTTCGGATCTAGCAACACTTTTTACTGGAAGAACAATGGAAATACAGGTATATCCATTTTCTTTTGTAGAATATCTCACTTATTACAAAATCACAAAAGAATATGATGAAGCTTTTGATCAGTATGTACGAACTGGTGGTATGCCTGGAGCTTATGTATATAAGACTGAAAACAGACAATATGACTATGTTAGAGACGTATATTCAACTATCCTTATAAGAGATTTGGTTGAAAAATATAAGATCAGAAATAAATCAGAATTTACCAACATCTCTGAATTTATGATGGATAATATTGGTAACTTGCTTTCTCCAAATAATATTTGTAGAACCTTAAATAATAGTCAAAGCGAAATAACCAGAAAAACAGTATCAAAATACATTAGCTATTTAGAAAATGCTTTTCTTTTCTATGAAGCAAAACGCTATGACTTAAAAGGAAAAAAATATCTAACGAATAATAGCAAATATTATCTTTGTGATTCATCATTTCGTTATGCAGTTAATGGTACAAGAAACATGGACTTTGGAAGAGTTTATGAAAATATTGTTTATTTAGAGTTACGTAGAAGAGGATATGAAGTATATGTGGGAAAACTTTATAAAAAAGAAATAGATTTTGTAGCCAAGAAACGTGAAACACAACTATATATTCAAGTGAGTGATAATATTTCGAATGAAAAAACATTTGAAAGAGAATATTCTCCACTACTTGCCATAAGAGATGCATATCCTAAAATGATAATTGCAAGAACATATCATGAAACTTATGACTATAAAGGTGTGAAAGTTGTTGATATTTGCAGATGGTTACGAGAATGTTAGCAATTTTTAACAAAATAAAGAATATATAGAAAAAAGATGAACATAGGAGGTAATTTCATTATATATTAATCATCTAATTGCTTACAAAATGATTTCATCATCTTTTCTATATTTCTATCAAAAAATTGGACGGTGCCAAAGCATCGTCCTTTTATTATATTAAATTTCTTCACCATTAGATTCACAAACTTTTTTATACCAATAGAATGAATCCTTTTTACTTCTAGAGAAATCTCCAGTTCCATCATCATGTCTATCTACATAAATGAATCCATAACGTTTTGCATATTGTCCTGTTCCAGCTGATACTAAATCAATTGGTCCCCATGTTGTATATCCAATTAATGGTACACCATCTTCAATAGATTCTTTCATTGCATGGATATGTCCTTTGAAGTAATCTATACGATAATCATCATGAATTGATCCATCTTCTTCTACTGTATCAAATGCTCCAAAACCATTTTCTACAATCATTAATGGAGTATGTGGATAACGATCATGTAATAAGTTTAATGTATATCTTAAACCATCTGGGTCGATTTGCCATCCCCAGTCAGATGCTTTTAAGTATGGGTTTTTAGCACCTTTTGACATATTACCTGCAGTAGTTTCAGCATTTTCATCAACAGTTACACAATTTGACATGTAATATGAGAATGTATAGAAATCAACTGTACCTTCTTTAATAATCTTCTTATCTTCTTCTGTAATATAAGAAGTATCAATATTATGTTCTTTAAAATATCTAAAGATAAATGATGGATATTCACCACGTACTTGAACATCTCCACAGAAGTTATTTTTAAAGTTATCTTCATCAAAAGCAGCTAAGATATCTTTTGGATTTGGTGTAAGTGGATATAATGTTGTATGTGCAATCATGTTACCAATCATGAAATTTGGATTGATCTTATGACCTTCAATAACTGTTCTTGCACTTGCTACAAATTCATTGTGTAATGCTTCAAACATAATTTGTTCATTTGATTTTAATTCATTTAATGGAATACGATGATCTGCATTAACATCTTCAGGATCCATTAAACCTAAACCATAAAGGTTACCAATTCCACCTTCACCCATACATGCAATATTGATTTCGTTGAATGTTAACCAATATTTAACTTTATCTTTATAACGTTTCATACATGTTGTAGCGTATTTCACAAACATATCGATGACTCTACGATCAGAGAAACCATTATATTTTGTAACAATATTCCATGGAATTTCATAATGACATAAAGTAACTAATGGTTCCATACCATGTTTATGACATTCATCAAATACTTTGTCATAGAAAGCTAAACCTGCTTCATTTGGTTCTTCATCATCGCCATTTGGGAAAATACGTCCCCAGTTAATTGATAATCTGAATACTTTCCATCCCATTTCAGCAAATAAAGCAATGTCTTCTTTATAATGATGATAGAAATCTACCGCTTCATGACTAGGATAAAAAGCTTCTGGATCTGTTTTTGGTAAGAATGTTCTTGGTGTATTAACATCTCCACCTAATAACATATCTGGTACCGATAAACCTTTACCATCTTCTAAATATGCACCTTCACATTGGTTGGCAGCTACTGCTCCACCCCATAAAAACCCTTTAGGAAATCCCATTTTCATTACCTCCTTGTTTCCATTTGATTTTTCTATAAACATTATAAAGGAAAATCATTTAAATTTCTTTCATAATATGAAAAACTATTCAACATTTTCCCACCAATGTTCTTGATAAGTTTCTATATGACTATAATCGACAATCTCCCCAATCTTTGGTGTCGCCACATTTAAGTTTTCTTTTTGTGATCTTGTGGTAATTTGTTTAATTGGATCATCCCAAGCATGATTACAAATACAAAAAGTACCCCAATGAACAGGAACTGTCCATTTAGCATGTAGGTCTTTCATTGCTTGAATACCATCTTTTGGTAACATATGAATGTTAGACCAGGACTTATCATATTGTCCATCTTCAATCATTAATAAATCAATGTCACCAAACTTTTCATAAACTTCCTTGAAATGATTTCCATAACCGGTATCTCCTGTAAAATAAGTTGTATATTTTTCATTTTTAAAAACATACCCACTCCATAATGTTTTATTGTTTTTCCAAGGAACACGTCCAGTAAAATGTCTTCCTGGTGTTGAAGTAATTGTGAGTCCGTCTATTTTTACTTCATCCCACCAATTCATGACATGTATTTTATTTTCATCAATTCCCCAACGAAGTAAATGTTTTTCTACTCCTAAAGGAACACAATAAACTTTTATTTTTTTATCAATTTGTTTAATTGTTTGATAATCCAAATGATCGTAATGATCATGAGATAGAGCTAAAACATCAATCATTGGCATGTTTTCTATATCAATAGGTAATTTAGAAAAACGCTTAGGTCCAATAAAAGGTACAGGAGATGCATAATTTGAAAACACAGGATCCATTAATACATTCTTCCCTTCTATTTGTAATAAAGAACTTGAATGACCAAACCATATCCATTTAAGTTCATCGTTCTTCGCTTTTTCTATTTTCTTTAACTGATGAACAGGTATTTCACCTTTAGGAACTGTTTCTTCATTTTTATATTCACTCTTTTGTCCCGTCATCAGTTGAATTTCAGGATTTCCATGAAATATTCCTTTTTTATATAAAGAGTTTCTTGCTTTATAATTCTTTTCATCTTCCTTATTAACATTTCCTCCTAAACTAGGCCAAAACTTAATAAACAACAAAGCAATAACTCCAATACATAAAATGACAATCCCTATTATTTTTAATACCTTCTTTATCATTTTTTACTCCATATAAAGTGTAACGGTTACACTTCCTTTTCCTAATGCTTCTTTTAAATATGTTGTATCTTTAATATGACCTAACTTTGTAAAATCCCATGTATTTTGGTTATAATAAAGACACAACTTATTACCTAAATATAAAATAATATCTCCCTCTTTTGTTGTTAAAGTTTTATCATTACGAGGTAAAATAGTTCCTAAATCTCCTACTTTTTCAAAGTTTCCATAATCATCTAAAGATAGTACTCTTTTTTCTTTAGATACATATTCCTTAAATGCTTTTGCACTTGTATTGTTTTCTAACTCAATTTCAAATGTATATTCGTTAACTTCTAATTTCATTTTTTTCTCCTTATCTTCATTAAAATTTATAAAAAGAAAGAATCCCATTATTCCTAATAAAATAAATAGTATTATTTTCTTCATTATAAATTTCCTCCAGTTGAATATTATTATATTCTATGATAAATTAATAGTAATACCTAAACTTAACTTTAGGTCAAGAGGAGGAACTAAAAATGTATTCTATTGGTGAAATATCAAAAATGTTTGACTTACCTATTTCTACATTACGTTACTATGATAAAGAAGGTTTATTTCCTCATTTAAAAAGAGTAAATGGGGTAAGAAAATTTAGTGAAAATGAAATAGAAACCTTACGTGTAATTGATTGTTTAAAAAGATCTGGTTTAGAAATCAAAGATATTAAAGAATATATGAACCTATGTTCTTTAGGAAATTCTACTTTAAAACAAAGAAAAGAAATCTTTGTTAAACAAAAAGAAGAAGTATTACAAGAAATGGAAAAACTTCAAAAAGTACTTTCAATGCTTAATTATAAATGTTGGTATTATGATCAAGCCATTGAAAAAGAAGATGAAGGTTATGTTCAAGCTCTTTCTTTTGAACAACTTCCACCACAAATTCAACAATACTATCAACATAGTCATGAGGATTGTTAGAGATGAAAAAGAAAATATTAATGACACTATCCATCATTTTAATTCTTTGTATGGGTGGTTTTGGCATTTATGTCAATGATTATTATCACGCACAAAACGATGCCCTAGAAATTTTAAATCATAAAAATGTGGAAAAAGTAAATTCAAATCTTATTACACTAACTCCTGAAAAGAAAAGTGATGTAGGTATTATCTTTTATCCTGGAGCCAAAGTAGAAAATACAGCCTATTTGCCTTTATTAAAACATTTAACAAACAAAGGCTATAACTGTTATTTATTAAAGATGCCTTTTAACATGGCTATCTTTAATAAAAATGCGGCTAATAAAATTATTAATCAATATCCAAATATAAAGCATTGGTACATATGTGGTCATTCAATGGGTGGAGCTATGGCTTCTTCCTATGTTTCTAAAAATAAAGATAATGTAGATGGTTTAATTCTATTGGGTTCTTATATTTATGGGGATGTTTTAGATAAAGATGCACTTACTATTTATGGTTCTTTAAATATAAGTGTTAAAAAGAAAATTGATTATAAAAGAAATATCGTTGTCATCAAAGGTGGAAATCATGCAAACTTTGGTAACTACGGTCATCAAAAAGGTGATGCTAAAGCAACTATTTCACGTAAAGAGCAACAAAACCAAACTGTAAAAGCTATCAATAATTTCATTGAAAAACGGCTGAATTAATTTTCATTTAAATGAATACCATTCTTCAAAGCATCAATGACATGATCCTTATCAATCACATTTTCTACCTTTTCATCAAGTATTGTTCCAATAAAACGTGCATCATCATCAAGAGTAATAGGCCAATAGAAATAGAAATGATTGCCATCTTTAAATTCAAAGCGATAGTCAAGAACATACCAATCTTTCGCAATTGGTGTTCCATAACTTTCATAACGATGCTTTAAAATCAATTCAACACTTTGAATATCTTCATACTTATACTCTTTCATAAACTTATCTTCTTTGCTTAATAGAACCGCATAGAAATATTTCACATTATCAATAAAATTATTAAACTTATAATAACGAATACCATCACTTAAAAATTCAACAGATTGATTCATTGTTTGATCTAATGGCATATGTAAATAAAGTTGTGAAAATTGAAAATCAGATGCTATAAATATATTTATAAATATAAATGAAATAATAGTTACAGAAAGTATCCTTGTTAGAAAACTTTCTTCAATAACTGCACTAAAAAATAGAACAATTAAAAATGTTGGTATAAATTTATATAAGAATTTTCTTATGGCAAGTTTCTTTGTAAGTTTTCTTCCAAGAGATATCGTATCTGTTGTTTTTTGATAACCAAGTTTATAATTCTTAGTTTCTCTTTGGATTTGTTGTAAAGCCGGTAACATTGGTAAATCTTTACTTACGTACATTTCTATATTTTCTTTTACTTCTTCTAAGTTTTTAATTTGTTTTTCTAAGTGTATTTGATTGATTTCTAAACATTCTTTAAAATCTAATTCATTATTTAAGATTGCTTTAACATCATCAATTGAAATATTTAAGTTTCTTAAAAACTTAACCATTATTAATTTTTGTAAATCTTCTTGGCTATAACTACGATACCCATTATCATCTCTTTGTGGTGTAATAATTCCTTCTTTTTCATAATAGAAAATCGTATGTTTTGAAATACCTAATTCCTTTTCTAATTCATGTGTTTTCATAAGTAACACCCCTTCCCTTAACTACATCTAACACTATAGAGTTGGTTTATAGTCAAGGTTTTTTATCAAATTTTGAATGAATCGTAAGAAATCCCGGTTGATATTTATTTTCTTGAACATAAATCCAATGATTTTTTAAATAACCATTAATAACTTCTAAAATCTTATCTGTAGGATAACTTTTACCTTCTTGTCTTACTTCTAAACCACAACATGTACATCCACCTACACCATGAATTGAATATTCTATATTATTTTCTTTAAGTAACTGATTGATTTCTAGAATCATTTTAAAATTAACAACATTATTCATAGTATCACCTCTTTTATTTATTATAGCATATTCTCTCTTATGTAAAAAAAGAAACACATTGTGTTTCTTAATAAAAAAGGCCTCAAAAATCTGAGATTTTGTCTTTTATAAACACATTTTATAAATATTTAAACTATCTTCTTGGCTTAATGGTCGATAAGCTCTTGGTAAAGAATCTTGACCATAACATGCCTTAACTTTTAATTCATCAAATTTTTCATCATTAATTCCTACTTCACTTAATGATGTAGGTAAATGAAGTTCATCTTTAATAAAGTTTTGTAAAGCTTCAATTCCAGCTTTTGCATTAGCCATGTCATCACCTTGATCTTGAATACCCATCACATTTAAACCAAAACGAGCAAAATCTGCAACAACAGTTTCATCCTTGTTTAATAAATAAGTCATCCATTTAGGAGTAATGATTGCAAGTGCTAAACCATGTGTCATATCATACATTGATGAGAATTGTTCAAGAGCATGAAGTTGAGCTTGTGTTTTATAACCTGATGTACAAAAACTATTTAATGCCCATGAAGCAGCCCATAACATAGTTGCTCTCGCTGCATAGTTTTCTGGTTCTTTGATAGCTATTGGTAATTGTTCTCTTACTGTTCTTAATAATGTTTCAACAACATTGAATTGTAATGGGTATTTATCACTATTAACAAAATAGTTCACATCGAATAAGTGAGCCATGATATCAAATCCCCCACATGCTGTTTGTTTAGCTGAAACACTAAATGTATTTGTTGGATCAAGGAAAGCTACTTTAGGTCTTAAGATATCCCCATTAATACCACTTTTAACTCCTTTTTCAACATTAGCAATCACACATGATTTATCCATTTCACTTCCTGTTGAAGCAATTGTAGGCATTGCTAGTACGGGTAAGGCATTATTCCACGCTACTTTTTTTTCTACTAAATCCCAAATATTATCTGTATCAGCAAGTGTTAAAGCCGCAATGGCTTTAGAGGCATCGATTGTTGAACCACCACCAATACCAAGAACAGATGTAACATGATTATCTTTACAAATTTTTGCTCCTTTATTAACTGTTGTATGTCTTGGATTTGGTTCAACGCCTGCAAGTTCATAAACTTCAATATTATTCTTTTTAAGTTCTTTTATAACTTTGTCATAAAGTCCTATTTTTTTAATTGAACCTCCTCCATAAACAACAAGTACACTTTTACCATATTTTAATACTTCTTCATGTAAATGACCTAATTGGTCTTTACCAAAATAAACTTTTGTTGTGTTTTGAAATTGAAAATCGTTCATTTTATTTTCCTCCTTCTGGTTTTAAAGGCCCATAGTAATAAGAAGATGTTGCGCCACCATCCATTAAGAAAGTAGATCCAGTAATAAAGGCTCCTTTATCACTCATTAATAATTCAGCTACATTTGCAACTTCATCCGCAGTTCCTGGTCTACTTGCTGGACATTTAGCAAACATGTTTTTATAAAAATCACCACGTGGACCATTGAATTCATCAATGGCAAGAGGTGTAACAATAATACCTGGGGCAATAGCGTTGATTCTTGCACCACGTTGTCCCCATTTAACAGATTCAGCCATCACACGTTTTTCATTACATCGTTTTGCTAATTGATAAGCATGCAATGTATCTTGAATATTTTCTGATTGTAAGATTTCCAAGTCTAATAATTCTTCAGTTGGTGTACATGCAAGTTGTTCATCTTCTAAAACTGTAAGTTGTTCCATACGCCAACCTGATTGACTTGAAATTGTTACACCAATGCCACCTTCTGTAATTACTTTTCCTACTTCTTCTAATAAAACAGCTGTTCCATAAAGATCCACTTTTAAAATAGCCTCAATTGGTGCTTGGGAAGGTGAAACCCCAGCGCCATTGACAAGCATTTTAATAGGTCCATAATTTTTAGCCATATCAATCATTTTTAAAATATCTTGTCTACTTGATAAATCCATTTCTATAACTTCAACATCAAATCCTGCATCCCCCATTGTCTTTTGAATATTTTTTGCGTTTTCAATATTTTTATCACCTAAAATAATTTTCTTACCGGCACCCATTCTTCTAGCAATCGCCATACTGATTTGACCAGCACCAACAACAATCATGACATCTTTCATTATTCTTTACCTGCCTTTTCTATACAATCAATGGCATTTATACTTCTTGGATATCCTACAAAAGGAACATTTTGAGAAACAATTTTAATTAAGAAATCTTGATCATTCCCTAATCTTATATTCGCTTTGGCATGGGCAATAGCTTGTGGCTTGCATCCACCTTGTGCATATAGGAAACAGAAAGTAATCATTTCTCTTTGTTTATAATCAAGTCCACCTCTTGTATAGTAATCTCCAAAACAGTTATCTGTTAGCCATTTACGAATATGCACTGTTTTAGAATCACCACTTGTGGCATATCCTTTCATTTCTTCACCAAAGATTGCTACTTGTGCTTGCTCTCCTTTTTCTAAACGATTGGTATTAGGATCATTTTGATTTTCTAAAGGAAGTTTTAATCCTAAAGTATCTTCAATAAAACAATTAGCTGCTTTTAAGAAAGGGAAAACTCTACCAATTCCCAAATAAGCTACAGCTTGATAAACAATTTCTTTCATTTCTACAGGAGTAACTCCAAAATTATAAGCAGCTTTTAACATACCTTTAAATTCGTCAATTCCTTGACATCCTAGTAAAACAGCAAGAATTGAAATAAATCTTGTTTTATCATCTATATCATCTTGATTAACGACTTCATCAAAAGCGAAGTTATCAAAAGCTTCAATAAATTCAGGATCTGTTCTTAAAAAATCTGAAACATATCCTGGAAACATTTTTTCATGATAATTTTTTGCGTTATCTGTCATTTTATTTTTCTCCTAACCATCTTTCTAATTGTTGTCTACATCCATCAACATGACTTCCATGAATACTTAAGCCTTTATGAAGGATACTATTTGGACAAAGTTTCTTTAAATCACTTTCACTTCTTCCCATACCACTTCCTTCATGGCTACAAATCGGATAAATATGTTTATTCGTAAAGTCATAGCTTTCTAAGAAATTCATGACAATTGTAGGCATTGTTGACCACCAATTTGGATATCCTAAATAAATCGTATCGTATTCTTCAATACTATCTAATGGATCTAATATTTGTGGACGAGCATTGTTTTTAAGTTCTTCACTTGCACGCTTTGTACATTCATGATAATCAAAT
>ERZ839741.4188-NODE-4188-length-10528-cov-7.248926_pt1 | contig 10528 bp, 7 predicted proteins | sample MGYA00519880_ERZ839741 | MGnify/ENA primary metagenome ERZ839741 (study PRJEB31850, sample SAMEA3708851) | human gut metagenome | biome: human gut; feature: human-associated habitat; material: faeces | place: China | collected 2014 ... | reverse complement strand
CGAAAGCGCAAAGGCAAAAGGCTTCGTCGAAGACCCAAGCTGGGAGAGTCCAGCAATCTAAGGTGAAGGGCGGCACCTGAAATCCGCCCCACTATCTTTTAGAGAGGAGTTTGCATATGGAATTTATTGTGGAGAATTGGTATGTAATTGTTACTGGCATTGTGTTTATCGTTGGCGGCGTTATGGCTGTCCTGCGTTGGCGCAACCTGTCCACCGACAAGAAGTACGAGCAGATTCGTGGATGGCTTCTGCAGGCTGTTCTTGGCGCTGAGCGCGAGTTCGGTTCCGGTACGGGCAAACTGAAGCTGTCATCCGTTTACGACAAGTTCTGCGAGCGTTTCCCTTGGTTGGCAAAGGTCTTGCCATTTGAAACCTTTAGCAAATACGTTGATGACGCCCTCAGCGAAATGAAAGACGTGTTGAAACAGAACTCTGCTATTGCCTCCATAGTGGAGCCGAAGGAAGGGGAAAAATAATCATCCGAGGAGGTTTCTCTTATGACCGAGCAAGAGACCGTACTGTTAATTGAGACTGAGCAGCGATGCAAGTCCAATACACACAGAATTGACAACTTAGAAGGTGAGCTGAAGGAAATCCAGAGTGAGCAGAAGGCTATCTATAAAATCGCTACTTCCGTTGAGCTCATTGCACAGCGTGTCAGTAATATCGAGGGCAAGGTGGATGACACCAATCGTAAGGTAGATGCGCAAGCAAAAGCATGGCAGGAGACCGAACGTAAATTGTCTGAGAAGGTTAATGAAACCGAGAACAAACCGTATAAGCAAATCGCCAACAATGTCAACACTGTCAAGGTTGCAATCATTACTTGCATCTCTACCTTGCTTGTATCTGGCATCATTGGCGCAATCATCGCATTTGGAAAATAATATCTAAAGAATATTTTGTGGGTGTAAATATTCTTTATAGGCGGCAGCAGGACTGTCCGCCATAGCGTTGAAGCAAGTGATGGGGTCAGCATCCGTACACTTGCGGAGCTTGACTAAGGGTTATGCGGTTCCCACAGGCTGACGTAGGAGAAATCTGAAAGAAAACGCTAACAGAAAATTCATTTGACAAATACCGTTGAAGTAGTCTATAATAATAACACAGAGAGCGCCTGCTGCTAACAAGCGCCCCCTGCGGTGGAAACCCAGACGGTTGCCACAAACATACATTCTTACTGGGAAGAGGGTTTAACCCTCAAACGACAGTGAGCCGCTCTGCTTGCGACAGACGGCTCACTTCTTTCTGTTACGGAACTTGTCCCATGCTTGGATAAGAATCCAGCAGATAGACGCAATCCAAAAAACTTCTTGAAGAGTTATGTATGGTCACCTCCCTGAGAAAAATTTCCCGCGAGGGCTACATACACGCCTCCATTCCGCACTCGCGGGATGACAGGCAACCGTCTTTTTAACCGTACACCGTCTACAAAGGAGATGGGCTATGACTGAACCCGGAAACTCGACGCGGACGGTGGATTCCACAAAAGCCATTATAAAGGACTTCGGTGTAAATGTCAAATAGACAAGATATATGAGAGCTGCTGTTGAAGCACGCTCTCATTTTTTGTGCGTTGTCACGAATACTATATATTTTTCGGTACAGATTTTGCTAAAAAGAAAAGGGCAGGAATGGGATTTTGATTTCCCAAACCTGCCCTTATTTTTTACGCTGATATATGTATGATGGCTAAAGAAAGCGCCCCGTCAAAGACGGGGCACTCCTTAGTAGCCATGTTGAATTCAAAGTGAATTGGTGTAAAAGTGGTGTCAAACCAGAGGTTGTATCACCTGTAACCGTTGTACCACAATGCTTTCTTAGCTCTGGGGCTTCATTGTCGGGAACAGGATGACGTCGCGGATGGTGTCTGCGCCGGTGAAGAGCATGACGGCGCGGTCGATGCCCATGCCCATGCCGCCCGTGGGGGGCATACCGTATTCAAGCGCGGTGAGGAAATCCTCGTCGAGCATTTCCGTCTCGTCGTCGCCGCGTTCGCGCTGCTCGACCTGCTTCATGAAGCGTTCGCGCTGGTCAATGGGGTCGTTCAGCTCGGAATAGGCGTTGCCCATCTCGCTGCGGCAGATGAAGAACTCAAAGCGCTCGGTCAGTCTCGGGTCAACCGGGCTGCGCTTCGTGAGCGGCGAAACCTCGACCGGGTACATCGTGATGAACGTCGGCTGCACCAGCTGCTCTTCGACCTTCTGATCGAAGCAGGCATAGAGCGCGTTGCCCCACGTCTTTTCGGCAGCCTCCGCCAGCTCGACGCCGACTGCCTTTGCCGCAGCAACGGCCTCCGCGTCGTCGGTGATCGTACCAAAATCAACGCCGACATACTGCTTGACAGCGTCTACCATCGTCAGCCGCGGCCAGCCGGGGGTCAGATCGATCGTTTCGCCCATCCAGTTCAGCTCATAGGTTCCGAGGTATTTCTGGGCGAAGGTGGTGTAAACGCCCTCGGCGATGTCCATCATGTCGTGGAAATCGGCGTAGGCCTGGTAGAGTTCGACCGTGGTGAATTCGGGGTTGTGCTTGGGGTCCATGCCCTCGTTGCGGAAGATGCGGCCGACCTCATACACACGATCCATGCCGCCGACGATCAGGCGCTTCAGATAAAGCTCCGTCTCGATGCGCAGGACCATGTCCATGTTCAGGGTGTTGTGGTGGGTGTAGAAGGGGCGGGCCGAAGCGCCGATCTCAAACGGCGTCAGGATGGGGGTATCGACCTCCAGGAAGCCCTTCTCGTCCAGATATGCGCGGATCTCCTTCAGGATCTGGCTGCGCTTGACGAAGGTCTCCTTGACTTCGGGGTTGGCGATGAGATCCACATAGCGCTGACGGTAACGGGTCTCGGTATCGGTCAGGCCGTGGAACTTCTCCGGCAGGGGGCGCAGGCTCTTGGCCAGCAGGGTGAGCTCTTCTGCGCGGACGCTCAGCTCACCGGTCTTGGTGCGGAACACTTCGCCCTTGACGCCGATGATATCGCCGACGTCCAGCTTCTTGAACGCAGCGTAGGACTCTTCGCCCAGCTCATCGCGGCGGACATACAGCTGGATATCGCCCTTATCGTCGCGCAGATGGGCAAAGCTGGCCTTGCCCATGACGCGCTTGGACATCATACGGCCGGCCAGAGCCGCCTTCTTGCCGGAGTCGGTCTCATTGGGCAGGTCCTTGAATTCTTCCTTCAGGTCAGCCGAATAGGCATCCTGCGGGAACTTGGTCAGGGTGAACGGGTCGTGACCCGCAGCCTGCAGGTCGGCCAGCTTCTGGCGGCGCACCTGCACCTGTTCGCTCTCGCTCAGGCCGGCAGCAGGATTTCTCTTTTGCTCTTCCATTGCTTCCTCCCGTATTCTGCTCAGTTGGCTGCGTGGGTGATGCTCCGCACCGTGTACTCCACGGTGTGGCCGGTGGGCAGCAAGACCTCTGCCTTCTCGCCCACGGCCTTGCCCAGCAGGGCATGGCCGACGGGGCTTTCATCGCTGATCTTGCCGCTCAGAGGGTCTGCCTCGGTGCGGCCGACGATATCGTACTCCTCAGTCTCATCCTCGCCGGTCATCAGGATGGTAACATGGGTACCGACGGCAACGTTCTCCACGCTCAGCTCGCTCTCGTCGATGACGACAGCGTTCTTGACCATCTGCTCCAGCTCGGTGATGCGGTTCTCGACCAGGCCCTGGGTGTTCTTGGCCTCATCGTACTCGCTGTTTTCCGACAGGTCGCCGTGGCTGCGGGCTTCCTTGATCTCTTCTGCCAGCTCCTTGCGGCGGACGGTCTTGAGGTATTCCAGTTCATCCTGCACAGCCTTCAGGCCGGCAGCGGACATCTTGATTTCTTGTGCCATTTTGGGATTCTCTCCTTGTCTATTGGATTGGCGCAGCCGCGAAGCCGCGCACGAGTGCTATTTTGACTGTTCTATTATAATGGCAAGCCGGGATATTGTCAACAAAAACGACGGTTCTGCAATGCAAAAAACTGCAAAAGGCCCCACCGGCAGAGGGAATTGCCGACGGGGCCTTGAAGATGTTGATGTTTACCCTCTCAGTCATCGCTGCGCGATGCCAGCTCTCCCGAAGGGCGAGCCATTGGCAGATCGGGCAGCGAATACGGACTGCTTGGGTTCAATTGGCGGTAAAATAGCGGGCGCTGTGCTCAATCATCCGCAGCTTCGTCCAGGTTGCCCAGCTTTCTGGCCTGCTCGACGACGGCGGGCACCAGCATTTCGGGCAGGATCTCATAGCGGGCAAACTCGGTGGTGAACCAGCCGCGGCCCTGCGTGGTCTGACGGATGAAGGTGGTGAAGCTACTCAGCTCGGCCAGCGGCACTTCGGCGATGATGGTCTGCATCCCGTCCTCATCCGGCTCCATGCCCAGCACACGGCCGCGGCGCTTGGTGACGTCGCCCATGATATCGCCGGTGTTGTCGTTGGGAACGTGCGCTTTCAGGGTGTGGATAGGCTCCAGGATGACGGGGCCAGCTTCGGGCATCGCGGCCTTATAGGCCAGCTTCGCCGCCATGATGAAGGCCATTTCGGAGCTGTCCACGGGGTGGTAGCTGCCGTCCAGCAGGGTGGCCTTCAGGCCGACCACAGGATAACCGGCCAGCACACCCTTTTCTGCGGCCAGACGAACGCCCTTTTCAACGGCCGGGAAGAAGTTCTTCGGGACACTGCCGCCGAAGACCTTTTCCTCAAAGACGACCTGCTCGCTGTCGCAGGGCTCGAAGTTGATGACGACATCGCCGAACTGGCCATGACCGCCGGTCTGCTTCTTATGACGGCCCTGCTTCTGGCAGGCCTTGCGGATGGACTCGCGGTAGGCGATGCGGGGAGCCTCCAGGCCGATCTCGACGCCGAACTTGTTCTTCAGCTTGGCCTTGACGACGTCCAGATGCTGCTCACCCAGACCACCGATGATCTGCTGGTGAGTCTCGGCGTTGTTCTCGTAGCTCAGGGTGGGGTCTTCTTCCATCAGGCGGGCCAGCGCACTGCTGATCTTGCCCTCGTCGCCTTTCTTGGCCACGGTGACGGCCATGAACAGGCTGGGCAGCGGGAAGACCGGTGCGGGCAGCTTGACCACGCGGGAAGCATCACAGAGGGTATCGCCGGTCTTTGCGCTGACCAGCTTTGCCACAGCGCCGATGTCACCGGCACCGATGCCGTCGTTCTCAATCTGCTTCTTGCCGAGGACGGTCAGGGGCTTGTTGATCTTTTCGATGTCGCCGGTGCGGGCATTGGTCAGGGCAGAACCTGCGGTGACTTTGCCGCTGATGACGCGCAGATAGCTCAGCTTGCCCACGAACGGGTCGGCCACAGTCTTGAAGACGTAGGCAGCGGTAGGCTCCGATTCGGTGCAGTGCAGCTCGACAGGCTCGCCGCTAGCATCCTCGGCCATGGTGCACTCCTCGTGCTCCGGGCTGGGCAGCAGCTTGTGCATGTTGAACAGCAGCATATCCAGCGCCTGCTGGTTGACCGCGCTGCCGCAGAAGACGGGGGTGATGAGGCCGTCCTTGACGCCCTTGCGCATTCCCTCGACGATCTCCTCGGTGGTGAAAGGCTCACCGCCGAAGAATTTCTCCATCAGTTCATCGTCGGTCTCGGCGATGGCCTCACTCATGGCCTCGATCAGGCCCTGGAAGCGGTGGCCGATGTCGGGCAGATCCACCTGAATCTGTTTGCCGCCCTCATACTTGAAGGCCTTCTGGCTGAACAGATTGATGTACACCGGGGTGCCGTCGTCGAGCTTGGCCGGGACGACGCAGGGGCAGATCGTGGAGCCGAAGCGGATCTTCATGTCTTCCAGAATCTTGAAGTAGTTCGCGTTTTCCAGGTCGCACTTGGAAACAAAGACCATGGTGGCCTTGCCGTTCTTGCGGGCCAGCTGGAAAGCCTTCTCGGCACCAACGGTCACGCCGCTGCGGCCGGAGACGCACACCAGCACACTCTCCGCAGCCCGGATGCCCTCATACTCACCGGCCTCAAAATCGAACAGGCCCGGTGCATCAATGAAGTTGTACTTGATGCCCTCGTACTCCACGGGGACGACCGACGCCGACAGGCTGGCCTTGCGCTTTGCTTCCTCAGGGTCAAAGTCCGAAATCGTGGTGCCGTCTTCGACCCGGCCCATACGCTCCGCTGCGCCCGAAAAATAGACCAATGCCTCAGTCAGCGTCGTCTTGCCGCTGCCGGCATGGCCTGCAATCAAGATATTACGGATGTTGTTGCTTGCGTATTTCATATCGGTTTTTCCCTCTTTCCGCCGCACGGAGCGTTCTCTCCGTTTTTGTGGCATATTTTACAAAGATAATACCACACTTCAAACGATTTTCAAATAGATTGCTTGAAAATTTTGTTCCTTGACCCGCCAAACTTGCCGCCCTGCTTTTGTGCATTTTGACCGTCCGGCTCAAAAATCGACTAAAAACCGCGCAGAAAGTTCTCGTAAGCAGAGGGCCGCCCGCTCACTCCTGCCGTTCGCATCGACCGCCGGAGTATCTTCCCCCACCAGTGCAGGCCTGAGCGATGGTACAATGGCAATGGCACGGTATCCCCTCTCCTCAGTCAAAACCACCAGCCTAGCTGGTGGTTTTGACTCGCTCAAGCTAACTAAAAGAAGCCCGCTGCAACCATACAGCGGGCTTCGGGAAAGGATCTTATTTTGCGTAATCGACGGCGCGGCTCTCGCGGATGACGTTGACCTTGATCTGGCCAGGGTAATCCAGCGTGTCCTCGATCTTCTTTGCGATCTGGCGGGCCAGCAGGATGACCTGATCGTCGCTGATGACATCGGGCTTGACCATGATGCGCACTTCGCGGCCTGCCTGAACAGCAAAGGCCTGCTCGACGCCCTCGAAGCTGGAAGAGATCTCCTCCAGATTTTCCAGACGCTTGACGTAGCTTTCCACGTTCTCGCGGCGGGCACCCGGGCGGGCGGCGCTGATGGCGTCGGCAGCCTGAATGATGAAGGCCAGCGGGGTCTTGGGCTCCACGTCGCCGTGGTGTGCCTCAATGGCGTGGATGATCTGGGTGTTCTCCTTGTACTTGCGGCAGATGTCCACGCCGATCTGGACGTGGCTGCCCTCGATCTCGTGATCCAGTGCCTTGCCGATATCATGCAGCAGACCGGCGCGGCGTGCCATGGTGACGTTCACGCCCATCTCGCCTGCCAGCAGACCGGCCACCCAAGCCACTTCCATGCTGTGGGTCAGGGCGTTCTGACCAAAGCTGGTGCGGTACTTCAGTCGGCCGATCAGCTTGATCAGGTCGGGGTGCAGGCCGTGGATGCCCAGCTCCATCACCGCACGCTCGCCCTCGCGCTTCATCTGCAGTTCCAGATCGTGGCGGCACTTTTCCACCGTCTCCTCGATGCGGGCAGGGTGGATACGGCCATCGCCGATCAGGCGCTCCAGCGTCATGCGGGCCACCTCGCGGCGGGTCTGGTCGAAGGAGGACAGGGTAATGGCCTCCGGGGTATCGTCGATGATCAGATCCACGCCGGTAGCGGTCTCCAGTGCGCGGATGTTGCGGCCCTCGCGGCCGATGATGCGGCCCTTCATTTCATCGCTGGGCAGCGGCACCACGCTGACGGTGGTCTCGCTGCAATGGTCGGCAGCGCAGCGGCTGACGGCCTGTCCGATGAGGTTGCGGGCGATGTTATCGCAGTTTTCCTTCAGGTCGGTCTCGTAGGCGGCAACGCGCACGGCCTTTTCGTGGGTCAGCTCCTCGTCCACCTTATGCAGCAGCACCTCGCGGGCGTCCTCCTGGCTCAGGCCGGCCAGCGTTTCCAGACGCTCCATCTCCTTGGCGCGCAGGGCGTCGATCTCGGCCAGACGGGCGTCGGCCTCGGCGGTACGCTTCTTCAGGTCCTCTTCCTTGCGCTCCAGGGCTTCGGTCTTGCGGTCTAGGGCATTTTCCTTCTGGTCAATGCGGTTTTCCTGACGGCTGATCTCAGCACGGCGCTGTTTGATCTCCTTGTCGGCCTCTGCCTTCTGGGCATCGACCTCGGCCTTCAGCTTGAAGGCCTCGTCCTTGGCTTCCAGAACCGCTTCCTTGCGCTTCTGGTCTGCGGTCTTGATCGCTTCGTTCACCAGGCGGGTCGCCTCGGCTTCGGCGCTGCCGATCTGTGCTTCGGCGGTCTTTTTCCGGTTGTTGTAACCAACAAAATAGCCCGCAGCTGCACCGACAACACCCACGATCAGGGCCACGATCACTTCGATCGCGGTCATCGTGTTCACTCTCCTTTGTTCTGATTTTTCATTCAGGTTCAAACAAGCAGGAGACGCTGTGCGGCAGGCTGTGGGCAACGATCTATAAGGGAGCCTTCCATGCAAAAAGTGACAACAAAAATCACACGCGCAGGCAGACCCTGCACGGGCATTGCGGCTTTTTTCTATCCGGTTCTGGCTTATATAAAACAGGCGCGCTTCGCCTGTGGAGAAACTCCGGTCATGGGGACGACCTGCACACAGCGTCTTTTATTCCATACTACTAATTATATTACGAAACATTTGCACGCTTGTCAAGGGAAAACCGGCTCCCGCCGCATATTTTTTGTGCACATGGCCGATTTTATGCCGCAAAAACCCCGGTGCATCTGCATACACCGGGGCTCATTCTGCATCATTATTCCAGATACATCCTCCGCAGGCGCATCCGCCGGGCGGGAGTCAGGCCGTACTCCCGGGCCAGATACTCCTCCGCGCTGCCGCACGCTTCCCGGATGACCTGCAGCACATAGGGTGCCGCACCCGGATCCACGCCCGCCTGTGTGCAGAACCGCATCCGCTTGGACGGGTCGGCGGCGATCTCTTCCGCGTGGCCTGCCAGAAGGGCGTCGATCTCGGCCTTGCGGCAGACATTCGTCTGCACAAAGTCCGCGCAGATCGTCTCGTCGGACGCACCCAGCGCCAGCAGGATCAGCATGGCGGCCACGCCGGTGCGGTCCTTGCCGGCAGAGCAGTGGAACAGGATGGGCGTCTCGCCGGCTTCCAGTGCCCGGAACAGCTCCTTGAAGGCCTTGTTGCCGAACAGCATCTGTCGGTACATCCGGTACAGGATGTTCTCGCCCTCCCGGGCGGTGTGCATCATGCGCTCGATGTCACCGGGGGCAAAGCTGATCTCATGGCCGTCGTCGCCGCACAGGGCACAGATCTGCACCAGCCGGGCACCGTCCGGCACATAGTCCGGCTCGGCCTGGGCCTCGGCAGTGCTGCGCAGGTCCAGAATCAGCCGCAAGCCCAGCGCATCCAGCCGGGCACGGTCCGCCGGGTCGGTGAGCCGCGCGGTGCACACGCCGCGCCAGATCTGGCCCCAGCGCACGGTCTTGCCCTCATCGGCCGGATAGCCGCCCAGCTCCCGGAAGTTGGTCGCACCCGCAAAGGGCAGCTGGGTGCCAGGGGCCGGGTGCACCGGAGCGGCAGGCTTTGCCGCCGTGCTGGACAGCACCGGGAAGTTGTAGAAGGGCTTGGCCGGACGGCCCCGGCGCGGCGGCAGCGAGGCGGCCCCGCCCAGCACCTCCATCAGGTAGCTGCGCAGCAGGTCGATGTAGGCCGAGGTATAGTCCCGGCGCTGTACCAGCGACACGCACAGCGGGGGCAGGTCCTCCAGCAGCACATCCCGCACCCGGTCCAGCTCCCGCCGGGCACCGGGCTCGTAGCGGGTCAGGCAGGTGCACAGCTGCTCCTGCACCAGATAATAGGCCTGGTAAAAGCTGGGGCCGATCTCGGCGTTGGGCGCAAACCCGGCCCGGGCACAGGCCGACCACAGCGGACTGAACAGGTCCTGCCGCAGGCTGGGCAGCAGCACCCGCTGCCCCCGCAGGTCGGCCAGCGGGATGCTCTCCCGGTCCCAGAAGGGGTGACCGCGGGGCACCAGCAGGCAGGCAGGGTCGGCCCGCAGGGTGGTGCGGGCCAGTACCGGCGCAGCACAGCCCAGATCGATGACCAGACCCGCGTCCAGCTCCCCCTGCTCCACATCGTCCGCCACCGCATCGTTGTCCATCATGCGGAAGCGCATCTCCACATGGGGATACTGCTGGCGGAACTTGTCCAGCTGGGTCTCCAATCCGGGCAGGTAGTCCGGCACCAGCGACACGCTGATGCCGATGCGCACCGGCTGGGCCGACTGGATCTCGGCCCGCAGGGATGCCTGCATCTGCTGGAACTGCTCCACTACCGGCGCGGCATGGCGCTGCAGACTCATGCCGCGGTCGGTAAGGGTGAGCTTGTGGTGGGCGCTGAGGAACAGCGGCCCGCACAGCTCGGCTTCCAGCGCAGAGATGCTCTGCCGCAGTGCCTGCCGTGACAAAAACAGCCGCTGTGCCGCGCGGCTGTAATTCATTTCATCGCACAATACCAGAAAGTAGTGCAGCTGGCGGATATCCATGGTTTCCTCCCTGAGAAAAGTATCGTATAAAGAATACCGCCTTTTTACGCGATTGTAAAGCCGTTGGCAGCAAAAAACTGCCGCACAGCATTGCACCGTGCGGCAGTCAGAGCGTGGAACGATCAGATCAGGCTCAGAGCTTCCTCGTC
>ERZ839741.4178-NODE-4178-length-10547-cov-2.666984_pt1 | contig 10547 bp, 7 predicted proteins | sample MGYA00519880_ERZ839741 | MGnify/ENA primary metagenome ERZ839741 (study PRJEB31850, sample SAMEA3708851) | human gut metagenome | biome: human gut; feature: human-associated habitat; material: faeces | place: China | collected 2014 ... | reverse complement strand
CGACGAGACGGAAGTGTTGGGGATTATTAAACGCGGATATGGTGATATCGAGGGATGCAATATAGTCAGTGTCGATAAAGACAGTTTGGAGCATATTCTGGTCAGAAATTCGGTGATTAAGTCGGCTCAGGTTTACTACACTTTGGACGGTTATTTGCATGTAGAAATCACACAACGAAAGCCTGTACTGAGAATTATGTCAGGTGAAGGTTATTATGTGGATGAAGATGGTAAAATCATGCCGTTGTCCCGGAAATATACGTCGCGCGTAGTCGTGGCTACCGGAAATATATCCAGAAAGTTTGCTTGTAATGGTTTATACCCTTTTATAATGACTTTACGGAATGATGAGTTTTGGGATGCTTTGGTGGAACAGATCGTTGTCGAAAAAGGAAATGAAGTTGTACTGATCCCGAAAGTCGGGAATTTCAGGATTGTATTAGGGACTTTGGACGATATGAACGAGAAATTGGAAAATTTACGTCTTTTCCTTCGGGAAGGTATAGTTTTAAAGGGATGGAACGTATATAAAGAAATAAATCTGAAGTTTAAGAATCAGATAGTATGTGTTAAAAGATAATATAGCAGATTATGGGTTGGACTGCATCTTTGGATATGGGATCTGAAAAAATGGTTATGGCGCTGGCTTCGGGAGAAGGGAGCGTTTGCCATTTGAAAGGAATAAAGATTATGGCCTCACAAGGCATCGAACATGGCGTAATCAAGGATAAGGAGAAGGTGAGAATGTGTATTCGTAGCCTGATGTCGGAGCTGATGAAAGACCGGGAAATCGAGGTGATGAATGTGGCCTTGTCGGGAGCTGTTTTGCGGATCGTCGAACGAAGAATAGTCGTACCTATACAAAAGAAAGTCGTTGAACAAAGTGATTTATTCCGGGCAGAACAACGTTGCATAGACGCTTATGGCGGAGGACAGGATGAAGTGGTGGATATCCTGCCGGTAGGTTATGCGATCGACCGCGGGGAAATGATCGCCGATCCGCTGGGTAGAAGCGGACGGAATCTGGAGGTGACCTATCAGGTATATCTGGCCGATTATGATTATTTGGCCGATATTCAGGGACTGTTCGAGGGAAGCGGGATTCAGGAGATAGAGTTTTATCCGGCGGTTCGTGCTTATGCTGAAGCACTGGATGTAGAACGGGCTGAACGTGACTTTGCTTTGGTGGATCTGGGAGCGATGGGAGTGAACGTCGTCCTTTTCCGTGATGGAATGTTGGAATATGAAGCGCATTTGCCGATCGGGGTACGGACGATAGATACCGATACGATGGCTGCTTTTGCCTTGAGTTTCGGACAAGCCCGTAAGTTGAAACACGAATACGGACAGGCCTTAAGGTCGATCTGTAAAAATAAAAAATTGCCGATACCGGATACCCGCTTAACGTTGGAAAGCCGGGATTTGGCTACGGTTATACAAAGTCGGTGCGAAGAATTGCTGGAGGGTGTGATTTTCCAGTTGCAGCAATGGGGATTCGATGATGTCGAAGATCCGGTATTGTTGACAGGAGGAGGCAGCCGGTTGCAGGATGTAGATGAATTGTTGCGGCGGATGTCCGGACATCCTGTAGAAAGTGCTGCGGCACGTCGGATTCAGGCCCCCCGGGAAGAAGTGTTGCGGACACCTGAGTATCTGGTGGCTCTGGGACTGTTGCTTTGTGCCCGGCAAGAACCGAAGGAGACCCCTAATGGTATCGGAGAAAAGATTGTCAGAAGAATCGGTAAGATCTTCGGTATTTAGGCTCCGGAATGTTTAACTTTTATTTTTCAAGTTATGGAAATTGAAGACGACCTGATTTCATTGAAATTACCTGATGCAACTCAAGAAGAATCGATCATTAAGGTGATCGGTGTCGGCGGAGGTGGAAGTAATGCCGTAAACCATATGTTCCGGCAGGGAATTCATGGGGTTGAATTTGTCGTTTGTAATACGGATATACAAGCTTTGCGCCAGAGCCGGGTAAAAAACCGGATCCAGTTGGGGAAGGAGCTGACAGAAGGACGCGGGGCTGGTTGCCAGCCCGAAAGAGGACGTCTGTCCGCTATCGAGAGTATGGATTTTATCAAAACGATTCTCGAACATAATACCCGGATGGTGTTTATTACTGCCGGAATGGGGGGAGGGACGGGTACCGGAGCCGCTCCTGAAATTGCCCGGCAGGCGAAGGAATTGGGTATTCTGACCATCGGTATCGTGACCGTGCCTTTCAGCTTCGAAGGCAAACGCAAGATCGAACAGGCGATGACCGGTATCGATGAACTGGAAGAGTATGTAGATGCTTTGCTGATTATTGCCAATGAACGGTTGCGGGAGATATACGGAGACCTGAAGTTGTCCGATGCTTTTGCTATGGCCGATAACGTCCTGACGATTGCGGCGAAGAGTATTGCCGAAATCATTACCGTAAAAGGATATGTCGATTTTGCCGATGTCGAGAGCGTGATGCGGGATAGCGGGGTGGCTTTGATGGGAGCGGCTGAAGCGGAAGGAGAAGGCCGGGCGATGGAAGCCTTGACGAATGCTTTGATATCGCCTTTGTTGAACAGTAACGATATTCGGGGAGCTTCTAATATTCTGTTGAATATGCTTTACGGCGAAAAGGAAGTCACGATGGATGAAATCAGTCTGATCACCGATTCGTTGCGGGAGAAAGTAGGAAGAAATGTGAATGTGATTTGGGGGACCGGTAAAGACGAGACCTTGGGGGATAAACTGCGGGTAGCGGTGATCGCTACCGGATTTAACAATAACCGGGGAAGAGCTACTGCTGCAACAGAGCAGAAAATAGAAACGGCAACTACGACATCGGCTAAAAAGCCCTATTTTAAGGTGGAGCCCTTGCCCGACGATCTGGAGATGAAGGTTATGAATCCGGCCGAACTGGAGGAAGAAGCCCGTTTGCGCCGTCAGAAACAGGAAGAAGAACGGGCGAGAAAACAGAAACGGGAATCTAACCGACGGGTAGACCGTTTTGAGCGGAGCCAGCGGGGAGTCAATGAAGTGCCCGATACGAACGGATGGCTCAAACGAAAGATCGGTACGCTTTTTAGTGATGAAGAATAAACAAATAAACGAATAATACCATGGTCGACGGATTTATAAATTTTAATCTGAACGAGAAAACGCCTACCATTATCAAGGTGATCGGTGTCGGTGGCGGAGGTGGAAATGCTGTGGAATATATGTACGAGAAAGGGATCTGTGATGTCGATTTTGTCATTTGTAATACAGATTATCAGGCGCTCCGCAACAGTCCGATTCCTTGTAAAATTCAGTTGGGGAAAGAGTTGACCGCAGGACATGGAGCAGGTAATAATCCTGCCATGGGAGAGAAGTCGGCTCAGGAGAGTCTGGCCGATATAGAAGCTATTCTGAAGAAGGATACCCGGATGGCCTTTATCACGGCTGCTATGGGAGGAGGTACCGGTACGGGGGCTGCCCCGGTGATTGCCAGGTTGTCTAAGGACATGGGGATTCTGACGGTTGGGATCGTTTCGGTGCCGGCGCGTTTCGAAGGTCCGAAACGTTTGGATCAGGCCCGTGACGGATTGCGTCGCTTAAAAGATCATGTGGATTGTCTGATCGTTATCGATAATGAAAAAATCAAATCGATCTATGGATCGCAAACTATATCGCAAGCTTTTGCAAAAGCCAACGATGTACTGAATATCGCTGCTAAAGGTATTGCTGAGATTATTACCCTTCCGGGATATATCAATGTCGATTTTGCCGATGTCAGGACGGTGATGACGGATAGTGGGGTGGCTATTATGGGAGCTGCCCAGGCTAGCGGTGAGGACCGGGCGATCCGGGCAATCACAGAGGCTTTGGAAAGTCCGCTGCTGAATAATAACGATATTTTAGGAGCGAAAGATATTTTACTGAATATTACTTCCGGAACAGATGAGATTACCATGGACGAAATGTCTCAGATTACTTCCCATATTATTCGTAAAGTGGGAAATAATGCCGCTGTGATCTGGGGTGTGGGTACCGATCCCGATTTGGGGGATGCCGTCTCTGTGACGATCATTGCTACCGGTTTCCCTACCGGAGATATCGAGTTGTTCGGAGAAGAGAATACTTGTGCCGGATATGCTAAACAACCGGAATGCCTGAAAGAGGAAGAAGTACGGGTGAAACCCGGATTGACCGAAGAACAGGTGAGGGAATTAGAGACGGTACCTGCATTCGAACGGAGGGACTTGAGGGTGAGTTGAGGCTAAAAGCTAAAGGCTAGAAAGCTAAAGGCTAAAAGCTAAAGACGGGAGAGGCACAAAAAGTAAAAGGTAAAAGGTAAAAAGTAAAAGGGGGGAAAGATAGGGGGAGGAAGAGAGAAATGGGGAAGAGGAGAAAGTGCAACAATGGAGTTGCCAAGTAACGCAGCAAGATGCTGCATTAAAAAAAAGAATGGAAAAATTTAAAGAATTAGGTTTAGAAGGAGAAATTCTAAAAGGAATTGAAGATTTAGGGTTCGAGGTTCCTAGTCCTGTACAGGAAAAAGTAATTCCCGTGATTTTAGGGGAAGAAAATGATTTGGTGGCCTTGGCTCAGACCGGGACCGGTAAAACAGCGGCTTTCGGTTTGCCCTTATTGCAAAAGCTGGACACTTCATTGAATGCAATTCAGGTGCTGATTCTGAGTCCTACCCGCGAGTTGTGTATGCAGATCGGTAAGGACTTGCAGAATTATGCGAAATACCGGAGTGATATCCGGGTGGCATGTGTATATGGGGGGGCGGATATCCGCAAGCAAATCAGGGAATTGGATAGAGGAGTACACGTATTGGTGGCTACTCCGGGCCGTCTCTGTGATTTAATCAAGCGGGAAGCGGTGAAAATCGAACAGGTTCGGGCAGTCGTACTCGATGAAGCCGACGAGATGTTGAATATGGGTTTTAAGGAGGATCTGAATTTTATTTTGGATGAAACTCCTGCAGAAAGAAATACCTATCTGTTTTCAGCGACTATGCCTCGTGAGGTGGAACGTATCGCTAAGAATTATCTCCGTAATCCTCAGGAAATTTCTACCGGAAAGAAAAATCAGGGGGCAGATACAGTGACGCACGAATATTATCAGGTGCTGGCCAGGGATTGTTATGAGACTCTTCATCGGGTGATCGACTGCGCTCCGGATATGTATGCGATTATTTTCACCCGGACGAAAATGGATGCCCGGGAAATTGCCCGGAAGTTACAGAAAGACGGGATCGATTGTGATGCCCTGCACGGTGACTTGAGTCAGGCACAACGGGATGATGTGATGGACCGTTTCCGGGCTAAACGGCTGAAAGTGCTGGTGGCTACCGATGTGGCTGCCCGGGGATTGGATGTGGACAATCTGACTCATGTAATCAATTATAATTTGCCCGAAGATGTGGAAAGTTACACCCATCGTAGCGGTCGCACCGGCCGGGCCGGACGTGAGGGGATTTCGGTGGCTATTATCAATTCGAAAGAAAAAGGAAAATTGCGCCGGATCGAGAATATCCTGAAGAAAAAATTCCAGTATAAGGAAGTGCCCGGAGGTGAAGAAGTGTGTCGGGCTCAGCTGTCGTATTATGCCGACAAGATCCTGATGACAGAACCGAAAGAGACTCTGGATAAATACCGGCACGAGTTGTTCGAGAAATTCGAAGAGTTGTCTAAAGAAGAGTTGATCCAGAAGATGATGTCCTATGAATTCGGAAAATTACTGAAAAAATATGCTTCGGTTGCCGATTTGAATCTTTCGGATGAAGAGCGGCACGATGGAGGACGGAGAGAAAAACGGCGTGGAGAACGGAAAAATGAAGAGAGTGTGACTTTTACGACTTTCTCTGTGAATGTCGGTAAAGAGGACGGGTTCACTCCACGTGATCTGATGACTATTATCAATGAGAATGCCCCGCGGAAAGGATTGGAAATCGGGAGTATCCGCATTTTCGGTAATAATACGAAATTTGAAGTCGATGTGCGTGGAATCAACGGGTTTATGTCTTGTTTCCGGAATGTCAGTTTCAACGGTCTGCCCTTTACGCTTTCCGAGGTAAAGGATCGTTATAACCGTTCGGACCGGGGCGGAGAACGCCGGAGTTCTACTGCCAACAATAAATGGCGTTCGGCAAACCGCCGGAGTGACGGAAGTAGCCGTGGACGCTTCGGAGAAAAGAAAAAAGGTATCGAAAGCGGAGGTCGTTCCCGCAAGAAAAGATAAGACGATAAACGACGGATGAAATAGAACAAAAGATAAAACAGATGAAACGGTGATAACGGTTGAGTCTGTTTTATTTTTATAATGAAGCTGTTTTTCAATGGAAGTATTACTATATTTTTTGACAGGAGCCGGAATAGGTGGTTTACTGACTTATCTTTCGACCCGTATCGGGAGAAAAGGAATGGAGGTCAATCTTCGGATATTGCAGGAAAAAGCGAAAGCATGGGAAGAGAAGGAACAGCGATGGCAGGAAGAAAAAATGGCCTGGATCCGCGATAATGAACGGTTGAAGGAGAATTTACGGCAGACGGAAGAAAAATGGTGGGGTCAAAAAGAGGAGATTTTGCAAATAGCGGCTTTACAGAAAGAACAGTTTCAAAATCTGGCAAACGATATCCTGGAGGATAAATCCCGGCGTTTTACGGAAGCGAACCGGGAAAATATAGAGCGTATACTGGGCCCTTTGAATAAAGATATTCAGGAGTTCCGTAAAAAAGTGGAAGAAAGCTATTCGAAAGAAACGGTCGAGCGGACCGTACTGGAACGAAAGATCGCAGAATTGGTGCAACTGAATAATCGGATCCGGGAGGATGCCGTCAATTTAACCAATGCTTTGAAAGGAAATACGAAAACTCAGGGGGATTGGGGAGAAATGATTCTCGAACGAATTCTTGAAAATTCGGGATTGACGAAAGGAAGGGAGTATTTTATTCAGGAAACGTTGAAAGATGAAAGCGATAGGGTGATCCGGACGGAGAACGGGAACACGATGCGGCCGGATGTGATTGTGGTGTATCCTGATAACCGGAAGGTGATTATCGATTCTAAAGTTTCGTTGACCGCCTACGTCGATTATTGTAATGCAGAGACCGAAACGGAACGGGAAGTTGCCTTGAAGGCCCATTTGTTGTCGGTAAGGAAACATATAGACGAATTGTCTGCCAGGAATTATTGCGATTGGTGTGACGGTGCCCTGGATTTTGTGATGTTGTTTATTCCCAACGAATCTTCTTATGTGTTGGCTATGCAGTCGGAACCTACCCTTTGGCATGAAGCTTATCGGAAAAGGGTATTGTTGTTGAGTCCTTCCAATCTGATCGTATCTTTGAAACTCACTGCCGATTTATGGAGCCGGGAATACCAAAACCGCCATGCTCAGGAAATCGCTGAACGGGGAGCTAAGCTCTACGATAAATGTGTGGCTTTTCTGGAAAGCCTGACCGCTATCGGCGACAACATCCAACGTACAGAAGAAAGTTACAGGCAAGCATTAAACCGCTTAAAAGAAGGTAACGGAAACCTGATCTCCCAAACCCTGAAACTAAAAGAATTGGGGGTGAAATCCCGCAGAGGAGACAAAGAAATCCCTGAAGAACTAATTAGGTGATTCTGATTTTTCTTGTTTTGTTTCCTGTTTTTCTCATTCTCCGTTTTATATTTTATCTTTGTAAAATAATCCCAAATGGAATGGAATATGGATATAGTAAAAGCAGAATTTGTCGTCAGTAATGCAACAGTGGAGAAATGTCCGAAGCCGGACCGGCATGAATATGCTTTTATCGGGCGGTCGAATGTCGGAAAATCATCGTTGATCAATATGCTGACGAACAATAAAAAATTGGCTAAGACAGCTGCACGGCCCGGGAAGACCCAATTGATCAATCACTTTCTGATCAACGATATGTGGTATATGGTGGATTTGCCCGGATATGGATATGCCCGTACTTCCGAAACCGCCCGCCGGCAATTTGAAAAAATGATTCGGGATTATATTCTCAAACGGGAGAATTTGGTCTGCCTTTTTGTCTTGATAGACAGTAGACTGGAACCGCAGAAAATCGATTTGGAATTTATGGAATGGCTGGGTGAGAATGGGGTTCCCTTTGTGATGATTTTCACGAAAGCGGATAAACTCTCTGCCACACAACGCTTGAAATGTATCGACGACTATCATAAGGTGATGCTGGAAACCTGGGAGACGACACCTATGGCTTTTATGACTTCTTCTGAAAAGCGATTGGGACGGGAAGAGGTGCTGGATTATATCGATGAATTGAACCGTACCGTAAAATTGTAGGATTGAATAGTTTATAAAGTACATAAACTTTAAGTGACAAAAGAGCAACTTTAAGAACTGATTATATTTTAGAATATGGAGACGAACGTTGTGCTTGCTGTCTTGTTTTGGGGATGTTTGCTCCTGGGGATGCCGGAGGGCCGGGGACAGGAGGCTGAGTGGCGTAAAGGGACTTATCCTGACGGGACATTACGTTATGAAGGGTATTTCAGAGCAGGAAAGCCTGCCGGAGAAATGAAACGGTATTATCCTGACGGTAAGTTGCAGGCGCGGATGGTGTATCGTGGGGATACGGTCGAGGCTGTGTTGTACAGCCGGAAAAGCGATTGTTGCATGCGGGGAAAATATGTCGGCCGGAAGAAGCAGGGGACATGGGAATATTTTAAGAACGATTGTCTTTTGATGAAGGAGGAATATCGTGATCAGGTATTGAATGGGAAGACGGTCCGTTTTTTCAGTACGGGTAATCCCGCTGAGGAAAAAGGTTGGGTGAACGGTAAACCGGAAGGGGAGTGGAAATTGTATTATGATAACGGACAGTTGCGGATGATCGCCGGTTTGAAAGCCGGAAAATTGGATGGGGAAGTGAAGACTTATAGTTATCAGGGGATATTACGTTCGGAAGGCCGGTACCGGAATGACCGGAAAGAGGGAACCTGGGTATTTTTCGATGATTCGGGGGTAGAGGTAAAACGTAAAAACTACCGCGCCGGTATTTCGGATACGGCAGAGGAAGATGAGCTGGAAGAAAGCCGGTACTTGGATGTTTTGTTATCGACGGTAAAAAAGATTCCCGATCCGGCTGTTTTTGCCGATGATCCGGAGGGGTATATGAAATTAACCGGGATGGAATGATGGAGGCGATCAGTCTATATGAATTGAACAACCGGATCAAGCAGACTTTGAAGGCTAGCTTTGCCGATTCGGTTTGGATTACGGCCGAGATTACAGAGGTACAGCTGAATCGTTCCGGTCATTGTTATTTGCAATTGGCGGACAAGAGGGAACAGGAAGACAGTATTGTAGCCACTGCCCGGGGGACGATCTGGGCGTTTACCTTTCGTACGTTGCGTCCTTATTTCGAGACGACAACCGGACGGCAGTTGGAGAAAGGGATGAAAGTCCTGTTGAATGTCGAGGTCGTTTTTCATGAATTATACGGTTATTCGTTGAATATCCGGGATATCGACCCGACTTATACCATCGGGGATCTGGAACGGAAAAAGAGAGAAATCCTGGCTCAGCTCGAGGCCGACGGGGTAATCGATATGAACCGGGAACTGGAATTCCCGGTATTGCCTAAAACGATCGCAGTCATTTCTTCACCTACGGCTGCAGGATTGGGAGATTTTATGAATCAGCTGCAGACCAATCCGTACGGGTATCGTTTTCAGGTCAAACTCTTTCCGGCGATTATGCAGGGGGATAAAACGACCGATTCGGTGATTGCCGCTTTGGAACGGATTTATGAATATGAATCGGTATTCGATGTGGTGGTCATTATCCGGGGAGGTGGTTCGCAGACCGATCTGGGTTGTTTCGATTCTTATGAGATGGCTGCTAATATTGCGCAGTTTCCCTTGCCTGTGATTGCCGGAATCGGTCACGAGAGAGACGAAACAATCGTCGACCGTGTTGCACATATGCGGGTGAAGACTCCTACGGCTGCTGCCGCTTTTTTGATCGGGACTTTCCGGGAGCAGGATGGGCAGTTGGAGACCTGGAAAAATGATTTTATCGTAGGAGTGCAGGAATTGCTCCACAACGAACAAAACAGACAGGTGGTAAGGATATCCGATTTTAAACGTTCGGTGCAAGTGGTGTTGACAGGGAATCGAACAAACCTGAAATTGCTGTCCCAACGTTTGGACCATGCTTCTGAAAATTATATCCGGAACCGGCAGGTATATTTCGATCGTTTGAAAATGAAAATAACCGGGCGGATAGATGTCTTGGCCGATCGTCAGCGAAATCGCCTGGAAAATTTCGGAAAGGCCTTACAACAACAAACCGGTCGGATATTTGCAGATCAACACCGTCGTCTGGAATTGGCTGCAACGACGATCAAATACGTAGATCCTAAAAATGTGCTGGAAAGAGGTTATTCGATCACCCGTTTGAATGGAAAAGCAGTCAGAAAAGCTGCGGTTTTACAAGCCGGAGAGATCGTGGAAACCGAATTAGCTCATGGTAAAATCCAATGTCAAATCCTTAACAACTCAGTAACTCAGCAACTCAGCAACTCAGCAACTCA
>ERZ839741.4175-NODE-4175-length-10550-cov-3.193616_pt1 | contig 10550 bp, 12 predicted proteins | sample MGYA00519880_ERZ839741 | MGnify/ENA primary metagenome ERZ839741 (study PRJEB31850, sample SAMEA3708851) | human gut metagenome | biome: human gut; feature: human-associated habitat; material: faeces | place: China | collected 2014 ... | reverse complement strand
TACTTTAATTAAAGGTGATGGTGGAAACCTTTCACAAGGTCAAAGACAGTTACTTGCTATTGCAAGAGCAGCTGTTGCTAATCCACCTGCATTAATTTTAGATGAAGCTACATCAAGTATTGATACAAGAACTGAAAGAATTGTACAAGAGGGTATGGATGCCTTAATGGAAGGTCGTACAACATTTGTTATTGCCCACAGACTTTCAACCATAAAGAACAGTGATTGTATTATGGTACTTGAACAGGGAAGAATTATTGAACGTGGTAGTCACGATGAATTAATGGAACAAAAAGGAACATATTACAGACTTCAAACAGGAAACTCAAAATAATATAGTTTTAAGGAACACTTGCATATATTAAAATGTGAGTGTTCTTTTTAGGTTTGGATAGTTTTATGAGTATGAAAATTAACAAAATAAACATTGTTGTGTTAGTGATAGTTTTTGCTATTGGAAATGTTTTAGTTTACAACAAAATAATTAGTAAATCCTTTACTATAGAAAAAAATATTGTAGAAAGTAATAAATTTAGGAATCCTTACATAAATGAAAAAGTCTTAAAGGAGTTAAAGGAAAATTCATTAAACAGTAATAGAGATTTTAGCGAATTTATAACAGCTAATTATTTACTGAATGATTATTCTTTGAGAAAAACGAAGGTAGATGGAAATAATATTAAAAGAATAAGAAAGCAATTTGTTTTTAATAACAAAGAGGAATATTATAAATTATTAAAAGCTTTCTCTGCAATATACAATGATTTAAAATATTTTCCGGTAGCAAAAGGCAGAAATACAAATTACTGGGTTGGCTATGAGAACGGCTTTGGTGAAAGCAGAAATTTTATGGGAAAATATAAACATGAAGGTTGCGATATTATGGCAGAAAATAATGTATCAGGTTTTTATCCCATAATAAGTTCTACAGATGGAATTGTGGAAAATATAGGGTGGCTACCAAAAGGCGGCTACAGGGTAGGAATTAGAAGCGATAATGGCGGTTATTTTTATTATGCACACTTGTCCTGTTTTTCAAATATAAAAAAAGGAGCTGTGGTAAAAGCCGGAACATTGCTGGGCTATATGGGTAATACCGGTTATGGAAGTATTGGCACAGAAGGCAAGTTCGATGTCCATTTGCATTTTGGCATATATATTAAAACTGATAATTATGAGGAATTAAGTGTAAATCCATATTATATTTTGAAATATTTGGAAAATTGTATACTTTATGCAAATTATTGAAAAGAAATGTCACAAAGCTTAAAAAATTAAATAAATGCCATAGTGTGGTCATAAAACATTTGAATAATATGTTTATATATGCATAAAAATTTATATTAATTCAGTATGTGTCTTGATATAAATTAATATAAAGTGTAAAATACTATTAGTTTAAAAGAAAGAAGGTAATTTATAATGGAAAAATTAAATACTAATAATGCACCTGCAGCTATTGGACCATATTCACAGGCTGTAAAGACAGGAAATTTATTATTTACATCAGGTCAGATTGCACTTGATCCTGCAACAGGTGAAATTGTTGGAACAACAATAGAAGAACAGACAGAACAGGTTATGAAGAACCTTGGAGCTATTTTGAAAGAAGCTGGAGCAACTTATGAAAATGCTGTAAAGACTGTTTGCTTTTTAGATAACATGGATGATTTTGGAGCATTTAACGAAATTTATGGAAAGTATTTTACAGGAAAACCTGCAAGAAGCTGTGTTGCTGTAAAGACTTTACCAAAGAATGTTTTATGTGAAGTAGAAGTTATTGCAGAAATATAATTTATAATTTTTGAAATTAAGGATATAGGAGAAACTTTTATATGAAGAAGGAAAACATGTTTAATGACACATTGGAGGTTTCAAGTTTTAATGGTGAAGGCTATTTACCATTAATCGATTTTGAAAGTTGGAGAGTCGCTGAATTAAGATATATTGATGAACTTGAACCAGATAGAATTGATAATATGCAAAAGCATAATGAAACAGATGAAATTTTTGTTGTTTTAGAAGGGGATTTTACATTATTTCTTGGTGGAAATGGTGATGAAATTGGAGAAATAGAAGCCATTAAATTAGAACCATTGAAATTGTACAATGTTAAGAAAGGAACTTTTCACACACATACACCTGAAAAGAACTGTACATGTTTAATTGTTGAAAATAAAAATACAACAGATGACAATTCTCCTAAAATCAAAATCACAAAGGAACAAAGCAATAAAATTGTTGAATTATATAACAAGGTAAATAAGCGCTAGGCATAAAGCTTAGCGCATTTTGGTGTTTTATGAGATTAGATAAATATTTAACCACACTTGGAATTGGCTCACGAAGTCAGGCAAAAGAATTAATAAAAAAAGGCAAAGTAAAAGTAAATAATATTACGGTAAATAAACCGGAAACTCATATAAATGAGGAAGAAGACGTTGTAAATTTAGATGGTTTGGATTTGAATTATCATAGATTTTATTATTATATGTTAAACAAACCAAAGGACGTAGTTACTGCTGTGTCAGATTTTCAATATACAACGGTTATTGATATTATGGATGTCCAGCCTAAGAAGGGTTTGTTTCCGGTTGGTAGATTAGACAAAGATACAGAAGGCTTATTGCTTATAACAAATGATGGGGAATTATCCCATTGTCTACTTTCTCCTAACAAGCATGTTTCAAAAAAATATTATGTGGAAACAGATGGAGAAATAAGAAAAGAATATATTGATGAATTCAAGAATGGATTTGATATTGGCTTAAAGAACAATACAAAGCCGGCACTCCTTGAAATAATAGATGAAAATAAAGCTTATGTTACAATAACAGAGGGAAAATATCATCAGGTAAAGAGAATGTTTAAGCATTTCGGCCTAAGGGTTACTTACTTAAAACGTTTGGAAATGGGACCGCTGGTTTTAGATGATGATTTGGCATCGGGAGAATATAGAGAATTAAGTAAAGATGAAATTAATTTTTTACTAAAACATAAGGATAATTAAACAATTAAAGTTGTTTCATAAAAGGTTTAGCTGAAATGCAAATCATAATATGAGATATCTGGCAGATAGGTTTAATTAAAAATAGCAATGTATAAGATTAGAATATAAAAATAAGGAATTTAAATGAAAGAAATTATTATAGAAAAAAATCAGGCAGGACAGAGATTTGATAAATTTCTTTTTAAGTATTTTAAGGAAGCTCCAAGTAGTTTTATATACAAAATGCTTAGAAAGAAAAATATAGTTCTTAATGGAAAAAAATCTGATGGAAAAGATAAGCTAAAAGAAAAAGATAGTATTAAAATTTTTATGGCTGAGGACACCATTGCAAAATTTAAAGGTGAGCATAAAACTAATATAGTTAAGCCTGTTAAGTTAGATATTGTATATGAAGATGACAATGTTTTATTCATAAATAAGCCGGCAGGAATGTTAAGCCAAAAAGCAAATGACAACGATGTGTCTTTAAATGAATACGTTATTTCTTATTTAGTAAATTCAGGTCAGATAACAGAGCAGAACTTAGAAACTTTTAAACCGGCAGTCTGTAACAGATTAGACAGAAATACAAGTGGTTTAATTGTCGCCGGAAAGTCATTGGAAGGATTACAGATAATGTCTAAAATGTTCAAGGAACGTACAATGGATAAGTATTATTTAGCTGTTGTAAGTGGATATGTTGATTCGTCCATGACCATAAAAGGTTATTTAAGTAAGAATAGCAAAACAAACAAGGTTACAATTTCACAGGCTGAAAATAATGGTGACTATATTGAAACGGCTTATGAGCCTTTAGAATATAAGAAGGGATTTAAACAGGCTGGAATTACAGTTCTTAAAGTAAAACTTGTTACAGGCAAGCCACATCAGATTAGAGCGCATTTGGCTTCAATTAATCATCCGATTATTGGTGATTACAAATATGGCAAAAAAGAGATTAACGATAAATACAAAGAAACCTATGGTATAAAAAATCAAATGTTACATTCATGGCAGTTGATTTTTGAAAAGGTAGAGGGTAGTTGCAGGAATTTATCATACAAAACTTTTGTGGCAAGACCTTCAAAAGAATATGCAAATTTCATTGATTTTCAAAACAAATAACGAAACCAAACAGAACAGATTGTAACGAAATTTTTATTTATATATGAACAATTTTGAATAGAGAAAGGAAGAAAAATGGGTACTTGGTCGTCTAGAGGTCTTAGAGGTTCAACTCTTGAAGACATGATTAATATGACAAATGAAAATTATAGAGATAAAAAGCTTGCTTTGATTCAGAAAATACCAACACCTATTACTCCCGTAAAAATAGATCAGCAAACTAGACATATTACATTAGCTTATTTTGAAAAGCAAAGTACAGTTGACTATATTGGAGCTGTTCAAGGAATTCCAATTTGTTTTGATGCTAAAGAGTGCGCTGTTGATACTTTTCCAATGATGAATATTCATGAGCATCAGGTTAAGTTTATGGAAGATTTTGAAGAACAGGGTGGCATATCCTTTATTATATTATTTTATTCCCATAGAAACGAAATTTATTATTTGCCTTTTACACAAATTAAGGCTTTTTATGAGAGAAGCATAAATGGTGGTAGAAAAAGTTTCAGATTTGAAGAAATTGATAAAGAGTTTATTTTAAAAAGTGCTCCGGGAGCACCAGTACATTATTTAGAAGGGATTCAAAGAGATTTATCTCTAAGAGATAACTAAAAAGATATAATTAATATATAGGAAATAACTAACTTGACATAAAATTTAGATTGTTGTAAAATTAATTTCAACTCACTAACATAGTAACGAATTACCACTTTACAACACTAAAGCGAAAACGAAATATACTGGAGGAATTATGAGTAAGGCATTATTACATACTCCTGTTGGAGTAAGAGATGTTTATGGCAAAGAATGTGCTGTAAAATTAACAATAGAAAATAACATTAACAAGGTATTTAATTTATATGGATATCATAACATTCAAACACCTACGTTTGAATTTTTTGATATTTTTAATAAAGAAAGAGGTTCTGTTGCTTCAAAGAATTTGTATAAGTTCTTTGACAGAGAAGGTAATACATTGGTTTTAAGACCTGACATAACTCCTTCAATTGCAAGACTTGCAGCAAAATATTATATGGACGTGAATGTTCCAATTAAGCTTTGTTACAATGCAAATACATACGTAAACAATTCTGAACTTCAGGGAAAATTAAAAGAAAACACACAGCTTGGCTGCGAATTAATTAATGATGATTCTGTTGAAGCAGATGCTGAAATGATAGCCTTAGTTGTTGAATCATTGAAAGCCTCAGGCCTTGAAGAATTTCTTGTAGAAATCGGTCATGTAGATTTTTACAATGGTTTAATTGAAGAAAGCGGCCTTGATGAAGAAGCAGAAGAAAAATTAAGAGAAATGATTGTTAATAAGAACGACTTTGGTGTAGAAGAAATTCTTGATGAAAATATTGTAGTTGGAGAAGTAAAAAATGCTATGTTAAAGTTACCTGAACTTTTCGGTTCAGTAGAAGTGTTAAATACAGCAAAGACTTTAACAACTAATAAGAAAGCATTAGATGCAATTAGAAGATTAGAAAAATTATATGCTATATTAGAAGAATATGGTGTGACAAAATATATTAGTTTTGATTTAGCATCTCTTAGCAATTATGGTTATTACACAGGTATTATTTTTAAAGGTTTTACTTATGGAACAGGTGAACCAATTGCTGCAGGTGGAAGATATGATAAGCTTTTAGCACAGTTTGGTAAAAACGCATCAGCCATTGGTTTTGCAATTTATATGGACCAGATTCTTATTGCACACAGTGGTAAAAACGAAAAAACAGATTACGAATATGAAGTAGTAATTTATGAACCCAAATATAGAAAAAAAGCATTTGTGTACGCAACTGAATTAAGAGATAAAGGTGTCAAAACTGAATTAATGTTAAAGAAAAAAAACATTGACATAGAAGAATATAAGCAGTTTAAGACAGAGGATGGTGCTACAAAAGTAACATATATTAACGAATAAGGCATAAGATTATAGGAGATAAAATGAGATATTTAACTTTCGCTCTAGCAAAGGGCAGATTAGCAAAGACAGCAATGGAAATATTTGAAAAAATAGGTATCCAGTGCGAAGAAATGAAAGATGAAAAAACAAGAAAATTAATTTTTGTTAACGAAGAATTGAAATTACGTTTCTTTTTAGCAAAGGCAAGTGACGTACCTACTTATGTTGAATATGGTGCGGCGGACATTGGTATTGTTGGAAAGGACACAATTTTAGAAGAAGACAGAAAATTATATGAAGTATTGGATTTAGGCTTTGGAAAGTGTAAAATGTGTGTATGCGGACCTGAATCAGCAAGGGAATTGCTTAATAATCACGGTATGATTCGTGTGGCTTCAAAGTACACAAAGATTGCCAAAGATTATTTTTATAATAAAAAACATCAGACTGTAGAAATTATCAAACTTAACGGTTCTGTAGAACTTGCACCAATTGTAGGTTTGTCAGAAGTAATAGTTGATATTGTTGAAACAGGTACAACCCTAAAAGAAAACGGGTTAGGTGTTTTAGAAGAAGTTTGTCCATTATCAGCCAGAATGGTAGTTAATCAGGTAAGCATGAAAATGGAAGATGAACGAATTAGAAAAATAATTGCTGATTTAAAGGAAGTAATCAACAATTAAAAATTTATTACTAAGTGGATTTGCAGTTAAAAATACAATATAGCAAAAATATTATTGTTTTGGGAAAGGTGATATACATGAGAATTGTAAAATTAAATGAAGATTCAAAGAAAAATATTTTAGAGGATTTATTAAAAAGAAGTCCTAACAACTATGATCAGTATGCAGACAGCGTAAATGAAATTCTTTCTAATGTAAAAGAAAATGGCGATAAGGCTATTTTTGATTACACAAAGAAATTTGACGGTGCGGATATTAACGCTGAAAATATTTTGGTTACAAAAGAAGAAATACAGGAAGCGTATGATTCATTAGAAAACAAAGAATTAGTAGATATTATTAGAAAATCATTAAATAATATAAAAGTTTATCACGAAAAGCAAAAACAATATAGCTGGTTTGATTCAAAGCCTGATGGCTCTTTACTTGGACAGAAAGTTACACCTATTGCAAGAGTGGGTGTTTATGTACCGGGGGGCAAGGCAGCTTACCCATCATCTGTTTTAATGAACGTTATACCGGCAAAAGTTGCAGGCGTTGAAGAAATTGTTATGGTTACACCACCTGGAAAAGATGGAAAAGTTAATCCTAACACATTAATTGCTGCAAATGAAGCAGGCGTTGATAAGATTTATAAAGTTGGTGGGGCACAGGCTATTGGTGCTTTAGCTTACGGAACTGAATCTATTAAGAAAGTAGACAAAATTGTTGGCCCTGGTAATATTTTTGTTGCTCTTGCAAAGAAAGCAGTATTTGGCTTTGTAAGTATTGACTCAATTGCAGGTCCTAGTGAGATTTTAGTTTTAGCAGATGAAACAGCTAATCCAAAATATGTTGCTGCTGATTTACTTTCACAGGCTGAACATGATGAACTTGCATCGGCAATTTTAGTTACTACAAGTGAAGAACTTGCTAATGAAGTTTCAAAGTGGGTAGACAAGTTTGTAAAAGAACTTAGCAGAACAGAAATCATGGAAAAATCTTTAGAAAATTATGGTTATATTCTTGTTGCTGAAACTATGGATGATGCCATTGATGCAGCAAATGAAATAGCATCAGAACATTTAGAAATTTTAACAAAGAATCCGTTCGATACAATGACAAGAGTAAAAAATGCAGGTGCCATGTTCCTTGGTGAATACAGTTCTGAACCTTTGGGAGATTATTTTGCAGGTCCAAACCATGTTTTACCAACAAATGGAACAGCAAAATTCTTCTCACCACTTAGTGTTGATGATTTTATTAAGAAATCAAGTATTATTTCATTCTCAAGAGAAGCACTTGAACCAATGAGTCAGGATATTCAGAAATTTGCTAAGGCTGAAGGATTAACAGCTCATGCAAACTCAATTAAAGTCAGATTTGATGACTAAATAGATAATCAAATAAGTCTCTTGTTTTAGAGATATTAAACTTTTGTTTTAACAGAAAGGAATATTAAATGAGTAGAATAGGTAAATGTGTTCGTAATACAAGTGAAACGCAAATAGAAATTTCCATTAATTTAGACGGTAGTGGAATATCAAATATACATACAGGCATTGGTTTCTTTGACCACATGCTTATAAGTTTTGCAAAACATGGTTTCTTTGATTTAGACGTTAAGGTCAATGGCGATTTGTATGTGGATTGTCATCATACAATTGAAGATACAGGTATCACTCTTGGCATGGCTATAAAAGAAGCTTTGGGAGACAAGAAATCAATTAAGCGTTATGGCAACATAATTTTACCAATGGACGAGTCATTGGTTTTATGTGCTCTTGATTTGTCAGGCAGACCATATCTTGTTTTTAAGGGGGAATTTACAACAGATAAAGTTGGTGATTTTGATACAGAAATGGTTAAGGAATTTTTCCATGCAATTACTTATGGGGTAGGAATGAATTTGCATATTAATATTTTAGAACCGGGCAATAATCATCATATGATTGAAGGCATATACAAAGCTTTTGCGAAAGCTCTTGACCAGGCAACTTTATTTGATGACAGAATTAAAGACGTATTATCTACGAAAGGAACATTATAATGAATTACATAAATTTAATTCCTTCAATTTATTTATTTGAAGGTAAGGTGGTAAATAAAGATACAAAGGAAGTTATTGGTACAGGTAATCCTGTAGAAATAGCAACTGTTTATGACAATAATGGAGCAGATGAACTTCTTGTTTTTGACATTTCTTCAAATGACAGTGAACACGAAGCAAATATTAGTGCCATGATTAATATTGCAGACTCTGTTGATATACCAATGCTTGTTGGTGGCAATATTAAAAGACTTGAAGATGTTAAAAAATACATTTATACAGGTGCTAAAAAGGCTGTACTAAATGTTGATACAGATATGCATCTTTTAGAAGAAGCTTCAAGCAGATTTGGTAGCGATAACATAGCACTTATTTCAAATTATAATTTGTCAGAAGATATTGAGAAGAAAATTTCATTAGTAATTACTACAAAAGAAAATATTGAGTCATTGAAAGATGTGCTCTATATAAGCAACAATGTTGAAGCTGTAGCAGACAATAAATGTTACGGTGTTTGCTCTGAGACATTTGTAAATGATTTTGACTTTATGAAATATAAAAAAGAATTAAAGGAAAAGGGCATTAAGGTTAATGTTTTTGAAAGTCCTATGAAGTTTGCTGATTTTAAGACAAATTCAGACGGTATGATTCCTGTTGTAGTTCAGGATTATAAAACTAACAAGGTTCTTATGTTGGCTTATATGAATGAAGAGGCATTTAATAACACAATCGAAACAGGCAAAATGACTTATTTTAGCAGAAGCCGTAATGAACTTTGGGTAAAGGGTGAAACATCAGGTCACTACCAGTATGTTAAGGAACTTGCTATGGATTGCGATTTGGACACAATGCTTGCAAAAGTAAGACAGGTTGGTGTGCCATGTCACACAGGAGCAGATACATGTTTCTTTAATAATCTTGTGAAAAAAGAATATGACGATACTAATCCAATGAAAGTATTTGAAGATGTATTTAACGTAATTTTGGATAGAAAAGAGAATCCAAAAGAAGGGTCTTACACTAATTACTTATTCCACAAGGGCATCGACAAGATTCTTAAGAAAGTAGGAGAAGAAGCAACAGAAATTGTTATAGCTGCTAAGAATCCTGATCCACAGGAAGTAAAATATGAAATATCTGATTTCTTATATCATGTAATGGTACTTATGGCTGAAAAAGGAGTAAGCTGGAAGGAAATTACAAAAGAATTATCAAGAAGATAGCAATGAATAATAAATTTTCATGTAACGGAAATTTTATACTACATAAAAAGGTCTAAATCAATTGTGTAAAACAATAATGGTTTTAGACCTTTTATTTATGGAATAAGAAATTTATCCGTGATTTCTTATATAATCAAATCCTTTGGCAAATTATTTTTTATAAGATTCACATAATCTTTTTCGCTATTAAATTTTTTCATAACATCAATTCCAGAATTAACGATAGGAATGTGGTGGTTGTCCGCCCCGGCAGTCATTGGCAGATTATATTTTTTTGCGTACATGTATGCCTGGTCGTTTTCGTCCTGATTATTTTTAGCATTAAATATTTCTACGCCGTTTACATAGTTTGGAAATAATCTGATTTCAGGTATATAAGGTCTGTCCCTAAAAGGATGTGCATGAATTACCATTCCGCCGGCATCATTTACCGCCTGAAACTGTTCTTTAATTGTCCAATATTCCATTTCGGGATGTTCAATCATCCACTGTTTATCTAAACCGTAAATTAGAAGAAGTGGAGAATAGTAATGGCTAAAGAAGTAAAGCCCAAACTATGGGAAGCCATTGTCATTTTATTACTGAT
>ERZ839741.4154-NODE-4154-length-10596-cov-5.297695_pt1 | contig 10596 bp, 9 predicted proteins | sample MGYA00519880_ERZ839741 | MGnify/ENA primary metagenome ERZ839741 (study PRJEB31850, sample SAMEA3708851) | human gut metagenome | biome: human gut; feature: human-associated habitat; material: faeces | place: China | collected 2014 ... | reverse complement strand
GTTAAGCACGCCGCCAGCGTTCATCCTGAGCCAGGATCAAACTCTCGTTAAAAATCTTTAATTCCGATTTGACTCGGACTTAAAATCAAGTTCGTTCCAGTTCAAGAAAACTACTAGCTTTCTTATCCCCTTTACTGTTTTAAGGTTCGACATTAAATGTCTGTTCTGAATAATTCTCTTTAGAATTTTCAGGGTTGTTGTCTATTGTTTAATTATCAAGGTTCTTTGTCTTTGCTGTTTGAAACAGCTTATTTAGATTATCATATTCATTGACGTTTGTCAAGAACTTTTTTAATCTTTTTTCGACCAGCTTTTCAGCTGTTCGACCGCTATCCTTTCGCCAAACTTTCGTTTGTCTCAAGCGACAGCTTATTAAGAATATCATAATCAGTTGTGTTTGTCAACTGTTATTTTATTCTTTTTTTCAGGAGCAATTCCTGAAGATTTCTGATTACCGTCTAGCATTGCCTGCCATTCTCTAATCAGTTAGCGCCGTCTTCTGCTTCGACTCTGTTACCTCACGGCCTTGTCTAACGCGACAGCTAGATTAATATACCACAAGGGGGTTTGAATTGTCAAGATTGTTTTTATATTTTCTGCAATTCAGACAATTTAGACAATTCAAGTTTAATTTATCTGGCTCTTATGGACATTTTCACAAAATGATACTTTATGACATATCATAGCATACAAAAGGACCTGTCACTGGCAGCTTCTTACAAATATATGGTACTAAAAAAAAGAGTCCGGAAATAATCTTCCCGAACCCTTTTACATTTTTTAATATTTCACTCTTGTCGCCAGTTTCATAATCGGATTTCCATCATATATTAATTTCAGCAATGTATTATCCTCTACCATTCTGTAAATTTCTTTTCCGATATCTGTTGTATACATTAATGTGATCACCATAAAAATAATCCAGACAATAACTAACGCAATCCCCATTCCGAACAGTCCTCCCGCCAGATGATTCAACGCTCCGACTCCCGGAAGTTCTGTTACAATATCCAGTGCAAACACAACTGCTCTCAAAATAATCGTGACCACTATAAATGTTAAAATGAATGCAATAATATTGATCACCTGTTTTGCAATGTACGCACCTACATATTGTGCAAAAGTTGTAACCCCCAGTTTCTGGTAGGTTGCTTTATTATTATTCTTTAACAGCAGATTTTTAAATGCCGCCGGTATATCAGCCGACTTGATCAATGTCTCCTGCAGACTCTCCGGTATATCTGCGTTCTCAATTGCATTTTCCACCGATTCATTCCCACTATTTTTTAATCCATCCAGTACATTTGCCGAAATTCCATACTTTGCAAGATCATCACTGCTGACTTTACCACTTACAATATCTGCTATAGAGATACCGTAACTTTCCAATTTTTCTTCACTGACTCCTGCTGCCTTAAGTACCTTTTTTACTGCTTCTTCCGTAAGACCGCCCTTGTCTGAATAAGAGTCTCCACCACTGACCGCCGATGTCGCTGCATCTGCCATTGTACTTACTACTTTCTGTCTTATCATATCATCCAGCGGGGTATATTTTTCGATTGTCTGCGATACATACGGCGTTGCAAAGAACACGATCACAAGTGTCACTATCGTCGCTACAAGCGACACTATGATACGGACTGCACCTCTTATCAGTCCCGTTATGATACATATAAGAAAAATAATCCCTATGGATATTTCCAACCAATTCATAGTTTCTCCTTATTTTACAAGACGGACCTTTTCCATTCCATTTGCACTTAACACAATATATTGATTCACTCCGCCAACCGGGAACATTTCCAATATATTATTATCCATCCTGCCTTTAAATTTCTGTATTCCATTCTTCATAAATATACTGCAGTTTTTTCCATCGTACATAATAACCTGGTTTCCACAAAGTTTTACGTGACTGTAATCGCCTTTAAATTCTTTTGACAGAACAACTTTTCCGCTTTTATTATAAAGGCGCAGTTCATATCCGCCTTTACCCTGGTTTTTCAAGATCATACCAATATATTTTTCATTATGAAATACACTTTTGATCTCTTTGTCCATCTTTATCTTTACGGACTGTTTCGGAACTTCTTTTCCGCTATAGATGGCCATACAGTCATCACCGATTGCCACGGATGTATCTGCATCCATGAAAAATCCGGAGGCCAGTATCGTATTCTTATAATTCTTACCGGATACTTTATGATCGGCTTCATCCTTTCCGGCTTTCCCGAAGTTATAATAATATAATCTTGACACCATCTGTCCATTCTGCGTGTAAAGATACACAACCTGCATCACTTCACCATTTGCAGATAATGCTACGTCCACCGGATAACCTGTCCCAGCCAGAGATGTCTTATGTTCCACCAGAACATTTCCTGCAGTGTCATAGCAGATTACTTTCATTGATGTGTCATTCTTCAATATGGCACTGACGATTCCCTGCTCTGATACGCTTACCTTTTCTATCGGCATTGTCGTATGCACTTCACCTTTCAGGCCATCCTCCTGCAGGATCAAAATGTCATTTCCTTCTTTATCAGCTACTGCTGCCGACTTGTCGCTGACATCTATCATCGGATTCTTTATCTGATATGACTGGTTCCATTTTTCTTTCCCTGATTGATTCAGATAAGAGATTCCGTCTTTACTGTATTTTAATACACCATCCAGGAACTGAACATAATTATTATCTGCTGCTCCTTCTCCTACATACGTATCACTGACCCGTACTTTCGTATATGTCTGGAGATTAATCAGCAGATACACCAATATCGCAGCAATTGCTATGACCGCAATCACAATCCCTATTTTTTTTTGTTTTTTTCTTTTCCGTCTGGTCAGTTCTTCCTGAATCTCCTTTCCTGTCACTCCATCTTCGCTGTTTAATTCATCCATAATCTCTTCGATAATCTTATCTGTCGGATCTTCCGGCTCTCTCACAACATGGAGATTGCTATTCTTCCTGCGTTTCATCCGTCGGTCATCCTTTCAACGTTTCTTCTGATACTGTGTACCTTAGTATAACACATTTCCCATTTATGGGAGTAACAATTTTTGTCCGATATAGATCAGGTTGCCATCCGATAATCCATTCATTTTGCATATCGCCTTTACATGCGAAGTATCTCCATATAATTTCTTACTGATCCCCGCCAGTGTTTCTCCTTTCTGCACAACATAATAATCCTTATCTGTCAATTGGCTTTCTTCCTCCTTAGAGACCTTTGCCTCTTCTGATTTTTTCACTGTACCGGATACTTCTTTTGCTCCCTCTTTAGCCTCGGCCGCTGTTGTTGTTTTTGTATCTTCTTCTGTCTGTCCGTTTTCCATGCTTTTTGAAAGATTTTCCAGCGATGTCTGTACTGACTTCATTTTGTCAAAATTATTTACTGTTGTAATTCCGATCACCAGCACAATCAGCACCAGCAGCGCACTTGTTATATAAGCAAATTTTGAACTTTGATGCTGTTCTTTATATTCCATTTTTTCTCTCACTGCACTACGAAAATCCTTTGCAGCTCGATCCTCAACCACCTCACTGGGAGTCACCCCGTTCTCTCTTCTTGTATTGATCATGTAGTTCTGCATCTCCGGATTTTTCTCATAATAAATATAATGTCCTCCCATCTGCATAATTTCTCCGAATTTGTATGCATAGAAGACTTCTTCCTGTTCCCTCGCATTTTTCCACAAGAACAGATTCCATTCTTCTGCGAACTCTTTTTCCTGGATCCGTTTAATTTCTCTGTTACGACTCATCGGACTGCCATCTTCAATGATCCCCCATCCAACGATCCGGCATTCCGGGAAAAACCGGGCAGCTTCTTCTTTTGCCTCTTTCATTATCTCATCTGTAATTTCTATATCATTTCCATTTGTCTTTACTTCTTTCATCTGAACCGCACCGGATACAAATACTGCATTTTCATCCTCAAGTTTCAGCAGTTCTCCCGTAAGTATCACCCCGACCGGTTGTTCTCTGGCTTTCTCCCGCAGCTGATTCAAATATGTATCCACATAATCTTCTACGTATATCTTTGGATTGTCACTTACATTTCCTATCTGTCTTACATTTTTCGGAAGTTGTCTTTCCATGATACATTCACCTCATTTTAACTATTTTAAATTGCGGTCCGGTTATATTAACACTGCGTTTTACAACCATGCTGCAATTATTTTCGCATATGATAGCATATAGGGAATGCATATTTTATCAGTTGATGGGACTTGTCCGAAAAAATATCCGATACGCTTTTTTGTTTCTCGACATACTTCGTAAAAAGGAGCTAAAGACCTCTGTTATAAATGTAAAAAAAGATAGAAATACCCAAAAGTATTCCTATCTCTCTATCGTCTTATTCGTTTATTCTATGACCACAATATTCCCGCAATCCTGATATCCTTCTGCGATACGATCCGTGATCACATCTGCACCTGTAAATGCCAGGAAAGTTACTGAACTGACCTCTCCGAATTTAGAATGGTCACATAATACATATTTTTTCTGGCATTGTTCTATTGCGGTTTTCTTCACCATAGCTTCATTCGCATCCGGTGTCGTAAATCCGGCTTTCTTAGTCACGCCATTGGTTCCAAAGAAACCTTTCGTAAAATGGTATTTTCTAAGCGTCTGCATCGCTTCACTTCCCACAACAGCTTCCGTCGAACTTTTCAGTTCTCCTCCTACCAGCCGGACTTTTACGCCTGCTTTGGCCAACCGCTGTGCGTGCGCAACAGCATTCGTAACAACAGTTACATCCTTATCACAGAAGAACTCCAGCATATATCCGGTTGTCGTTCCTGCATCCAGATATATGAACTCTCCCTGTCCAATCAACCCAGCCGCATATTCTGCTATACGCTGCTTTTCCGATACATGAACTGTAATTTTCTGTGCCACTGTAGGCTCCTGTGGCGTCACTACGTGATCCGATGCAACCGCACCGCCAAACACTTTCACCAGTTTTCCTGCATTATGAAGCGCTGTGATATCTCTTCGCACGGTCGATTCCGATATATTCAGAAGTTCTTTTACTTCCGTTACGGTAACGCTGCCCTCTTTTTCAAGAAGCTTCAATATCTGTTCATAACGCTGTTCTGTAAGCATATGACCTCCTACAGGTTCTCCTGCATGAATTTACTTACTGCTTCACATGCTGCTTCTTCATCAGCACCTTCAAATGTGAATGTTACTTCATGACCTTTCTTTGCTCCAAGACCCATAAGACCGAAGATCTTCTTGCAGTCAGCTTTCTTTCCTTCTTTTTCGATCATTACTGATGCTTCGAAAGATTTTGCAACTTTAACCAACTCTCCTGCCGGACGAGCGTGGATTCCTTCGTTATCTTTGATTACATACTTAAATTCTTTCATTTTCATACCTCCATAAATATTACATTTTGTGATTTTCATTCTATTCATTTTTTACAGGTCTGTCAATATTTCTACTGGCAAACCTGTATTTTAACATTTATTTCCTAAGCGACTTTCTTTTTCAGCACTCCAAGTAATACTGCTGAGATTACAGTTCCTACTACCAGTGCCACCAGATACATCAGCGCATTTCCTACTACAGGGAACACGAAGATTCCACCGTGTGGTGCCATCAGTGTACATCCAAATGCCATAGACAGTGCTCCGGCTACTGCAGAACCTGCAATGCAGGATGGAAGTACATGAAGCGGATCAGCTGCCGCATATGGGATCGCTCCTTCTGTGATAAATGCAAGTCCCATAACAAAGTTGGTCGGTCCTGCTTCTCTTTCGGATTTTGTAAATTTGTTCTTAAATAATAATGTTGCAAGGGCGATCGCACATGGAGGCGTCATTCCTCCGATCATAACCGCTGCCATGATGTCATAGTTTCCTGCTGCGATTGCCGCTGTACCGAATACATATGCTGCTTTGTTGAACGGGCCTCCCATATCGATTGCCATCATTCCGCCAAGGATCAGTCCAAGCACAATCTTACTTGAGCCGCCCATTCCTGTCAGTCCATTGTTCAGTGCTGTGTTGATCGCACCCATGATCGGTTCTACTGCAAAGTTCATAAGGAGACCGATTCCCAGAATTCCAAATACCGGATAGATCAGTACCGGTGCAATTTTCTCAAGTGCTTCCGGAAGTTTATCACATAATTTTCTAAGAAGGAGAATCAGATATCCAGATACAAAACCTGCTACCAGTGCTCCAAGGAATCCTGATTTTCCATTTGCTGCCATAAGTCCGCCTACAAAACCAACTGCAAGTGCCGGTCTGTCACCGATCGCTTCGCCGATATAGCCAGCCAGTACCGGAAGCATCAGTCCAAATGCAAGATTGCCAATTGTCTTAAGCTGTGCCGCTACCGGTGTGATCGTACCGAAGTTACCTCTGTCTGCTGCTGATAATGCATTCATATCTACACAGAGTCCGTCAATCAGGAATGCAAGTGCGATCAGGATACCTCCACCTACTACGAACGGAAGCATATGTGATACACCATTCATAAGCTGTGTATAGATCTGATGTCCGATTCCACTTGATTTGCCGCTGTTGCTTTCCTTTACTTCTGCTCCGTTTGCTGCATGATATACAGGGACATCTCCGTTAATCACACGGTCTACCAGTTCATCTGCTTTACTGATACCATCCGATACCTGGCAGATAATTACTTTCTTTCCATCAAAACGGTCCAACGGTACCTGCGCATCGGCTGCTACGATGATTCCGTCTGCCTCTTCAATCTCTTTGGCCGTCAGGACATTTTTTGCTCCGCCGGAACCTCTTGTCTCTACCTTGACTGCACATTCCTTTGCTTTGGCTGCTTTTTCAATTCCTTCTGCGGCCATATATGTGTGCGCAATTCCTGTCGGGCAGGATGTAACTGCAAGAATCTTTACTTTTCCGGTTGTCTCTTCTGCTGTGCTTTCTTCATCTGCTCCTGCAAGTCTCTCATCAATACCTGCTTCTTTTTCATCCGCATCATTGATAATGTTCATGAACTCTTCAACTGTCTTTGCATTTCTTAAGGATTCTGTAAATTCTTCATTCATCAGAAGAACAGATAATTTACTTAATACGTCCAGATGAATGTTATCTTCTGTATTCGGTGCTGCGATCAGGAACATTAATGTTACCGGTTCGCCGTCCAGTGAATCAAAATCCACACCGTCCTTTACTACCATTGCTGCCAGTCCCGGTTTGGTTACTGCATCGCATTTTCCGTGTGGAATTGCAATTCCCTCGCCGATTCCTGTGGTACTTTCTTCTTCTCTTGCATATACCTGCTTTCTATATGCTTCTTTGTCATTGATCTTTTCGCTCTTTACCATGAGATCAACGATCTGGTCGAGCGCTTCGCTCTTGCTCTTTGGCGATGCATCCAAAAGAATACTTCTTGCATCCAGCAAATCTGTGATTCTCATATGATTTTCCCTCCTGTTGATAAATATATTTTCTTTGCAACACTTCTCTCTTTTATGCCTTACACCAGCTGCTTATATACTTCTTCTACTTCCGGTCTGGTTGCCAGATACTCGGAAAATGCACTCGCACTTCCGGTTGCGACTCCCATATGGAAAGCATGCTCATAATCCTGCTTTTCCATCCAGCCTGCCATAAATCCTGCTACCATGGAATCTCCGGCTCCTACACCATTGACCAGTGTGCCTTTCGGTGCCGGTGAGCTGTAGACCTCTCCGTTCTCTGCGATCAGTACCGCTCCTTCACCCGCCATGGAGATCAGTACATTTCTCGCTCCTTTTTCCTGAAGCTTTCTTCCGTAAGGAATGACTTCTTCTCTTGTCTTAAGAGTCACTCCGAAAATCTCACCAAGTTCGTGATTATTTGGCTTGATCAGGAATGGATGATACTTAAGAACGTTCATCAGGAGATCTCTTGTCGCATCTACGACGATCATAACTCCCTTATCTTTCAGCTCTTTCATGATCCGGCTGTAGATGTCATCCGGCATAGACGCCGGGATACTTCCCGCAAGGAATAAGATATCTCCTTCTTTCATCGTATTCAGACGGTCCATCAGTTCTTCTACTTTGTCTTTTGGAATCTCAGGACCACTTCCGTTGATCTCTGTTCCGTCGATTGATTTCAGCTTTAAATTGATTCTTGATATTCCTTCTTCAATCTGGATGAAATCAGATGTCACTCCGTCTTCTTCCAGTCTTCTTGCTATTTCTTTTCCCGTAAATCCTGCCATGAACCCAAGTGCTGTACTTTCAATTCCAAGATTCTTAAGTACGATAGAAACGTTGATTCCCTTTCCACCTGGAAGCATGAGTTCTGAGCTTGTACGGTTTGTAAGTCCGAGTTTAAAATCATCCACTGAAACGATGTAATCCAGCGATGGATTAAACGTAACTGTATAAATCATATTTCTTACCCCTTTCAACTTGTTGAATTCATTATACCGTCAAACTCAGTCAATTTCAATCATGTTATTTCACAAATATTCTGGTTGTTTTTGGTTGAATATGCACAAAAGAAGTGTAATTATGACTGATTCAAATGTTTTTTCACTTTTTCCTATCATATATTCAAACTCGGTCAACCAGGGTTTGCCCCTTGCAGATATCAGCTTTACTGTATATTTTGTCATCTCCAGAACCTGCCACCGGCAGCTTCTTCCGAACGTATGGCAATCAAAAAAGGCTGCCATCCAACGAAATTTTTTCGTCAGAATGGCAGCCTCTGGCTATCCGTTCTTTATTAATTATTTCACGAATTCTTTTACTTTTGCATAAATGCTGTCTGCATCAAGACCATATTTCTTAATCAGTTCTACAGCCGGACCAGACTCACCAAATGTGTCATTTACACCAATCTTCATTACCTTAGCTGGTGCTTTCTCTGCAACTACGTCGCATACTGCACTTCCAAGTCCACCGATAACAGAATGTTCTTCTACTGTTACGATCTTTCCTGTCTTAGCCGCTGCTGCAACAACTGCTGCTTCATCCAGTGGTTTGATTGTGTGCATGTTGATTACTTCTGCACTGATTCCGTCTGCTGCAAGCTTCTCTGCTGCTGCGAGGGATTCAGATACTTCAAGACCTGTTGCGATGATTGTCACATCTGTACCTTCTCGAAGTGTAATGGCTTTACCAATCTCGAATTTGTAATCTGCGTTATCATTGATAACCGGAACTGCAAGTCTTCCGAAACGGAGATATACAGGTCCTACATGCTCATAAGCTGCTTTTACAGCTGCTTTTGCTTCTACATCATCGGAAGGATTGATTACGATCATTCCCGGGATTGTTCTCATAAGAGCGATATCTTCGTTACACTGATGTGTAGCACCATCCTGTCCTACTGAAATACCACCGTGTGTAGCACCAACTTTTACATTTAAGTGAGGATAACCAACTGAGTTTCTAAGTTGGTCAAACGCTCTACCTGCTGTAAACATTGCAAATGATGATACAAAAGGTACGACTCCTGTTGTTGAAATACCTGCTGCCATGCCAACCATATTGGCTTCAGCTATACCACATTCAATATGTCTGTCAGGGAAAACATCTCTAAAAATTGTTGTCTTTGTAGCTCCACCAAGGTCAGCTTCAAAAACAAGTAAGTCATCATGTTCTTTTCCCAATTCTACTAATGCGTTACCATAACTCATTCTAGTTGCAATCTTCTTTACTTCTGACATAATGCTTCACCTGCCTTTTCTAATTCTTCCATTGCCTGTTTGTACTGCTCATCATTAGGTGCAGCTCCATGCCATGAAACATTATTTTCCATAAATGAAACGCCTTTACCTTTTACAGTCTTAGCAATGATTACTGTTGGCTGTCCCTTAACGGTTTTTGCTTCGTTAAAAGCTTTTTCAAGTGAATCAAAATCATGTCCGTCTGCTTTGATAACATGACATCCAAATGATTCGAATTTTTCATCTAATGGATTTGGTCCAATGATTTCATCAATTGTTCCATCAAGCTGTAATCCATTATTATCAACGATAACACAAAGATTGTCTAACTTTCTGTGTGAAGCAAACATAAGAGCTTCCCAAACCTGTCCTTCGTCAATCTCTCCGTCACCTACTAATGTGTATACTCTGTAATCTTTATTCTTAAGCTTTCCGCCTAAAGCCATTCCAACTGCTGCTGAAATACCCTGTCCTAAAGATCCTGTTGACATATCAAGACCAGGTGTTTTCTTAATATCAGGATGCCCCTGAAGAATTGTACCCATCTTTCTGTATGTCATAAGAATATCTTTTGAAAAATATCCTTTTTCTGCTAATACTGCATAAAGTGCAGGAACTGTATGTCCCTTTGATAAAACGAATCTGTCTCTGTCAGGATTCTTTTCATCCTTAGGATCTACGTTCATTTCATTAAAATATAAGTATGTAAAAATATCTGTTGCTGATAATGCTCCACCCGGATGTCCTGACTTTGCATTATGAATCATTGATATTGTTTCTTTTCGAATGTTATTAGCAATTTTCTCTAATTCTAACTTCTCCATAACAATGTTACCTTTCTATAATAACTATATATTATTCTCCAAATACTGCTTTGTAATCAGCCTGGAACTTTTCAATTCCCTGATCCGTTAATGGATGTTTTGTCATCTGTTCAA